>WNFO01000858.1_pt1 | contig 23065 bp, 17 predicted proteins | sample 5400251 | NCBI WGS metagenome assembly WNFO01 (sample SAMN13153354, study PRJNA577476) | soil metagenome | isolation source: 100 cm saprolite under Madrone tree | place: USA:California | collected 2016-06-14
CAGCGCCAAGCGCTCACGCCGCGCATCCAGCGTCGGCCCCGGCGGGTTGGGTTACGCGGGGATCGTCGGTGATCCGTACCGCGGTGATCCGTACCGTCGTCCAGGAGGCCATGTCACGATTAAGTTCCGTTTAAAGGGCGCTACGCACTCTGGTATCTCCGTGAGCGAGGCTCTGGATAGGGCGCGCCTGTCACAAGGCAGTGCATACCTCATGCATGACGTCTCCATGGACATGACCGGCAAGATCTCGATAAGAATCAGGGTATGTTTGATTTCCTCGCCTTCGCCTCATCGTTTTTGTTGATGTGACTTGCTGCGGCGTGATCAGTGGTCAGGCTACAGGTCAAACACATATAGCATACCGTTGGGCACCGACTACCACGGTTACGTTGATCTGCAGAGTCTAGCTCGCCGCACCTCAAGAGCAATCGTGCACTTCATGGAGGTAAATGCCCCCCTCTGACTTCTAGTCTTACAACGTTGGACTCATTCACTATTCCCAGTCAAACGGCATCGCCCTTCCTTGGAATCGGGTCGTGATACATCGCCTGGAGGAGATCGGCCCTGGTATCTGGTTCCCGGTGCTGACAACCCACTGATCATTACTCTGTAAAAAATATCTAAATTATTTTTCCCATGCTTTATTGTCGATGCCCTGCGCACGACCCATCTCACCCCACTACCCATTCCTCTGTTGTAACAACCAACCACCCTCACGCTTCGTGGATAGGATTCTGGGACGCCGTAACGAACCCGTTTATGCTGCGCCTGTACCACTACGATGTAATAAAACATTTGTGAACCGTACGTCATCGCAGATGCATTTTTCCACAACCTGTCGTGGTTTGCCATCAACCATCGATCAAATCATGATGTATACATCTGGACCGCCTGCCTCGCGTTGCGTTGCCTGAGGGTTACTTTAGTTAGCTTGACACAAGGCAGCCTCGTTGAGTCAAGTCATATGCGTGATCGCAACAGCTGATCGATAGCGATCGAGGGATAAGGTCTGTGACGCGTCCTTGGAATTCATGCCTTGTATCATCCTCCTTTCATCAAGGGGTGGGGGGGAACTGGCAACATAGTCCACATAAAGTACTTTGATCAACACAATTACAGGAACGTATTACATTACGTTACGATTCGACAGGGTAGCGATACGGGATAACAGGGAGTTGGGAAGTAGGAAGAAAAGAGCCATTTCAGCCAGACTTGACGACGAGGGTCGTTACTTACGGTATCGTCCACCAGAGCGGCGGCCCGAGAACCTGCCGCGGTTACGCTCGGCGTCTACCCTATGCTCGCGAACGCGCGGCGACTTGCGGAAGAGGCCACCCTTCCGCAGACGCCTCTGCGGCTGCCGGCTCTGGCTCTGGATACCGAGCGTACGCAAGACCTTCGTCACCAGCGGCACAGGTGGAGCCGCATTGGTACGGCCCTACAACACAAAAGATGAGCCATTCATGACGTAACGCAATGCAGGCAATCAACGCGCGATGATGGAGGCACCGCCCGCTACAGTACTACCAGCTACTCATGCCGTACTACAGTGCTAGAACCTCTGCTAGTGAAGTGATATCACACTATGATAAAACTAGCCGAGCCTGGAGAGGGAAAGAAAAGAAACGCGTGCTTACAATGCGGCGGGACCTCCTGGCCGGGACCCTCACTGCGTCATTCGTACTGCGCCATTTGAATGTCCTTCGTGTCGCAGTGTTGTTGGGATTAGTGCCTTGAAGTGTGTGTTCGATGGGCAAAGGGCTATCTGTTAAGCTCGGTGCATAGTACGTACGGTTCCTTTGCGAGTAGGGGTTGAACAAGGCCCAGCCTCGTCGCTTTGGTGTGACGTTGGCATAATCGTCGCGAGCACGGTGACGTCCGAAGAGTGGCATGATGATTTAAGTTTGGGCGTAAGAAGGTACAATAGATGATAAGACGAATTTCCAATTCCTTCTGTAGGCGGTAGTGGGAGATAGCCCTGGAGATTCGGCAGTGTCACCGTATGGGAGATGGATGGAATGGATTGATGGATGTACATTCAGTTGACACGGAGAGGGCACCTTTTATCCCTCTGGAAATCTCAAAGATGGACCTGGTAGTTCCGTCATAGGGTTGGGGCCACCATGGAGCAGAGGCTAATTGAGAAACGCTCCTCAGCGCCTCTAGGGAGCTGGGTGGAGATCCGAACTGTGTATGGACCTTTGAAATGAGGCAAGCCGCGTGCTGTGGCTCCTGCCTTAAGTTACTCGTAAGGGTTCCTTTTTGTGCCTTGGCAGAGTAGTTGTAATACTGTTGGTTACTGAATCCGATCAGTCGCGATTGCGCCTCCCTTTCTGATCCTTTCCAAAAACTCACCACTACAGCCAGCACCAACTCAAAACGCCTCGACTCTGAGTCCGGGACCGTGATATGGACGCAGCAGCGGCGATCGGCGATACGATCGTATCCGCCACGCTTTCTCAGTATTCATCGCTGCCCTTCTCCCCACAACCAGGCAAACATACGGTCCTAGCTAGCTTTGCGCTCCACGACGAGCACTCGGGCCGCGTCCAGCTCATCTCCCTCGGCGCTGGCGTGAAATGTCTCCCGGCTAGTCGTCTGCCCATACGTGGCGATGCACTCCATGACTCGCATGCGGAAGTTATCGCGCGGCGCGGCGCAATTCGATGGTTCCTCGAAGAAGTACAGCGTGATGCCCAAGCACGAGGTCAAGCACTGAATGAGGATTCCATGCCCACGTCCAACTGGATTTGCGTGCGCACAGATGGGTTGTATGCGCTCAGGGACAACATACATCTTTGGATGTACGCATCGACCGTGCCATGTACGCACGTTCCTTCGTTCACCCCATTCCCATTCCCATGTCACCTTCCTTCCTCGGCTCCACACACATACCATTCCTCCGCCATCTCACCTTCCTTTTTCTCTTTCCTAGGTGGAGACGCGTCCATGGGAATCTTAGCCGCCACACAGGTCCCCGAAGTAAGTGCGCGCATGGACGCCATCGTGCGCCCTCTCCTATCACCAGACACACCTTCCCGGGGCCGTGAAGGTTACGCCAGACTCGGCGTGTTGCGGACCAAACCTGGTCGTGCAGATGCGCCGCGCGTGCTCAGTATGTCGTGCAGCGACAAGATTGCGCGCTGGTCCGTGCTCGGCATACAGGGTGCGCTCGCGAGTCTGGTCCTCGCACCCGTATATATCCACGCGATCGTGCTTGGCGAGGTAGATAGGTCGATGCGGGAACTGGTCCTAATGGACTGCGATCGTGCATTCTATAACAGGCTCGGTCGTTTGGAAGGTGATTGGTAAATATTACGGCACGGTTGGCTGGCTGACCTAAAGTGCGGTTGACAAAGACCTTCCACAGACGCACAGGGCTGCCCGTCCCGCGGTCCACTTCACAGACTTTGTATTCAAACACTCGCGCTCTATGACTTCTGTCAACTCCACTAATACCTCAAATGATGGTTCGTGGCAGCTGTCAATGGCGTGAGACGCATGGTGCAACACAACCCTAATACTGTAATTTACATTCTTGTGTAGCGCTTTGCTGCGTAGCAGACCGTGGTGGGTGGGAAGTGCTCATCAATGGTCAGAAACGCGGCGTATCGCCAAAGCACAGGGCCAACCCCAAATTCCAGTGCGGGTCGCTCTTCTTCCCATCTTCACTGTTTCAAAATGACGCCCAGTCCAATGCTCTCAAAGATTTCACTATTGGAGCTTTCCCACGCCACCCTCAACGCTCTCGGCCGCACGGTGCTTCTGTGGGTCTACTTGTTTCCCTTGTCCGTCGTGTGGACTCTAGTTGTCCTTCCATAGGGAGAACGCCTCTTATCACGAAGCAAAGAAGGCCGCGACTTCCTACCAGTCCGCAAAGCGGTGTCTAATAGGTCCCAATGCTCCGTTTGCAGGTTGGGTCGTAAGTGGTAAGGAGTGGGAATCATTCGATGTAAACGGAGAATTACGAAGCGGATCCGAGACCAGTCAGCACAACCAAAGCGGTACATAGCAATGCGTAGGTAATCTTCATATGCGGTTTCGGTACGTTTTAATCCTCCCAATCAGGATCTTTGGCGGCTGTGTGTCTGATGTTCTCAATAGAAAATAGACCTAGGGTGGGTCATTTGCACGTGCTTTCCGTCGCCAAGCAGTTGTGTTGGGATGAACACAGGCAAACAACGCAAGCGCCCTCGACAGTATAAAGAGTGTGACACGAGGTAGCTCTACCTTTGGACGGACTCGGACAAGAGTTCTGGGAGCGATGTATATAGGGTCGCCAGTTCAAGTTGTGGTCCGGTCGCCTGACTAGACTAGATAACTCGCAGCGGTACGAGCTAACCATTCGTGTACGAATTCCTTACTGACCGTGGACCTCGGACAACACAGCCCGTATCAACGTGGGATGGAGTGATCACGAGTGTCCCACGGATACCGATGTTGCCAGTGGTGGCGCGGGTGTCCCCTGACTTATGTTCGCAATATCCCGCAACTCTCTGATGGAGTGACGTTCCCACCTCCCCTCTGCGGAATAGCACCTGCACCCTGCGTAAGACGAGCTGTCAAATCACCCTGTGGCCGTTATGTGTGATCGCGGCTCAGAGCCGGAGCCATATTTCTGGGCGAGTTGTTCACCCCGGGTCTTGGTCTTAAGTACACTGGGCGTAACCGAAATCAATTGCGGCGACGGGTAAGCTACTCGGATCCTTGGATACAATACTTTCTTTTGTTTCCCGAAACTGAGGCTCACAGCGCCATCTCATTGCCGCTTTGTGGTGCTCGGCATCCCCGATTCGAATTTGCGGGTCGGATACAATGCATCAATCCAACTTCTTACCCACGTTCATTACCATTATCTCCTCCTCCGCCTCTCCTTCTCTCTCTCTCTCCGTTCGGGGATCTCCCTTTCATTTGTCGTTTTGCGTTCGGTTCGGTGCCTTGCCCCTTCATGAGCACGCCGCCGCCGCCCCAACTAAAATACAGTTTTTTGGCGGATGGGCCTTTATATATAATGCTTCCTCCCAGGTCCACGGGACCACGTTTTATAACATCGACGACGACCACGGACGATACAGATTCAGCACTGTGGCGTGATCGGAGGACTCTTGTCACCGGCGCGGCACTCGCTCCCAACTCGGATGCAGCCAGTCCTGGCAGTATCCCCATCCCGACATATTTATAATTCGTCGGGGATTCACCTTTATGGGTTGGCGCACACACACGTTCGGTTCGATTCTCATCTTCGCTAGAACGGTGGGATTGGCATGCGTAGTTGGTCTTCATTCTGTTTTGGGGGAGCTGTCTGATGCAGGAAAGTTTCTGAGACAGACCGTCTTTGTCGCAGAGGCAACCACAGGCGCCCGCAGTATTCTCTTATTAATGGGGCTGTACAAGCGCCGCCTCCTAAATATGTTGCGAATTCAACTCCATTAACAGAGCCCGCACGATTATAATCGTGGTATCGTTGGGTCGCGACAACGCTGTAATTAATTGGCCACGTCTCACATAAAATGAAACTTGTAAATACAGTTCTAGTAATGTTGGGCGGTAAGCGTGTTTTGTTTCAGCTATGCGACGACATAGCTGAGAACGCCCTCGCCGCGCAACAGACTCTGAGACCTGTATCTGTATTTCTGTATTTACTTCTAGGTACAACAGTTCGAACACGAGACCACACTCTCTCCTCGGTTCACGATTGTCCAAATCTACAACAAACAATTTCACACACTTAACCCAAGCTCTTGGCTGGGCATACAACACAGCAACTGTCTCGCCGGGCCTTATAATAATCTACCGGGAAAATTTCACCGAGCTGAACTCAAAGAACGCCTTCGAGAAGGCGGCTCGGTTGTTTCTCACGAAATCTGCGTTTTGTTCAAAGTGAGAGATTCTTGTTTGCCGGTTTGTCCCGACGACAACCACCGACGCAACGCACCTTGGCAGATAGTACCGCGACATCGTGATAAGTGTCCCAATGGCGAGCCTGAGCCTGCCCAAATACCAAAAAAAACAAGGTTCGGCGCCAGCTTATACGGATGGGTGAGAGCTGACAGAACGTTAGGACGACTTCAATGGCAGAAGAGTTGAGCAGCTATTGATATCGCATTTGTCGTCTGGGAAACGCGTAATAGGAACCCCACGCATCCGTGTTGATCAAGCCAGCAGCTGCTATCCCGTACATCTGATGGGATGTCGATGGCGTTCTGTGGCCAGAACCACACCTTGATGAATGTGGGCGTGCGCCCCATTGCATACCCGCATACAAGGTGGGGGAAGAAGTGTCCAGCTCTCACCTTGCGGGAACAAGTGAACGAGGCCGGCCGCCTGCACGTACCATCCGCCGCCATTGTCGTTGAACGCAGGTCCAAAGCTGTTTGGCGGTGGTCAGCACAGCACACCGAATCGGACCGAAGCTGTCGTCGAAACTTGAGGCGAAGCAGAACGAATTCGGGGATATGCTATTCGACAAACGGAGAAGAAAAATGACCGCGTCAACCATTACAACAATCAACGCGTGGGTGAACGCTTACTCCACTCTAAGTCTGGGCGACGATACACATAACCTGGCATATGGCACCTTTAAAGTGACCATGTCCAAGTGGGCGACGTCATACCTGACACTGGAGGTGTGCGCAAATTCGGGATATTTGGTTCCTGGTTATCGACACCTCTAACAATTTCCACCTCACTCTGTGAGGATGGAGTTCCTCTTCATGGGAACCTGAGATCGCACTACATCGTCTAGCTCGCCAGTTCTCATCAACCTCCCGAATAGCAGGATACATCCTATGTGAAGGTCGTACCATCTCGGCACCAGAATAAGAAAAACAAGCTACGACACAAAACTCACTTACAAACCCTGTGGCATGTGTGTTGTATATCGAAACTAAAGGAGCAGTGTCACTGACAACTTTAATACCCAAGTGTGATCAGAGTCGGACAGCGTACCATACCTGTTCTTCGAAAGGACACGGAATGAGTCGCGTCCATAGGCATAGAGGCCAGCCGGCGAGTTGGTAGTGTCGTCTGCACGCAGGATGAAATTGGTGTCATTCACGGCAGCGAGTCCACGACTATGTGCTTCCTCTGTCACGAAGTTACTGCACCGCCAACATCGTCAGCGAGAAATGGGCAAAAATGGCACTTCTCTTACCTGAATCCGGAACTCCTGTGTCAGTAATGAAGGAAAACCCGGAGTAAATCAAATCGCCCTGGAATGTATCTTTGAGTTAGTACGTCCGAGTCGCCGCGTGCGCTCTCCCACAGAGTAGTAGTATGGCAAGGGCGACAGTCGTTGCGGACATGAACTTCAAGTTCACGACAAAGACGCGGAAAACTTTGGAAGGATAGCACAAGAAAACAGACGGAGTAGGCAGTTGTGGTCGACTCGGTAGCAGCACAGGCAGAGGGTCATGGCTCATTTCATAGTGTAACTTATATCCAACGACAGAGTAGAAAGCCTACAAATGATGAGAGACAGCTGAAGGGTAGGGATCAGTCGTGGCCGGTTGGAAGGGAAAAAACAGTCCTCGATTACATGCAGCCATCATGATATCTCATGAGGCGTGTCATGCCAGTGGACCTCATGGACAGTACCCTTACCTAGATCTTCCTTATTCATCCTTCGTACGTCGATCGTCAGTCCTGCTTCCATCCGATGTATCCCAGATTGTCAGTGCAGGCTTGAAGAGGGCACAACCAACCCCGTGAGCGGGTCAATTCAGAGTTTCTTGATCAGAAGTTACTTTATGTTGTCCCCGCGTGATGCAGCTCCTCAGTTACCGCTAATTCAATTGCGGGTTTCGCATTTCATCAACGGTATTACCAGCAGTGACTCACCTTCCTGCGTGGAGTCGTAGTGGCGTGGACGCATACCAATTCAATTTCATCGTCACTGGAAGGTGGAATCACTGTCTTTTCATTTTCTGGGCGGTGCGACGAAGTACGGCTCTTGAGACAAAATCTTCTCCTTTCTGACAAGGCCGTATGGTCGTGTTAGTGAAGGCGAAAGCAAGGGGCAGTATCTTTTTGAGGAGGCTCCATCATCGCCAGTTCATCCACTGTAGCATCTTCATGTTCTCTACAGAAAGCAAGAAGCCATGCCCGCAGGACGCAATAGAAGGGAATGCTACTTGGTATTCGACCACAAAGATTTTCGACACTCAACCAAAATCTTGGCTGTCCAGAAAACATGGCAAGGAACAGCCCCACGGAACTTTGGATCTACTCGTAGCCTCTCACCGAGTTTCACTCAATGTAAGCCTTCGAGAAGGAGGTGGGACTGTTGTTGACGAAATCTGCACTTTGTTCAGAGTCAGCAATACTTGTTTGCTACTTTGTCCCAACTAAAACTACCGACACAACATACCTTTGCAGGTACCGGGACATCCTGAGATGTTTTATGGAACACCACAGACTTCAGTGACAACGTAATGTCGCACCATGTGCCCATGAAATACGCCGTGTTGACCTGCCGGAGTTGCTACACATGCCCGATGGGACATCCCTAGCATATCGCGGCCAGAGCCAGATCTTGATGAACATGGGCGTGCGCCGCGGCTCCATCGCTTACCTGTAGACAGGGTGGGGAAAAAAAAAGAAAGGTCCAGCTTTCGTATAATAGCTAATCTTGGTTGAAAAAGTGGGAATGTCGTCCTGAACAGAGAGAGGGAGAGACGAGAAGACAAAGTAAGAGATGTTGACAGGGTGTAGACAGCGGTTCGAATCGAAGATGAGGAAGAACACGGAATTCGATGCACGCGATGACAAGAGAAAAGGAAAGGAAAACACCCTGAATTCGGCACGATGCCCTCCTCGACGATCACGAGGGCTGAGACTGTCCCTACTAGAAGGCCCGAATCGGTGAGGGCGACGTCCGGGGTGAGTGGATGCCCATATAAACGCTGCACCGGGCATACAGGAAAATGTCGAGAATTGTAAAGAAAGTTGTTGGTAAAGTGTCAAGGACTGGACTGAATAGTAGGGGAGCATACTGCTGCCACAGTGAATCTAGGCTTGGTCGTCGTTGCCAAAAGAATGAGGAAAAGAAGAAAAGGAGGGGAAAAGGAGAGGCTGGCGAGGTACTGTACTGTAGTGGGGACAGAAAGGAAGGGTTTCTCGCGTATCGATGCGATGGATCGGACGTGAGGCTGTGAACAGGAGGCACTGGGCGTTCGTTTTACAATGTATGTAAACTAATTCAGTCGGCTAAACTGCAATCTGATTGGTCGGTAGGGCGCTCTGACTCGCGGACGTGGGAGATTCAATTCAACCAAGGAAGCAAAGACTTCCCCCACAACCGTGAGATTAGTCGGTGCGTCCGAACGTTTATTATTGATTACACGTCAGTGCTTCTTCATATGGTGGCAGTAGAAGATGTTGGTGACCTATTATCTAACGCCTCACTTGTGAAAAAGGTGTTTTTGGTTTCTGCCTGTTCTATGCCTTTAGTGGGCGCAAGAAAGAACTGCCTTCCTTTCATTAAAGAACCATCACGTTATGTCAGCTGATGCACTGCTCGTAAGTTCGTGTACTGCTCCCCCTCTCATAAAATGAAAGTGATTGATCTGATAAACGTGTTAATACGGTCCGATGATCACTATCAAACCAACACGTACTGTAGGTCTTTTCACACTCGTTTCTATTTTGTATATATTATGGCTAAACATGCTGCGTGGGTGCGAGTATTGCGTTGTTCATCGATAACCCGAGCAAGCGATCCCCTCCCTCTTTCGAGGAATCGCTGTAAAACTTGCCGCTATGAAGATACCTTCATCCCTGACCTCCCTTTTATTATTCACCCTCCTTGCCAATGCATATACCTGGCAATTCACCTCTCCGCCCCGTCAATGTCAAAACCTCACCCTTTCCATCCAAGGTTCTGGTCAACCTCCATACAATCTTTTGCTCATCCCCATGGGACCAATACCATCCCAAAGTACCACCGAGTTTCGCAAAATTCATGACATATCTTTTTCTGGGAACAGCTTATCTTTCAAACTCGATTACCCGGAAAATACCTCTTTTGTCGCAGTGGTCCGCGTCCCACCACATTTTCTCCGTCATTTGTTCATATCGCCCCACACTGTTTTCAGGTCAGCGACAAGACCGGGTTTGGTTCCGGTGGCACCAGCACTCTTATCACCGTTCTCCCATCGTCCGACTCGAGCTGTTACAATTCCTCTCAGCCCTGGCAAGTCGCTTGGTTTTTTTACAACGAGCCTTCGGGACTCGCTCAATGTGAACCGGTACGGCTGTATTGGGATCCACTTACCGTTAATGGGTGCGTCTCTTCATCGATCTTTCGTAATTCGGTACGTTCTAACTGTTTTCGTCGATCACGACATGAACTGCCCTGTAGAACCGTCAACTTTTACGGCACCATCCTAGGTGGTACTTCCTTCGCCATTCCTCAAGGTCCACTTTCTAGTATCAATAGTACCGACATTGGTTTCAATTCACTTGGCTTCAATTGGACTGTTGACGTCGCCAGTGGGACCCAACTTCTCGTCATCGGCGGCGACGATCGAGGAATTGCGTCCGGCGGTAAACAATTATTCAGCATTATAGAGGCGTCGGACAACTGCATGAACTTTAATTCCCCTTCTTCCACACCTGGAAACCCCCGAGGAAGTTATCCCACTGGCATTGGCGAGCCGACGGGCAATAAAAGTGTGACTCATTTATCCTCGTGAGCGAATTTGCAATTAATAGAAAACGCCACATCTGATACCCCGACTTTCTTTACTTGAAGTTATACGGGCGCGATTATCGGTGCGTACTCTCGACCCTATCTGGGGAGAGTTATCATTTATTTTTCTTCTTTCAGGCGGCGTGATGGGCTCACTTGTTTTCCTCGTTTCAGTCGCCTTTGCATTCTGGTTCATTCGGCGACGGCCATTCTACACACCCTCGAAACAGCGTCCGGTCAACGTTATCCAAGATGAGGAAGATGGAAATGGGGAGAATCACTGGCACGATCTCCCTCCTGACTACACGCTAGAACCTTTCCTTCTTCCCGATGTGACGACTATCAGAGGGATGTCTGAAGCTGTGTTCGCACAAGATCGTCCTCCTTCAATATCTAGTACTGGAACGGTAGATGTTCAGTACTCGCAAACACCCATGACGACAACCCCAACTCGCAAAAGCGCCGCATCCTCTCAATTACGACTCATCAGCATTATTCAGCACGACGACGCCGATCCTAACGAGGAATCGTCAGGCGAGGGTGAACCTGAGATGATCGAACTTCCACCTGCATACTCGAACATTCACCGAACTCGACATTCTCCTCTTACTTCTTCCATACCAATTACCACGAGGTCCGAAAATGATTCATGAAGCCGTCGTTCGTCGTCTATCGCAGACCGCGATTCCGCTCATGCCACATTAGCTGATACCCGAATGGATCTCGTTCCGATTTTATCTACTCATATCATTTTCACGGGCTTTACGCTGGACATCTATTTTTAGTTCTATCAGCTCGAGGTGTAAAACACTTACCACTTGGACTTTTCAAGGTCACCTTCGTTCCTGGACTTACGCGTTACCTGACTACTAGAATCTTCCCCTCCATAATTAGATGCTGTAGTATAAATAAGTAATCTCTGTGACTTCCTTCGATACGACGGAATGGGATAATGAAATTTTGCGTTGCGATTCGAGCATTTAGATTGCGTTGTAGTGTAAATTAATCTCAGAGATCACTAGATCATTCCCGAGATGGTCAGCGGCATCACTTGTGATACTGTATTGTGCGTACGGAAACCGCAGATCGAACAATCAATTCAGTCAGCCACGATCCGCACCAGGGGCGGCATTCATGGTCTTGATGAAGAAACCGCACCCACAAGACGCAACTGAAGGGAATTCATAAGAGCAAGCCAGAGTCTACTTGTAACCCTCGAATCATTGTCACGATGAAGCAATTCTCAACTCTTGACCAAAATCTTGTAGCTGGCCAGAAAACCTACGGAGAAACAGCCCTGGATGACTTGAAATCTACAGTACTCGTAGACCCGCACCGAGTTAAACTCAAAGTCACGGCAAGCCTTCGAGAATCCGGCCGGATTGTTGTCGACGAAACGAGATCTGCGTTTTTGTTCAGAATCAGCGATACTTGTTCGACGCTTTGTCCCGACCACAACCACCAATGTAACAAGTACCTTACCGGCAGAGTGTCAGAATTGGCTGTGTGCTCCAAAAAATCGACCGTTTCCTCACAGGAGATCCAGACTGCTGTTCGTCTGATCCATCCTGGTGAACTTTCGAAGCATGCTATTTCTGAGGGTGCCAAACCCGTCACCAAGGTATGGGGTCATTCTCTTTCCTTCGATTATGATTACCTATATTGCTGAACATCCTGAAATGCTATAATGTAGGTTAAGCTATCCCGTTCTCCACCTGAATACCACAGACTTCACCGACAACGTATACGGACGAAATAAGGACACAGAACGTTAGGTCGATGCAGTGATAATGTTCTAGGGAGAGAATTTGCTTTTGGTGTCGCACAGTGTGTCCGGAAAATACGCTGTAGGTGTGCCCCATGCATCCGTGTTAATCGAGCCGGAGTTGCTGCTACACACATCTGATCGGACGTCGCAAGCATGTCGCGGCCAGGACCAGACATTGATGAAGGTAGGCGTACGCTCCATCGCGTACCTGCTTACAGGGTGGAGATAGAAAAGGAGAAAATTGTCCAGTTCTCGTCTCGCGCGAAGAAGTGAATGAGGGGCTGGCTGGCTTCACGCACCATCCGCCGCCATTGTCGTTGAAAGCCGGTCCAAAGCTGTTTGGGACAGTGGTCAGCACGTGACAACCGACATTGCCGTTATCAAACGCGTAGCAGTCCAATCCGGCAGGGGAACTATTGAAGACAGCGAAAAAAAGAATGATCGCATTAGCCATTACTACAACATGGTGTAGCGCGGATGGAACGCGCAGGTGAGTTCGAGAGGATAGAGATAGATAAATCTAAGAGAGAGGGGTCATCAATAGTCAATGGCTGGGGATAACATACGACGGCTTGTCGGCTCGATGCACGTCGTTCTCGTGGGCTGCAGAACAAGCAAAGGAAAAGAAATGAGATCGTCCTGGGACGGCTGGCACACACGGAAAGCAAGACAGAAAATGGGGTCTGAAGGAGTCTTCTATATTCCAGATTGATAGGAAGTCGGCTTAAATACATGAGGGACTGAACCAACAAAGCGACACAGCCAGGCCCGTTGTTGTGGCATGTGTCACGTGACGCGAGAGCTGTACACTGAGGATGTGCACACACAGCTATCAGAGTCCTGTCAAACTATAATATGAATAGGTCTAGAAAGGTGCTCAGGCAGTGTGCCCGAGCAAGCCAAAAACTGTCCGAGAAGTCCGAGAACTAAGAAACGAGTGGCAATAGTTGAAAGTGATGAGAGCCAGCGGGAATGAGACGAGATTGATGCTGGGGATGCTCTGGGGCAGTCCATACAAGCGCAGCCCACCTTACAATGGGTTCGTAGGCGAATGCTTACCTAGTCTCTATGCGAACTGGCGGCATAGTGCAAAGTCGAGGCATCAGGCCCTTGATCATTATCATTGACACCTTCGGCAATGTCTACCTCCGCGGGTGGGCAGTTTATCCAATCTTCCCGTGATTCGGATGTCTCGGCTGCTCACATCATTACCTCTCACTACGGCTCCGATGATATGATCATACCGCCGCGTTTCTAGCCGAGTTCGCCCCCGTTCACGACCTTGATTTACGCGACTCCTGTAACACCGTCAGTGAAGCCCTAGCCCCACTCTCCGTCGGGGTTACTGACATAACCCTCAACTCTGACGATGACCCTCTAAGGGCCAAAGCGATCGCAGATACGGCCGGGAATGAGTCTCGTCCATAGGCATAGAACGAGCTGGCGAATTGGTAGTGTCACAGTCATCCGCACTCAGGATGAAATTGCTGCCGTGAACAGCGGCGAGTCCACGACTACGCGCCCCCTCGGTCACGAAGTTACTGCGTGGCCAACACTGTCAGCGAGAAATGGGCAACAATGGCACTTCTCTTATCTGAATTCAGAACTCTTGTCGTGGTTGTTAATGAAGGAAAAACCGGAGGAAAAAAATCATCCTAGAATGTATCTTTGAGTTTGTACGTCCGAGTCATCGCGTGCGCTCTCCCAGCGAGTAGTAGAATGGCAAGTCGTTGCGGACATGAGCTTTAAGTTTATGACAAAGACGCGGAAAATTTTGGGGGACAGCACCAGAAAACAGAGGGAGTAGGCAGTTTTGGTTGACTCGATAGCAGCACTGGCGGAGGATCATGACTCTTTTCATAGTGTAGCTTATATCCAACGACAGAGTAAACGTGCCTACAAAGGATGAGAAACAGCTGAAGGGGTGGGGATCGGTCGTAGCCGATTGGAAGGTAAAAAACCTGGTTCCTCGGTTACATGTGGCCGTCATAGTATCTCATGAGGTGTGTCATGCCAGTGGACATCATAGTCGATACCATTACCTAGACTTCCTTATTCACTCTTCGTACGTCGATCGTCAGTCCTGCTTCCATCCGATGTATTCCAGATCGTCAGTGCAGGCTTGAAGGCTTCAAATACCTAACCTCCAGCAGGCCATACTTCATGTCACATCCCGTAAAGAGCACATCGTGAAGATTCGATATCTAGTCTTTGCCCTGTTGCTGTCGAAATCGTAATGTCGCCTACGTCTAATTCGGAGTGGCTTGATCGGAAGTCACTTCATGTTGTCCCGCACGACGCAATAGAAGGGAATAATAGCGAATGAACAATAGTTCCTGAGAAGGATGCCCTGCAAACGTTACTCAACGTTTCGAACACGGGGTTACTTGGTATTCGACCACAAAGATTCTCGACACTCAACCGAAATCTTGCAGAAAACATGGTTGTCGACGAAATCTGCGTTTGTTCAGAGTTAGCAATACTTGTTTGTCACTTTGTCCCAACCACAACTACCGACACAACGTTCCTTTGCAGGCGTCGGGACATCGCGAGATGCTGTAGGTTATGACAGCCCGGTCTCGACCTGAATACCACAAACTTCAGTGACAATGCAATGTCGCACCGTGAGTCCAGGAAATACACCGTGGGTGTACTCATGCTTCCGTGTTGACCTGCTGGACTTGCTGCTACGCAAGTCCGATGAGAAATTGCTAGCATGTCACGGTCCGAGCCAGATCTTGATGAACATGGGCGTGCGCCACGGCTCCATCACGTACCTGTAGAGGGTAGGGGGAAAAAAGAAAAAGAGGGGTCCAGCTTCCGTGTAATAACTAAACTTAGTTGCAAGAGTGGAAATGTCATCCTGAACAGAGAGAGGAAGAGACGAGAAGAAAAACAGAGAGATGCCGACAGGAAGGTATGGACAGCGGTTCGAATCGAAGATGGGGAAGAACACGGAACTCGATGCACGCGAAGAAAAAAGAAAGGGAAAGGAAAATACTCTGAATTCGGTAACGTCCGGCGTGAGTGGATGCTCATATAAACACTGCGCCAGTCATACAGGAAACTGTCGAGTATTGTAAAGAAAGTGGTTGGTAAAGTGTCAAGATATAACTAGGACTGGACTGAATACGTAGTAGGGCTGCATACTGCTGGCGCGCTGAAGCTAGGCTTGATCGTCGTTGCCAAAAGAATAAGAAAATGAGGGGGAAAGGAGAGATACCGTAGTGAAGGCGGAAAGGAAGGCGCGTCTCTTGCGTATCAAAGCAATTGACGTGAGGCTGTGAACAGGAGACACTGGGCGCTGGGCGTTTCGCAATGGATGGAAACCAATTCAGTTGGCTATGTACTGCAATCTGATTGGTCGGTCAAACATGTAAAATACGTTGACGGGCGCTCTGACCCGCGGACGTGGGAGATTCGGCAACTCAATCAATAACCTTGAAGAAAGCAAAGTCCTCAACAACTGCGTAGCAACCGTGAGGGGTTGGTCGATGCGTCCTAACGTTTATTATTGATAACACATCCAGTGCTTCATATGATGGCAGTAGAAACTGTTGGTGACCTGTCATCTAACCCCTCACTTGTGATAAATGTGATTTTGGTTTCGGCCTGTTCTATGCCTTCTCGCGTTTGTAGTGGACACTCTCCTTTATTTTAGGAACCATCACGTTATGTAAGCCAATGCACTGTTCCCGCTCTTCTCAACGATTGACTAATCAATTAACACGTACTGGAGGTCTTTTCACACCCTTCGCTATTGCATATATTATGGCTAAACACGCTGCGCTCCCCATTTCGAGGAATCATCGCAAAACTTGCCCAGGGCCATGAAGATACCCTCCTCACTGACCTCCCTTTTATTATTCCCCCTCCTTGCCTATGCATATTCCTGGCAATTCACCTCTCCGCCCCGTCAATGTCAAAATCTCACCCTTTCCATCCAAGGTTCTGGTCAACCTCCGTACAGTCTTCTGCTCTTCCCCATGGGACCAATACCATCCCCAACTGCCGAATTTCGCAAATATCATAACATAACTTTTTCTGGGAAAAGCGTATCTTTCAAATTCGATTACCCGGGAAATTCCTCTTTTGTCGCAGTGGTCAGCGTCCCACCACACTTTCTCCGTCATTTGCTTATATCACCCCACACTGTTTTCAGGTCAGCGACAAGAGCGGGTTTGGTTCCGGTGGCACAAGCACTGTTATCAACATTCTCGAATCGTCCGACTCGAGTTGTTACAATTCCTCTCAGTCCTGGCACGTTGCTTGGTATTGGTCCTCCGCGCCTTCGGGACTCGCTCAATGTGATTCGGTACGGCTGTATTGGGATCCACTTACCGTTAATGGGTACGTCTCTTCATCGGTCTTTCGTAATTCGATGTGTTCTGATCACGACATGTACTGCCCTGTAGAATCGTCAACTTTTACGGCACCATCCTAGGTGGTACTTCCTTCGCCATTCCTCAAAGTCCACTTTCTTATATCAATAGCACCGACATTGGATTCAATTCTCTTGGCTTCAATTGGACTGTTGACGTCGCCAGTGGGACCCAACTTCTCCTCATCGGGAACGACGATCGAGGAATTGCGTCCGGTGGTAAAGAATTATACAGCATTATGGAGGCGGCGGAGGGTTGTATGAACCCTAATTCCCCTTCTTCCATACCTGGAACCCCCCCGGGAAGTTATCCCACTGGCATTGGCCAGCCGACGGGCAATAAAAGTGTGACTCACTCGTGAGTGAATTTGCCATTAATAGAAAGCGCCACATCTGATACCCTGATTTTCTTTACTTGAAGTTATACAGGCGCGATTATCGGTGCGTACCCGCGACCCTATCTAAGGAGACCTATCGTTTATTTTTCTTCTTTCAGGCGGTGTGATTGGCGCCCTCGTTTCAGCCGCCATTGCATTCTGTTTCATTCGGCGACGGCCATTCTACAAAGCTTCGAAACAGCGTCCGGTCAACGTTATCCAAGATGAGGAAGATGGAAACGGGGAGAATAACTGGCACGATCTTCCTCACAACTACGCGCTGGAACCTTTTCTTCTTCCCGATTCGACTATCAGCCTCAGTAGGATGTCTGAAGCTGTGTTCGCACAAGATCGCCCTCTTTCAACATCTAGTACTGGGACGCTAGATGTTCAGTACTCGCAAACACCCATGACGACAACCACAACCCGCAAATACGCCGCATCCTCTCAATTACGACCCATCAATATTGTTCAGCACGACGACGCCGATCCTAACGAGGAATCGTCAGGCCAAGGCCAGGGTGAGCCTGAGACGATCGAACTTCCACCTGCGTACTCGAACATCCACCGAACTCGACATTCTCCTCTTACTTCTTCCATACCAATCACCGCGAGGTCCGAGGATGATTCATGACGCAGTCGTTCGTAGTCTATCGCAGACTGCGATTCCGCTCACGCTATATTAGCTGATACCTGAATGGATCTTGTTTCGATTTTATATATACCATATCATTTTCACGGACTTTACGTTGGACATCTATCTTTGGTTGTACCATCTCGAGGTGTAAAACACTTACCACTTGGACATTCAAGAACCTTTTCGTTCCCGGGGTTTACGCGTTACCTGACTACTAGAACCTTCCCCTCAATAATTAGATGCTGTAGTATAAATAAGTAATCTTTGTGACTTCCTTCGATACGACGGAATGGGATAATGAAATTTGCGTTGCGAACATATAGTTTGCTTTGTAATGTAAATTAATTTCAGAGGTCACTAGGTCACTCCGGAGATGGTCAGCAACATCACTTGATACTGTCTTGTGCGTCCGGAAACCGCAGATCGAACAATCCAATTCAGTCAGCCACGGTCCGCACCAGGAGTGCCATTCATAGTCTCAATGAAGAAACCACCTGATTATCACATCTGTCTCAACAAAATTGCAGGACAATGTTAGCCAACTTTGCCTGTGGATTCACAGGGGTGCCTGGGTGTAATATGCTCACCTTAAGGAGGGTGTAGGGGGATATTAAGTTGCTGATGTGATTTATTACTGATGCTCTCAAGGGCTCACACAAGAGAACCAGCCCAAATGCTGTCTATTACAAGTCTCATAGAGAGGTGGGGGTAAAAAGGTCCCTTTCCCTAATGGAAAGGGACACTCAGTGACCACATACTTGGACCTGTGTGCAAAGCCAAGGCATTGGGCCCTTGATTATTATCATTGACACTCACTGTGAGGTGGGCTGTGTGGCTTTGCTCATATGGACTGCTCCAGAGCATCTCAGCTTTGATTCCTCTCATTCCTACAAGTTTAGTTTCTCTCTGTGGCCTAGCTCTCATTGCTTTCGACTTTGCCGCTCGTTTTTCATTTCTCGGACTTCTCGGACAGTTCTCTGCTGGCTCGGGCACACTGCCTCGACACCCTTTTATACCTACAGTATTCATATTATGGCATGACAGGACTCTGATTTCCGTGCGTGCATTGCTGTGCGTGCCAGTGCACATCCAGTACTTTTTAACTTAAAATTCTCATGTCACATGCCTTGTGCAACATCATGGCCTGGCCTGGCCTGTGTTGCTTGTCGTTCTTGTTCTTGGTGCTGGCTTTCATTCAATCCCTCATGTGTTTAAGCTGACTTCCTATCAATCCGGAGAATAGGCCACTTTAGACCCCTGCAGGAAATACGCCGTGGGTGTACACCATGTTTTCATTTTTATCGGCCAGAGTTGCTGTGACGCACGCAGCGGCCAGAACCAGATCTTGATGAACATGGGTGTGCGCCACAGCTCCATCGCATACCTGTTGACAGGGTGGGGGAAAAAAGGCTAGTTCTCGTGTAATAGCTAAACTTGGCTGCAAGAGTGGGAATGTCGTCTAGAACGGAGAGAGGGAGAGACGAGAAGACAGAGAGTGACATGCCGACAGGAATGGTGTGGAAAGCGGTTCGGATCGAAGACGGGGAAGGGCATGGAATCTGATGCACGCGAGGAAGAGAAAAGGAAAGGAAAATTCGACACGACGCCGTGCTCGACGAGTACGAGGGCTGAGACTGTCCCAACTAGAAGGTCCGAATCAGTGGGGGCGACGTCCGGAGTGAGTGGATGCGCGCGTAAACGCTGCGCCGGTCATACAGGAAAATGTCGAGAATTGTAAAGAAAATCGTCAGTAAAGTGTCAAGAAATGAGTTCAAATGACTAGGACTGGACTGATCATGAGTAGTAGGGGGGTGCATACTGCTGGCGCGCTGTAGCTAGGCTTAATCGTCGTTGCCAAAAGAATGAAGAAAAGAAGAAACGGGAGGGAAAAAGGAGAGGCGGGCGAGGTAGTGAAGGCAGGTATCTGGTGCCAGTGGTAAGCGCGGTAAGCCTCCAAGTCGAACACGTGGCTGATGGGTCCGTGCGTCTGAACGCTCATTATTGATAACACGTTAGTGTCATTGCCCCCTCACTTGTGAAAAAGGTGATTTTGGTTTCGTCCTACTGTGCTCTCTCGCGTTTGTAGTGGACGCTCTGCCCCCTTTTCATTTAGGAACCATCACGTTATGTAAGCTGATGCACCGCTCTTCTGCACTTGTCTTCTTACTATAATGGTCCAAACCAATACGTACTGGAGATCATCGATCATTTCCCACCCTTCGCTATTAGCCCATATATCATGGCTAAACAAGCTGTACCCCCCTTCCGAGGGATCGCTGTAAAACTTGCCCAGAGCCATGAAGATACCCTCCTCACTGACCTCCCTTTTATTATTCCCCCTCCTTGCCTATGCATATTCCTGGCAATTCACCTCTCAGCCCCGTCAATGTCAGAACCTCACTCTTTCCATCCAAGGTTCTGGTCAACCTCCGTACAGTCTTCTCCTCTTCCCCACTGGACCAAAACCATTCCAAAATACCACCGAATTTCGCAAAATCCATGACATACCTTTTTCTGGGAATAGCTTATCTTTCAACCTCGATTATCCGGGAAATTCCTCCTTCGTCGCAGTGGTCCGCGTCCCGCCACATTTTCCCCGTCATTTGCTCATGTCGCCCCACACTATTTTCAGGTCAGCGACAAGAGCGGGTTTGGTTCCGGTGGCACCAGCACTCTTATCACCGTTCTCCCATCGTCCGATTCGAGCTGTTACAATTCCTCTCAGTCCGGGCAAGTCGCTTGGTTTTTTTACACCGCGCCTATTGGACTCGCTCAATGTGAATCGGTACGGCTGTATTGGGATCCACTTACCGTTAATGGGTGCGTCTCTTCATCGATCTTTCGTAATTCAGTGCGTTCTAAATGTTTTCGTCGGTCACGACATGTAGAACCGTCAACTTTTACGGCACCATCCTAGGTGGCACCTCCTTCGCCATTCCTCGAGATTCACTTTCTTATAATAATGGCACCGATATTGGATTCAATTCGATTGGCTTCAATTGGACTGTTAACATCGCCAGTGGGACCCAAGTCCTCTTCATCGGGAACGACGATCGAGGAATTGGATCCGGCGGTAAAGCTTTATTCAGCGTTGAAGACACGCCGAATAACTCGTGTCTGAATGTTAATTCTCCTTCTTCCACACCTGGAAGCCCCCGAGGAAGTTATCCCACTGCTGGCATTGGGGAGCCGGCGAGCAATAGTGGTGTGACTCATTCATCCTCGTGAGCGAATTTGCAATTAACGGAAATCGCCACATCTGATCCGCTGATTTATTTTACTTAAAGTAATACCGGCGCAATTGTCGGTGCGTAATCTCGACCCTATTTGATTGACCTATCATTTAGTTTTCTCCTTTCAGGCGGCGTGATGGGCGCTGCTGTTCTCCTCGTTTCGGCCAGCTGTGCATTCTGGTTCATTCGGCGACGGCCATTCTACACACCCTCGAAACAGCGCCCGGTCAACGTTATCCAAGATGAGGAAGATGGAAACGGAGAGAATCACTGGCACAATCTTCCTCACTACTACGCACCAGAACCTTTCCTTCTTCCCGATCCGACTGTCAGAGGGATGTCTGAAGCTGTGTTCGCACAAGATCGCCCTCTTTCAATATCTGGTACCGGAATGGTAGGTGTTCAGTGCCCGCAAACACCCACGACGACAACGACGACTCGAAAAAGCGCCGCATCCTCTCATTTTCGGCCCGTCAACATTATTCAGCATGACGACGCCGATCTTAACGAGGGTTCGTCAGGCGAGGGTGAGCCTGAGACGATCGAACTTCCACCTGCATACTCGAAGGTCCGCCGAACTCGACATTCTCCTCTTACTTCTTCCATATCAACCACTGTGAGGTCCGAGGATGATTCGTGACACCGTCGTTCGTGGTCTATCGGAGACTGCGATTCCACTCATGCGACATTAGCTGATACCTGAATGGACCTCGTTCCGATTTTTATGTACTCATCATTTTCACGGGCTTTATACTGGCATCTATCTTTGGTTGTATCACTTCGAGATGTAAAACACTTACCACTTAAACTTTTCAAGGTCATCTTCGTTCCAGATTTACACGTTACCTGGCTACTAGAGTCTTCTCCGTACGTTCGGGTTTCGTGGTTTCTTTCAAATTGGATGTTGTAACATAATTAGGTATTCTTTGTGACTTCTCCCGATTCGGCGGAATGGAACACGGAATTTTACGTTGTAATGCGAGCATATAGTTTGCGTAATGTAACTAGTGGATGATAATAATCGCGTGTTAGGGGCCCAGGTGGTGATGTAGCAGTTGATCTCTTGAACAATCGACATTCCGACGCTAAACAGGGGACAGTCCACAAAACAATCCACCAATGTTGACTGGGAAAGAGAAAGACCAGCATGGATTAGGCCGATTAGCGGTTGTGGATGCGAGAAGGGGATGCGGGCGGGCATGTAGGAGAGTTTCCGTGCGTGGAAAGGATGTAATGGGGAGGCGGGCATGTCGGGCATGTCGGAGGAAAGGCGAGATCGAGATAACTGACTGAGGGGAAGTGATATAGCGTGACCAGTGTGACCCGCTGGCGATTGGGACTTCCATTGTGGACATTTTCAATTGATTGGTTGGTCAAGAGCAACTGAATTTTGGATTACACTGTGAAATGCCCACAGTGCACGAGCGGTTTTGGTGTGCAGTAGATTGGATATTTATGTGGATGTAGTGTCAGCAGTTTGTCTTGAGTTGTCTAGTGCGTTCATATTAGAGTAGATTCGATCTCAGAGATAATGGCGCTGTTATCGTATGTGTACTTCCTCATTCCCGAGAAGGTCAGCAGCATAACTTGTGATATTGTGTGTGCGTACGGAAACCGCAGACCGAACAACCCAATTCAGTCAGCCACGGTCCGCACCAGGGGCGGCATTCACGGGCTTGATGAAGAAACCGCACCCACAGGACGTAATTGAAAGCCAGAGAACTTGTATCATTGTATGATGAGGTAATTGTCAACTCTTCGCAAAGCCTTCGAGAATGCGGCCGGATTGTTGTCGACGGAATCTTTACAGGTACCGGGACATCCTGAAATGCTATAGGTCAAGCCAGCCAGCCCCTCATTTACTTCTTCCCGCAAGACGAGAGCTGGACACTTTCCTTTTTTCTTTCTCCGCCTTATGTGCGGGTACGCGATGGAACGTACGCCCACCTCCATCAAGATCTGGTTCTGGCCGCGACATG
>WNFO01000859.1_pt1 | contig 23058 bp, 18 predicted proteins | sample 5400251 | NCBI WGS metagenome assembly WNFO01 (sample SAMN13153354, study PRJNA577476) | soil metagenome | isolation source: 100 cm saprolite under Madrone tree | place: USA:California | collected 2016-06-14
GCCGAGGCGTAGGCGGCGGAGGCCTTGGCGCGCTGGCCCGCGAGCAGGTTGAACTCGGCCAGCTGCTCACGCTCGTCTGGTGAGGTGATCAACGCGGCGCCGCGGTTGAGCTGATTGACGATGTCGAAGATGGCCTCTTGGCGTCTTTCCGAAGGGGTATGCGCCGCGAGCAGCCTTCCGACGCGCAGGTGCGCCTCGGCGCGCAACCGTTCCGGTATGAGCGAATAGGCGGCCTCTTGGACACGGTCGTGGATGAACTTGTACGAACCCTCCAAGTGCTCGACCAGCTCCAGACGAACGGCATCCCAGAGATCCGAATGGACGTTCTCGTTCGATTTCCCGAGAACGATCGAAAGCATCGTGATCTCGGCGATGTTGCCGAGGCAGGCGAACTGCTGCAACGCGGCCTGGGTCTCGGTGGGCAGGCGGGTCAACTTCCCGACCATAAGGTCCACCACATTGTCGGTGTACCCCTTGGCGTGAAGGCGATCGACCTCCCAGCGCCAGCGCGCTGCGTCGTGATCGAAGCGGAGCAGTCCCTGTTCGGCGAGCGCAGAAATGAATTGAAGGGCGAAAAACGGATTGCCTCCCGTCTTATCGTGCACCAACTGCGCGAGCGGCGCGGCGCGCTCCGACTCGCAGCGAAGCGCATCCACGATCACCTGCCTCAGGTCGTCACGGGCGAGGGGCGCCAGGCGGATCTCCTGCACGCGCGCTCCGGCTTGGCGGATCGCGTCGAGTTTGCGCTTCAGCGGATGAGCGCCATCGACCTCATTGTCCCGGTACGCGCCGATCAGCATCAGGTGCTTCAGATCCGGCTGGGTCAACAGATCCTCGAGCAAGTCGAGCGTCGCCACGTCCAGCCATTGCAAATCGTCGAGGAACAGCGCCAGCGGATGTTCCTGGCGGGCGAAGACGCCGATGAAGCGTCGGAACACCAGCTGAAATCGCGCTTGCGCCTGCTGCGGCGGCAGCTCCGGGACCGGCGGTGGTTCGCCGACAATGAGCTTGAGCTCGGGGACGAGGTCGACCATGAGCCGCCCGTTCGCGCCCAGCGGCTCCACAAAAGCGTCGCGCCAACTGCTCAGCTCGGCGTCGCTCTTGCTGAGAAGAGGTCGCACGAGGCGCTGAAAAGCCTGCACCAGCGTCGCATAGGGAATGTCGCGCTTGTACTGATCGAACTTTCCGGAGGCGAAAAGGCCGCGCGGCGGCACCAGCGCCTTGTGCAGTTCATTGACGACGGCGGACTTGCCGATGCCGGAGTAGCCGGAGACCAGCACTAGCTCGGGCCGGCCGCTGGCGACGACACGGTCGAAGGCGACGAGCAAGGTCTCGACCTCGCGCGCCCTCCCGTACAGCTTCTCGGGGATCAGCAGCCGGTCGGGCGTGTCCTGCTGGCCTAACGGGAAATCGTCGATGCTGCCCCGAGGCTCCGATTGGGCCAAGCAGCGCCGCAGATCGCATTCGACGCCAGCCGCGGTCTGATAGCGTTCCTCGGCGTTCTTGGCCAGCAGCTTCAGGATAAGGCCGGAGACCGGGGCCGGGACAGTCTCCAGCCGCTCGCTTGGCGGCACCGGCTTTCTGGCGATATGGCAGTGGACCCACTCCATGGGATCGACCGCGGTAAACGGCAGTGAGCCCGTGAGCATCTGGTAGAGAGTGACGCCGAGGGCGTAGAGGTCGCTGCGGGCGTCGATCGAGCGGTTCATTCGCCCGGTCTGTTCGGGCGCCATATAGGCGAGCGTGCCCGCAATCGACTCGGGCGGCGCGGGCGCCTGCCGCTCGCGCGGCAGACGCGAGGCGATACCGAAACCGGTGAGCTTGACCTCTCCGGTCGTGCGGTCCACCAGGATATTGGCCGGCTTGATGTCCTTGTGGACGAGGTCGCGCCGGTGCACTTGTGAGAGGGCCGCAGCGACCGCGATGGCGAGGCGCAGAAAGCTCCGCAGCTCCATGGGCAGCCCGAGCAATCGGTCCAGCGGCTCGCCGCAGGTGTCCTCGAGCACCAGCATGATCCGACCGCGTTCGCGGACGAGCTCGAGCGGTCGCACCGCCCACGCCCCGTCCAACTCGTCCTTCAATCCGAATTCGCGAGCAAGGCGATCGAGGGTGACAGGTGTCGGATGCTCCGCGGCGGGAAGCACGACCAGCACGGCGGTCGGATCACCGTCGGCGTGGCTTTTTCCCCTGCAGAAGACGCGTTCGCCGTCCTCCCACAAGACCTGGAGACCGCTATACCCGCCAACGTCGACCCAAGAGGATCGGCTCATCCGCCGGACTCCACTGTCAGACCGGCCATTGCACTGAGAAGGGACTAAACCAACATTCGTCCCACCCAGAGGATGGCTATGGCGAACTTGAACAGGGAGCTTACCACAATACCGAGCATACGACGATATCTGATTTTGTGGACACGAGGCTGCCGATCACCGGTGGCCGTTCATCTGTCCGGATTGTAAGTAGCTGGGGGACGCGGACCGGTTTTCGCTCGCACCTGCGGTGCGCGTCATTGATCTTAGGCATGCAGCAGCTCGCATTGCGCTATGCATGCATCGTCACTCGCTCACTTCGTTCCCTGACGGATTTTTTGGCGGCAATCTGTACCTTTTCGAATGCCCGCACCTCAATCTGTCGAACGCGCTCGCGAGACACCTTGAATTCCATCGCAAGGTCTTCCAATGTTTTTGGTTCGTCGATGAGATGGCGCGCCTCGAAGATGCGCCGTTCGCGATCGTTGAGGACGCCGATGGCGCGGACGAGCGCTTCCCGCCGGTGGTCCATTTCGTCATGTTCGACGATGATGGCTTCCGGCGAGGGACTCTCGTCGACGAGGTAATCCTGCCATTCCCCGGAGTGTCCTTCGTCGCGGATCGATGCGTTCAGCGATGCGTCTCCGCCCAGCCGCCGATTCATGTCCACGACTTCCTGATCCTTCACGCCGAGAGTCGTCGCAATCACCCTGACCTGATCGGGCCGCAGATCGGCCTGGTCGAGAGCGGCGATCTTGGCCTTGGCCGAACGAAGCTTAAAGAACAGCTTTTTCTGGTTCGTAGTGGTACCGATCTTCACGAGCGACCAGGATCGCAGAATGTAGTCCTGAATCGAGGCCTTGATCCACCAGATCGCATAGGTAGCAAAACGGAAGCCCCTCTCGGGTTCGAAGCGATTTATGGCCTGCATCAGGCCGACATTGCCTTCGGATATGATCTCCGAGAGCGGTAGACCGTAGCCTCGGTAGTTCGTGGCGATCTTGGCAGCCAGACGCAGATGGCTGGTGACGATCTGGTCGGCAGCCTTGCGATCGCCATGCTCCCGCCAGCGCTTGGCGAGCTGGTACTCCTGCTCCCTCTCGAGGAACGAGAAACGTCGAATGTCAGCCAAATAGCCTGATCCGGATTTGTTCGTAACGGGTGCGAGCAGACCGCGGGTGGTTAGTCCGGAATGATTTGTGTGGTTCTCCTGGACATTCATCTCAGCTGCTCCGCTTGTGAAAACGTGGGCGCCTGGTGCCGTTCGATTGGGATGGACGATGCGCCGCAGACGATAGCCAAAGGATAGCTGCGGACAGTCTGGCATCCACTAAATTGGCTGTTAGGACACTAAATTCGCGTTCAAAGAGTTCGTCCGGGTGAGCGCCAACATCAATTGGATGGAGCAGGACAGGTAATTTCAGCTACGCAGCCCGCGCCAGTGTTCAGTGTCAACCGGAAGCCGTGCAGCTTTATGATGGCCGAGACGAGGCTCAGACCCAAGCCTGCTCCGTGGGTATTTCGGCTTTTGTCGGATCTGTAGAAGCGTCTCATGACCACGTCCCGTTCGTCATCTCCTATCCCTTGCCCCGTGTCCGAGACCCGAATGATGTTTTCGTTTTCGCCACGGGCCAGGGAAAGATCGATACATCCGCCCGCGGGCGTGAACTTGACCGCATTGTCGACCAGATTCGCCACTGCCTCGAACAAGAGGTCGCGGTCGCAATAGGCAGTTGCGTTACCCGCGGAGGTGACCCGCAACGCAACGTGCTTGTCTTCCGCGATCGGGTCGTAGAGATCCCCGACTTCCCGCACGAGGTCCGCCAGCGCGACTTCGGCAAAGCTGGCTTTGCCCCGGCTGTTCTCGATCTCGGTGATCCGCAGCAGTGCGGTTATGACCGCCAACGACTGATCGAGGGCTAATCGCCCGGTCCGTGACGGATTGCAATTCGGCAAGGGTCCTGGCGTTGGCGCGACCGCGTTCAAGGCGGATTCTCATGCGGGTGAGCGGTGTGCGCAGATCGTGCGCTATCTCATTGCCGACCCCCGCCATCTCCGTGACGAGAACCTCGATTTCGTCGAGCATGCCGTTTGCGATTGCGGCAAGTTTGTCGAACGGATGATCGAGCCCCGAGACCGGGACGCGTTCGTTCAAATTGCCCGACATGATGCGCCGAACGAGAGCATTCAGGTCTGTAACGCGTCGTTGAACGCGGACACTTAGAATGGCGCCGATAGCCAGGCTCAAGCCGATGGCGAAGGGCAGCGCCACGAGCAGCGCGCGTGCCATCGCTTCGGCCAGCTCTTTAAGCTCGCCGTTGTGGCGGGCTATCACCAGCACGTTTCCGTTCGGAAGACTGCGCGCAATGGCCCGAACGTCCATCTCTTCCTGCCCGCGCTGGTCGACCCTGACGACCTGCGCGTTCTGGACAGTCGCGTCGACCGCGAGCCCATCGGGTAGGTTTTTCAGATTGCCGGCGATCCGATGTCCGTCGGGGCCGAACAGACCGGCGAGCTTGATGCGACGAGGATCTTCACTCAGCCGATCTTCAATCGCATTCAACTGGCGGTCCGGCGTGTCGGCCGCGATGACGAGACTTTCCTCGACGATCGCGGCGTCCGTCCGCGCCAGCATGTAAGCCGCAGCCTCCCAATAGACGAAGGCCGAGAACAGCAAAATGCAAGCCGCAAACGCGATGGAAATCCACCGGAAGGTCGTGGTGCGGACGAAATCAGGAAGTTTCACGAAGAATAAACCCAACGCCTTGGACATTGTGAATCATTGCAGAGAAATCTGCTGCCGCGGCTTGCGTCGCAGCCACGTACGGCGGAGCGCTGCTTCGATATTTAAGGCGATGGACCTGGGCCTCCACTAAATAGCGTTTTAGAATCAAAGCTTAACCGTGACTTGTTGCGGCAGGATTGTTGCCAGGTCGGGGAAGCCGGTGGTTGTCTGGTGGAGTTGCCGGCAAGACTTGAGATTAAGAGACTTGAGATTAAGACTTGAGATTAAGACTTGAGATTAAGACTTGAGATTAAGATTTGGGATCAAGATTTGGGATCAAGATTTGGGATTAAGATTTGGATTCCGCGTTCGGATTTCCGAACTCGTTGCCTCCGCCAAATCGTATCCCCACAGCCTTACCCGTACTTGCTCACCAGCCGGTTTCGGTCGAGATGGTCCAAAAGAGCGCTGAGGTTGGCGCATCCGTGATGGCGTCGGATTCGGCTCCCGTTGCAAATCGCAAGCCAAAATGCCGGTTCCAACAGAGAGGATCCCATGCGATTTGCTGATCCCTTCGCGCGCAAGACACAGCGCGCGGTTTTGTCGATTGCAGCGGCCATCGTCGCCGTCATCATGGGCGCAGATGCGCGGGGCGCGGAGGAGAGCAGCACAACGCTCTCGCCCGGCGCGCTGCAGGAGATTGCGCAGCTCGAGGCGGACATCGACCGCATCGAGGCGCGGACGATCGAACGGCTTGCTGCGCCGCCGGACAATCAGATCCAGCAAATCGAGTTGCTCGGTAAGTTGATGCTGTATGACAAGGATTTGTCGGTAAACCGGAACGAGGCTTGTGCGTTCTGTCACATGCCCGAGACCGGCTTTACCGGCCCCCTGTCGGAGCTGAACAAGACTACCGGCTCCTATCCCGGGTCAGTGCGCACGCGATTCAGCGATCGCAAGCCGCAATCGCACGCCTACGCACCGCTCTCGCCCGTGCTGCATTACAATCCGGGGCAGGGTGATCTCGTCGGCGGAAATTTCTGGGATATGCGTGCGACCGGCCGCCGGCTCGGCAACCCGGCCGCCGAGCAGGCGGAAGGTCCGCCGACCAACCCGGTGGAAATGGGCTTGCCCGATATCGCCTGCGCGGTTTATCGCGCGTCGCAGCGGCCCTATCGCGCCATGTTCGAAAGCGTGTGGGGACCGCAGGCCTTCGCGATCGCGTGGCCGAACGACGTCGAGCAGGTCTGCGCACGGCCCGGGCCATCGACTGCAGGCGAGCCGTTGCCGGTTCGTCTTAGCCCGATTGATCGCGGCCGGGTCGGCACCACCTTCGATCAGATGGCGCAATCTATTGCCGGCTATGAGGCGTCTGCCGAGGTCACGTCGTTTACCTCGAAGTTCGACGCGGTGCTTGCGAAAAAAGCGCAGTTCACGGCGCAGGAACAGGCGGGATACGATCTGTTCCGCGGCAAGGCACGGTGCAATGAGTGTCATCGTGACGGAGGACCTGGCGAGGACCCGCTGTTCACCGACTTCACCGCCAGCAACATCGGAACTCCTGCCAATCCGAGGCTTCCTTACTATACGGAAGATCGGCCCGATGCATTAGGTTACGCCGCCAATCCGCAAGGATCGTCATTCGTCGATGGCGGCGTCGGCGGTTTTCTCAGCAAGGGACATCTGCTCAGTCAACCCTCCGCGGTGGATGCGCGATGGCTCAAGCTGGCGCCCGACAACCAGGCGCGAATTCAGGTGCCGACACTGCGCAACGTGGACAAGCGGCCCTATCCGGCCTTCGTGAAGGCCTATGGGCATAATGGATATTTCACGAGCCTGAAGGCGATCGTGCACTTCTACAACACACGCGACGTGCTGCCGCGCTGCCAGCCGCATGACCCCGGTGAAGGTTCGACGTGCTGGCCGGCGCCCGAGTCGGCCGACAACATGAATACGAGCAAAGTCGGGCATCTCGGCCTGTCGGATGCCGAAGAGAACGCTCTCGTTCTCTTCGTGCAGACGCTGACGGACGGGTTTATGTCTGTCAACCAGCAGTAAAGCCGGGCTAGAGCACTAGATCGTCCGCGCGACGAGGGGAATTTTTCGCAACAGCACGGTGAGCGCCCAACTCATCGAAAGCGTTCCGGTGAACACGATCGCGAATTTGACGAACGCCGGAAAGGCCGGATCGTAAACGATGTATTGCAGCCAGATGAGGAAAATGAAGTGCAGGAGATAGATGCCATATGCCGAGGGCCGCATTGCGTCGAGCAGCCAAAACGTAGATTGCGCAAAGCGCAGGAAAACCGCGGGGACCGTGAACGTCATCGCCGCGCTGAAAATCGCGAAGGCGAGACCATAGGCCGTGTGCCACCAAACCGGCGGTGAATTGAAATCCGCCAGCCAATTGTGGTGCGCATAGACCAAAAGCAGAATTGCGCCATAGAAGACAAACGCAAAGGCGGGCCACACCGTCCAGCGCTTTGCCAGCGCCCCATTCTCTGCAAGCATCCCGGTTCTCAAGCTGACCGCACCGACATCGACGCCGGCAAAAAAATATCCGGCATAGAGCAGGATACGGCTGGTCTGAATCGGAAGCGGATAGTGGCCCGGCTCCAGCCAGGATGAATCACCAAAGATCAGGCGCATCGGCAGATAGACTATGATCGAGAAGATCAGGAACGCGACGAAGGCGGTCATCGGCCGGTCACGCAGGGTACAAATCAGTTGCCCAAGCGCTTCGATTGCCCGGGGCGCCGCCGCCCACAGCAGCGCGGCGATCGCACCGAGCGCCAGCAACACCCACAAGAACCACGCCGACCCCGATGGCCAGGGACCGATCGTCAACATGTGCCACCAGAAATGGATGAAATTGAAATCTGTCATTCCCGGCAGATGATAGCGCAGAAAGGTCGGATAATAGGCGATCGGCGTCACCACGAAGATCGAGATCAAAAACGGCACGCCCAATCGCCAGGCACGGTTGGCCATGAAGTTTGCGGGTCCCCTGCGCGCCAGGCTGTCGTGAACGAATAATCCAGAAATGAAAAACATGCAGGCCATGAAGAAACTGTCATTGAACAGCACGATCAGATCGAATCCGAGCCAGCGCATCCTGTCGGCATCGCCGAAATAGGTGTAATTGATGACGGAGTGGTGCAGCACCACCAGCAACGTGATAAAGGTGCGCGCGCGGTCGAGCGGAACGATGCGTTCCCCCGCCATCACAGTCCGCTCGCCGCTATGGGGTTTTCGCAGCATCACGTCACTTCTCGAACGCGTCGCAAATGATCTCTTCAGCCTTACCCGGCACATGAATCAGCGAGGGCTAACGCCTCGAGACCAGCGCCGCGACCCGCGTGAGTAAGCAACGACAGTCCCGCGATCAGCTCGGCTGCGCTGAACAGGATCAGCGAGGCATAGAGAAGATAGAAATGACGCAGCAGAAAGGCAAGATTTGGTCGTTTCCGAGCAGCGCGCCCGGCGCCACCGATTTGAAGTTGTTGGCCATCCAGCTCGCAGCGTTCGGATCGGGCGGGCGCGTGGATGAAGCGGCGTGAGCCGCCGCCCCTAAGCCAATGAAGCGGATATAAAGCAGCGCGAGCGCAGCAATGCGCAGGGCGTCTGCCTTGTTGCGTTAGGCTGCTGGATAGGTGGCTGCGACCGTGCCGTCAAGCGAAAGTGGGCGCGCGTCGTGACAGAGCGCGGTGTTACCTCGCGTAGTGAAAGCCGACCTGCTGCAACTCGGGCAGCGTGCCGGTGGCACCTGGGATTAGAACGGCGCCGTCCACCAGATGGTTGGTCAATTCAGCGGCAAGCGCGGCATGAGAGAGTCTGTCGGGATTGACGCCAGCTTTCATGAGGGCCGCCTCCTGTTCCCAAACGGCATTGTGGCAGGACATGAAAACAACGCCGCGCCGCATCAGCGCCGGAATCGAATTGTCCGCGTCGGAAAAGGGCCCCGCCGGATCCTCATAATTCGCGGGATCTGCAGCCGCTGCCGTCTGCTCGATGATCAGCGTGTTGGTCTTGAACTTTTCGCCGGCCAGTCTGGTGAGCTGATACTTGTCCCACATGGCCTGATCGTAAAGCGCAAGAAGCGCTGTGCCATGCGTAACCGAAACAGTGAGGAAATCCGGATGCTTGAACGACCAGATCTGCGAATTTAGCGCGTTGCGCATCAGGTTCAGCCACGGACCTCCGATCTCGGTATTGTCCCAGACCTGCCTGGGCGCAGGCCCGTACGAGAGTACTTCCGTCAGTGCTTCGTGGTCCCATTGGTCTGGATTGCTCAAGATCATCGGCACGGTCTTGAAGTCGCGCCGGCGGGGCGCTTGCGCAAGACGCTTCTTCAACGCCTCAAGATGCGTGGCACCGGCAGGCGTCAACGCGGACTCGACGGCCGCCGCCGCTGGTCTGGCCGCCGCCGATGCAAGACCGATCGCGCTTGTGGCCATGGTCAAGGCAAATGTTCTCAATACGCCTCTTCTTTCGATGATAATCTTCATGGCCGTCATTTCCCGTTTGCGGTCTTCAGGCAGATAGCCAGCGGGATCGTTCAGGGCCATTAAATCTTTTGTATTGGATCAACCGCGCATCGCGCACTTGCAAAAAGCGGATCGCCGGAAGACGCGCCGGCCTCCCGTTTGTCAGTTTTTGCATCAGGTATCGCAGCGTGCTCTACGATGTTCCGATTCCTAGACAATGTTATTCCGTCTGGAGCACGTCGATGGGGAAACTTCCAGATTCAAACTGGCCATCCCAGTCGCTCCAAACGCAATTCGCCTGATCGCCCTCGATCCGGACGACGGTCATCAATGGCCCTCCTGAACGCAGCCGAACAAGATTGCCACTCCGTAACACGGGAGCGGCCTGGTTCTGCATTGCTGTGTTCGACGGAGCAGAGGCCGAAAAGGCCGGAGACAAGGGCAAGCCAAGCGCTAGCGTTACTGCAATTGCGATCGAGGCCTGCTTCGTGGACGTCAACATAATAAACTCCATTTTAAAGTTGTGCGCCTTCCAAGCACTCTTCGCGACCGGAATGCAATAAGTGCGAACTCGCCGTGGCAGCAGCGCTTGGTGTGCGCGGACTCAAGCGCGCATGGACCGAACGTGTTGGCGAACGGTCAAAGTAAAAAGTGGCTATCAGCTATTTGTGAAGGGGGGGGTGGCGGCCGTTGCAGGAGTCGGTGCCGAGTTGAGTGGCGTTTCTTGGCCGATCGAGCTCTTCGTTCCCCGGTCACTTTCATTTCAGTGCAATATTTACCCGCTCGAACGTCCGCACCGAAGTGCCTTCTAAGACAGAATTTAATCGCAGAACTGAGGCTGCCGTCCCATGTAGTCTTTGCACCATCCAGCTTCTGACACGACAAGGAAACAGAACCATGACGAAAAATCTTGCTTTAGCCGCATCGGTAGCGATGCTGATCGCAATCTCAGGACAGGCGTTTGCGGAAACGGCCGCCCCGAACGCGTGGTATGCGGAAGCGACCAGCCCCTCAGACCGGCAAGCGGTCTACGCCTTCAACGCTTTCGATCGGGCCGCGGCGACAGAGACGGACACGACCAATGCGTACCGTTATCATGGCGGACCGAAATCGAACGATTGACGTTTGATGACGCGAGCGCGCGGCTTCACGCGGCGCGCGCTCAGTCGCCGAAATCGGCCGTAAAAACCGCGAGAGATCGCGGGTCGATACAATGGCGGATTGACTGTGCCGGTCGTCCTGCCGCCTGTAGATTTCTCAGAAGCGGAAGCGAAGCCCAACCGTGGGATCGATCGTGTTGCGATTAAGGTAGCCGTTCGCGAGGCCGCCATTGACCTGAGAGAACATAAATCCGGCGTAGGCATCAAATTTCTTCGCAAACTGCCAATCGACGACGAAGGAAACAGCGTCGAACGTCCCATGGCACGTCGCTGACGTGGGTGCGGCGGCACAGTTGACCGGCGCGCCGAAGGCTGGCTGGTCGTAATGATAGTAGGCGCCAATCACATCCAAATTGTCAGCAATGGTGTATTTCACTCCGGTCCAGAACACATGGAATAACTTGTCGCCGGCGTTGAAAGCCGTGTTGTTGATGTTCGTGTTGTTGAACGCAGCGCAGCCGGCGCAGACGAAGTCTCCCGAGATATCGCTAAAACCAGTACCCGCGGCATAAGGGTTGCTTGGCGGTGCATATCGAATGTATTCGTATCCGGCAAACAGCTTGACTGGTCCGTTGCTGTATTTGGCAACCAGCATCACGCTCGAATCATCGGAGAGCGTAGCGGTGAGAACTTGCGGCAGCACCGCCGGCAGCGTGCTGCCGGCAAGCCCTATCGACACGGCATTTTGCACGTAGCTGCCAATTGCGTCGAGCGAAAGCGTGCCGCCAGCCAAATTGGCAATGTCTCCGCCTAGCTGGAGCTGGTAGGAACCGGTCGCGGCGTTGTTCAGACTGTAGCCACCGAATTGCCAGAGCGCCGCAACCCTGTACTGGCCAATATCAACATGATACTTCACCGACGTGCTAAATCGGCAGTCCTCGGTATCGCCCGCGCCGCAGGTAATCCCTTGGAAGCCGATAGGAGAGAAAGCGTACGAAGCGCCCATCGGATCGTAGGCAAAAATAGCGTCCAGAGTCAGCGAGTTTTGCCGGAAAACGGTCAAGGTGCCATAGGGTGAACTGACGCCCAAATAACCCACGGAATTGTAAAATTGCCCAGCCCGGCTCGAATCGGCGTACGAATTTTGGCTGATGAGCGGCACGCCGGCGTTCTGAGCCACCGAGTGCGGTCCATTGGCGAGCTGCAGGGAATAAGGATCGAACCCGGCCTGCAGATCGAAGATAAAAGCCCATCCGGCGGCGAACGGCTCTTGCGCCTTGATCCCGATGTTTGACTGGCTCAAGCCGTTCGGTGCAAGACCCCACTGTGCGCGATTGCTGTACTTCTGGATGAGATAATCTTCCCCGACGGCGGATGTCCCATTGAAGGGGGCCCCATGGCTCCGCCACGTCACTCCGGCGTCGATCGTGCCGTACACCGTGATGCCATTCCAGGTCAGGGGGCAATTCGTGACGACAAAGTCCTCAAGGCTACCACACGTCGCCGGCTGCGACGGAGCCTTCGCGCCCGCGGCGAGCGGTGCTTTCGTCACCATGATGTTGTCGGCCGACGCATCCGTTGCGAACGCGGCGCCGGCGAGCAGGACCATAAAGCCGGATCTTGCCGTACGCCAAGCAATGCGAGCCATCGCGCCCTCCTGTCGTTCTACTGCTTTACCTTCCAACCCAAGCTGCTGAATTTTTCGATCAAACCGCGTCGGCGATCGACTCGATCCTACGCTCCCAGACCGTTCCCGAACTGGCGTCCACAAGATACGACGTCTTGTCAAGCACAGCTAGACGCCTAGTCATCCGACGCCCTACGCGGCAATGCAAGGCGCATCCGATCCCATGGCGCTAGGATACCGTCGGAATAGCCCGCGGCGCTCACCTTCGTGATCTCGCGAACGCTTTCAACTGATCAGTCGGTTTGAAATAAGACGCCGGCGGTTGCACGGTTCGCAAGTCGAGGTTCCAGTAAACTGCCGGAGCCCTGGCGACTTTTGCCGTAAGGCGAGGTCGATCGCTCAGTCCTTCGAAATAGCGAGGCTCGCGTATGATGCACTCGTATGATTTTCAAGGGCCATGACTGCGTCTTCACCGTGATCGGCGTAGCAATCAGGATCGCAGTAAGGGAGTCGGGCTGCGATCTCTCGCAGATAGCTCGCACCAATCTGTTTACCGCACCGCGTACCTAAAGATTGCCGGCAGGGCGTCGTGCCATTCACCAGGATGAATCTCATATGGCGCCTCCTAATGCGAAGTAGAGGAAAGCTCATTGCGCAGCCTCCTTGCTTCGAAATCCTATGATTCCGGCTGCAACTGCTTGTCGGGTGGCTTCAAGACGGAGTAACCATCTGCGGTCGGCCTGCTCTCGGGACTTGAAGCGATCGACGCACCTTTTTGAACAAAGGGCAGTCCGCCAGGAGTAGTGCCGGATGAGACCAAACTTTCCGTCACAGATGGCGCAACGCTTCTCCGCGTCCTTCCGACGATATTGAAGATGGTTGCGCATTTTTTCCTCCTGTGGGCTTGGCGAGGTTAATCCTCTCGGTGACGCCGGTATTCGGTCGGCGTAAGTCCGGTGAATTTGCGAAATGCCCTGGTAAATGAACTCGTTTCGCGAAAGCCGATCTGGATGCCTATCTGCGTCACCGAGAGCTCCGGCCGCTGCAACAGGCTCCTGGCGCGATCCATCCGGCAGGCCATATGATAACGATGTGGAGGCGCGCCGAAGGATTGCTTGAAAGCGCGCGCAAAATGATAAAGGCTCAGATCGACGATCTTTGCGAGCGCGGTCAACGAAATTTCCTCCGCGAGATGCACCTGGATGAATTCCGCCACGCGCTTCTGCTGCCACGCTGGCAAGCCGCCACGAAGCGGCCTCGCCGCACCGGCTGTCGTTCGTTCCAAGCGGATGAGTTCGTGCATCAGCACGAGGCTCAAGGCCTCTGCATATTGGCGGCTACCCGGGTCGGAATTTCCGACCTCGGCCTTGAGTTTGAGCGCCGTGTCCCAGACGGCCTGATCGAAGAAGAACAGGCGCGGGCCGATCGCAGGGCAGGGGATGCCGGATTCCAGATCAAACAACGGATCTTGCAAATCGATATAAAAATACGTGACACGCGTCAGGACCCGCGGCCTCTGCCACCCGTAGAACCGATGCCCAGCAGGCACAAAGCTGAGCTTGCAATTGAACTCGCGCAGGGTCGATTTTGGCAATCCCTCGATAAGCGTCTCGCCATCATGTCGTTCTGCGCGTTCGTAAACGATCAGCAAGTGTCTTCGAGCCTGAAAGCCGTCTTCGAAAGTCTCACGCCGAGTAAGCTTTACCGTGTCCGCTTGTATTGCCCCCCAATTCGCTAGTCGGCGACGAACGATATCGGGCGGAGAAATTTCAACGATCGACGGAGCAGGGGAAGGAAAACCCGGAAGGCTGATGCCGATGTCACTCATTCTTGTTCTCCTGACACGTGCGCTGACCCTCTTCCCGGCAGTTTTTCTGCTGACGTGTGGAAGTGATGGTGGGATCACATTGCCATCAAAGCCGTCATTGCCCTCACAATTGAAGAGACGTCGTCTACCCCTACGGTCCGCCGTCACGAGAATTGCAGCCAAAACTCAGAGTAAGCGGATGGATTGCCGGCACCATTAAATTGCCGTTCAGATAACTAAATTCGATTTTATTCGATGTGGACATGCACGCGCCTCCGGCGAAGCGTGCGCCATGCGAGTGCTAAATCGCACTACGGCTTCAGGAATTCCAAGCAAAGAAACCTAAGGCGCGGCAAGCCGAGACAAGTGCAACATCCGATCATCACTAGACGCGGGATGTGTCCGTCGCAAGGTGCGCATCAGACGGTGCGGCTGCGCTCGGTCAGGAGCCCCCCGATGTCCAAGCACGAGCGCCGCTCTCCTCTCGCCTTCGGAAATGCATCCCAGAATCCGCCTCGCGAGCGTCGGGACGGCTCTGCATTGGCCGGCCGTCCGCCGGTGCAAGGTGATATCGGTTTTGTCGGCCTTGGTCACATGGGAACAGCGATGGCCGCAAATCTCGCGGCCAACGGACGACGGGTGATCGCATATGTCCGCCGCCCTGATCAGATCGGCAAGCTTGAGGCGCTCCGTCTCAAGCCCACAACGGATATCGGTGACCTGCTTGACTGCGAGGTCGTCATCAGCATGTTGCCGGACGACGCCGCTGTACGTGAAATCGTGTTCGGTTGCAAAGACGCCGGCCGCGACGGGCTCGCCGCGGGTCTGATGCCCGGCGCGATCCATCTGTCGATGAGCACGATCAGCACGGCGGCCGCGTCGCTGCTGGCGAGCGAGCATGCGCGGAACGGACAAGGCTACGTAGCTGCGCCGGTCTTCGGGAATCCGGATGCGGCCAAGGCGCGCCAGCTGTTCATCGTCGCCGCTGGCGTCCCGGCCCACGTCGAGCGCTGCCAGGCGATCCTCGACATTCTCGGACAAAGGACTTTTGTGTTCGGCGCCGATCCGCAAGATGCAAATCTCGTCAAGCTGCTCGGCAACATGATGAGCGCGACGGCACTGGAGATGCTCGGAGAAGTGGTTGCCGTGGTCCGAAAGCGTGGGCTGGATCCGCGGCATTTCATCGACATTATGACGAGCACGATGTTCTGCGGACGGGCCCATAAAATTTACGGCGACAAGATTGCCAGGCAGACCTACGCACCCGGATTTGTCCTGCCCCTCGTGCTCAAGGATGTGCGCTTGGCGCTTGCCGAGGCCGAGAAAGCGGGCGTCCCGATGCCATCGGTGGGCGTGGTCCGGGACCGGCTGATCACGGGGATCGCGCGCGGTTACGGCGAGCTCGACTGGACCGCCCTCGGCCTTATCGCCGCGGAGGAAGCGGGACTCTACGCCGTGCCCCCGGTCACTGCCAATTGAGGTTGGACTCGTCCGCCACCCAGATGCCTTAGGCAGCACTCAAAGAAGGAACACGATCATGGTCCGTCAAGTAGAAGCTCTCAAAATGAACATGGAACGTACCGACATTCCCGGCACATCGCTCAGGGTGTCGCCCGTCGCTATTGGGACCTGGGCCATCGGCGGGTGGATGTGGGGTGGAACCGACGAGGCTGAATCGATCGCTACCATCCGGGCCGCAATCGACCGTGGGATCAACATTATCGACACAGCCCCGGTCTATGGATTTGGCCGCTCCGAGGAGATCGTTGGCAAGGCGATCGAAGGCCGGCTGCGCTCGGACGTGGTCATTGCCAGCAAGGCCGGACTTCAATGGGAGGATGAAAGAGTATTTCGCAATGCCAGCCGCGCCCGCATCATGCGGGAAATCGAGGATTCATTGCGGAGGCTTCGAACCGATTACATTGACATCTACCAGGTTCATTGGCCCGACTCATTGGTTACGATCGAAGAAACCGCGGAAGCGATGCACGCGCTGTTCGAGCAGGGGAAAATCCGCGCCATCGGAGTGAGCAACTTTTCGGTCGGCCAGATGGAGCGGTTTCGCCGCGTTGCGCCGCTGCATGTGCTGCAGCCCCCCTACAACTTGTTCGAACGCGGAGTCGAAACCGACCTTCTGCCCTATTGCCACAGGAATAAAATCGCGACGCTGGGATATGGAGCGCTGTGTCGGGGGCTTCTGTCCGGACGAATGCAGGCGGACACGGTTTTCGATGGCGACGATCTGCGGCGCACTGATCCGAAATTTCGCAAGCCTCGGTTCGCACGATATGTCGCGGCCGTGCAAGAGCTCGATCGGCTCGCGCAGCAACGCTTCGGCAAGCGCGTTATTCACTTGGCTATCCGTTGGATGCTCGACCAGGGCATAACCACGGCCTTGTGGGGGGCGCGCCGTCCCGATCAGTTGCAGCCAGTCGGCGAGGTGACGGGCTGGTCGCTCGATGCCTCCGCCAAGGCCGAGATCGATCGGATTTTGCGCGAAACCATCACCGATCCGGTCGGCCCGGAATTCATGGCGCCACCGTCACGCAGCGTCGCTGCGTGACGGTGGCGCAGGTTGGTCTGATTAAATTGCGGCGCCGGGAACAGAACAGCAATTGCTGCTCAATGATTCGCTTGCCCCGCTTGTCGAAAACGCTGGACCGCACGACCGCTCCAGTTCGAAAGTTAAGAGCTAACAGTGAATTTAATGGCCTTCCCTTGTCCGGTTGCTACCTCCGGGTAGTTGCCCTCGTCCTAGGTCGGGAAATTGCAAATGGATATGACGGCGCTTCTTCTGTCGCGAATTCAATTCGCCTTTACCATCACGTTCCATATCATCTTTCCATCCTTCACGATCGGGTTGGCGGCCTGGCTCACTGTTCTCGAAGCCTTGTGCCTTGTGACTGGCCGCCCGGCCTATCGTGTGATCTTCGAATTCTGGTTGAAGATATTCGGTGTGGCATTCGGATTGGGTGTCGTGTCCGGGATCGTAATGGCATTCCAGTTCGGCACCAACTGGAGCGTGCTGTCCAAGATGTCCGGGCCGATCCAGGGCCCGCTCCTGATGTACGAGACCTTCACGGCCTTCATGCTCGAGGCCTCGTTCTTCGGCGTCCTGGTTTTCGGCCGCAGTCGCGTGCCGCCATGGTTCTATTTGTTTTCGACCGCGATGGTGGCGCTGGGGACCACGTTTTCGGCGTTCTGGATCATGGTCAACAACAGCTGGATGCAGGTGCCCTCAGGCTATGTGATGGAAAACGGCGCCTTCGTTCCAAACGATTGGGCCAAGATCCTCTTCAATTCGGTGGTGTGGTCGCGATTCCCCCACATGCTGCTCGCCTCCTACCTTACAGGCGCTTTCTGCGTTGCCGCGACCGGTGCGTGGTACGTGCTGCGGAAGGAATATCACGCTGAGGCGCGTATTATGCTGCGCATGGGCCTTGGTCTTGCGGCCGTGCTGATGCCGATCCAGCTTCTCTTCGGGCATCTGGTCGGAGGCTACGTCAACACGTTTCAACCTTCCAAGATGGCGGCCATTGAGGGGCGCTGGAACGACGAAAAGCCAGGTTCGGAAGTGCTTTTCGCCTGGCCGGATGTGGAGCACCGGCGCAACCTGTTCGCGATTACGCTGCCGCCGCCCTTCGGCAGCCTGATCGATTCCGACAGTCTTACCGCCGGGGAGACCGGACTCAACAGCATCCCGCCGGAGAACTGGCCGCCGGTCGTCATCCCGTTCTTCAGCTTCCGGATCATGGTGGGATGCGGCATGGTGATGCTGGGGCTCGCCTGGGTCGGCAGCTATCTGAGTTACAGGCACCGCCTGGCGTACAATCGCCCGTTGCTTTGGCTGACGTTCCTCAGCTTTCCGCTGCCCTTCATTGCGATCATTACCGGCTGGTTCACCGCCGAAGTCGGCCGTCAGCCCTGGGTGGTTTTTGGCGTGTTGCGAACCGCGGATGCCATGACGCCGTTCCTGACGACGCGCGAGGCGACGATCTCGCTCGTGGTCTTCTGCGCGGTCTACGCCTTCATCTTCCTGTTTGGCACGTTTTACATCTATCGGCTTATCCGCACCGGTCCGGCGAGGAAGCCGTTCGAAGTTCCGCATCTCGCGGTTCCGAACCGGCCGATGTCGCTGGCCGACGAAGAACCAATTCAAGAACCCAGCCACGCCGGCGCCGGAGAATAACCATGGTCATGTTCTGGGTTTCGCTTTTGGCCATCAGCGTTCTGCTCTACGTGCTGCTCGATGGTGTCGATCTCGGCGTCGGCTTGCTGTTCGGACTGGCGAGCGGCGAAGCCAGGCGGGGCGCGATGCTGAGCGCCGTCGCGCCGATTTGGGACGGCAACGAGACCTGGCTGGTCGTCAGCGCCGTTATTCTGTGGGGAGCCTTCCCGCTCGTCTATGCGACCTTGCTGTCGGCATTCTATCTGCCTCTCATCGTCATGCTGCTGGGCCTGATCCTGCGCGGCGTGGCGTTCGAGTTTCGCTACAAGACGCTACAGCTGCGCTGGATCTGGGATTTGAGCTTTGCCGGCGGGTCCCTGATCGCGACCTTTATGCAGGGGTTGATGGTCGGTGCCCTGGTGGAAGGAATGCGGTTTACGAACGGGGAATATTCCGGCGGTGAGGTCGGCTGGCTGACGCCGTTTGCGGCCCTTTGCGGCCTCGGCCTGTGCCTTGGCTATGCACTTCTCGGCGCCTGCTGGCTGGTCAGAAAATGCGAGGGCGAGGTTCGCGACGTCGCGCGCCGCCAGATCCCCGTGCTCGCGGTCGGCGTGCTGGCGTTCCTCGTGGTTGTCTTCGCCTACGCGCTGGCCGAAAATCTTCCAATCCTGCATCGTTGGATCGATCGGCCGTATCTGTTCGCATTCCCGGCGATTGGAGCGGTCGCGGCAATCGTGCTCGCGCTCAGCATCCTGAACCACAACGACTACTGGCCGTTCTATATGGTCGCGTTGATCTTCATGTCGGCGTTCGGCACCCTGGCGCTGTCCTTCTGGCCATACATGATCCCCTCCGTCATCACCGTCGACCAAGCCGCCGCGCCGCCATCGAGTCTTACGTTCATGTTCTGGGGGTGCGGAGTGATCGTCTTTCCACTGACGCTGATCTACACGCTCGTCAGCTACAGCGTCTTCAGGGGCAAAGTGAGGACAACAGCCGGGTACCATTAAGCCCGTGAGCAGATCCGACGCAAACCAACACGATGCCTCGCTTGAGCCGCGACAGACAATCGCCGCGGCCGTGTTCGCCAGCGCAAGCTGATGCTGTTCAATTCAGCTATCCGGGTTATTGCGGCTGCCGCAACGTTGGGCGTGAGTTCGGATTGAATTCAATCCGAACTCGTTGCGAGCTGCTTTACTCCGGACCGCTTCTCGAACTCCAGCACATTGACGATGCCGCGGCGGTGGGTGCCATCGCCGATCTTGCGGTCGCCGTCCCAGGCCTCGACCTCGAACACCACGCTCTTTGGATCAATCTTGATAACGCGAGAAATGGCGCGAACGCTGCGGCCGACCGGCGTTGCCGCGAGGTGGCGGACTTTCACGTCCATGCCGACGCTCACAAAACCCTCAGGCAGGTGCGAAGCGATGGCGGAGCCCGACGCCATTTCCATATGCAGGATCATCATTGGCGTGGCGTAGACTTGTGGCATGTGCGGCACGAAATGACTGACCGTCATCTCGGAGGTCACGGTCACGGTCTTCTCCGCCGTCATGCCGATCGTGACGTAATCGCGCGCATCCATATCTGCCTCGTCCGTGATCCTTTGTGAGCTAGCGGCCATTTCTGGTGCCACGAGCAGCTTTGTTGAAAGGCTCCGGCGCGAGCTCCGCGATCTACGATCTGGGCATTACGCCCGGGCTGTTGTCCGGCCATTTTGCGATGGTCGCCTCGTCTATATTCAGGTGCTGGGCCACCAATGCCGGCGGCGTATGCGTCAGCCAGTTGGACAGAGAAATCTCTTCATACTGGGATGCTCTGAACACACCGATAAACTGCATGTCGGTGTCGCCGACATTCTCGACGTAGTGCCCCAGATTGCGCTTGACGTAGCCGATGTCCCCGGGATTGAAGTCCATCGTCAGCGCGTTCGGGCCGGTATTGAAAACCGTCATGCGTGCCTTGCCCTTGAGGTAATACTGCCATTCATCGGCGTTCGGATGCCAGTGCATCTCGCGCACCCCGCCGGGACGAACCGTTACCAGCGCGGCCGCGATTCGCGTCGAGACGGTGAAGTTGCTGCTGTCGGCAATCCGCACGTCGCCCCCTCTGGTCTCCCTTATCGGAGCTGACGATCCAAGCCGGAAGATAAAGGGATGGGGTGGAGCATTTTCGCCTTTGTTGACCGCGGCGCGGTCCGACGCTAAATCGCCCGGCAGGGTGCCCTGGAAGATCCAGAGATTTTGCAGCGGAATCTTCGCAAATGTTTCTGCTGGAACGCCGAAATTCTTGGCGAGCACCTCGGGCGGCGTATGAGCAAACCAATCCGATACCAGCAGCGTATTGAATTCGTTGGCGTGGCCGTCGTCGAAGCAGATCACGAATTCACAGCCGTCCGGGCCGAGCCCCTGCAGCGAATGCGGCTGACCCGCCGGAAAATACCAAAGATCGCCCTGTTCCACGTCCGCGACGAACGGCCGGCCCAACGCGTCGAGAACCGTCACGCGGCAACTGCCGTAAGTCATGATCGCCCACTCGGCGGCCTGATGCCAGTGCAGTTCCCGGATGCCGCCGGCGGTCAGCCGCATGTTGACGCCTGATATCTCCTTCGAGATCGCAAAGTCTTCTACCGTCACCTGGCGCGCCCAGCCGCCGTTCTGGATGCGCTTCGGCGCGTTGTTGAATGAGGCCCAGTCCATTGCCATGCCGCCGACATCGGTTGCCGGCGGAAATTGGGCCGAGGGAAACTGGTTGCCGATGGCTGGGCTCTGCGGGCCAGGATCGGCGAGATTTCCTGGAGCCTTGCCGTTGATAGCGCCTTGCGGTGGCAGGTCCGGGTTACCAAAGGAGGCCGCGCGCGCTGCGGTTGCAGTCATAACAGCGCCCGCGGCGGACACTGCCAGCATGTCCCGTCTCGAAAACATGATTATCACTCCTCTGCAAAATCGATGGTGGGTACTTGAAAGATAGGTTCACGATCGTCGTGATCCACTAAATTTGCATTCAGAATGTCTCATGGACCGGGCGGGGCTGGGAGGAAGTCCGTGTTGCCGCACGACACGCGCTGCGCATCCTTTGTCCTCGGTCATTCGGCGGGCGCGGGCGCGGGCTCGGCGTGGCCGGAGGCGGCCTCGTTGTTCTTTTCTCCGAACAGCCAAGTCTGCAGCCGGTCGAGGTAGATATAGACGACCGGCGTCGTATAGAGGGTGAGAACCTGCGACAGAGCGAGGCCGCCGACGATGGCGTAGCCGAGTGGCTGGCGAAGCTCCGATCCGACACCGCTACCGAGCATCATCGGAACGCCGCCAAGCAGCGCCGCCATCGTGGTCATCAGGATCGGCCGAAACCGCATGATGCAGGCTCGATAGATGGATTCCTCGGCGGTCAGACCCTGCTCATGCTCGACGTGCTGGGCGAAATCGACCAGCATGATGCCGTTCTTCTTGACGATGCCGATCAGCAGTATGATGCCGACGATCGCGATCACGCTGAGATCGTAGTGAACCGCCATCAGCAGCAACAGCGCGCCCAGGCCTGCGGACGGCAGCGTCGAGATGATGGTGATTGGGTGAATCAGGCTCTCGTACAATACGCCGAGGATGAGGTAGATAACAAAGAGCGCGGCGGCTATGAGGATCGGCGTGCTCGAGAGCGATGCTCCGAATGCCTGGGCGTTGCCCTGAAAGCTGGCCTGAAGCGAGAGTGGCTTGCCGAGGTCTTTTTCGATCCGCTGGATGGCGCTTACCGCCTGACCGATCGCGGTGCCCGGCAGAAGGTTGAACGAGATCGTCACCGACGGGAACTGGCCCTGATGGTTGACCACGAGCGGCGCCACCTTCACGACCGAGTCGACGAGTGTGGATAACGGCACCTGCTGTCCGCTCGACGATTTGACGTAGATGCCGTTGAGCGCTTCGGGCCCGTACTGGAACTTGGGGTCGACCTCCAGGACGACATGGTACTGGTTCAGGGTCGTGTACATGGTCGAGACGATGCGCTGGCCGAAGGCGTCATCGAGCGTGTTGTCGATCGTGTAGGGCAAGATACCGTAGCTCGACGCGACTTCGCGCTTGATGGTGATGTCGAGCATCGGCCCCGCATTGAGCTGATCGGTGGCGACGTCGGCGATGCCGGGGATGGCCTTGATCTTGTCGAGAAACAGCCCTGCCCAGTGATTGAGCTCGCCGGGATCGGCGTCGTCCAGCGTGTACTGATACTGGGTCTTGGACAATCGCCCGCCGATGGTGATGTCCTGCGCGGCTTGCATATAGAGCGTGATCCCCTGGATTTTGGCGAGATTGGTCCGCAGCCGCGCGAGCACCTGGTCCATGCTGCCGCGCTGATTCTGCGGTTTGAGTGCAATGTAAACGCGGCCGTTATTGACCGTGGTGTTGCCGCCGCCGGCGCCGACCGCCGCACCGACGGTGGCGACCGCAGGGTCCCGCATCACGGCGTCGAGCAACGCTTGCTGGCGCTCGGCCATGGCCTGAAAGGAGATATCCTGTGCCGCCTCGGACAGGCCGATGATCAATCCGGTGTCCTGCTGGGGAAAGAAACCCTTTGGGATCAGCACGTAGAGATATCCGGTCAGCGCGATGGTGCCGAGCATCGTCATCAGGGTGATGAAGCGGTGCCGCAGCACGATCTTGAGGCCGGCCTCGTAGAGGTTGAGCAGGCCATCGAAGCCGCGTTCGAAAAACCGGTAGAGCCATCCGTGCTGCTTGCTCTCCGGCTTGAGCAGCCGCGCGCACATCATCGGCGTGAGCGTCAGCGAGATCAGAAGCGACAGCACCAGCGAAACGCTGACGGTGACGGCAAATTCGCGGAACAACAGGCCGACATATCCGCCCATCAGGAACAGTGGAATGAACACAGCGATCAGCGACAGCGTGATC
>WNFO01006083.1_pt1 | contig 23053 bp, 22 predicted proteins | sample 5400251 | NCBI WGS metagenome assembly WNFO01 (sample SAMN13153354, study PRJNA577476) | soil metagenome | isolation source: 100 cm saprolite under Madrone tree | place: USA:California | collected 2016-06-14
AAAGACGATCATGGGTGCCGACAACAATATTACTCTCAACGGCATGCTCCCATTGGAACTTGGCGGACGCCGCCCCGCGCGTATCAGGATCGCTGAACGCGAACTCGAAATGCGGCGGCAAGACGTTTCCAACCGAGAACGAATGCTTGCTGCTGATGTGCGCGCCAAGTTTGGCGAAGCTCTCGCCGCTATTCTCAAGCTTGGCTTCGATGAGGATCTGATTGCGACAAGTCAGCGAAGCTATAACCTGGTCGCGGCGCGAGTTAATGAAGGTGGGACAGCGCCGTTGGAACAAAACATGATCTTGGTCGAACTCAATCGTCTGCGGTCGATGCGCGAAACGGCTGAAGGGAAAGCGCAAATCGAAATGCTGGAGTTGCGAAATCTTATCGGTATGACACCCGAGGAGCCGCTTAGCCTGCGCGGAGACTTCAACGATGTGATTGCTCCACTGCCAGCGCTTGCAGACGCCACCGAGCTAGCACTCTCCGACCGACCGGACTTGAGGCTGGCCAAAGCCGCCGAGAGTTTCGCTGAGGCTCGCATCGACCAAGCGCGCGCCGAAGGAAGGTTGGATGCAAGCTTAACTGCTGGTTACCAGCGAATGGCTTTCGGCTATCCATTGAATGGGATCAATGATGCGGGGCAGTTGAGCCCAATTCAGGGGACCTTTCACTATTTCACAGTCGGTGTCTCTCTCGACCTACCAGTGCGGAACAGGAACCAGGGAGCCATTGAAGCTGCAGTAGCCGAAACCGAAGGAGCAAAGCGGCGGCGTGAGTTTCTCGAACTTACGGTGCGGCGAGAAGTAGCTTCGGCTTATGCCCAGTACAACAGCACAGCACGTGCGGCTGAGATCTTCCGCGTCGGCGTCAAGGATCAAGCCAACGCGAACCTCGACGTGGTTAGGCAAACCTACGAACTGGGATCAAAAACGCTCATTGATTACCTTGGCGAGCAACGACGTTTTATCGACTTGCAGAACGGCTACATCGACGCGTTACTCGATGCATACAAGGCGCGTGTAGAGATTGAACGCGCTGTTGCTTCGACGACAGCAACCAGACAGCAGGTGACACAAAGATGAACGAAGCACCCGATATTAAGAAACAAACAGAGACTAAGGTCAGCGGACGCAATGAAAAAAGAACTGCAAGGACCGCTATGGTCGCTGTCGTCGCGGTGGTAGCTGTTGCAGCTATTGTCCTCGTTCTGTGGCTACTCGTCCCGCGAGGCAGCGGCGGACGTCCTGTACCCGCGCCGCGCAGTATTGGCCCAGATCAAACCGCTAACCAGGCTGGTAACACCTCTGAATTCAACGAGCAGGCATCAAGATCGAAACGGTGGGCGAGCGTATCTCGACGGATGCAACCGGCCAACAAACAAGCGGCGTGGTGCAGCCAAACTCCTATCGCGAAACCCCCGTGATGTCTCTGATTGGAGGAATTGTGCGTAGTGTTGGGCCGGAACTGGGACAAAGTGTGCGCAAAGGACAAACCATTGCCGTAGTCTCCAGCAACGATCTTGCGGACGCGCAAACAAAATATCTCGCAGCATTCGCCGAGTTAGAAGAGCACCACAAGCATCATGCGCGTACTGAGAAGTTGGTAGCGATAGGCGCCGCGAGTCGCGAGGAGTTGGAGCTGGCGACCACCAAGCTGAAAGCAGCAGAGTCGGAAGTAGCCAATCTACGCCAGCGCCTTTTGCTTCTCGGTCTAAGTTCTCAACGTGTCAGTGCTCTGCGTTCCACGTCACAAGTCAGTTCCGAAGTGAGCTTGCCGGCACCTGCATCCGGTACTGTGACCAGTCGCACCGTCAATTCGGGCGAGGTCATTGAGGCCAACAAAGAACTGTTGCGCGTTACCGACTTATCCAGCGTGTGGGTAGTCGCCCAAGTCTATGAGAAAGACCTCGGCAAGATTCACATTGGGAGTGGCGCGAGCATCACAACTGACGCTTACCCAGGCCGTGTCTTTCGAGGCCGAGTATCCTACATCGATCCGGCAATCAATCCTCAAACACGAACCGCACAAGCGCGGATTGAATTAGCCAACCCCGGTCAGCAACTTAAGATCGGCATGTACGTGAACGTGGCATTCGGCGCTCTCGGAGGTGCGGAGAATACAGCGCCAACAATTCCGGCTGCGGCAGTGCAGAACCTTAACAATCAACAGGTGGTCTTTGTTGCGACTAACGAACCAAATGTCTTCATCATGCGCCCCTTACGCCTTTCCCCTGAGACCAATGGCATCTATCAAGTGCTCGAAGGCCTAAACGTGGGCGACCGCATCGTGACGAACGGTAGTTTTCTTTTGCGCGCTGAGTGGCTGAAAATGAATCCCAGCAAGTGAAACTTATTGCGGTATCGGTCTTAGCCAGTGGCCCTAACAGCGTTTTTGTAAGTCGCTGAGAGTTCATTCTGATTTGTAATGCAGATGTCGAGATCGCGGAGCAGTCCGTCTCCGTCTCCAATCCCATAAATCCAACCATGTACAGCTAGTTGCTGTCCGCGGTTCCACGCATTCTGCACAACCGTCGTGCGGCTGACGTTGAGCACCTGTTCGATTACATTCAATTCACACAGCCGGTTCAGGCGCTCTGTTTCGTCGCTTATTTTCGCAAGCAACGCCTCGTGGTTGTGCATTACGTCCTGCACATGCCGCAGCCAGTTCTCTATCAAACCAAGTTGCAGGTTCTGCATCGCGGCCTGAACGCCGCCACAGCCATAGTGGCCGCAGACGATGATGTCACCGACTCCCAGCACGTCCACCGCGAAGTGCATCACCGACAAACAGTTTAGATCGTTATGGACCACCAGGTTAGCCACGTTGCGGTGGACGAACATTTCACCCGGCTGCAGGCCCACGAGTTGCGTCGCAGGCACGCGACTGTCCGAACAACCGATCCACAGATAGCGCGGATTGTGTTGTTCAGCCAGGACTTGAAAAAATTCCGGATCGCGAGCCTTGATCGCCTCGGACCAGACTCTATTTTTCTCGAGCAGATCTTGCAATTCCCTCATGGTTCAAAACAGGGCAACTTTGTCAGGGAAGTTTTGCCGCCAGCACATCCACCTTTTCGATCACGGGCGGTTGGGCCAGAAGCTCTGAAGCTTTCGCCATCAAGGCTGCCGCCACTTTGCCTGACAGATGCGCTTGCCGCCCTGAGTCATCCGGGAAGGCGTCAAAAATTCCAAACGTCGATTGGCCCATGCGGATTGCGAACCAGGCAACTGTGTCCGGTTCGTCTTCGACGAGGGCCAGTCCGCTGTTGAGAAAGCTTTCAACTTCAGCTTCTTTTCCGGGTTTTGCCTCAAGCCGCACCAGCAACGCTACAGTGACCATGAGTAAGCTCCTTTTGATTTAGCTGCATAAATTATTGCTAGTACATAATTAAAAAATTGCGTGTCGGAACCATCGCGACAGTTGTGACCTGTTAACTTTCATGTCCTCACCTGTACCAGCCAACAAGCGCCGCGCCAATCGTGAAAGACGAGCGAACCGCCGCAGTATGCGCCTTCCTGCGGCCCATCTGATTGTTCATTCAGAAAGATCACCACCGACACGCGACGGGCCTCCGAATCCATGCGCATCAAACCAGTATTGCCGTCCTGGTGCGCGACAAAAAAATCGCCGACTCCGTAACGCAGAAACTGCGGTTCCTCACACTCGCTGAGGCCAACGCCGAAATGCTCCTCAACTTCCCGCTTGCATTCCCACAATCGGTGCTGCACGTATTCTATGGTTTCCGCTGAAGGAGTTTGGCGCGCTGCCTTGCGCATTCTTTCATCTATTGAACGCGACGAGCTTTGGCTGTAAACCGTAGCCTGTGCACTCGGGGCTGAAAGCATCTCAGCGACGATCTCTGCAGACCTCTGCTCGTCAAAAAAGTTAGGCAGCACGAAAAAGTCGAATAGTGTGGTTGCATCAAGCATTCTGCACTTCACCTAAAGTATTTGTTGGGTGGGCCGCGTTCGCGACATTCGTATTTGTTTGCGCGCTTGTTATCATCAATATCATACGAAGAGCCTACGATAAAACATGCATCGTTCAAATGAGATGAGCACTGCGCAGAGTGTCGAGGCCCACGCAATCGATCCGGTTTGCGGCATGGCTGTTTCGCTGAAAACTGCGGCTGGGTCTTTCGAGTACAACGGCCAGACATATTATTTCTGCAGCCGGCATTGCCTCGCGAAGTTTCATAGCAAACCCGAATCCTTTCTCAATAGACCCGCCGCGCCAATGATGACCCAGCCGGTGGGAATTCAGCGAGCAAAACCTTCGCAAAAAACGACGAGCTTCACCTGTCCTATGCATCCGGAGATCGTTCGCGACGCGCCGGGCAGTTGTCCTATTTGCGGCATGGCGCTCGAGCCCCGCACAGTTTCACTCGAGGAGGAAGAAAATCCTGAACTCGCGCAGATGTCGCGAAGATTTTGGGTTTGCGTTGGACTCTCGATACCACTGCTCATAATCGGCATGAGTGAATTAATTCCGAGCGCGACGCTCGAACGGGTCGTGCCGATGGGTGTTCGCGGATGGATTGAACTGGGAATCGCGACGCCGGTGGTGCTTTGGGGCGCCTTGCCTTTTTTTGTGCATGCCTGGCAGTCGCTGGTAAATCGAGCGCTCAACATGTTCACGCTGATTGGCGTGGGCGTGGGCGTCGCCTATCTCTTCAGCGTCATCGCAAAGCTCTTTCCCGAAATTTTTCCGCAGTCGTTTCGCGATGCATCAGGCAACGTGCCCGTTTACTTTGAAGCCGCGGCCGTGAGCACTACCTTGGTTTTGCTGGGGCAGGTGTTGGAGTTGCGCGCCCGCAGTCGCACCGGCACGGCCATCAAAGCCCTGCTCGGTTTGGCGCCAAAGACGGCGCGACGCATTCGCGCCGACGGCTCGGATGAAGACGTACCTCTTGAACACGTTAAGGTGGGCGACAAGTTGCGCGTGCGACCGGGCGAAAAAATTCCTGTCGATGGTGTGGTTATTGAAGGCACAAGCGCGGTTGATGAATCAATGATCAGCGGCGAACCAATTCCGTTGGCGAAGCAACCAGGTGATCGTTTGATTGGCGCCACGGTCAACGGCACCGGGTCGTTTGTGATGCAAGCGGAACGCGTCGGCGCCGAAACGTTGCTGGCGCAAATTGTGCAGATGGTCGCTGACGCGCAGCGCAGTCGCGCGCCAATTCAAAGGCTTGCGGACCTCGTCTCTGCTTATTTTGTTCCCACGGTCTTTGCGATTTCTGTTTTCACTTTTCTCGTTTGGAGTTTCTGGGGACCGGAGCCGCGCATGGCCCATGGATTGGTGAACGCGGTCGCTGTGTTGATCATCGCTTGCCCCTGCGCGCTTGGCCTGGCGACGCCGATGTCAATCATGGTGGCCAGCGGAAAAGGCGCAGAAACCGGCGTGTTATTCAAAAATGCTGAAGCCATCGAGGTCTTGCGGCAGATCGACACTCTGGTCGTTGATAAGACCGGCACGCTGACTGAAGGCAAGCCAAAACTTGTTTCGCTGATCGCACTTCCGGACTTTGATGAGGAAACTTTGCTGCGCCTGGCCGCAACTCTCGAACGCAGCAGCGAGCACCCATTGGCCGCAGCAATTGTTGCTGAGGCGGTGGCGCGCGGAATTGAGCAGGGCAATACAAGAGATTTTGCATCGGTGACCGGCAAAGGATTAAAGGGCGAAGTTGATGGCCATCAAGTGAGTCTCGGGAATCAAGCTCTCGCTGCGGAACTGAGCATCGACCTCGACAATTTGATTAATCGCGCTGAAGCGCTGCGAGCGGATGGGCAGACCGTGTTGTTCGTTGGTGTTGACGGCAAGGCAGCAGGTTTGATCGGCATTGCCGATCCGATCAAAGCGACGAGTGTAGAGGCGGTCAAACAACTGCACGCAGAAAACGTTCGCATCGTGATACTTACCGGCGATAGCGAAACGACTGCACGAACAGTCGCCGCGAAACTTCAGATCGACGAAGTCGTCGCCGGAGTCTTGCCAAACGAGAAAGCCGCGGTCGTGAAGCGCTTACAAGCCGAAGGGCGCAGGGTGGCGATGGCCGGCGACGGTATCAACGATGCGCCGGCGTTGGCCCAGGCTGATGTTGGTATGGCCATGGGAACCGGGACCGATGTGGCGATGAAGAGTGCGGCGGTCACTTTAGTGAAGGGCGACTTGCGCGGCATTGTGCGCGCAATCCGGCTAAGCCGCGCCACCATGAAGAACATCAAACAGAATCTCTTTTTTGCCTTTGTCTACAATGCGTTAGGTGTGCCCGTCGCTGCCGGCGTTCTCTACCCTTTCTTTGGTTTATTGCTGAGCCCGATGATTGCTGCGGCGGCAATGAGTTTTAGTTCTGTTTCCGTTATCGCGAACGCGTTGCGTTTGCGAAAAGCGCGGATATAGATTTTGTGGCCTGGACTCTAACGCTTTGGGTCGCAGAGGGTGTAGTATCAAATGCGATCCGAAAGACACAACCGAACGGCAAAAGAATGTCAGGCAATGCCGGTGCGTGGTCTGCTTCTTAATTCAGCTACGAGGAGAGTGAGGCATGAAGTATTCGTTACGGCAACAGTTGATTTGCGGGTTTAGCGCCTGCTTATTGTTGGTGATTTCTGCGAATCTGGCGCCGGCGCAAAAAAGTTCGAGAATTCAGGATGCGGCTCGCCACGCGCAGGAGGCCTCAGAGGTTTTTACCCAGATCATGAATGTACGCGAGCGCGCGATTCCCAAGGAACTGCTCGATAAAGCTGAGGCGATTGCGGTTTTCCCGGATGTTCTGAAGGCTGCCTTCATCTTCGGCGGCAAGGGCGGTCAGGGTGTCATCAGCAAGCGTACTGCGAAAGGTTGGTCGGCGCCGGCGTTCTTCAATATTGGCGGCGGCAGTTTTGGTGCTCAAATCGGAGCGACGAAGACCGACTATGTTCTGTTAATAATGAACCAGGAAGGCTTGAACGGTTTGTTGAAGGACAAGTTTGAGATCGGCGGCGAAGTAGGCGTGGCGGCTGGTCCAGTCGGGCGCGAAGCCGCAGCCTCCACCAACCCAAGGTTGGATGCCGGCATTCTTTCATACTCTCGTAGCAAGGGAGCTTTCATCGGCGCGGCTATTAAAGGTGCGGCAATCAGTCCGGACAATGATCTCAACGAGGCGGTTTATGGCATGAAGGCCAAAGATGTCTTGACGAACAACTCAATGACGTTGAGCCAGATGCCGGCCGGCGTTCGCATCTTTCCGCGCACGCTGTCACGTTACTCAGTACGCTAAAAGTCTTTCTTGCGGTGGCACAGACTCTAGTCTGTTGCTCTTCGGACATGTGGAACACAGACTGAAGTCTGTGCTACTAACAAAACGACTTGACGCTTTCGTTGTCGCGCCATAGAATGCCCGCGTTCCCGCAATGGGTCGTTCCTGCTCTCTTCATCGACGGCGCGAGTTAATTTTCACTGATGCTGCCACGCACTCAACGACAGAAAGAAATTCTCGACTACATCACGCGCTTTTCCGAGCGTCACGGTTACGAACCTTCTTACGCTCAGATTGCGCGGCACTTTGGTGTGAAGTCGCGCGCCACGATCGCAAAACACATTGCCGCGCTTGAACGTCGTGGACTGCTGGCCCGCAAACATGAAGATGGATCGTTTGCTCTCAACGTGAAGGTTGACGATCCCGACGCGCTTTGTGAAGTGAAACTACTGGGACGGATCGCCGCCGGCGTGCCGCTCGACGTCGTTGAATGTGACGAGACGGTCGCAGTGCCAAGATTTCTTCTGGGCCGCGTGCGCCCTGAGAAAGTTTATGCATTGAAGGTCAAAGGCGATTCGATGATCGACGAGCATATCTGCGACGGCGACATCGCCTTGATCGAAAATCGCACTGACGCGCGCGATGGCGAAATAGTTGTCGCGCTCCTAATCGAACAGAACCAGGCAACACTAAAGAGACTGTACCGGCGAGGGCTCAACATCGAACTTCATCCCGCCAACTCTCAATTGCAGGCGTTAACCTTGCCTGCCGATCAAATCCGCGTTCAGGGTATCTTCCGCGGTCTTCTGCGTCCTACTGTCTAGAAAAGAGAAAACTGAGAAGTTATTGAGGAAAACGAGGGTTTTTGGAGGTCGCGGTGTGCCGCAGAAGGCTCAATTAAATCCACGAAAAGGAAGTTCTGCCGGTCGCTGAAGCCAATTGTCCTGGGCGTAGTTTCCGTTGGCATCGATCAAATGCAACGTGTATGCATGCCGCGATCTTGAGGAACGATTGGCAAGACTCTTGTGCGGAAGCAGTCCGTGAAGAAGGACCAAACTCCCTTTGATTACTTCCAGTGGAACCAGTTGATCCTCAGGCCACGGTTCCGAGTTGTAAGTTTCAAAATACATTCCTTCCGGTCCCCGCCGCCAGCGTTGCTTGAGTCCCAGCTTGTGTCCTGCGGGAATGGCCCACAGACAACCGTTCGCAAGCGTGGCATCTTCCAGCGCAAACCAAAGCCCGACAATGTTCTGCGGTTCGGTGTAAAGAAAAGTGCTGTCCTGATGACAACCGACTTCGCCACCGATCCGCGGTTGTTTGAAGATGTACATCGACTGCAACAGCAACGGCGCGACAAGGCCGAGCCCCGAGGCTAATGCCTTTAGCTCGGCGGTCCGCGAGAATTCATTGAAGTCAGGATCGAGATCGTGAAGCGCGTGTCCGATCTTGTTGATCGATTTTTCCTTGCTTTGCTTCAGTGTGCCGTCCGGCAAGAACGCATCTTCTTCAAAGAAGAAATGAATCTTGCCGGCAGACTCGAGAAAGTAATCGTTGGCAAGCCGGTTCTGTTCGTGAGTAGAAAAGATGGAGGCGACCCCATGCGGATCGAAGTTTTGAACGAGTCGTTCAGCACGCGCTCGCAAATGATCGCAAGCGGCTGCCGGGACAAAATCTCCAAGCACCAGGAAACCATCGCGTCGATATTGTTGCAGTTGAGCGGCGCTAACTCGCATCGGGCCGCGAGGTTAACACTTCAGGGTCGCGAGAATCTATCCCAGCGAATCGTCAACACTGTTCAATACACTCTACGTGACGCATCAATTCCACAAGGAAGCGGCGGCTCGTATTTGCAGGGCTTTTTGTTATGTTATGGTAGGCGGGTGGGAAAAATAAGAGCGGCGTGGTTAACACGCCGTCTGTTTGAATGTTTGCTGGAGCCGGCTGCCGGAGTTGAACCGGCGACCTTCTAATTACGAATCAGACGCTCTACCAACTGAGCTAAGCCGGCCTCGAATGCATTCGCTTGAGCGCGAATGCGAAGCGAGTTTGCACTATACGAAGGCTCGCTTTTGAGTGTCAAGCAGCGAGCAAGATAAAGGAGGACATCGGTAATATGGGCAGAGAGCAGATGAGAAACCTTGATGTTGCCAAGGTTGGAGCCGGACACACGGTGAACGAATTTGAGTACCAGAAACATCAGGGCGAGATAACTGAGCAGGAGCATGTGGGCCAACCGGGACGCGGCGCCAAACGACTGACGCAAGCCGAGCGCGTAGCGCAAGTGACAGCCGCCGCTCACAAGAAGGTTGAGAAGAAACGCAGGAAAGAGGGAGCGAAGTCGGGCTCCCCGAAGCGAGCAGCGAAGGGCAAGAAGAAGTGATTACGGGACCGCGGCGGTCTCCACAATGGCGAGGTGCAACCTCGCCAAGCATTTGAGAGGCCTTCAAGGGAAAGCCATAGGTTTTCCGCACATCGGCAAAGCCGAGCAGAATGAAAAAAGTAAACGTGATCGGCGGTGGTCTGGCGGGTGTCGAAGCCGCCTGGCAGGCGGCGCGCGCCGGCGCTCAAGTGCGCTTATTTGAAATGCGGCCAGTCAAACAAACGCCCGCGCATCGCACTGACAAACTCGCGGAAATTGTTTGTTCCAATTCGCTGAAGTCAGACGAACAGGGTTCGGCTCCTTATTTATTAAAGGAAGAGTTGCGCCGCGCAGGTTCGCTGGTGATGGAGGTTGCGACCGCCACTCGGGTTCCGGCAGGCGCCGCGCTGGCTGTCGATCGTCACAAGTTCGCTGAACTGATAACCCACGAAATTGAAAGCAACCCGAACATCGAGTTGGTTCGTGAAGAAGCTAAAGAGATTCCCGAGGATGAGATAACGATCATTGCCACGGGACCACTGTCGTCTGACACGCTGACCGCAGAGATCATGAAGCTTACCGGCAGCGATCAGCTTTATTTCTACGATGCGATTGCGCCTATCGTTTCAGCCGATTCAGTCGATCGCTCAGTGGCCTTTCTTGCTGCGCGCTATGGCAAGGGCGGCGACGATTATCTGAACTGTCCGTTTAACGAGGAGCAGTACGCGACCTTTTATGACGGGTTGATCAATGCGCAGAGTGTGCCGCTGCAACGCTTTGAAGACACCCGTTGGTTTGAAGCCTGTCTGCCGATTGAAGAATTGGCGCGGCGGGGAGTGGATACGCTGCGCTTCGGCCCGATGAAGCCCGTCGGTTTGGTGGATCCGCGCAGCGGCCGCGAGCCCTATGCGGTGGTGCAGTTGCGGCAGGAAAATTTAATGGCCGATGCATACAGCCTGGTTGGCTTTCAGAATCATCTACGTTACGGCGAACAGGCGCGCGTGCTGCGATTGATACCGGGAATGGAGCAGGCAGAGTTTCTCCAGTTCGGACAAATTCATCGCAACACTTACATTTGTTCACCGCGCGTGCTGGCCGCCACCATGCAAATGCGCGAGCGACCCAACATCTTCTTTGCCGGGCAAATCACGGGCGTCGAGGGTTATGTTGAATCGGTAGCGATGGGCTGGCTGGCGGGAGTTAATGCGGCCCGGCTGTCTTCGGGCCGGGCTTTAATTCAAGCGCCGCGATTGAGTGCCGTTGGCGCGCTGGCGCGTTATGTTTCTCGAACCGAAACTAAAAACTTCCAGCCGGTAAACATTACCTTCGCTTTGCTCGAGCCGCTGGCCAACGACGAGCGGCGGCGTGTTCGGCGTAAACGCGATCGCCACCAATTGCAGGTAAATCTGGCATTGAAAGAATGGGACGCTTGGCTTCAGGAAAATCAGCAGCAACGACCAGCGTTACAAGCCTCCGCATGAGTAAGTTTGCGTCACGAAGCGCGAGCGTTCTTGTGAGTGCGTGTCTGCTGTTTAGCTTCAGCGGATTAACCGCAGTTTCTCAATCGGGACGGCTCAAGGAACCAACGCCAAAGTCCTCTCAAAAAAAACCGCAATCGTCGCCTGGGCCGGTTGCCGAACCTTCGCAAACACCAAACGCGAATCCGAGTAAGCCGCCACCGACATCCGCGGACAATGCAAACGGTGAAATCGATGCCAACGATATCGTGCGCGTTAGTTCGAATCTTGTGCCCATCCCGGTTTCAGTTTTTGACACGCGCGGCATCGCGCTCACCGGACTGCGGTTGGAGGATTTCGAACTGCGAGTGGATGGGCAGTTAAGGAACATCAGCGATATGACGCGCAGCGAAACAAACGTGCGCATGGCGATGTTGTTTGATAACAGCGGCAGCATCGATTTCGCGCGCGAGTTTGAAAAGCAGGCTGCGAAGCATTTCTTTCGCAAGGTCATGAGGCCGGTGGATGAAGCCGCAATTTTTTCGATCGGCTCGGACAATTACCTGGCCCAGCCGTTGACGAAAGATGCTTCGGTGCTTGAGCGGACTATCGAAGGCTTCGGCAGACCCGAAGGATCGACCTCGCTTTTCGATTGCATCATTGAGGCCGCCGCTTATCTTCGTCCCTACGCCGGCCGGCGCGTGCTGGTGATTGTTTCTGATGGAGTTGAGACAACCAGCCGCAATGATTTTGAGACTACCATCCGCCAGGTGCTGGCGGACGATTGCCAAATCTTCATTGTGCAAACCGGACTCTACGAAGGTGCGAATCTGAGGGCATTGGCTGCTGAGCGACGCATGGAACAACTCTCCGGCCAGACCGGCGGCGCGGTCTATATTCCCAAGACGACTGATGAGTTGGACGCAGCCTTCCAACAAATCGCCGCGGACCTGGCACAGCAGTATGTGCTCAGTTATTACTCGGGAGAGGAACGGCGTGATGGCCGTTTTCATCTGATCGATCTTCGAATCAAGGCAAGAAAAGACGTGCGGGTTCGCGCGCGCAGGGGCTATTATGCGCCCAAGCCGTCGAATGTTGCGGTGAATGCCTGGTGACAGGAAGAATTGGCCGCGGATTAACGCAGCTGAACGCGGATATTAGTTAGCCCAATTTAAAATCTGTATTGATCTGATCCGCGCCATCCGCGTTAATCCGCTGCCTATTAAATATGCAAGAACTGCTGACACAGTTCCTCGAGCACCTGCGTTATGAACGCAACGTCAGCGAGCATACCTCACGCAATTACCAGAGTGACCTCGAACAATTCCTGGACTATCTGGCGCCGGCCCATCCGAAGACGGGGAAGAGAAGCGCCCCCGCTCTAACGGCAATCGATCACATTACCATCCGCGAATGGCTATCCACGTTACACACCGCGCAAAAAAAGAAGGCCTCGATCGCGCGCAAGCTGGCTGCGCTGCGGACTTTTTTTCAGTTTCTAGTGCGCGAAGGTGTGCTGGAAGTAAATCCGGCAAAACTAGTCTCCACACCACGCCTGGAAAAGAAACTGCCGGTACACCTTTCAATCGAAGAAGCAATCAAGTTTATTGAAACGCCTGACGTCGCTACGGATCTCGGGAAAAGAGATCGTGCCATGCTGGAATTAATGTATGCGACCGGCGTGCGTGTGGCCGAGTTGACCAAAATGAATCTGGGCCACGTTGATTTCAAGAATCGGTTGATTCGCGTGAGTGGAAAGCGGCGCAAAGAACGAATCGTGCCGTTTGGAGAGCCGGCGCTCGAGGCGTTGCGCACCTATCTGGACATGCGCGACAAGTTTTTAGATGCAGCTCCGGTTTCGTTGCGCGAGCCGGAAGCGCTCTTTCTAAACTATCAGGGAACGAGAATCACAACGCGTTCGGTGGGACGAATGGTGGAAAAATACATTGCCATCTGCGCGGGCCGTCACGATATCAGTCCGCATGCGCTGCGCCACTCGTTTGCAACCCACCTGCTGGACAGCGGCGCCGACCTGCGCGATATACAGGAGCTGTTGGGACATGCGCGGCTTTCAACCACGCAGATTTACACGCATGTATCGATGGAAAAATTGATTCAGGTTTATGACAAAGCACATCCGAAAGCGTGAGGACAGTGAAAAGTGAAAAGTGAAAAGTGAAGAGTGAAAAAGTGAAAAGCAGAAAGCTGTCGCTTTTCACTTTTTACTTTTCACTCTTCACTACAAGGTTGAATGTTCGTCTTCACCATTGGCACGTTCAATTATTTCCTGACAGGCGGCGTCATAGCGGGCAGTAGGCAGAGCTTCGAGGCGACGCTCATCGATCAATTTACCGCAGCGAGCACACTTACCATAAGAACCCTCTTCAATTCTCAAAAGTGCCTGATCGATGTCGGCGATCATTTGAGATTCACGTTCTCCCAAACGCAGCGCCATTTCTTTATTCACATCCATCAATGAAAGATCGACGGTGTCCTTGACGCCGTCGTCGGATAGTTCGAGCGCCGCGGCCTGATCATCGCGCACGTGTTCAGTGTGCTGTTGCATTGCTGCGAGCAATATTGTTTTGAAACGAGCTAGTTTCTCAGGCTGCATGGTTCCCCTTGTTTTGGCGTCCTTGTTTGTTCCTGGAGTTCCCGGATTATAACTTACGAACTTTGTTTATCGTAATGCACCTAACTCGATCGATAACTTACTCAGAAAGGCCGATTTAAGAAGGCCGAATTTGTCGGGAAGAAATTTTGACTACGCACTTTCACGGCCGACAAATTATCGGACCATCCAGCTCGTCGGTTCTAAAAGATGTTCGCCGGGATGTGCTCACCGGCCCAACAGCAACAGCGCGCCATCGTTAAAAGAGCCTGGTTGAAAATGAAAACGATTTTCAATTTCAGTAGAGCTGAGACTTCATCTCAAGGATACGAATATGTTTGCACGATCGATTCCGGCTCTTATTTATTGCTTTGTTATGAGTGTGAGCGGCGCTTTTGCTCAAGCGGTAACCCCAGCTCAAACGCCCGGCAGTGTGGGAACTATTCGCGGAACTGTCTTGCTCGAGCCGTCGGGTGTCGCGGCGCGCAACGCCATAATCACCATCGCTGAGTTAAAACGATCGGTGGGGACGGACGAACATGGCGCTTTCGTCTTCAATAACGTCACTGCGGGTAAGTACCAAATCATCGCGCATCTTGATCGCGTGGCCGACGTTGTCAGGCAAGTTGAGGTGACGAGTGGTGAGCAGACAATTAATTTCACCTTGACCCTGGCGCCGGTGAGCGAACAGGTAACGGTCACTGCAACGGGTTCGGCCGAAGCCGTCAATTCTTCTTACCAGGCAGTTACTTCAATAGGCGCCCTGGAGCTGGCGCAAAGAAATCCTGCATCCATCGGCGAAGCGCTGGAATATCAACTCGGCGTTGCCAAGCGCAGTTTTGGTCCCGGTTCTGGCCGTCCGGTGATTCGTGGCTTCGATGGTGATCGCGTCCTGGTGCTACAAGACGGTTTGCGCGTGGGCGGCATCGCTTCGCAATCGGGCGATGAAGTTGAACCAATTGATGTGTTGTCCCTTGACCGCGTCGAAATCGTTAAGGGTCCCGCAACATTACTCTACGGCAGTAACGCAATTGGCGGAGTGGTCAACGGGATTTCTACAAATGACGTTTATCAACCAGGCCTGTCGGGTTATTTGACCACGTTTGGGGGAACGAACAACTGGCAAGCGGGTGGCAGCGCCGGATTCAAATTTGGATTCAAAAACTTTTTGATTTTCGGCAGCAGCGGAGCACAGAAAACAGACGACTATCGCACGCCGCTGGGTACGGTGTTGAATTCCTATGCGCGCAGCGGCAATTTTAGCGGCGGCGTCGGCTGGTTCCCCGGCAAGGGCTGGCTGTCGTTTAGTTACGCTTACGATCGGCGCCGTTATGGCATTCCGGTCGCCGCTGATGAGATCGATCTTGAGTATTTGAGAATGCGCCGCAACAGCTATGAGTTGAAGGGTGGCTTTCGCGAACTGAATGGCCTCCTGGAAAGTGGCGACTTTGCCCTCAGCTACAACGATTATCTGAATCGCGAGTTTGAGTTTGAATCGGATGAAAATGTAACTGAACTCGATTCAGTTGCAACTAATAAAAACTTGAATTACCGCGCCAACTTTAATCACCGCCGGTATGGGAATGTATCCGGCACCTTTGGATTCTCGGGTTTTACGCGTGACTACGAATCAGTTGGAGCCGAAGCGCCCGCGCCGCACACCCGGCAGCGGTCTTTTGCTGTTTACGGCTTAGAGCGAGTTGACTATGAACGCGTTGGTTTTCAGTTCGGCGGACGCGTTGAGCAGAATGGCTATAGTCCGGAAGGAAATTTTCGCAAGCGCAACTTTTTAGCTTTCTCCGGCAGCGCCGGGATGCGCTTCGCCCTTTGGAACGCCGGCTCGTTTGTGGCTAATTATCAGCACTCGTTTCGCGCTCCCGCGCTCGAGGAGCTCTATAACAACGGACCGCATCCGGGCATTCTGGTTTTTGATATTGGCAATCCAAACTTAAAGGCCGAGCAAGGAGACGGAATTGATTTTTCGCTACGCCACCACAGCCAACGTCTGCGATTGGAGAGCAGTGTCTATTACTACAACTTCAGCAACTTTGTTTTTACTTCCTTCACGGGTGTAACAGATCCGGCCTCGCATCTGCCAATTGTTGATTACGCACAAAGCAGAAGCAGATATGTCGGCGCCGAGGCAAGCGTAGAAGCGCGTCTTGTTCCCAACGTGTGGTTGAATGGAAAGGTGGACTACGTGTGTGCAGATTTGACTGAACTCCGACAGCCGCTGCCCCGCATTCCGCCGCTTCGCAGTACGCTGGGAGTTGACTGGCGTTTCAATGCGCTCAGTGTGCGACCGGAATTGGTTTTGGCGCGGCGGCAGGACCGCGTATTCCGGAACGAATCGCCAACCGCGGGTTACGCGGTTGTTAACCTCAACGCTTCCTACACCATCGTGAACTCACGGACCGCTCACGTCTTTACGCTCAGTGGCTACAACTTGACGGATCGGCTGTATCGCAATCACTTGTCGTTCATCAAGGATATTGCGCCGGAGATTGGCCGCAACCTGCGGCTAAACTACACGCTGAGATTCTGAAGCGAACTAATAGTTAAGAAATGGGGTTTACTGCGCTTCATGGCCGCAAATGAGTTCGGCGGCGAGCAAAGGAATGGTGAGTTCGTGATGGCCGGTGATCGAATAGCCTTGCCCCGCGCCGTCAGCCGTGGGCCGGCGCACAACATTTGTTAGCGGACGATAGGATTGGATGAAGTCGAAGTTGGCGGTCGTTATGTCGTTTAGCTCGTGCCCCAAATTTCTTACCAGCGTTACGCACTTCAGAAAAACTTCCGGCAGCACTACTGCCGATCCGATGTTCAAGTAAACGCCGCCGCCGTTCATGCGCCTTACTAGTTCAGCAAGCAAACGAAAATCGGTGTGCGTCGTTGAGCCGAGCGCAGCACCATCAGCTTCAGGATGAAAATGCGCGATATCACCGCCGATGGTGACGTGCGCAGTGAACGGAACTTTCGACTCATAAGCCGCACAGAGCAGTGAGTGGTTTGCATGCTTCGGTGTCTGACCAACTAAAGTACGGCCCACTGCTTCGCCCAAGCCAATATTGTCGCGTGCGCCTTCACGCGCCGCGCGATTTATCAATTTCCCGGTCTCATCTGCGCCGCCGAAAACACCTTCCCCGAGCGTCGCATCAACGTCTTCGGAAGTTGAGCCGACCATCGCGATTTCTGCGTCATGGACCAGCACCGAGCCGTTGGCCGCGATGGCAGTGACAAACCCGCGTTTCATGAGATCGATAATGATTGGCGCCAAGCCGGTTTTGATTACATGACCGCCAATGCCCCAGATAATTGGTTTTTGTAACTCACGTGCGCGGTGCACGCGCAAGGCAAGTTTTCTTAAACTTTGGACCGCGAGAATGTTTGGCAGGCTGGCGAGAAAATCCTTCGTTGATGACTCTTCGTTGAGGACGGTCGCAAAGTCATCAAGTGAAACCTTGCTGGCACGCGAGGAGAGCGGGTAGGTTTGCACCTTATCCAACTCAAGTGGCCTAACGTCATCACCGTACGCACTAGACAAGTTTTGCTCCTCTTACAGGTAATCGAGATCTGCTAGATCCTGGGTACGGCCAACGGCCCTTTTATTGCGCTTCAACAATTCTTTGGAGATGAATGGGACCTGTATACCATCAAGGTCGCCATATTCTCGACTATCCCAAGCTTCTTCGAAAGCGACGCCGGATATTGATGTCATCAGATCCATTCGATGAGGCTCAACCCCGAGCTGAACAACCTGGCCTAAGGCCGTGAAATCTTCTTCATCGATTCCGACATTAGCGAACCCGAACTGATCTAAAACCTCCGTGAGCAGCGCGGCATTCCGTTCAGAGGCTTCAACAAAAAAATCGATATCTCCGGTGTATCGGGGACGACCGTGATAGCCCAAGGCAATAGCGCCTACGATGACATAACGAACCTCACGAGCGTTTAATAACTCGATAAACTCTCTTAAGTCCGGATCCAGCTTCGTCATGGTTGTTAGATTTGTTTTGACTAATAAGCGTCAGCAGCATATCCAAACGCTGAGTGGCAGACAGGGACGCCATAAATTCTTTGTTGGCCTTGTCGGCCTCAGCGAATGACTTGAAAACTCTCTTGACCTTCTGCATTTGGTCATATTGTAACAAACTCAGCAACGCTAACGCGTGGCGCACCTAGAACTCTACGCGATGTTCCGGTCTTGCGACCAGAATTAGTGACTGTTATTGAGCGTTCAGAGAGGAGACGGATTTTTGTAAAGAGGACTAATCTTCGCAGGCACCTAGTCCGGATAAAAAGCGTATTCAAGTTGTACGTACATTGATACTGGATGACCGTTCTTCGTTGCGGGCTTAAACTTTATTTTAGGCGCCACCTTCATACACTCTTCGGTAAATGCAGAGACGAGGTCATCCGATAGATCAGCGGGCATCACCTTACTAAATTTGACGTCGGTAACTTTTCCCGATGCTCTAAAAATTGCGCGCAGCACAATTGTCGCGCCAATATGTTGCTTGTGCGCTAGCTTTGGATAATGTGGTTTAGGTTTTGATTTTATGACGACCTTTGAAACTTGCAGATCGTCAGCTCGAATTACCTCAAGGTTCTTTTCTTGGCCGAACACCGTTGCAAACAGCGATATGAGCAGAGAGGCCAAGTATGCTGGCAGTCAGGGAGGATGAGATTTGATTCACTTTAATCATATTCTAGGAGTCCGACGCGAGCAGCGCCTTCCCTAGCCTCTGCCCGTTGCCATTCTTTGCCAGGCGGCCGTTGAGCAGCGGCCGTAGTGCATGTCCGGTGTGCGAACGGCGCGAGCGTGCAACGTCTTCGGGCGTGCCGGCGACCACTACCCGGCCGCCGTGTTCCCCGCCTTCTGGTCCAAGATCAATGATGTAGTCTGCTGATTTGATAACGTCGAGATTGTGCTCAATGACGATGATGGTATTGCCCAGTGACACGAGCCGCTGCAATACGTCCAGCAGTTTGTGAACGTCAGCGAAATGCAGTCCGGTGGTCGGTTCGTCGAGCATATAGACGGTGCGTCCCGTCGCGCGCTTGGAAAGTTCTTTCGCCAACTTGATGCGCTGCGCTTCGCCGCCTGATAGCGTCGTCGCTGACTGGCCCAGTTTCAAATATCCCAAGCCAACATCAAGTAGCGTCTGTAGTTTCTGTTGAATCTGCGGAACGTTTTCCAGGATTGGCAAGGCTTCTTCGACTGTCGTGTCGAGCAACTCGGCAATAGATTTTCCCTTGTACTTAACTGAAAGCGTTTCGCGGTTGTAACGAGCGCCGCGACAGACGTCGCAAAGCACATAAACGTCCGGCAGAAAGTTCATCTCGATGCGCTTCATGCCGTCGCCTTCACAGGCTTCGCAACGGCCACCCCGAACGTTAAAAGAAAACCGTCCGGCCTTGTAACCACGTTCACGCGATTCAGGCAGCATCGCGTAGAGCTCTCTGAGCGGCGTGAAGAGTCCCGTATACGTCGCCGGGTTTGAACGCGGCGTGCGACCAATAGGCGACTGGTCAATCTCGATCACTTTATCAACGTGCTCGAGACCTTCTACTGCCGCGCTGGCTCCCGGCTGCGTAAGCGAACCATAAAGATGGCGTGCCAATGCGGGATAAAGAATTTCTCCGATTAAGGTAGATTTGCCGGAACCAGAGACGCCGGTGATCACCGTCAACAAGCCAAGCGGAAACGAGACATCTATGTCTTTGAGGTTATTGGCGCGCGCTTCGTGCACCGTCAGATATTTTCCGTTTGCAGCTCGCCTGTGGGTTGGCACTTCGATCTTCTGCACGCCGCGAATATAAAGACCGGTGATCGAACGCGGATTGTTTGCCACATCGTCAGCCGTACCAAACGCAACGAGTTCACCACCGTGCGCGCCGGCGCCTGGTCCAAGATCGACTACATAGTCGGCGCGCCGGATCGTTTCCTCATCATGTTCGACTACGAGCACGGTGTTGCCGAGATCGCGCAATGCGGTCAAGGTGTCGAGCAGTTTTTGGTTATCACGCGGATGCAAGCCGATCGATGGTTCGTCGAGCACGTAAAGTACGCCACGAAGTTGCGAGCCTATTTGGGTGGCCAGGCGAATGCGCTGGCCTTCACCGCCCGACAACGTCGCGGAAGAGCGATCCAGAGTTAAATAACCAAGCCCCACGGTCTCCAGGAAACGCAAACGATTCCTGATCTCGCGCAGTATTTGACCGGCTATTTGTTCCTCGCGCGAGTTGAGTTTGATCGCTTCGAAGGCCGGAACCGCAGCTTCAATAGGCAAGGCCGTGTACTCGGCAATGCCACGCCCGCCCAGTCGCACGGACAGTGAATCAGATCGCAGCCGCTTGCCTTTACAGTCCGGACAAACCACCGGCGATACAAGTTCTTCAAGCGCAGCGGTTATTTTTTCCGAAGGCGCTTCATGCAAACGATCGTGCAGCCAACGCACCGCGCCCTTCCAGGGATTTTGATAGGAGTAAAGTCCCTGGCGGAAAGTTAACTCACCGGCGACGCCACGCAAGAATCCTTCGGTGACTTCTTTTGGAAGTTCGGCGAATGACTTTTTCAAGTCGCCGCCGTAATGTTTGGCAACGGCCTGCAGTGCACTCTTCAAATATGCCGAGCCCTGACGATCCGCCTGGCCCATGAAGGTGAGTTTATCGGCAGCGACGTTTGCGTCGGCAATCAGTTTGGCGGCGTCGACTTCAAGTACGGTGCCCAAACCATGACAACGCTTGCAGGCGCCGTAAGCCGAGTTGAAAGAAAACGAACGCGGCTCGAGCGGCGGCACGTTGATGCCGCAAATCACGCAGGCCATCTTTTCCGAATAAAGTTTTTCTTCGCCGTCGACGACAGATACCAGCACCGCACCGCCGGTCAGTTTGAGGGCTGTTCGAACGGACTCCGTAAGGCGCTCATTAATACCGGGCTTGATCAAAAGGCGATCGACAACTGCTTCTATCGAATGATTGCGGCGCTTGTCGAGCTTGATCTCCTCATCAAGCGATAGCAGTTCGCCATCAACGCGCGCCCGCAGGAAGCCGTCCTTAGCGAGTTTCTCGAGTTCTTTCTTGAACTCACCCTTTCGTCCGCGCACTATCGGGGCGAGAATCATTACGCGTTCGCCTTCAGTCAGACCAAGGACGTTCTGAACAATTTGTTCGACACTTTGCCGCGTGATTGCCGCGCCACACTTGTGACAATGTGGCAGGCCAATTGAAGAAAACAGCAGGCGCATGTAGTCGTAAATCTCGGTGACGGTGCCTACCGTCGAGCGCGGGCTGCGAGAGACAGTCTTTTGTTCGATTGAGATGGCGGGAGAGAGTCCATCAACCGAATCTACGTCAGGCTTTTCCAATTGATCCAGAAATTGACGGGCGTAGGCGGACAAAGACTCGACGTAGCGACGTTGCCCTTCAGCGTAAATCGTGTCGAACGCCAGCGAAGATTTGCCCGAGCCGGACAGGCCAGTGATTACTGTGAAGCGGTCGCGGGGTATCTCTACATTGATGTTTTTGAGGTTGTGCTGGCGGGCGCCTCGGACTGTGATGAGATCGATTGCCATGGGACGATTGGTATTCCGACCCGCCACGGACGCGAATTTCGGCGAGTAGCGAATCATGAATTTTAGCCCACGAAAAGTTGAACGGCAAGTTGACAGTCAGTGCGTCTTGACAGTGTTTTTAGACGCACTCTACACTGCAAAGCAATCGCCATCCGAAGTTTCGACGGCTCGTCTGCAAGGCTATAGACTGTGAACCTGCCAAATGCTCTGACGCTCCTGCGCATCTTTATCGTTCCCATACTCGTCGTCGTTTTGTTGACACCGTTTTCGGAGAGCTTTGGCGTACCTCGTCACATTTTTGGCGTAGTGCTTTTTCTGGGCGCGGCGTTGACCGACTATTTGGACGGACATTTCGCGCGCAGCCGCCAGCAGGTAACTCGCCTGGGTCAATTGCTTGATCCCATCGCCGATAAGTTGCTGATTTCAGCGGCGCTGATTTCATTGGTCGAGAATCAGTTAGCGCCGGCGTGGGCCGTCGTAATTATTATTGGTCGTGAGTTTGCAGTGACGGGCTTGCGCTCCATCGCAGCCGCAGATGGGTTGGTGATTTCCGCATCGAAAATGGGGAAATTCAAGATGCTGGTCCAGGTACTGACAGTCGCATTATTGATTGTCTCGAGCGTTGCCGGAAGACCCCCGGTTGCAAATTTCGGCAAACCGTTTCCAGCGATCAAGTTTTGGTCTGTTCCCGAATTACAGACGGCGTGGCAACACCTGTTTGGCGTTGGAGTGGTAACCGGAAATGATTGGCAGGTGCTTTTATACACTGCCGGTAGAGCGATGCTTTGGTTGGTAGTGATCTCAGCCTGTCTATCTATGTATGGTTACTTCCGCTCGTTTTATCGCGCGGTCATATCGCGTCAACAGTTAGCCTAAACTCTAAATCCGGGGCTCGGTTCAAGCGCGCGACGCGTTTGTAATTCGTAGAGTTAGGCTGAGGTTTTGAGGTAACGAGTGCCAATTTTTAGATGCCACAGTTCATTCTTTTCCTCTCACAAGTGTTAGGATATCTGTAATCCTGAGTGCGACTTGCGTTTTCGTAAGCGGGTTGGTAGTATCCGCATTTTGTCGGAATGCGCTATTTGTACTCTATAGCGGGCCGGCGTAGCTCAGTTGGTAGAGCATCTGATTTGTAATCAGAGGGTCGGGGGTTCAAGTCCCTTCGCCGGCTCCACTAAGCACTTGACAGTAGATGCAGGGGTGGTCGAGTGGTTAATGGCACCGGGCTGTAAACCCGGCAGGCTAACGCCTTACGTAGGTTCGAATCCTACCCCCTGCACCAAAGCGATTGCCGATTTTCGATTGCCCATTGCCGATTGGACTTTTGCTTTGATACTTCTAATCGGCAATTGGAAATTGACAATCGGCAATGATTTCGGGCGGGTGTAGCTCAGTTGGTAGAGCATCAGCCTTCCAAGCTGAGGGTCGCGAGTTCGAATCTCGTCGCCCGCTCCAGAGTAGTTAGGGACAGACAGGCAATCGAGTTTGTCCCCGTGAGATTGAACCCGCAAGCTAACAGCTTGCGCTATAAAGCGCCCGCGTAGCTCAGGGGTAGAGCGCCTCCTTGGTAAGGAGGAGGTCATGAGTTCAAATCTCATCGCGGGCTCCATCTAATTAGGACTCGCGTTAGCCGGCATCGAACTTTTATTAAAGAGGCCAATTAAGAATGTCAAAGGAAAAATTCGACCGCAGTAAGCCGCACGTAAACATCGGGACGATAGGGCACGTGGACCACGGCAAGACGACGTTGACGGCAGCGATCACGAAGGTGCTGGGCAAGAACAATCCGAAGGTGCAGTTTGTG
>WNFO01012748.1_pt1 | contig 23027 bp, 22 predicted proteins | sample 5400251 | NCBI WGS metagenome assembly WNFO01 (sample SAMN13153354, study PRJNA577476) | soil metagenome | isolation source: 100 cm saprolite under Madrone tree | place: USA:California | collected 2016-06-14
GGCCCAACTGATCCGGCGGTTTGGGCGCCAGCGAACGAGAACGTTCGCGTGCTTCAGGCGCCGAAGGGTGAAATGTCGCAGCTCAAATTCAAAACCGTTTGCGACGCACTGAAATTGCAGCGTAACCGCGCATCCCGGAAGACAGCCTTCCGGCTCTCATAGCAGACAGCGTCTCGCCTGCCGTTGCAAATGCGCGGCAGGTCGTGGAACAGGCTGGAAGCCTGTTTGCCATGACAGGCGAGGACGCCTGTCTTCCAGACAAGCACATCAGGAGCTGATGCGCATCGGCATCAGGACATAGAGAAACGGCGTCTGAATCTTCAAGACGCCCGGGCTCATCTCATCGATGAGATCGAGAAAAACTTCGTCCTCGGTCAGGTTGCGCAACGGCGCCATTAAGAATTCCGGATTAAAGGCGATGGAAAATTCGCGCCCTTTGTAGGCGACGGGGAGCGATTCCTTCGCTTCGCCGACCTCCGGGGTGTTGGCGGTGATGTCGATGTTGTTCTTGCTGAAGTTGAGTTTGATCGAGTTCGATTTGTCGCTCGCGAGCAAGGAAACGCGCCGCAATGAATTGAGGAACGTCTCGCGTTCGAGCGTGACGCGTTCTTTTGCTTCCGATGGAATGACCTGCCGGTAGTTTGGATAGTTGCCTTCGATTAACTTGGAGACGAGCAGCGTGTTGTTGAGATCGAACGCAATCTGGCCGCTGCCCATGCTCATTTTCACCTCGCCGTCGTCGGTGAGCAGGCGCTGCAACTCCGTCACCGCCTTGGTCGGGACGATGATGTCAGCTTCATGGCTGCGCGGGAATTCCAGTTCGATGTCAACCATGGCGAGCCGCCGGCCATCAGTCGCCACCAGGATGAGTTTATTTTCCTTGAAACTGAAAAGCACGCCGTTCAGCACGTAGCGGGTTTCATCGGTCGAGATGGCATAGGAAGTTCTCCGCAAACCGTCTCGCAAATCTTTTTGAGGAATCGTGACCACCTTTGCGTTTTCAAATTTGGGCAACGGCGGAAATTCTTCTTCGGGCAGCCCGAGGATCTTGAAGAAGCTTTGCCCGCTCCGGATCGAGGCCGTGTTCTTTCCATCGACATCGACCTGGATTTCGCTGGAGGGCAGTTCCCGGACGATGTTGAAAAGGCGGCGCGCCGGGAGCGTGGTCGCGCCTTTCTTTTCCACCTCCGCTTCGAAACTGCCGCGCACGCCTACATCGAGATCGGTGGTGGTAAGATGAACTTCTTTCTCATTAGCTTGCAGGAGAACGTTGGAAAGAATCGGAAGGGTCGTGCGCGTGCTGACCACGTTTTGGACCTGTTGCAAGCCTTCGAGCAGTTTTTCTTTCGTGACGCTGAATTTCATGACGGCAGGGAGCGCGCTTAAGATGTAAGGCTTCCGATTTTATTCGGCAACCGTAAAGTCTGTCGGGGTTCAGCGCTGCAACGAACTGTCGATGAAGGAAATCGTCTGACGCAGGCTGTCCTGCTCGTGCATGCGTTTCTTTACCAGCTTGCAGGCATGGAGGACAGTGCCGTGATCGCGTCCACCAAATGCGTCGCCGATTTCGTTGAGCGATGCCTTGGTCAGCTCGCGCGCCAGATACATCGCGACCTGGCGTGGAAAGGCGATGCTCGCCGGGCGCCGTTTGCTCGTCATATCGGCCAGGCGCACGTCGAAGTGTTCCGCCACCCGCCGCTGAATCTGTTCAATGGTGATGGAATGCCGCGCTTCTTCCTGCAAGATGTCTTTGAGCAGATGCTCGACGACTTCCTGCGTGAGCTCCTTTCCGCTGAGCGAAGCAAAGGACGCCACGCGCATGAGCGCGCCTTCGAGGCGACGCACGTTTGTGCGAATGCGGTTGGCGAGAAATTCGAAAACCTCATCGCGCAGTTTGATCTGCATCGTGCGCGCTTTCATGCGCAAGATCGCCATGCGCGTCTCGATGTCGGGCGGCTGAAGTTCAGCAGTCAGTCCCCACTCAAAGCGCGAAACGAGCCGCTTCTCCAGGTTCGCGATTTCTGAAGCGGGCCGGTCGCTCGAGAGCACGATCTGTTTATGTCCGTCGAAAAGCGTGTTGAAGGTGTGAAAGAATTCTTCCTGCGAGCGTTCTTTGCCGCCGAGAAATTGAATGTCGTCGATGAGAAGAAGATCGGACTGGCGATAACGCTTGCGGAATTTCACCAGATTGCTGTGCTGGATCGCGTCGATGAACTCGTTGATGAAAAGTTCGCTCGAGAGATAGATCACCTTGGTGGTTTTCTTTTTCGCCCAAACGTGTTGGCCGATGGCTTGCATCAAATGCGTCTTGCCCAGTCCTACACCCCCGTAAATAAACAGCGGGTTATAAGTCCGGGCCGGAGACTGCGCCACCGCCAGACTGGCCGCATGCGCGATCTCGTTGTTCGGACCGACCACAAAAGATTCGAACGTGTTTCGGGGATTGAGCCCGAGCGCGCTGCCGGCCGCTTTCGTGTCACGCACCAACTCAGGCGCCATCTCCTTCAAAGCGGCTGCGTCCTCCGCAGCAATGTCCGCTGAAGATCCCGACGGCACGGAAAATTTTACTGCGCGCGGGCCGCCAAAAGCAGTGATGACGGCGGCTTGGAGCGCGCTCATATGATTACTCTCGATCCAGAATTGGTAGATGTTATTTGGAACGCGGAAGGTGAGCGAGTTGTCGGTGGCCTCGATTAATTCAACGGCGGAAAACCAGCGCTTGAATGTATCGGCACTCACCTGCGGCTTTAAGGCCACCGACAATTTCTGCCACAGCTTGGCACACTTCTCTTTCATACCGACTTGTTAACAGCGTTACACAATTGCCACAAAGGCCGATCCCGAGGGAAATTGGCCGGCCAAACGGAGGCGATGTCTGCGTGATGACGCGCCTGTCTCTCGGAAGAAGCGCCGGGAAAAAATACCAAAAACGCTTAAATACGAGGGGCAAACGCTTCCTGCAGCGCTCGACCACGGCCCGGTGGCGGCAAGATCGACGTCTGATTGGAGTCGTCGGTCTAGAGAGGTTAAGGCGTCGCTCATTCTCGCTGCTAGGAGATTATTAAAAGCTGTTCACATCTTATTCACATCCACTCCCTCTTTCCCCTGCCAGCGGGCTTGAGATTAGAAACCAGCGCGCGCATCGACAAGAAAAAATCTAAAATTTATTTTCGTCTCACATCAAAAAAATCTTGACTGAAAACAGCGAATCGACATTGCCCAAAAATTACAAACCGCTGCCCTCGGGCGAAGCTGACTCCGAAAGGTTCCGCGAGTTGACCGAATGAGCACACGCGCGCATTTTTTCTCCCTCTGGAGCACGCACCGCGATCGCTCAGCGGATCGAAAAATGAATTCCAAGCGAATTAAAATCGAATACGGACGCACGAAAAAAGAATGGGGCTTCAACTCCGTGGCCGAGTAATCATGCGCGCTCTTCTGGCTGTTCTGCTCGCTGTTATTTCCGCCATCGCGTCGGCGCGCGCCGCCGACGAATTGCTTCCGCCTTTCGGTTTTCGCTGGAACGACTCGATGGCACGCGTGGAAGCGGTGCTGCGCGGCGCGAAAGCTCAAATCGTATCACGCGAAAAAAAAGAGGGCCGCGAGGTCTGGACCGTGGAAGGCCTCGTCCATCCCGGCTTGAAGCGCACGCTCTTTACTTTCAAAGGGGGATCGCTCTTCGGCGTGGAGCTGCAATACGAATATCCGGATTGGACGATCGAGCGTTACAACCAGCGGATGGGAGAAATTCGCAAGTACTTCGATGAAAAGTACGGAATCGGCAAACTAGTCTCGCGTTCGCACGACACCGACACGGATGTCATCCAAACGCTGGTCGGCTACCAGTGGATGGTCGGGGCGACCATGCTTGAGCTTTTTTATTTCTCCGCGCAACACGACGCACTCGTTTTTCGCACCATCACGGTCGATTACAAAGCGCTTTGATGCTGTCGAAAGCGGAAAGGTGGATCGACCGTTCCGCCGGGCGATGTTATAAAATATGCGGCTTAGCCGCCAAATTTAGCATCGAGCTCGCCACGGGACGAGTCCGTCCGTTGGCGGACAAGAGACTGCTCGATCCACCCTCCTTCAAAGCGTCGTCTCGCCGACGAGCGATGGTCGATCTTTCCCGCCGCTGCGTCGCGTTTCTTTTTGCAACCGCTTCAGCCGGCTCGATAAACTTGCCTTTGCCGCAGAGCTCATTCGATCGATAAACAGGATTCCGTTGAGATGATCGGCTTCATGCTGCAAGGCGCGCGCCAGCAGCCCGGTCGCTTCGATCTCGATCTTGTCGCCTTCCAAAGTTTGCGCGCGCGCCATGACCGATTTTGCGCGCTCGATTTCACCGGTGATTTCCGGAAAACTCAGGCAACCTTCCGTGCCCATTTCGGTTTCGTCGCCCAATTCGATCTCGGGATTGATCAAGACGAGCGGCATCGCTGTCTGGGGATCGACATCCCGGCCGTTCAACTTCATCGTGCTCGGTCGATCTTCCACACGCGAAATGTCCAGGACGGTGAGCTGGAGCGCTTCGCCCACTTGTTGCGCGGCCAGCCCCACGCCGTTCGCCGCCTGCATCGTCTCCAGCATGTTAGCGGCCAGCTCGCGAATGCGATCGTCGATCTGGTCGATCCGTTTGCCTTTCGCGCGCAGCATCGGGTCGCCGTACTGCAAGATCGGCAATTTCATTTTTCCTGACGCGTGAACGCTGGCAAATTTCTCACGCCGGCGAGCTTCAATGCATCCATCACCTTCACGATCGCGCCAAACGACGCTTTTTTGTCAGCTTGCAACGCGAGTGAAGATTTGCGCGTGGGAGGCAAATTGCGCACCGCCGCCTCCAGTTCATCCACACCGAGGGTCCGCCCATCCAGTTTGATCTCGTCGTTTTGATCGACACTCACAATCGCATGCTCGAGTTCGGCCGGAGCGTTCGTCGCTGTTTTCGATTCAGGAAGATTAATCTGAACTTCCGGCTGATCTTTTTTAAAGGTCGTCGAAACGACAAAAAAGATCAGCAGGATGATGAGAATATCGACCAACGAAACGATAATGATGGTGGGCGCCCTGCGTTTGCGGACGATGAAGTTCATCGCGTGGGATGCGCCGCGTGTTTCACACGACCGGCGTCGGCGTCGGCATTGGCGCCGGAGGCGGAGATTTTGCCGGTTTCACTTCGCGGGAAGAGCGCCCATAGTAGCATTTGCTGATCAACTCGACGACCAGCGTTTCCATTTCTACCGACATCACTTCCACCTTCTTCGAGAAATAACTGAAGGCGATCAAAGTCGGCACCGCGATCGAAAGTCCAAAAACGGTTGCATTGAGTGCTTCGGCAATGCCAAGCGCGATCTGACGCGTATCCGCTGCGCCTGAGCTCAGGCCAAGATTTGAAAAAACATGCACCAGGCCGGAGACCGCGCCGATCAAACCGAGCAGCGGCGCGATGCCCACGATCACTTCGAGAACGATGAGACCTTTCTCCAGCCGCACCATTTCGTGACGCGCGCGTGTTTCCACCACTTCCACGTTCTCCGAGCGCGGCCCGCGCAAGTGCTGGAGCGCAACGCGCGTGATCCGGGCGAGCGAGGATTGGTCGTGGCTCACGGTCCGCGTCAATCGCTCCGGGCTCGCGCCGGGCGCGAGGCGTTCGATCTCGCTTTGGATCACGAGCGGCATCACATTTTTTTCGCGCAAGGCGATGCCGCGCAAAATGATTGTCGTTACGGCCACGATCGAGCAGGCGAGCAGCGGCCACATAAAGAGCCCGCCCTTGATGAAAAAGCTCATAATTGTCTGCACCGTTCCCGGCGCCTCGGCGATTATGGTAATAGCGCTCATCAGTTGGCGTACATCGTGAACGACATTTCTTCGTCCAAACCCTCAGGCGGGAGCGAGCTCGCCACGTCTTCTGGAATCGGTGGCAACTGCATTTCGAGGACAGATTGCAGGCATACGTTTGCGAAAGATTCGTTGGAAGTATTTTCGACGATCTTGAGATTCGTCACGCGACCGCTTCGGTCAACCGAAAAGACCAGACGCAACGTGCCGATGCTGACCAAATCCCCTTGCTTAGCGACATAGTAGTACCAACGCGAGCCAACAGAATCGTAGAGAATTTTTTGATATCGACCCAACGGTGTGCCGAGCGCGTTCACCGAGGACGCTCCACGATTCGTGATTGATCCGGACAAGCGCGTCTGTTGTTTTTGCGCGCGGTAGGAGGACCTCGGTTGTTCTGGCGTGGGAACAGCAGACGGCCGAACTGCGGGAGTCGGTGTTGACCTTAACATCGCAAATTGCTCCGCTTCGGAAATCGGTGTGGGCTGCGGCGCTTCGGACGGCCGGGGGCTTTCCTGCGGCGCCGCGCTTGGTCGCGGCTGTGCGCCTTCATTTGCCAGCGAGTACTGATGTGTTTCCAAATCAACAGAGGGACGATCTTTGCCTTGCTGCGATGGCAACGGGATACCGCCCGCGGCGGGAAGCTGGCTCGCCGCGATCGAATTGGCGTTCGATTCAAATGTTTTTTCTTTCGGTTGCTCGGCCGATTGTTTCGACTCGTCCGTTTCCATAAACGCGGAATTCTTCGGAACGATCGGCGGCGGTGTGGAAAGATCGACAATCGTCAGTTCGACCGGCTTTTCCGAGACCGGAAGCGCCGGTGAAAAAATGCCGCCCCAAGTCGCGAGGGAATAGGCGACGACCAAATGAACAAAGAGCGCCGCCAGGAACGCCCACAAAACCTTTCGAGCTTCCTGTTTTCGATCCATTATTCCGTCGCCCGGCTGGGCGAACATGGTCTCGACCGTCGTCATGAGAGCGCTCTATAAATGATGAACAAGGAAGTCAGGGCGGAGTTTTTTCAGATTCCAAGCGAGCGAACATTATCTCACCGGCGCGGCGCTGACAAATTGCGCCAAACCGAAGTCTTGCATGCTCCTTGCTTGTCATTTCGAGCGGAGCGCAGCGGAGTCGAGAAATTTTCGCGCCCGCGGAAAATATTTTTCCCTCAACACGCGCTCGATCCAGACATCGATCGGGAAGGCGCGCAGGCGTTCGTAGGCAAAAAGCATCACACAATTAGCAACCTTCGCGCCCACGCCCGGCAGCGCGCACAGCTTTGCGCGAAGGTCGACATCGGAAAGCTCGGCCCATGCTTCAAGATTCGCCCCGCCCGAGCTAACGATCCCCGCTGTTGCCAGCAAGTTTTTCGCGCGATACCCAAGCGCGCATTCGCGCAATTCTTGTTCGGAACTGCGGGCGATTCGCTGCGGCGATGGAAACGTGTGCACGGCGTAATTGTCGATCTTGCCCGCGTTTCCGAAACGTTCTCGCAAGGCCCGCGAAATCTGCCGGATGTGCGCCACCTGTTTCATCGATGAAGTGATGAACGTGGCGAGACATTCCCAGCGCGGCTGCCGAATAATTCGAAGGCCGCGACAGAAATCGCGCGCCGCCTGCATCAACGCATCGTTTGGAAATGAAGCGCAGATTTTCGCTAGTGGATGATCGAGCGCGAAATAATTGCGGACCAAGTCCGCGCACCCGTTCGTTGCCCGCAACGAATCGCCGCACTGTTCCGCATATACCGGCCGATCTCCAATGGTGCCGCAAAATCCGTGGTCGATCTTTTCCCAATGAAACACCTGGCCGGAATCGAGTGTCATCGCGAGATCAAAATCCGGCGCGGCAACTTCAGTCAGCTTCATCAAGGGATTGTCAACTCAGCTTAACACGGGAAAATGACGAAATCCGAATGACGAATGACGAATGACGAAACAAGCTCGAATGCTCGAATGACGACAGCCGTTCGGGTTTCGCCATTCCTTCGGCATTCGTCATTCGTGCTTCGTCATTGCCCATCTTTGGCTATGAAAATCCTCTTTGCTCTCGGGCTGTTCTCTGTCACCTAAGATCGACATGGACGGCCGGCTCGCGATCGACACGGTAGTTTTGCTCGCCTACTTCATCGGCATCGTCGCGCTGGGGCTTTGGGCGGGACGACGAAATCGAAACTTGGAAGATTTCTCGCTCGGCTCGCGCTCCATTCCGTGGTGGGCTGTTCTCGCGTCGATCATTGCCGCGGAGACGAGCGCCGCCACTTTTCTCGGCACGCCCGCCGAAGGTTTTAAAACGAGAGGCTACTTTTACGGCCAGTTGGCGATCGGCACGGTTCTCGCGCGCATCGTCATCGCGTTTACCTTCATCAAACCGTACTACGACTACCGTGTTCAAAGCGTCTACGAATTTCTGACGGTGCGCTTCGGCACAAAAACCAAGAATATGGCGAGCGGCATTTTCCTCTTCACTCGCGTGCTCGGGATCGGCGTTCGGCTTTATCTCGGCGGAGCGATCATGGTGGTGATATGGCGTTATCTCTTCCCCTCCCTGCCGGTGAATCTCAATACCTACATCTGGGGAATCATTTTCGTCACCGTCATCACGACGATCTACACTGCCGTTGGCGGAATCAAAGCCGTCGTCTGGACCGACTTGATTCAGGCTGTGCTAATGTTCAGCTCCGTCATCTTCGCAATTTTTCTGCTCCTGCGAAACATCCCCGGCGGATTCGAGACGGTGAAATCGAATCTCGGCGGATTGTCGAACGTTAAACTTTTTCAAACCGGCTGGAATGCACAGCTGCCGTTCGGACCGGCGCTGAAAGCGATGCTGGAGGAGCCATACACAATCTTTGCCGCGTTCATCGGATCTACCTTGTTGACAATGGCAACGCACGGCACTGACCAAGATATGGTGCAGCGCATGTTGACCGCTCCGGATCACAGAAAATCTCAGCTCTCGCTGATCCTGAGCGGCGTGATGGATTTACCAATCGCCGGCGCTTTCCTCACCGTCGGCATCCTTCTTTCAGTTTACTACTCGGTGGCTCCAGGCGCGACACTGCCGGCGGCCGACAACGAAATTTTCGGCGATTACATCATTCACCAGATGCCGGTCGTATTTCGCGGACTCATCATTGCCGGTGTTTTCGCGACAATGATGGGGTCCACTTCCGCCGCACTCAACGCGCTCGCCACCAGTTTCACGAAAGATTTCTACCTGCCTTATGTCCGGCCCGGTGCAACGGATCGTCAGGCCATTCGCGCCGCGCGCGTCGCGACCGCCGTTTTCGGCGTTCTCATGATCCTTGTCGCAACGATGGCGGCCAACGCCGTTCTCCAGGATGCAAAGCTGACGATCATTCCCATCGCTATCGGAATCCTCGGTTACACTTACGGGGCGCTGGTCGGAGTTTTTCTTCTCGGCATGCTAACGCGACGCCGCGGGTCCGACGGCGCCAATGTCGTCGGGATGGCCGTGGGTATTATGTCCGTGCTTATACTCTGTAAGGTCACGATGCCGTCGTTCGATATTCTCGCGCTGCTTCGAGGAAAACTGCTGGCCTCGCAGTGGAACTTCGGATGGTTCATGCCGGATTGGTGGCCGAGAATTTCCTGGCCTTGGTTCGTTTTCGTCGGTTGCGTCGTCACTCTCGCGATCACTGTGCTCTTCCGCACACCACCGCGGCAGATCGCCGCCGCTGAAGCTCACGTCGCGGCTAATCCAAGAGCCTAACTGCGAATCGTCACTTTTTCGGTGGCGATTCTGTTCCGGACTGGCCGCGAGCATCGCCCGCCAGCTTGATCGACAAATCGCGCAATTGGCGAGGATCGACGGGCCCTGGTGATTGGGTCATGAGTTCCTGACCGCGGTTATTCTTCGGGAACGCCATGACGTCGCGAATGTTTTCCTCGCCGCAAACTAACATGACAAGGCGATCCAGCCCGAGCGCAATGCCGCCGTGCGGCGGCGCGCCGAGTTTGAATGCGCGTAGCAAATGGCCGAAAAGCGATTGTCGATCTTCGGGACCGATGCCGAGCGCTTCGAACATTCTCTCTTGCAGCTCCGGCTCGTGAATCCGCATGCTGCCGCCGCCGATTTCGACGCCGTTTAAAACCACGTCGTAGGCTTCGGCTCGAATTTCACCGAATTTCTTTGCCTCCAGCAGCGGCATGTCCCCCGACTTTGGTCGCGTGAAAGGATGATGCACCGCGTTCCATTTGTTCTCCTCCGCGCTCCACTGCATGAGCGGGAAGTCTTTGACCCAAAGAAAGTCGAGCTGCCCTGGATCGCGCACCAGTTTTTGAATCTCGGCTACGTGCAATCTGATTCGCCCGAGCACTTCGCAGGCGATTTCCCATTTGTCGGCGGCGAACAAAATCAAATCGCCTTCTTCCACTTGTAATTTCGATTGCAGCGCAGCCTTTTCCGATTCGCTGAAAAATTTCACGATTGGCGATTTCCATTCGCCGTTCTCGACCTTGATGAAGGCGAGTCCTTTGGCGCCGAAAACTTTGGCTATCTCCGTGACTTCCTCTATTTGACCGGTCGTAATTCCGGCAAACCCTTTGGCGTTGATTGCCTTCACCACGCCGCTGGCGTCGAGCGCGCCGCGAAAGACTTTGAAACTGCTCGATTGAAAATTTTCTCCAAGATCGACAAGTTGCATTTCAAAGCGGCGATCAGGTTTATCGCTACCGAACCGACTGATAGCCTCGTGATAAGTCAGCCGGTCGAACGGCGTCTTGATATCGATGTTGCGCGCGACCTTGAAAATGGCGGCGAGCATTCCTTCGGTGAGAGTGAAAATGTCATCCGGCGTTTCGAACGAACTTTCGATATCGATCTGGGTAAATTCCGGTTGCCGATCGGCGCGCAAATCTTCGTCGCGAAAACATTTTGCGATCTGGAAATATTTCTCGACGCCGCCGACCATGAGCAATTGCTTGTATTGCTGCGGGGCCTGGGGCAGCGCGTAAAACTTCCCCGGCATCAATCGGCTCGGGACCAGAAAATCACGCGCGCCCTCCGGCGTGCTCTTCGATAGAATCGGGGTTTCAACTTCGATATAGCCTTGGCTGTCGAGATAATCGCGCGTGGCTTTGGCAACTTTGTGCCGCAGACGCAGATTGCGCGCGAGCTGCGGACGGCGCAGGTCGTAATAGCGATAAGTCAATCGCAAATCTTCGTTGTGAATCTCGGCGTCGATCGGGAACGGCAGCGCGTCGGCGCGATTGAGAATTCGCAATCGGCTCGGAATCACTTCGATGTCGCCGGTCGCTAGTTTCGGATTTTCTGTGCCCGGCACACGCGCCGCCACCTTGCCGGAAACTTCGATGACGTCCTCGCTGCGCAAGCTGTGCGCTTCCTTCGCGACCTCCGCATTTTCCTCCGGGCGAAACACAACTTGGGTGAGGCCTTCGCGATCGCGCAGATCAATAAAAATGACGCCGCCGTGATCGCGCGACACATGCACCCAACCGGCGAGTGTGACTTGCTTGCCGATGTCGATCTTACGAAGCGAATTGCAATCCGTGTCGCGATACATAATCAGGCGGAAGCGGTGACGTTGAAGAATTTCGCGACGCTGTCCGGCAACCCTTGATGGGCGATAAGCGACTCTTTGCGCGTGGCCAGGTTCTTTACCTTAACCTGTGGCCATTCGTCACCGTAAAGAAGCGCAAGTGAGGCACCAAGATCTTCGGCCGTCTGAAATTGTTTGCCGACCTTTTCGGCCGTGAGCGGATAATTGACGCGGTACCCACGATCCCGCAGCTGTTGGATTTGGGCGAGCGCGTCGGCCCGCCGTTGTTCCTTCGCGATGACGATATAGACGTCGATCTTGTGCTCGGCCGCGATCGTTTCTTTCATTGCATCTCGCGCCCTCGGCGTCTCATTGATCAATTCGCCGAGCACAACATCGCCCATGGCAAAACCGAGCGCCGGCATTGAAATGGCGCCGTCGCTGAGTTGCTCAATCAGATTGTCGTAACGGCCGCCGCCGGCTATGGCGCGCAGTTTCCCGGCGCGATCAAACACTTCGAAGACGACACCAGTGTAATAAGCAAGCCCACGCACGATCCGGACATCGACATCGACGTAATCGGAAAGGCCGCGAGTGTGCAAACCATCGACAATCTGTTCGAGCTTTTCGCTTTTTCCCCCTTCGCCCAGGATTGCAAATACAGGATCAGCCAGGTTGCCCAGTTTCTCGATCGTCTTTGCGCGCGGCTCGCGCTCCGATTTGTCGATGACTTGGAGTAATTCGTCCCAACGATCAGTCGACACATTTTTTGAACGGAGCAATTCGGTCCAGAATTCACGGTCGCTGATGCGCACGACAAAATCTTTTTCCGTGAAACCGAACGCGCGCAAGATGTCGATGCCAAGCGCGATCAACTCGATGTCCGTGGCGAGCGCGGCTTCGCCCACGATGTCGCAATTGAGCTGGAAATGTTCGCGCAACCGGCCACGCTGCTGTTTTTCGTAACGGAAAAACTGCCCGATGGAAAACCACTTGAGCGGTTTTTTGAACTCGCGCTCATGCGCGGCGATCACGCGCGCCAGCGTTGGCGTCAGCTCCGGGCGCAGCGCCACTTCCCGTTCGCCTTTGTCGATGAAATTGAACAGCTGATCCACGATTTCCGCGCCGCTTTTCTTCCGGTAGAGATCGGTTGGTTCAAGCAGCGGGCCGTCCCATTCCACGAAGCCGTAGCGCCGGGCAACATCGCGCCAGCGCGCAAAAATGTAATTACGCGCTGCGCAATCGTCCGGCAGAAAATCGCGAAATCCCGGTAATGGTTGCATGAAAAATCAGACTACGTCTCGGAGCAACCTTCTATCGTTGATTTTTATGCAACCGAGGAGGAAGGAATTTACGAAATCAATATGAGGTTGAATAAACTCCGGCTCAGAGCAGTCGGAAAGATATACGACGGAAAGCATCCGTTTAACCAAAGCAGAGGACAAATATGAAACAAACGAGATTAGTGAAAATGTTAGCCGCGGGAGCAGCTTTCGCGGTGGCGCTGGGCATGGCCTTCGCGCAGGAGACCACGACCACGACCACAACGAACCCAGCGACCGGCGCGACGACGGAATCGACGACCACGAGCACTGGAACGATCACGACTTACACGCCGAGCTCGGATTACATCACGTTCCGGAGCACGACCGATACCGCCCCCGTGCGGTATTACTACAACAAGAGCACGACCATCCTTGATCCGGAAGGTCGCACGGTGACCTGGTCGGCCATTCGGCCGGACCTGCCGGCGACGTTCTATTACGTCAAGGAAGGCGATCGCATGATCGTGCGCAAGATCGTGTTGACCAAACCGGCCGCGACTTACGAGAAAAAAGAAAGCACAACTACGACTACGACCCCGCCGTAAGGCGCGGCATCAGTTAGATCGCAGGAATTCAAGGTGCTCGCGGAGTTAAATCCGCGAGCGCTTTTTGAGCGGAGCCGCTCGCCGCGGTAAACGCGACGATGGGATGGCTCGCGTGCATCGCATCGTCCAGAGGGCGACGACTACAGCCTGCGCCAAGCGCGCGATGTCGATCTTTCAATCGCCGTAGCCGCTTGGAAATTTCTGATGCCATCTCCAGGCGCTCTCGATGATCGGCTTCAGCGATTGAAAGGTCGGTTGCCAGCCGAGCTCGCGTTTAATTTTTTCGGAAGAGGCAATGAGCCGGGCCGGGTCGCCGGGGCGTCGCGGCTTTTCGACGATGTCGATCTTGCGTCCGGTGATTTTACGGCAGGCCGCAATCACTTCGCGAACGCTGGAGCCACCACCCGTGCCGAGATTATAGAATTCACTTCGGGGCGCGCCCAGCGCCAGAATGTGCGCCCGCGCAAGATCGATAATGTGGATGTAATCGCGAATGCAGGTGCCGTCCGGCGTCTCATAATCGGCGCCGTAAATTTCCACGTGCGGCTTTTGGCCGAGCGCGACTTTGAGCACATTCGGAATCAAATGCGTTTCGACCCGATGGTCCTCGCCGAAATTTGCTGAGGCGCCGGCGGCGTTGAAATAGCGCAACGAGACGAATCTCAAACCGTGGATTTGATCGTACCAGCGCAGAATTTTCTCGAAGGCGAGCTTTGATTCACCGTAAGGATTGATCGGGCGCGGCGGTGAAGTTTCGTCGATTGGCGCACGCTCCGGGAGCCCAAAGATTGCACAGGTTGATGAAAAAATGAGCCGCTGGACGCCCGTGGCAACCATGGCATCGAGCAGATTCACGCCGTTGGCGACGTTATTGCGAAAATATTTTGACGGATCGCGCATCGATTCGCCAACGAGCGCATTCGCGGCAAAATGCATCACGGCATCTGGGCGCATGCTGGAAAGCGCAGCCTCGATTTTTTTCTGATCGGAAAGATCGCCTTCGATGAAGGTGGCGCGGTCATCGACAGCGCGGCGATGTCCTTCGGTGAGATTATCGAAGACGGCCACCTCGTGGGCTTCATCGAGAAGCAACTCTGCGCAAATGCTTCCGATATAACCGGCGCCGCCCACGACGAGAATCTTCATTCCCGGAAAATCGGCAGGTCGCTGCGTTAATCAATCCAAAGTGCGGAGTGCAGCTTTGCGAGCTGACGCCTGCCCGGACTTGGAAGCTTCGGCGCCTATTGAGGATTGGACAGGAGCTTTCTTCTGAAGTTCGGCAATCATCTGCCGCACGGTACGATTTTTCGCGCGCGGTCCTAGTACCTTCAAACTCTCCTCCCGATTATGTATTCTTCCTTTGTATCGACAAGTCGGAACCGCGTCCCCAGCGGAAAGCGCGACCAATCGGACGCGGCGCTCATCACCTGGCGACCGGACAAATAAGTCCCGATTGCATTATGACGACCACCTCTTTCGGTATGCGTATAGGCCGTCGTGCGAACTTTTCGCATGTGATGCCCAGCGGCGACCGTCGGTCTCGACTGGGTCGCACAGCCAACGACCAGGCAAGCGACAATTCCTGCGGTTATAAGGTTAAGGCGCTTCGGCATTTGCAAATATCGCTGCCTCAATAGCATTGCTGCGTAGCGTGGCAAGACAATAGTTTGCCGGGCTGCGATGGCCAACCCAAGGTGGATCGTCCGCTCTGTTGGGCGATACTAAATAAGTCTCGGCTTCGCCGACATTATTCTTAACATCGAGCAAGGGACTGCTCGATCCACCTTCATGGCTGCGTGGCTGACGGTCGGGACAAATCCGTCGTGCAATGCGGGCAACGCGTCGCTTTCACTGGAATCGTCATCGCGCAGGCCGAACACTCCTTTGAAACCGGCGCCGTCTGCGTCGGCTCCTTCATTTTGTTGATGCCGCGCACGAGTAGAAACACCGCGAAGGCCACGATCACGAAATTAATTATCAGCGTGATGAAGTTGCCGTAGTTCCAAGTGATCGCGCCCGCCTTCACCGCGTCTGCGGCTGTGGGGAAAGTTCCTCCGCTCGGCGGTGCGCGCAGCACGACGAACTTGTTCGAGAAATCGAGCCCGCCGGTGAGCAGGCTGACCGGCGGCATGATGATGTCTTTGACGAGCGAGCTGACAATCGCGCCAAAGGCCGCGCCGATAATCACGCCCACGGCGAGATCAACCGCGTTACCTTTGATCGTAAATTCTTTGAATTCCTTCCACACGTTCTCCAGACGTTTCATACGACAACATTGACTAGCTTTTTGGGAATCACGATCACATTGCGGACGGTTTTGCCAGCGATCAACGCTTTGATCTTGGGACTAGCCAGGGCCGCAGCTTTCAACTCAGCTTCCGTGGCGTGGATCGACAATCGCATCCGGTCGCGCACTTTGCCGTTCACCTGCACAACGATCTCGACTTCGTTTTCGACGAGCAATCGTTCGTCGTAACCTGGCCATGATTGCTCAGTAATATCGCGGCGGGCGTCGCTGAACTTTGCGCCAAGCTTCTCCCATAACTCCGAGGCGAGATGAGGCGCGAACGGGTTGAGCAGAACAAGAAATGTACGCATCGCAGACAATGGAATGATTTCGGCGTTGGTGAACGCATTTACAAAAATCATCATTTGCGAAATCGCGGTGTTGAATGAAAGGGACTCGATGTCTTCAGTGACTTTTTTTATCGTCGCGTGCACAATTTTCTGCTGCGCCTTGTCTGGATCGACATCTCTTATCGCGGCGGACAACTGCCACTCGCCCGCCTGATTTTCGTTCATGAACAAGCGCCAAACGCGCGCAAGAAACCGCGCCACCCCCTCCACGCCGCGCATGCTCCACGGCTTCATCTGTTCGAGTGGACCCATGAACATTTCGTAACAACGAAAGGCATCCGCGCCGTACTGCTCGATCACGTCATCGGGATTGACGATGTTGCCGCGCGACTTCGACATCTTCTGATTGTCTTCGCCGAGAATGATTCCCTGATTGACCAATCGCTGAAACGGCTCCGGCTTCGACAAGTGACCAAGATCAAACAGCGCCTTGTGCCAGAAGCGCGCATACAAAAGATGCAAGACCGCGTGCTCCGTTCCGCCGACGTACAAATCGACTCCTCCCGGAGCCGATTTGAATGACGAATGACGAATGACGAATGACGAATTTCCCGGCGGCTCGTGCTTCGTCATTCCTTCGTCCTTCGTCATTCGAGCTTCGTCATTTGCGCCGCCCATCCAATATTTCTCGGCTTCTTCGCTAACGAACCGCTCATCGTTCTGCGGATCGCAGAATCTCAAGTAGTACCAACATGAGCCGGCCCATTGCGGCATCACGTTCGCTTCGCGCGTCGCCTTCTCAGAATAGCGGATCCAATCTTTCGCTTTGGCCAGCGGCGGCTCGCCCGTGCCGGTCGGTTTGTAATCATCCAGCGGTGGCGGAACGACTGGTAGTTCGCTTTCGTCGAGCGCGCGATGTTTTCCGTCTTCCCAGACAACCGGGAACGGCTCGCCCCAATAACGCTGGCGCGAAAAGAGCCAGTCGCGTAGTTTGTAGTTGATTGTCGATCTACCCAGACCGCGCTCATCCAGCCACGAAGTGATTTTCCTCTTCGCCTCCGCGCTCGGGAGACCTTCGATGATTGGCGAATTAATTGCGATGCCGTCGCCGATGAATCCAATTGGATCTTCCCCACCGGGTGGTTGGACAACTTCGCGAATCGGAAGATCAAATTTTCTCGCGAATTCCAGATCGCGCTCATCGTGCCCGGGCACGGCCATGATCGCGCCGGTGCCGTAACCGAGCAGAACATAATCCGCGATCCAAATCGGAATGCGCTCTTGATTGACCGGATTAATCGCGCAAGCGCCGGTAAAAATGCCGGTTTTTTCTTTCGCAAGATCTGTGCGCTCCAGCTCGCTCTTGCGCGCAGTCCGCTCGCGATACTCGCGCACCGCCGGCCACTGTTCCTCTGTGACGATAAGATCGACAAGTGAATGCTCAGGCGCGAGCACCATGTAAGTAGCGCCGTAAAGCGTGTCCGGCCGCGTGGTGAACACGCGGATCGTGGGGCAACTTTCCAAGTTGCCATCCTCTTCGGTTTGCAAGTTGGAAACTTGCGCCACTGTAAAATCGATCTCGGCGCCTTCACTGCGACCGATCCAATTGCGCTGGAGCAATTTGATCCCCTCAGGCCAATCGAGTCCCTCGAGCTCGTTCAGCAATCGCTCCGCGTAGGCGGTGATGCGCAGCATCCATTGCCGCATCGGGCGCCGCACGACCGGAAAACCGCCGATCTCGCTTTTTCCATCGACAACTTCTTCGTTGGCCAAAACAGTGCCAAGCTCCGGACACCAGTTGACTGGGACATCGGCCACGTAAGCGAGACGAACCCCGTCTGGATTTTTGCCACGATACGCCGAGATCGGTTCCGCTTTGTTCGTCTTCGGATTGAACCACGAGTTGTAGAGCTGGAGAAAAATCCACTGCGTCCATTTGTAATAGGCGGGATCGGTGGTGTTGATCTCGCGCTGCCAATCGTAAGAGAAACCGATCCGCTTCAGTTGCGCTTTGAATTTGGCCACATTCTCACGCGTGGTGATTGCAGGATGTTGGCCGCTCTTGATCGCATATTGCTCGGCGGGAAGACCGAACGCGTCCCAGCCCATCGGATGGAGAACGCTGAAGCCGCGCATCCGCTTGTAACGCGCGATGATATCGGTGGCGGTGTAACCTTCCGGATGTCCGACATGCAAACCCGCGCCGCTCGGATAGGGAAACATGTCGAGGATGTAAAATTTCGGTTTGGCTGGATCGAAATTTGTCTCGCCCGGATTGGGCGCATGAAATGCGCAGCGTTCATCCCAGATCGCCTGCCATTTGGGTTCGATCTGGTCGAATGGGTAAGGTTTGCGGCGCTCTGAACTCATAAAATAACGAATCAGGAAAGCAGGAAATCAGGAAAAAGAAATTCGCACGTTTAGAGTTTGTTCCAATGCAACCGCTTAGCGAGCTTGCGCGCAGAAATGTGCCGCTCGATCAGCGATCGGCGCGCTTTCGTTGCGTAATTGCACTCGCGCACGAAGGCAATTTACTCGGCAAATTCGAAGGAATTGTCAAAGGATCGATTGTCGATCTTCCGCGCGGCTCCCGTGGATTCGGTTACGATCCAATTTTCGTTCCGAATGGATTCGAACAGACTTTTGCTGAGTTGCCTGCGGAAGTGAAGAACAGGATCAGTCACCGGGCGGAAGCAATTCGCGCCCTTGCCGCTAAACTTGCAGCTCTTAAGCCGAGCGATTAAGGCTTCGGTGGTGGTGGAGGTGGAGCGCCCGGAGGCCCAGGCTGAGCGCCGGCGCCAGAAGCTGCTCTGATCTGATACCCAACTTTTGTGATTCCGACCGACCGAACTTTGTCGAGGACCGCAATGACATCGCCGTACATGGCCATCGGGGCTGCGCTGATCGAGATTTTGATGTCCGGATTCGCCTGATGGAGTTGATAAAGGCGCGGCAGGACTTGGTCATCTGCTACGTACTCGTTATCGAAAAAGACGGCGTTTGCTTCCAGCACCTTTATTGAGACAAAGTCCTTCACCTGGCTTGGCGGAGGCCCCACTGCGGCCGGCAAATTAACGCGAATACCTTTCATGTGCGCCTGGCTCAAGCTCACCATCATAAAGCTGGCAAGCAGAAAGAACATGATGTCGATCAATGGAATGATCTCGATGCGCGCTCGTTTATGCGGAACTGGCGAAGATAGTCTCATAGCCTGGATTTGGTAGAATCTAATACGAGGCGCCCGTCATGGTGAAGGTAATGGGAATTCTGACCTTTGAAACTGTCCCAGGTCTGAATCGCCACTGCCGGAAGGTGCTCACTGCAGCGTTATCCAATATCGGATTGCCGATGCTTGTCGCCATGGTCGCGCTGGTTACGTTGCCACTACCTGGGTCGACATCCGCCACGCAAACTCCACTGCCCATAATGCGCCGCGAACGCGCCTCATAGGGGTACTGGGGGCGCGGCGCGTATATGGCGAGGGCTTTCGCTCGGGACATCGACATCTCGGAGCTTTTGATCGGCGTGAATTTTTGCGCCGTTGGTTGTCGCGGTGGAGGTGTTCTTTCTTCGACAAACTCCGGCTTAATTTCTGGAGGCGGTGGAGGTGCTGGTATTGGAATATCTTCTGGCGGCGGAGTGGCCTCAGGTGGCGCCAATGTCGCCTCGACGATGGTCGTTTGTGTATTAGGAGGAATATCTACCAGTGCCTCGCGCTTTTGAGCAAGTGCAACCGCGGTGAGGTGAATTGCCACTGCACCACCCAGAGCCGTCCACAAATGCCAACGCGGGGCTGGCTGGTAAAGTAACGGTTTTATCGGCGTTGTGGCCATATCAAAAAATTACCCCCGGGGCCCTGGGACTGCCTTGAGCGCCTCGCTCTTAATTTCAAACGAGATTTTGTAGAATCCCGCCGCGCGGAGCATATCAAGCAAATGGCTAACGTTTAGGTGAGCCGTGTCGCGATCACCGCGCAGAAACACTTTCGCTTCAGGTGACGATGCATGCACCTTTACCAAGCGCTCTTGCAGATCAGAGTCTGTGACTTCGTTCTTGTCGAAGAAGTAATGGCCGTCTTTATCGACCGACACGCTGATGTAATCGCGCTTTGATTGCGTCTGGCCCGACACGCCCGTGGGCAGGTTCACTTTGATGCCTTTCATGTGCACCTGGCTCAAGCTCACCATCATGAAACTGGCGAGCAGAAAGAACATGATATCGATCAACGGGATGATCTCGATCCGCGCTTTCTTGTGGGGAATTGGTGAGCTTACGTACATTGGATACCTTTAGATCGACGCGCCTTTCCCAGAAGCTTGAGGTGCCCCGATCTCCATCTCGCGCGCCGCGCTTTGTGCTCCTAACATCACTTCTAAGTTCGTGGCTGCCGTCTGCAGTTCGAACTCTAAGTTCGACACGCGAGAAGTGAAAAAGTTAAACGGAATCAAGGCGAAGATCGCAATGCCGAGACCGCACGCCGTGGCGATAAGCGCTTCAGCGATACCGCCGGTGACGGCTTGGACCGCGAGTTCTTCGTTGCCGAGGAAGCTGAATGAACGAATCAGACCGGTGATCGTGCCCAATAGACCGAGTAACGGTGCGAGCGTGACCAGCGTGTCCATGACCACGAGAAACCGGCCCGCGCGCTTGATCTCGATGCCGGCGGCGACTTGCAACGCGCCTTGCAGCGAAGCGTGCTGATGATTGAGACCGTTCCACATCATGCGCAAGACCGGATCGCGCGATCCGCGGGAAAGCCTGGACGCTTCGGCCAAGTCGCCGCTTTCAATCGCGGTGAACACCTTTTCGATCCGTTTCGGATCGCGTCGAAACCAGCGGCCGCCCCACCAAAAAATTCGCTCGATCACCACGGTGAGGCCGACGATCGACACGATGAGAATCGGCCACATGATGGGGCCGCCCTTGCGAAAATTGTCGATCAAAAAGTTGGAGCCGAGCCCGCTTGGTTTGGTCTGAGCTTCGCCCGGCGATGCGCTTAACGTCGCAGTTACCGTAGCAGTTGGCGAAGTGGCCAGTCCCGGAGATGCGGACACGGCAGGTCCCGCTGGAGATGTGGCCGCAGTGGGCAACTGCGGCGGCGCAGCAGGGTTCACCAGAGCACCCGGACTCACGGCTGGAGCAGGAGCTCCAGGCGGAGATGCTTGTGGCGGCGCGGGGGGAGGAGATTGCGCGAATGAAGTGAGCGCAAGCGCAAGAGAGAACAGACAGGCAGTAAGTAATGTTTTCATAGTTTAGGTTCAGTTACCGGCTCGGTTTCGGTGACAGTTCTTTTCCGGCTCTTTTATCCCAAAAGGACTGGCCCGAGTCGAGCAAAAACTTTTCATCTTATTTGATTCGACACTTCGCGTAATTAATAATTCGAATTATCTGCGCCTGCGGGATGTAAGGCAAGCTTATCAATACGCGCAGGAACCGTCGATCCTGCATCGACAACGGATTTAATCAGCGCGCGTTTACGACGCTGATTCGCAATGGCGGCCAATTGTCGATCTTTGCCTCAAGCCGATCGCCCGCGCAGATTGGTCCCACGCCCGAGGGCGTCCCGGTCAAAATCAAATCACCAGGCACAAGCGTCATTGCCTGGCTGGCAAAGGAGACGATTTGTGCCACGGAATAAATCATCTGGCTGGTGCGTGCGCGCTGTTTGATTTCACCATTTTGCCGGAGCTCGATGGCGAGATCGCTCACATCGACATCGGCATATACAAACGGCCCCACCGGCGTGTAGGTGTCGAACGATTTGCAACGGCCAAATTGCTTTTCCGCTTTTTGCAGAACGCGATCGCTGATGTCCAAGCCGATGGTGTGACCGCAGACGTGATTGAGTGCGCGTTCCGCCGTCACATTTTTCGCCGTTGCACCGACCACGATCACCAGTTCCAGTTCGAAATCGGTTTGGTGCTCGGGAAATGCGACCTCAATTGCGCCGTTATGCGGCAAAAGTGAGCTGGGCGCTTTGAACCAAATCAGCGGTGTGCCGAGCGGCGTGCGTTTCATTTCCGCAATGTGATCGGCGTAGTTGAGGCCGACCGCGATCAGCTTCGATGGCGCAACCGGAAGATCAACATGTACCTCTGCAAGCTTCAGCACTTCGCCCGTCGGGTCGATGTCGATCCAGTACGGCCGCGCTAGGGCGTGCACCTCGTCCCCGCGCACCTCACCATAAAAAAATCGATCGCCTGATTTGAAACCACCGAATGCGCGCATACCTATTTAGAAACGATTCCGACAAAGTCGCGCACTGTCTTTTCTTCGGGATACAAAAACAGGCCGCGCTCGCCTTTGAAATAGAATGCGCTCGATGAGCCGCCGTCGAGATTGAGTGCGCGCTGAATTTTGAAATCGCCAAGCGGCGTCGCCAGAATTTTTCCCAGATCGGCCAGCGTTGCGCCGGGACAATATCCGAGGGCGGCGCGATCACCGGAACCGACCGCGGCAATGGTCCGGCGAGCCGAGCGCGTCGCTTCTAAGCCGCGAACCGGCCGCGCAAGATCGACAAGGAACGGACCGCACTCGACGGCCGCGCTCCATTTCTTTGAGCGGGAGAATTCCGCGAGCCGTAAAATTTGCACGGAGCCGTTTGACGCGAGCACGCCACTCATCAAATGGCCACGGCTCAATCGCGATGTCGTTTTCCCATTGACGACGCGCAGACCGAGCGGCGCGAAATTTGTATCAAAGTACCCGCCATTTACGCCGGCGATACAATTCGCCAATCGCATCGCGTTCATGAGATTGTTCCCGTCCTCCGCATTATCGATCATCCGCAGTTTGCATGATTTCGCCGAAAAGATGGCAAGATCGACAATCGCGCTTTTTCCGGTGTCTAAGTCTTGAAGATCGACATGCCGATATAGCACCCGGGCATCGGCAAAATCTTCATCGCGCGAATTTTTCTCAATCCATTCGCCCCGCGCTGCTGTCGCGACAAGGAAAAGAAGGAACGCGGCGCTAAACTTTCGCACCGTACTTGTCGATCAAGGCTTGAAAGCGCGGATCGTTTCGCAACGGGTCCCATGCCGGACGAAGTTTAAGAAGCGGCACGGTCACACCGCTCGGCCGACTCAACAAACCATCCAGAACCTCGATCGCCCGGCCGTTTTCGCCCACGATGCAATAAACGTCGGCCACGCCGGCCGTGATTTCCGGCCCGCCAAAGGCGTCTTTGCTCTCCGGAAGCAATTCGGTGGCGCG
>WNFO01007150.1_pt1 | contig 23025 bp, 20 predicted proteins | sample 5400251 | NCBI WGS metagenome assembly WNFO01 (sample SAMN13153354, study PRJNA577476) | soil metagenome | isolation source: 100 cm saprolite under Madrone tree | place: USA:California | collected 2016-06-14
ATGCTTTTTTGGCCTTCACGTGTTTGTCGAGATACTTACCGAGAATGAGTTTCAGCTTCCGACGAGTCGCTGCGGGAATCTTACTGCGCTCGGTGAGAATGGCGTGCGCCAGCGACGAGTCGCACTTGCAGGCGCGGGCGCCACCGGTGGGCATGGCGGCTACGGTCTCGCGCACGACCCGTGTCGCGTTCTCCGCATTTTTCAGCAGCACAGCCACGATCTGGTCTACGGTCACCGAATCATGATGAGGATGCCAGCAGTCGTAGTCGGTCACCATGGCGACAGTCACGTAACAGATTTCCGCCTCGCGGGCCAGCTTGGCCTCCTGCAGGTTGGTCATACCGATCACGTCCATGCCCCAACTGCGGTAGACGTTGGATTCGGCTTTGGTGGAAAACTGCGGGCCTTCCATGCAAACGTAAGTTCCGCCGCGCTTCCCGGTGACGCCCGCCTTGCTACACGCCCCTTCTACAATCCGGGAAAGTTCCGGGCAAACCGGCTCTGCGAAGGCAATGTGGGCCACGATGCCGTTGCCAAAAAAGGTGTCCACGCGGTGCCGGGTGCGATCGAAAAACTGGTCCGGGATCACGAACTCCAGCGGCTTGTGTTCTTCCTTCAACGACCCCACGGCGGAGATCGAAACAATCCGTTCGACCCCCAGTTGTTTGAAGCCGTAAATGTTGGCGCGGAAATTCAACTCGGTGGGCAGGATGCGGTGGCCGCGTCCGTGCCGGGCCAGGAATGCGACTTTGCGGCCCGCGAGAGTGCCCAGGACGTAGGCATCGGAAGGCGTGCCGAAGGGCGTCTTCAGACGTAGTTCTTTGACCTTGGTGAGGCCGGGCATTGAGTACAGCCCGCTGCCGCCGATGATCCCGATTTCTGCTTGCGCCAAGAATTTCCTCAAGAGTTGGATGGTGCTGCGACAAAAGGGTGATTATACAGAAGGGGACTTCGGCCTTGCTGATCCCGCACAACCTACTTCCCTGCCGAGACCGCCGCGAAACTTTCCTCCTCCAACTTTTCCGTTGTCTGCTCATCCAGGCTCTCCGTGACCAGTACGGTGTCGCCCTCCGCGTCAATCACGACGGAACCATCTTCGGTCAACCAGGTGTGCTTTCCGCTTAGCCCCTTTCCATTCTCCCCTACGTCGTGCACGTGCACATAGCGCTTGGCCAAAGCCTTGGCATAGATCGCGGCAAAGTCCGCTGCCCTTTCGGCATTCGACCAGCGCGAAACGTAGAGCAGGCCAAGGGGCGCGGCGGGATCGCCCTTGGGCCGGACCGCATAGTAGTAGCCGCCCCGCCAATGCGGATAGAGTTTATTCGAGGTCTCCGTCCCCGCATATTGATCGATGAGCACCGCCACATCGAACTCGCCGACTGCGCCCACGTCGAAGCGCTCGTAATTCTTGAAGTCCTGCCGCAAGTCGGGCAGACGCATCGGCGCCAGGGTCTCTCCCGAAAGATACGTTTGCGGCTCCATGATCTGCCGAGTGGTGCGCGGCGGATTCTGGAAGAGTGCAGCAAAGGCTTTTTCTTTCCCGCCCTTGGTCAGAAGATCCGCGATGAAGTCGATGCCATAGCGATAAGGGAAAGTCAGCGCTTCCTTCATATAGATCGGCGCATTCTGAAACTGCACTGCATCTGCTGTGCCCACCAGCATTCCATCTTTCAGAGCCTGCACCACCTGCGGGGAGTCTTTCAGCGACTGACCGAAGGGCGCCAGCATGTAATCCACGAGCACCACCATGGCCTGGCCCTCGACTACCGCCTGCCGGGTGGTGCTGATTTCGTCGTTCTCGATGTCCTGCGCCGTGACTTCTTTCTTTTTGTCGAGGTCGGTGTCGGCCGGCTTCATGTATTTGTCGAGATTGAAGGACTGGTCCTGCAGGGCGTGAGTCAATTCGTGTGCCAGTACTGGCTTTTGCTGCTCAGCGCCCAGCCAGTCCAGCAGGTTTACGGTCTTGGTCTTGGGATCGTAGTAGCCGGCCACCTGCTCTTTCAGCAGCACCACCAGAAATTTTCCCAAGTCGAAGTCACGGGGTAGCAGTCCAAATTTCTTCAGCACCAGCTCGGAGCGGCGCAAGCGCTTGGCGTCTTCGTCCTCGGAGGTGTGTTCGGTGACATAGGCTTCAACCTGGTCGCGGCTGACCAGTTGCCGCTTGACCTCATGCTTGATAGGAAACAGCGTGTCGTGGCTGGCGAACTGCAGAATCTCATCCACCGAGCGGAAAAGTTTTTCAGCTTCCTGATGGGAGATCTTCTGTTCTTCCGTGTCTGGTGTGGAGCGGGCGCCCTCGCCCGCTGCCTTTTGCGGCTCCGCCGACTGCCCCGTTTGTGCCCAGGCAGCAAGAGAGAGCAGGAGAAGAATAAGAATTCTATTGAGGAATGCTACAGAACATCCCTTAGCGGCTGTCTTCAATAATTGGTTCATTGAATTTGAGTTTATACTTTTTGCATGGGCGTTAACCTCTGGACCTCGGCCGAACACGCTCTGGGCTACCTGGGCCGCGCCGACTCCATTCCTCACCGGGTCGAGGGCGAATCCGTGCTTCTGGAATTCATTCCTGCAACGGTGCAGCGCGTCCTCGATCTCGGCACAGGCGATGGACGCCTGCTTGCCCTGGTCAAACTGGCCTACCCGGATGCCACCGCGGTGGCAACGGATTTCTCTCCCGCCATGCTCGAAGCCGTGCGCCGCCGTTTTCGCGGCGACTCCTCCGTTAGCATCCTGGAACACAATCTGGAAAGCCCGCTGCCGCCATCAGGAAAGTTTGACGCGGTGGTTTCTAGCTTCGCCATCCATCATCTTGTCCACGAACGCAAGCGATCTCTCTACGCCGAGATTTACGAGTTGCTGACTCCGGGCGGCGTATTTTGCAATCTGGAACACGTAGCCTCTCCCACGCCGGAACTCCACGAAGAGTTTCTGCGCCGGATCGGCGATACGCCGGGGACAGAGGACCCGTCGAACAAACTGCTCGACCTGGAAACCCAATTGGCATGGTTACGCGAGATTGGATTCGTGGACGTGGATTGCCAGTGGAAGTGGCGTGAACTGGCGCTGCTGACGGGACGTCGACGGGCTTGAGGTTACACACCGAATCAAATTCTTGGCCACGGATTCCCGGATCGGCACGGATAAACCCGTTGTCATCCTGACAAAGCGTCGGCGATCCCCTCCCCTGCCTCTCTCGTTCCTAAGCTCCCGCCGATATCCTGCGTGGTTTTCTTTCGCCGCACGGCTTCGAGCACTGTGACGTCAATTTTTTCCGCCTCCGGCGTCAAGCCCAAGTGTTCCAGCATCAGCGCCGCGGTCAGAATCGCGCCAAAGGGATTGGCGATGTTCTTACCCGCAATCGTCGGCGCCGAGCCATGTACCGGCTCGAACATTGATGTCTTCCCGGGATGAATATTTCCGCTGGCGGCCATGCCCAGCCCTCCCTGCAGTGCGGCGGCAAGGTCGGTGATGATGTCACCAAACATGTTGTTGGTCACGATCACGTCAAACTGCCGCGGGTCGCGCACCATCTGGGTGCAGAGCGCGTCCACATACATGTGCTCGGAGCTTATCTGCGGATACTCCTTGCTTACCTCCTTGAAAACCCGCTGCCATAAGCCACCTGCGTGGGTCATGGCGTTCGACTTGTCGCACATGAGCACACGCTGGCGCGGGGTGCCGTCCTGCTTCTTGTGGCGTTCGCAATACTCGAAGGCATAGCGGATCACGCGTTCCACGCCTTTGCGCGTGTTGATGTCTTCCTGCACCGCAATCTCATCCGGCGTGCCCGGCTTGAAGACTCCGCCGGCATCCACGTAGACACCCTCCGTGTTTTCCCGCACCACGACAAAATCGATGTCCTTCGGCTCGACCCCCTTCAGCGGACATAGCGACGTGTCCAGCAGCCGCACCGGGCGGACGTTGGCATACAGATCCATCCGGAAGCGCATGCCCAGAAGGATTTCCTTGGCATGAATGTTTGAGGGCACGCGGGGATCGCCGAACGCGCCCAGCAGGATAGCGTCGAAGTCGCGGCTCAGCATGGCGAATCCGTCGGGAGGAACCGTGACGCCGTCAGCGAGGTAACGGGTGGCGCTCCAGTCGAACTGGGTCATTTCGACAGCGGCACCAGAGGCTGTGATGACCTTTACGGCTTCAGCGATGACGTCGGGACCGATGCCGTCCCCAGGTATGATGGCGATGCGTTTTTTTGGGCTCACGGGTTGGAAGATTATCAACTCGGTGGGGGGTTGTCATTTCCCACCTACGCGCAGAGCCTGTCCTGAGCGAAGTCGAAGGATGTCTCACCTGCCTAGCCGAGCGAACGTCGGTAGCTATGGGTCTGGCTGCCACGCGGGCGGGGGCGCCCGGGCCACACAGGATTCACTTCTTTCGCTGCATTTCAGAACGGTAGGTTGTGCCTTTGCCGTCCTGCATCCAGGTCCATTCCTGGCTGTAGTGCTCGGCGTCGGTAAAAATATAGACTGCGTGGCTCATGTGCCCCGCCTGCAGGTTGGGCAGATTGGTGGCGTCGAGAAAATCGAACGTGATGGTTTTGAGGTCGGGCGAGATGGTCGCCTGCATTCTGGGCTGGTTGCCCGAGGGGCAAAAGTGGGTCATGAGCAAGCGGTCGCCGTCCACATAAAACAGGCTGAGCATTTCTTCCGAGCCCATTTTGTCTTCACCCATCACTGCGGTGCCGCCGGCGGTCAGGCGAAAGATATCTTCCACGGAATCGCCCTTCACCGTCTTGCCCTGCCAGGTTCCCACCAGCGACTTGAGCTTTTCCAGCGCCTTCTGCGCATCGGACTGACCCCCAGCGGCGGTGCCCGCGACCAGCAGCAATCCAACCGCGACCGCGCGAAGTATCTTCATGACCAACTCCCAGGGGGACGAAAGCAATCGCAGCGCAGGATCATAACCTAGGCCTGGCCGCCCTGCTACAACACAATCCTCCGCTATAATCAAAGTAGAGAATATGAGTTTGACAGCACAACATAACAGTGCCGAAGCGTCTGGCGTGCAGCCGATCGAGGCCGGGTCGCCATCGGACTTTGGAGACGTGCGAGCTGAATTCCAGGCGCTGATTTCCGGGAGCGGGGTCTACGAGCTCTGCTCGCGCGCCAAGATCTCGCTCACTGGCGGAGACCGCGTGCGCTGGCTCAACGGCATGATTACGAACAACATTCGCGATCTGGCTCCCGCGCACGGCGTGTATGCTTTCCTGCTCAATCCGCAAGGACGCATCCTGGGCGATTTGTACGCCTACAACCGCGGCGAATCGATCCTGGTCGATACCGATCAGTCACAGCTCGAGAAAATCCTGGCAGTCTTTGACAAGTACATCATCATGGACGACGTCGAAGTATCGAATGTCAGCGGCCAGTTTGTTGCCATCGGAATTGCCGGGCTGAATGCCCGGGGGTCGCTGCGGGCTGCTGGATTTGAAGTGCCAGCACTTGAGCCATTGCAGTTCGCCCAGCTCACCTGGCGACAAATCGGCGTGACGATAGTGCGCAGCGATAACCAGCGTGTGGAATCTTTCGAACTCTGGTTGGCTCCCGAGAACATGGAGCAGGTGCAAAAGGCTCTGGTGAATGCCGGGGCCAGACCGGTGGGGATGGCTGCGCTCGAGCTGTTGCGCATCGCTGCCGGAGTTCCGCGCTATGGAGCCGACATCCGCGAGCGTGACTTGCCGCAGGAGACCGAACAGGAACGCGCTTTGAATTTCACCAAGGGCTGCTACGTTGGCCAGGAAATCGTGGAGCGCATTCGCTCCCGCGGGCAAGTGCACCGCAAATTTACCGGTTTTGAGGTTCACGGAGAGCTGCCGGCATCCGGGAGCAAGATTCACGCAGACGGCAAAGACGTGGGCGAAATCACCAGTGCGGCTTCCCTTCCGTTGGCGAGCGGCGATCGTCGCGTGGCCCTGGGTTACATCCGTCGTGAAGTGGCGGCGCCCGGCAAGCTGGTCGAAGCCGGTGGCAGCGGGGCCCGGGTTGCGAACCTGCCGTTTGCTGAAATCTTCAACTAGTTTAAGGAAAGAATCATGTCTGAGAAAAAACAAGAAAGCTTTACCGTAACTGACCGGCGACTGTTCACCTCCGACGGTGAATTGCGCCAGGAAGTCAGCGAGGAAGAAGTGTCCACGTCCAAACCGGTGGCGCAGGTGGCCCCGGACGAGACGCCTGCCGCCGACGTGCCCGAACTGGCCAGCATCGGCGGCCCCATGCCGCCCAGCCCTACTGCCGCGGAACAAAAGGAACAGGCCGACGCCTATCGCAAGTCGTCGCAGGAACTGGACGCCCGCGTCGAGCTCGGTGGCCGCTCCGCCAAAGAAATGGAGATGACCTTCGAGCGCTTCCTGGCCTCCCTGTACATGAGCGCCATGCTGCAACTGGGCCTCATGCAGGAAGAAGGAGGGCAGCCGCGCATTGATCTGCTGGGCGCGCGTCAGACTATCGACACCATCAGCCTGCTCTCGGAGAAGACTAAGGGCAATCTCACGCCGGCCGAGGCACATTTTCTGCAGAACTGCCTCTACGAGCTGCGCATGGCTTACGTGGAAGTGACCAACGCACTGGCCCGGCCGCCGCAAGCGACGGGGACGAATCCTGCGAGACGATGAAAGCCACACTGACGGTGCTGGGCAGCGGCACGTCCATGGGGGTGCCTACCATCGGCTGTGACTGCCTGGTCTGCCGCTCTTCCGATCCGCGCGACCGGCGCACTCGGCCTTCCGTGCTGGTGGAATATGGCGGAAGAGCCGTGCTCATCGACACCACGCCAGACTTCCGCGAGCAGGCCATCCGGGAAGACATCCGAAGTCTGGACGCGGTGCTCTACACCCACGCCCACGCCGACCATATTCTTGGAATTGATGACCTGCGCCCCCTGAGCTTTCACCACAAGCCGGGCCGGCTTCCGCTTTATGCCCGGCCTGATGTGGTTGCATTTATCCGTAACATGTTTCGCTACATTTTCGACGCGGATTACAAATTCGGCGGCTTGCCCCAGGTGGAACTCAAGCCGATGGACGGCCCGCTGGAATTGTTCGGCGCACAATTTGACCCGGTAACGGTAATCCACGGGGAAACCGAAATCTATGGCTTTCGCTTTGGCTCAGCGGCCTACCTGACGGATCACAGCGTGATACCCGAAGCCTCCTTCCAGCAATTGCAGGATCTCGACATTCTTTTTCTGGACGCGTTGCGGCACAAGCCCCATCCCACGCATTCGACGGTGGAAAATTCGCTGCGCATCGTAGAACGGGTGAAGCCCCGGCGGGCATTCTTCACCCATATTTGTCACGATCTGCCGCACGAGGCGACGAATGCGTCACTGCCGGAGCACGTGCAGCTCTCGTACGACGGGATGAAGCTGGAATTTGAGATTTAGAGAAAGAAAGCAATTTTAACCGCAAAGGTCGCAAAGCAGGCGCAAAGAACGCAAAGAACTGCTCAGCGAACTTTCTTCGCGAACTTCGCGGATTTTCTTTGCGTCCTTTGCGGTCAAAAGCGTCTTTAAGATGCAAGTCTTCCACAAACTCGAGGACGTTCCCGCGGACTACGGACCCACGCTGGTCAGCATCGGTAATTTTGATGGCGTGCACCGGACACCCACGTGCTGCGCGAGATCGTGACTCGGGCCCGCCAACAGGGCGCCAAAGCGATGGCAGTCACGTTCGAGCCGCATCCCGTTCGCATTCTGAAGCCCGACTCCGGCCTCAAGCTGATCACGCCGACACCGGAGAAACTGCGCTTGCTGGAGGCCAGCGGTCTGGATTCAGTGCTGCTCCTCCCCTTCGGGCGTGATCTTTCCTTGATGACGCCGCGCCAGTTTGCGGAAAAGATATTGAAAAAAAAGCTTCGTGCGCGTGAAGTACACGAAGGTTACAACTTTCATTTTGGCCACAAAGCAGCGGGCAATGTGGACGTGCTGGCCGAGCTGGGCCGCGAAATGGGTTTCAAGGTCATCGTCTATCCGGAGATGAAACTGCGTGGCGAAACTGTCTCCAGCAGCCGGGTGCGCGCCTTGTTGAGCGAGGGCCGAATCAGCCGGGCGCGGCACCTGCTGGGACATCCGTTCAGCATGCTTTCGACTCCTGGCCGGGGGCGCGGATACGGCACCAGGTACACGGTTCCCACCATCAACCTGAGCCGTTACGAAGAATTCGTGCCCAGGGACGGAGTTTACGTCACGCGTACTCGCGTGGGTGAGGAGTGTTTCGATTCGGTGACCAACGTGGGCGGTCGTCCCACGTTCGGGGCGCAGTCATTTGCGGTCGAAAGTCATCTGCTGAACTTCCATCCCATCGACCTTACGGCGGAAACCGACGTCGAAATTCATTTTCTGCTACGGCTGCGCGACGAGATCAAATTTCCGTCGGTGGAAGCGCTGCGCGAGCAGATAGGCAAAGACGTGAACAAAGCGCGACGATACTTCCGAGGGCTGGGCTCAGGCTGAAATTGGGCTACCGAAGCTCGCCGTGAGTGTGGGTTCCGCCCCGTCAGGGCGGTGGTTTTCAAGGCGACCGTAGTGCATGACCAAGAAAACGAGCCCTCCCGACGATAGCTTATTCGGTCGGGGTCCCTGATCAATGCAAGTACCATTTCCTAACTTATGTTGCCAGATCCCGTGAATCGCAGATCATAATCCGTGCTCGTGTCATGATTTCGCAATTCGTTCTGGCGGAACGGGCAGGGCCTGTCCCGTGGGTGGTCTCTTCTTCGTGAGGTCCTTTCTTCCCAGGAAGTGTTGGATTCGCGAAGACAGCTCGGGCAGTCTCTCGGCGGACTGCGACGAAATGTCTAGATGGTGGTACTTTTTAAAAATAGGCCGCACTACACGATCACCCCGCTTGTCGGGTGATAGTTTGTAAAGCACTGGCAGTATCAAGAGCTGCGACTGGCGATCACTTTCCATGCGATGACGAAACTGCTCTAACTCGCGGGCACACGACCGTGAATCGACGTAGCTGTCTGTAATCAAAGGAAGAAAAACCCTTGCCTTGTTAACTGCTGACTCTATGAGAGGATTAAATTTGTCGCCGGCTCTCAACATATCACGTGCATACCACACAAGGATATGCTCGGTCTCGAGGGCACGCCGGAGCCCAGTAGCCAGCTTTTCGTTGTGATGAGAATAACTGAGAAACACTGGTCGCTCGCGACGGCTAAGATCCGCTGTTCTATGTTGGCCCTTCATCCTGTGGAGACGGCGCCTCTTCCCTATTTCAGCCAAGCGCTCCATCCGTTCTGCCGCATAGTTATTTGACGTGAAAGGTTTGGGCAACCACGCCCCCCAACCGCATTCAAGAGCTTCCTCGACATCTTCGTTTGTCAAACTGCCAGAAATGAGCAATATTTCGCATGGCACATCTTTTCGGGCAAGCTCATTAATGAACTCCAGACCCTGCATCTTATTCGGTTTCAGCTGCCGATCCACCACCAACAGGTCCGGCACATCTTTAAGAGGCAAGCCTGCACCGAAAACTTCCGCCAGAAGGCTTTCGGCGTCGGTGTAGCAGTGAGCCTCGAATTTCCTGGATTTAAGCAGTGTAGCGATTAAGGTCCCCGCTTGAGGGTCGTCGTCTAATACAATAGCCTTGTATTTCATCCTGCCCTCCGGAATCGCGCCACCGTCGTCTGCGACAGTTTCTGAGATTGATGTACAGGGCCGAATCGGGGAAGGATCGAATCGTAGCTCAGGCGGGCACTTAACACAAGCTCGTTACCGAGTCGTGAATCATCTACTCTAATCAACTTTTGATCGCAGTGAAGAGCAGTCGGATCGACTAAACAGGCCCGTCATCTCATCCGTCGCCTGGGCCGCTTTCGCTCTTCCTCAAGCGTTCGCTCCGTTATCCTAAAGGAGGAGTGCTCTATTTCCACTAAGGCGGGACACCGAGTGCTGGGGCCTGTGCACACAGAAGCGAAAGGGCATTCATCTAGTGGGGCAGATAGCCATTCTCGGTCGGAAGTTTGCCGTCTACCTTCACAACGTTGATGCTGCCGCTGATTGAACGCACGTCCACCAGGCCCACTCCTCCCGGCGTCGCTCCCACTAGATCGATTACATCCGTATCAGAACCTACGACCCTTACGAAATTCCTGCGTGCGGAAATCAACGGCTGCAGCTCACTCTCCGAGATCTTCATCAGTCGCTCCAGGGTGGCCCTTTCGCCGCTGGAGGCTTTGTGGAAGACAAGCACCACGTCCCTTCCGTCCGGCCACTTCCTAATTTCACCTCGAAGCATCTTTGCCAGATGGACTGAAGTAACATTTTCCACCTTGTTGTCTTTGTCCACCACAACCGCCATATGGTGGGCAAAACAGGGCGCCACGAACCATATGAGGAAAATAAAGCAATAACGCGAGCGGTGAAGTTTCATACGCAAGATCGCCTCAGCTCGTTCCTGAATTCCTCGCTCAAAGTTATCAGAGAGTCGATTGCCGAAAGGCAAGAACTGCGTAAGAACTAATGTCAAAACAGGCACCTGCGCGTGCACACTCGGAGCGAGGAAAAACTGAGCAGTCTTCCCGCCGTAGCCAGCTCTAATCAACATTTGCAATTGCCAATCGCCCGCCAAGACTTGACAATCCGTCGCATGGCAACGGGCCTCGCTTCGACCTTCTCCCAGATCACTTCGGCGCAACGCCGCACTCTGGTTGCGGCCGCGCTGGGCTGGATGCTGGATGCCTTTGACGCCATGCTGTACGCGCTCGTGCTGGCGCACGTCATGCGCGATCTGGGCATGAGCAAGGGCACGGCGGGCCTGCTCAATAGCCTGACCCTGCTGGCGTCCGGCATGGGCGGCGTGGCCTTCGGATTAATTGCCGACCGCGTGGGCCGCAAGCGCGCCTTAATGCTGAGCATCCTGACCTACTCGATTTGTTCGTTCGCGTCCGGCCTTGCGACTTCGGTCGTAATGCTCGCCGTCTTCCGTTTCATCCTGGGGCTGGGCATGGGCGGAGAATGGAACACCGGGGCAACCCTGGTGGCTGAGACATGGCCGACGGAACTGCGCGCCAAGGCAATTTCAATCGTGCAGAGCTCGTGGGCGATTGGCTATGCCCTGGCGGCGCTGGTGTCCGGCGTCGTGCTGCATTACGCCAACTGGAGGACGGCGTTCTTTGTTGGCATTTTTCCGGCTCTGGTGGTGTTGTGGATTCGGCGGAGCGTGCCCGAGTCGGAGCTGTGGCGGGAACGCTACGCGGCGGCGGCGAGCCGTGTTTCCGGGACTTATGATGGAGACACCCAGGCGGGATTCATTCGGATCTTTCGCCCGCCGTATCTGAACCAGACCTTCGCCCTGCTGTTCATGAACTTCTTCGGCATGTTTGCCTGGTGGGGACTGTTCACCTGGATCCCGCCATATCTCTCGCTTCCCGTGGACCAGGGCGGACGCGGCTTCGGGATCATGAGCACAACCACGCTACTGGTGGTGCTGAACCTGGCGGGAATGTTTCCGGGATACGCCAGCTTTGGCTGGGTTGCGGATTCTTTAGGACGCCGGAAGTCCTTTATTTTATATACGTTCGTTGCGGCACTTTTAGTACCGGTTTATGCCTCAGCGAGAGCTCCCTGGGCTCTGATGGTACTGGGAACGCTGTTGGCGTTTTTCGGCACGGGATTCTTCTCCGGCTCGGGAATCATCGGAAGCGAAATCTTCCCCACTGCGGTTCGTGCCCGCGGCCTCGGTCTCACGTACAACGGCGCCCGCGCCATGAGTTCAATCGCGCCATTTGTAATCGGACGCGTCGGGCAGGCGAAGGGCCTGGGCTGGGCGTTCTATTTGTGCGGGGCGTCGTTTCTGCTGTCCTCTATCGTGGCGACGCAGCTGCCCGAGACCAAAGGGAAGCAGTTGGAATAATCAGTTGTCAGTATCTAGTCGTCAGTTCTCAGACGCCCAATTTGAACCAAAACCTAGTGCTCGCCTGCGGCGCTGCTCATGGCGCGGAGCTTTGCATCCTTGCCGATATGGTAGCGCGGTCGAGAATGGGGAGAGAGGGCGGCGGCCACCAGTGCGACCCCGGGCAGGGTTTCGTCGGACTGTCGCTTCGTTGCCGGTCGTGATCCGGAATCGCCCCCATTGCCGCGTGAGCCCGCGCCGCTGGACGTGACGGCCTGCAGGAAGGAGCGGATCCAGCGGTGCACGTTGTGGTCTTTCACAATCTGCCGCAGCAGGCGCATGCGGTTGCGCTTCTCCTCCGCTGACATGAGGGCGGCATCGTGCAAGGCCTGGGCCACTTCGGAAAAATCATTGGGATTGACCAGGATAGCGCCGTAGCGTAACTCCGGACCAGCGCCGGCGAATTCGCTGACGATAAGAACACCGCGCTCATCAAGCTGGGCGGCGCAGAATTCCTTCGCCACCAGATTCATTCCGTCCTTCATCGGAGTGACTAACCCAATGTCGGCCGCGCGATAGTAAGCCAGAAGCTCGTCCCGGCCCAGGTTGCGGTGGATGTAGTGGACGGGAACCCATCCCGGCTGGGTGAACTCACCGTTGGTCTGGCTGACCAGCAACTCTACTTCGCGGCGCAAATGCTTGTAATTGGGAATTTCCTCGCGGCTGGGCACCACTACCTGCACCAGGGTAATGTGGCCGCGCAACTCCGGGGAACGACGCAGCAGGAGCCGGAAGGACTTCAATCGCTCGGGAATACCCTTGGTGTAGTCCAGCCGATCGACTCCCAGGACCAGAACGTCGCCCGACAGTCGCCTTCTGATCTCGGCGGAGTGCTCGGCGATCTCGGGACGCGCCGCCTGTTCCGCGAATTCGTCGAAGTCAATGCCGATGGGAAACGTGCCCACTACCGTTCTCCTGCCTTCCAGACTGACTCGAATATGCGAGTTGCCGTCGCGCTCGGCGGTCACTTCGGGAAAGAAGCGCTGCAGACAGCTCACGAAATTCGAGCGGTCGTGGTCGCTCTGGAATCCGACCACGTCAAATTCCAGCAATGACTTCAGGATGGGCTTCTTCCAGGGAAGTTTTTCGAAAATATCGGGCGAGGGAAAGGGAATGTGCAGAAAAAACCCCATGGGGGCGCGCACTCCGGCGCGCCTCATGGCATCGGCGGTCAGCATCAGGTGGTAGTCGTGAACCCAGACAAAGTCGTCTTCCCGCGCGGTCTCTGCCACAACGTTCCCGAACTTGCGATTCACTTGCTGATAAATTTCCCAGTATTCGGGATCGAAATTGCAGCGCGAGGGCATGTCGTGGAACAGAGGCCAGATGATTTCATTGGCGAATCCGGAGTAAAACTTTGCAATCTCTTCTTCGGTGAGCGAGACCGCGCGCAGCGTATAGGAGCGATTCCGCGAGGCTCTGGTCAGCAACGACTCGACGTGCTGGCCCGGTGAAGTGCCGGCCCATCCGATCCAGACGCCGGGTTGGTCGCGCCAGCCCGCTTCGAGGGCGGTGGCTAGTCCGCCGGAACTTCGTTCCACCCTTGCCCCGCCCGCATATTTGCGAATGAGGATGGGCAAGCGGTTCGAAACATTGATCACGCGTCCTTTAATATCCATCATCCTTGCCCTCCTGAAGCGCGGAGCCACTCCTGGAAAAACTGCAGCAGCTCGTGAGGTGGTTGCAGCCAGACATCGGCTGCGGTTGGCCGGGACTGAGGACGAACCAAAACTGTCAGTCCGCCGCCCTTAAGGGCATGGAATGCATCTTCATCGGTCTGGTCGTCACCCAGATAGGCGACCGCCGCTCCCGGCCCTGCTTCCTTTAGGATGGCGCGCACGGCATCCCCTTTGCCTGGGCCGGCCACACGAATTTCGAGACCGCCGTCAAACTCGAGCAACCGCAGCGGAGCCCGGTCGAGCAGAGCCTTCCACAGCCGTGGAATCTCCTTGGCCAGCTTCTCCGCCTTTGCCGGATCCAGCCCCCGCCAGTGCACCGCGACTCCGCCCGGTTTGATTTCCGTCTGATTCTCCAGTCCGGCATCCCGCAGGAGCGCCGCGGCCGCGAGCAGATAGTCCTGATGCGCCGGCACCGAGCTGACCTGGTAGCGGCCGTCGGCCATGAGCCGCTCCAGGCCGTGGCTGCCCCAGACTTCCGGCTGCGGCGAAATTCCGCTGAGCAGAAGCAATTCCCGCACCGGGCGCCCGCTGACTAGCACCACCCGGGTTCCCTGGGCCATGATTCGCACGATCAACGGCGGCACTTCGGGATAAGGTAAAGCCAGGGTGCGATCGACAACAAACGGAGCCAGCGTCCCGTCGTAATCGAGCAAAAGGACGCGGACCGGAGCGAAACGCAGACGCTCCAGAAAGGGACCGTAAGTGGCGTGACGTTCGAGTACCTTCATGCCGGCCCTGACCTCAGCAAGCAACAGTGACGAAAGCTGGACCCGACGCGAAGTGGCAGAAAGAACTGTTAACGGAACTCCGGAACGGTTATCCGCGGAGCTCGCGATTACGGGGTTGCCGAGGCCCGCGGCTGGAGCAACATTGGCGCTTATCCCCGCTCTGTGTTACTCACCGAAGTTTGATGTGGCCTTAAACTACGACTGTGTGGCCAGCAGTTTGTCTAAGAGCTTAGTCAGATTCTACCACGGAAGCGTCAGCCCAGGGGCTCGTAAGTAGTGAAATTGAGAGCCTTTATTTAAGTCCAGCGAAACCAGCGCAGGGCCAGGGCAAACGAAATGACCGCCCACAAAACCAGAATCAACAGGCGTCCAGCCTGAGTTCCAAGGGACGCGCCCTGCAAAATCGTGGCCCGCAGCGCATCGTTCAGCGCAGTCAGGGGCAGCAACCTGATCAAGGGCTGCAGCATGGCCGGGAAACGCTCGGAGGAGAAGAACACGCCGGAAAAAATCCACATCGGCATCATGACGAGATTCATCAGCCCGCTGACGCTTTCCAGTTTCTGGGCCCGGCTGGCGGTGAGCAACCCGAGGCCTCCGAAGGTGATAGCGCCGATGGTGGCAAAAAGCAGAATGTTGAACATCGCACCCAGCACCCGCATGTGAAAGACCAGCACGCCGAAGCCGAGCAGCAGGGCGATTTCTATCACCATCAACACTAGCCGGCTGCTGGTGAGGGCCAGCAGAAAGTCGCTGCGGCGCATGGGCGTAGCCACAAAACGCTTCAGCAGCTTGCGCTGGCGCATGTCTACCAGCGCAAAACCAATGCCCCACATGCCGGAGTTCATCAAGTTCATTCCCAGCAGGCCGGGGATCAGAAAATCGATGTAACGCGACCCCGGCTCGCTGGAGGTAACTGCGGAAGTAGGCACAGGATCCTTGCGTCCCGCGCCGGATTGCAACGCATCGTCGACCTCGGCTCGGGAAAGCACGCTTTCCGGGCGGGCGGGATCGTAGCGATACTGAAAGCCGTCCTTGCCGTCGGACGTGATCACCAAATCGTACTTTCCCAGACGGAACCCCTGCAGCGCCTGGGTCTCATCGACCAGGTCGGCGCGAATTGACGAATTGCGAGGCGAGCTTTGCAGGGCCGCCAGGGCTTGCTGCGCGCTAGGGCTGGCAACGATAGCCACCGAGGTAACGCCGGCGGGTTTATTGCGGAAGGCGATGCCGAGCCCGAGCGCCAGCAGGACGGGAAACCCAAAGACCCAGAAGATGACCTCGGGCTCGCGCCTGAGTTCCAGCAGGCGAGCTCCCAATAGATGCAGGAAACCCGACCAGCGTCCGTTGCGCTGGGCCACGGCAGCCGGGGATGGGGTTGTTTGTGCTGCGGTCACGGACGGGCCTCCTGGGCGCATGACTCAAAACTGTCGAGCTGCGCTCGACTCGGGCGGGTCGGAGACCCGCCCCTACACGTATCGTGGTGGATCTTCATTCTTCCCTCAAATGTCGGCCGGTCAGGCGTACGAAGACATCTTCCAGGCTGGCCTGGCGAGTGGTCAGATGCACGAGCTGCTCGCCTTGCTTCTTGACTGCATCCAGCAGCGCCGGAATGGTCAGGTGCGGTTCGCGGACGTTAAGACAGACCAGGCCGTTATCATGGCGGACGGACTCGACCCCTGGCAGCCCACGCCAGCTATCGATAGCGGCGCCATCGGAATTGCCGCTCACCTGGAATTCGACCATGTGATGACCACCCAGGCGATCGATCAGGTCAGCCGGCGTGCCTTCGGCAATGACCTGGCCGTGATCCACGATAGCCAGGCGGTCGCACAGGCGCTCGGCTTCGTCCATGTAGTGCGTGGTCAGCAGCACCGTGCCTCCGGCTCGCTGGAAACCGCGAATGATGTCCCAAAGCTGGCGTCGGCTTTGGGGGTCGAGCCCAGTGGTGGGTTCATCCAGAAAGAGAACCTTGGGATTGCCTACCAAAGCGGTCGCCACCGCCAGGCGTTGCCGCTGACCTCCCGACAGTTTGCCTACCCAGGCGTCAGTCTTCTCTTCCAGCTGCATTTGCCGCAGCACTTCGTCCGAGGAGCGAGGCTCGCGATAGAAACTGGCAAACAGGTTGATGGTTTCTCGCACCGTAAGTTTTTCAGAGAGCCGCGTCTCCTGCAGCGAGATCCCCAGCCACTCGCGCAACTGGCGCGGATTTTCCTTCCAGGTATGGCCCAGAATCGTGACCTCGCCGGAAGTGGGCACGAGCAGGCCCTCCAGAATTTCGATGGTGGTGGTCTTCCCTGCTCCGTTGGGACCGAGCAGGCCAAAACACTCCCCGGCCTGGATTTCCAGACTCAGCCCGCGGACGGCCTCGACCGTGCCATCGTAGGTCTTGCGCAGGTCGCGGCATTGAATGGCAAAAGCCACGATTTGGATTCTAACTGAGCGCCGCTTGTGAAAGGGCCACCGCTCTGCGATCTTTGCGTTAACTTTGCGATCTTTGCGGTTACAGTCTTTAAGGGAGAAGAGCACTGAGAGCATCTTTAGTTCTATGTGGGCACCCTCATGGGCTCTGAATTAGAATTAACGCCTTCCTATGCGATCCGCGATGCGGCTTTACTTGACGGCGCCTTTCCTAAAACGCCCGAGTGTCGTTTCCTGATCCTCAATGCTTAGTTCTCAAACATCGAAAAGGACACTGCGTATGCTGCGGAAGCAATTGCTATTGCTCTCGTTTCTTTTTGCTACAGTTTGTGTCGTCCCGGCCCAGGAGACGCGCCACTTTGCATTTCAATATAGCTTCACCGTCAAGGACGTGCCTGCCGGCGAGCGCTTACGAGTGTGGGTTCCTGCGCCGCACTCGGATGAGTTCCAGGAAGTAAAAGTGATCTCGGGGAGGGGCGACCTGGGGTTTAGGAAGACGCGCGAGTCGAGGTTCGGAAACGAAATGTATTACGCCCAGACATCCGAAGCGAGACAGGCCGACGTGCGCTTTGAATTCGTCTACGACGTTGTCCGCCATCAGCGCCTGACTCTGGGAGTAGCCCGACCGCATCTCGACACGGGGACGTGCTCTACGCCTGCGAAGCCAAAAAGGGCAACTGCACCGACTTTCATTCCTTGTTTATCGCAATGTCCCGTTCGCAAGGCATTCCGGCGCGCTTTGAAATAGGCTTTCCCCTGCCGCCCGACCAGCATTTGGGGGAGATTGCCGGCTATCACTGCTGGGCCGATTTCTTCGAGCCGCAACACGGATGGGTTCCGGTGGATATCTCCGAGGCATGGAAGCATCAGGAAAAACGCGACTACTTCTTCGGAGCGCACGACGTAAACCGGGTCGAGTTCACTATGGGACGCGATCTGCGTCTGAACCCGGCGCAGGACGGCCCTCCACTGAACTATTTCGTGTATCCCTACGTGGAGGTTGCAGGCAAGGAATATCCCAACGTATCGCTGGCGTTTTCCTTCGCGGACGTGGATTCCGGAGCCGCGGCGGCGAAATAGTATGGCTCGTGTAGGGACGGGTCAGAGACCCGTCCCCACACAAGCTCCTCAGTCCTTCTCCGCAGCCCGTTTTTGCGGGAATACCGTGTGTTTAGGCGCCGGCATCGCAGTGTTTCCCATGCGGTCGCGCCAGAGGATTTCGTTCAGCACCGCGGTGTTAATCGCATCGGGGCGGGAGAAGTTCATCTTCGCCGACTCCGCGGCGCCATGGCCCTTGGCTGGGTTTGTCCGATAAATGAGCCCGTTATCACGGTTGCTCCAGTCTGCCGTGAATGCAGGCTGATTGCCTGGGCCCGTGAACAACGGCGCCATCACCGGGGCATAAGCATCGTTCTGATTCATCGGCGGCAAACCCAGAAGCGTCTCGATGGTGTGGACCATGTTCACCGTGGTGTAGAAGCGGCTGTCTACGGACGGTTGTTCCGGCGAACCTGGCGAAAACTTGCTGATCTCGAACGCGATCGAGCGATGCGAGTCCACGTGATCGACGCCGTCCTGAGCGTCGTCTTCGATGATGAAAATTGCCGTGTCATCCCAGTACGAACTGTGCGACACCGCTTCCACCACCCGCCCGACAGCCAGGTCATTGTCCGCCACCGACGCGGCCGGACTAGGCTTGCCCGCGGTTGTGCCGTGAGTGTGATCGTTTGGAAGATAGAGCAGAACGAATGCGGGCAGTTCGGTTCCCCTGCCCTCCTTGCGGGCGCGAACGAAATCATCGAACTCGTTCAGGAACTCGTCGGCGCGAAGCTGGTCGGGATATTCGGTATTGAAGTCGGGATAATTCGGACTGAAGTGATCACGCAGAGCCGCTTTGGTCGGTTTCATGCGCTTCAACAGCGGCACAGCCCAGGGCCACGGACTGGGTGAGCCGTGAGGCTGGCCGACGTTAGGCGGGAGCGGGTCGCCCTTGTTGACCACATGCCGATCGCACTCCGCGCTGTAGGGAGACGGCGTGCCCTTCTGAGGCGAAGCCGCTTTCTTCGCCGCCGTGCACCAGATTCCCGCCACGAATTCACCGTAATCGCGGTAGGTCACGCCATGGCTCGCGAGGTTGTCCCAGATGTAACCCGTGGCGGGCGCGTCGACGTCGGGCTCGCCCAACTCCAGCGGAAATTCATCGGCCACCGTACCCTGGTAGTCGTAGGTGCGCTCCTGGCCGCGGTAGACGATCTGCCAGGTCTTCTCGTTGTAGTCGCTGGTAATCGCGGCATTCGACCAGTCGTGGCCGTCGCCGGAAACTTCACCACTGTCGTAGAAATTATCCAGCACGCCGAACTGCAGCGCCAGTTTGTGCTCGTTGGGCGTGACGTCGACTCCATACATGGTCAGCGACGGGTCGCCATTGCCGATTTTCATGTCTTTAACTTTCAAGTCGCCGAGTATCTGATCGTAGGTGCGGTTCTCCTTGAGAATGTAGATCACATGTCGAATCGGGTTGGAGTCTGACTGGAATTTGATCTTCCCGGGATCGGAAAGCAGAAGATTGCTTTCTTCGACCCGTTGCGTCAGCTTGGGAAAATCTCTTTCCGCAGCAAGGAAGTTCAGGCGGGAAAGCGAGCCGTACATCAGTGTGGGGATGTAGGGGTGGCCATGATGCGCGCGTTCATTCTTCAGCGTGTTCCTGCCACTGTCGGGTCCGGTGCCCTGACCCTTGGCCGTGGCGATCAGAAGATCGTCGCCGGCGGTGGCCAGAGCGCTGGGATACCAGTCCGTGGGAATGAAGCCGATCGCTTCGGAAGGCAACGGAAACGAGATTCCGGGTTTTGTCAGAGTTGCGGTATCGAAAACCGCGATCGCGTCCAGCGAGGCGTCCGCGACAAACAGTCGCTGGCCGTCCGCCGATTGCGCCAGCGCGTTGGGATAGGTTCCGGCGTGTTCCTGCCGGGGAAGGTTGGTGGAGGAAAGATGAAGCACTTTTCCCGACACAGTCTCGACCACCGCCACCGCATCTGCATTGGATAAAGCCACGTAGAGCAATTTCTCGTCGGGGCTAAGCAGGATGGCGGTTGGATGGGAGCCGGGCAAGGTTTCTGACTTCGGCTGCAAGAGCGAGATCCAGCGCGCTACACGGCCAGAAACCAGATCCAGTTCGACCACGTTGGAGGCGTTCCAAAGACTGCACCAGGCATGCCGCCCGTCGTGGGTGGCGACCACGGTGTAGGGGAACGAAGCCGGGATCATCTGGTGCGTGCTCAGGTCGAACTGCTGTAGAACATGACCATCGGTGGAGTCAAGCAGCACCACGGTGTCGGAAAGATCATTGGCAACCAGCAGCTTCTCACTTCCCTGCCCGGACACCACCGCCAAGCCAGCGGGATAAGGGATCGCAGTTCCCGCCCGCGTTTTGCGGACTCCAAAGGCGACCTTCTTGCCCTGAGCGATGTGTTGCGGAGCAATCTTGATAAAACGCTCGGCCGTCACCTTTCCCTGTTCAAATTTGTAAACCGCGATTCCGTTGCCGGTATTGCCTGGCTTCGCTCCCACGGCGTCGGTCAGGGAGGCGACGGAGGCGTAGAGATGGCTGCCATCCGAACTGAATGCCAATCCGAGGAAGTAGGTCTGCCGGGCCCTTGCGGCGAGGCGGGCGTCGGGAAAATCCATCAACTGGTTCGACTGGAGATCGAGAATCGCGATCGATTGCTGCGCCTGCGACTGTTGCGTACCGTACCCGTTGTTTAAAAGCGCGGCGTAGTGGCCGTCCGGACTGAGCGCGATGGTCGCCGGAAAGCTGTTCACCGAGCCGATCCATCCGGGCGAGGGTGTGTTCAGCACCTTGCTGCTGGGTAGGGGGATCTGACGCGGCGCGGATGAGTCCTGAGCGGACAAAGGGACAGTAGAGAGCAGCAGGCAGATGGTGAAGAAGAGCTTCAAGATGCCTCCGGAAGAATCTGCAGAACTTTTAGCATCGGCATGAGGAAAAGGAAAGAGCAGTGGGACGGTGATGATTTCTTAGCGCCCCGGAGGGGCGCCTGATAGTAGCCCGGCGCTTCAGCGCCGGGTGGCTCGCGAATGATTTCCGTCCCGTAGGGACGTCTGATATGCGCCCCGTGACAGTCGCCATTTCGTTTCAGGCGTGCCTAACGGCACGCGGATTCTCCCGCAAGGGAACCCGCCACTGGAAGTGGCGGGCTACTGTCATCGGTCCCTCCGGTACCTACTTGGCGGTTCACGGGCGGGTGCCCGGTTGCTTTAGTGGGTGTCTGTGGCTTCTTGCTGGACGGGTGGTTCTGGGGTCACGTTGTGCCGGACATCGGCTCCGCGCACCCAGAAGATCACATCTTCGGCGATGTTGGTGGCGTGGTCGGCGACCCGCTCCAGATTGCGGGCTACCAGCAGCGCGTCCAGCGCCTGACGGGTCACATCCGGACGCTCATTCATGGTCTTCACTAGCACGATGAATGCTTCGTCCTTCATGCGATCGACCACGTTGTCCATTTCGAGGACAGCCTGTGCCAGTTCAGCTTTGCCTTCGATAAATGACTCGAGAGCGCGGCGCACCATGGCGGAAACTGCGGCGGCCATGCGCGGGATGTCTACTGGTAGGTCGGCTTTGGGAAGATCGACCATGTCCATCACGCGCTCCGCGATGTTGACGGCCTGATCGCCTACCCGTTCGAGATCGGCGTTGATCTTGGTGACCGCGAGAATGAAGCGGAGGTCCACGGCCATGGGCTGTTGCATGGCCAGAAGGTCGAAGGCCAGTTCGTCAATTTCTCGCTCGGCGATGTTGATTTGAGTTTCGCCCTCCAGCACCATGCGGCAACGGGTCAGGTCGCGATCAATATAGGCCTGGCAAGCGCGATCCACCGCCTGCTCGGCCAATCCGCCCATCCGAAGCAAACGTGCCCGGAGGTCATCCAGTCCTTGCAGAAATCGGGTGCGCGCCATTATCCAAACCTGCCTGTGATGTAGTCTTCCGTCCGTTTGTCGGACGGGGTGGTGAAAATCTTCTCAGTCTTATCGAACTCGATCAGCTTGCCCAGCAGAAAGAACCCGGTGAATTCCGCAACCCGGGAAGCTTGCTGCATGTTATGAGTTACGATCACAATAGTAAACCGTTCCTTGAGCTGGAAAATTAGTTCTTCGATCTTGCCGGTGGAAATGGGATCGAGCGCCGAGCAGGGCTCGTCCATAAGCAGGACCTGGGGCTCGACGGCTATGGCGCGGGCGATGCACAGACGCTGCTGCTGGCCTCCGGAGAGGCTGGCGCCCGACTTCTTGCGCGCGGTGTCCTTGACTTCATCCCAGAGGGCAGAGAGCCGCAGCGAGCGTTCAACGATTTCGTCCAGGCGCTTGCGGTCATGGAAGCCATTGAGCGTCAATCCGGCCGCTACGTTGTCGTAGATAGACATCGTGGGAAACGGGTTGGCCTTCTGGAACACCATTCCGATGCGGCGGCGAATCTGCACGGCTGAAGTTCCGTTGTAGACGTCCATTTCGCCGATGCGCACCCGGCCCGTGGCGCGGGCTTCTGGAATCGTCTCGTGCATGCGGTTCAGGCAGCGCACGAAAGTAGACTTCCCGCAGCCGGACGGTCCAATCACGGCGGTGGCATGGTTGGCCGCGACCGTCATGTTGATGTCCTGCAGAGCCTGGGTCTTACCGAACCAGGCGTTCAGCTTGTCGACTTGGATGCCCACACCCATCGTTTCAGTTCGCTCCCTTAAGCATACCCCGATTGGCTACCAGTCGCACGGCGCCGACCGAAGCCACAATCAACACGATCAGGATCAACGCTCCCGCCCACGCCTGGCGATGCCACTCATCGAACGGCGAAATCGCGTAAGTAAAAATCTGCAGCGACAAGGCGGCCGTGGGCTGGTTCATTTTCCAGTTCCAGTACTGATTGCCGAAGGCGGTGAACAGTAACGGAGCGGTTTCTCCGGCCACCCGGGCGAAGGCCAGCATCACGCCGGTGATCACGCCCGAAGTGGCGGTGCGAAGTGTAATCGAAAGCGTGGTGCGCCACTTTGAAACTCCCAGACCGTAAGCCGCCTCGCGCACGATTTGCGGCACCAGCAACAACATCTCCTCAGTTGTCCGGGTAATGGTGGGAACCATCATGATGGCCAGGGCCACACCACCCGCCAGGGCGGAAAAATGTCCCTGGCTGAGCACCACCAGACCGTACGCCACGATGCCCACGATAATCGAGGGTACGCCATTGAGCACGTCGGCGGTGAATCGGATCACGTTGCCGAAG
>WNFO01002742.1_pt1 | contig 23007 bp, 33 predicted proteins | sample 5400251 | NCBI WGS metagenome assembly WNFO01 (sample SAMN13153354, study PRJNA577476) | soil metagenome | isolation source: 100 cm saprolite under Madrone tree | place: USA:California | collected 2016-06-14
CCTGCCGGTCTCGCGTTGCCAGAGATCGCACAGTTGCGAGACCAGCAGACCCAATGACAGGCGCGCCTCCGGACCTTTCCGACGCCCGAGGTGGATGAGCGCAAGCTTGAACCGGCGGTGCAGACGCCTGACCGGCGCGCATAGGGCCTCGAAGGGATCGGCAGAGTTGTCCGCCACAGCGGAACCGGCTGACTCGCCCTCGATGACGACATCCCCGTCCGTGGTCGAGTCGAGATTCCACAGCAGCGGCCCGACCATGTCGGCGGCGGCCCAAACCTCTCCAATCAGGTTGGCATCGTCGGTCCTACCGGCGCCGGCCAAGTCGCGGCCGACATCAGACGCGATCTCCGACACGACTTCAATGGCAGCCTTGTCGGCGGAATAGGACGCGATGGGATCGACGTCTATTGGCCCTGCCGGGGAGCGGCCTTCCGTATGCCGTTCCGATACGAGCAACCGCAGCTGCGGCGGCAGAGCTTCAAGCCGCGACGACAGGACCTCCACACGATCAAGAAGGTTCCGCAGCGCTTGCATCCGCTCTGCCCGAGTCGGCCCAAACTCGTCTTGATGCAGGTTCCGATGATGGCGGCTTCCGATGACGAGCAACTCGCCCCAGGCCAGATCAAGATTGTCGTCGTCTTTCGCCATTGGCTTGGTTCCTCCGAATTGCGTCGAAGGAACCAAATCAGATTTCCGAAAACGTTGTTGTAGGGCAGAGCCGGCCTTACCCTACCAGTTTTGAAACTTCTTTCGATCGGCAATGACGGCGTTGGCTTGGTGGTGCAACTCTGCGGACCTGCCGGTGACGACCTCGTAGAAGATGCTCAAGACCTTGCGGTAGGCCTTGCGCGGCTTCACGGCTAATTCCCGCACCATGCCGGCCGCGACCTCCGCAATGATGCGTTTCAATGTATCGACCTTGGGCGAGGGACCTTCTAGGCGCCGCATGAAGGCGTTTGCCTCACGCCATTGGCCGACTGTGATGGTGAAGTGGGCAGATCGATCTGATGGATCCGTCTCGTCAGGAAAGCGATGTGGGGTGGTGATCGGAATCAGCTGCGCGTCATCGAGCATCCTGTATTCGTGCTCGGCCGCCGCGATCAATTTGGCACCCTTGTCGGTATCCGGAAACGACATTGTGGCGACCCTCCGCGCCAGCAGCACGTAATCCCGGATTGTAGCATCGGCGCCCTTCTCAGTCCGCCGCAACGGACCCTCAAGGGCGTTCTTGATCCACCCGATATCGTCGGATTCTAAGCAGCTTGGCAACGGTTTCATGTCGCGACCCTGTCTTGGCTACTAGCCGACAATCCAGATAATCAGAGAAAATAGCAAATAATATCAATGCATGGCTACTCGCGACACGCACGACATGAAAACGGCGCCTCGTGGTCGGGCGTCGTTTCGCACGCGGCCGGCCCGGACGATACATCCGCTCCGCAGTTGCACAAGGCGCCCCGCAGAAGGCGCGTGCGCCGCTGCCTATTTTATGGACCACAAACCACAATCGAGAGGTGGGGTATGAACAGACACTGGCATTTCTTTATGCCGGCAACATTGATGGTGACGGCAGCTATGCCTATCCTGGGGCGAAAGAGAAAATTTCGGCGTGCCAGTCGGTTTCGCCACCGAACAAGGCTTTGCAAAGGACCCCGAATATAAGGGCAAAGGGTTGCAGCTTGAGCTCACCGTTGAGGATGAAGGCGTCTTCACGACGGCGTGGTCAGCGACCATGATCTACCTGCGCCCGTTGAGCCCGCTTGGACAGTGGCCGGAAGTTGTCTGTTCCGAAAACGCAGCTGGATATCACCGCGCAGACAAAGCCGCGGTGCCGATAGCGGATAAGCCCGACTTCTGAGCCGGACCGATCGTCCCGGCGGCGCACGCGAGCAGTTTGTTTTCTGCGCAGATTGATGCTCTAACTCGCAAGTTCGCGGTTAGCCTTTGCCCGGCCACGAGCCGCCGATGACCGCTAATGGAATGGTCCGGCCGTGCTCCTTCCCGCCAGCGAGTGATGCTGAGATGGGGCGAGTGTCAAACGGAGCACCGACGGCAGGACTCTTACGGTTACGACCGGAGGCACCGGCGCGAACGGTCAGGCGATCAGCGGCGTTAGCATGTTTGATAGGCAGTAGGTCGTTCGACCGGTAGGATGAAACACGTCAAATGTGCGATCCCGTCGGGGAGATCAGCCCGGTCCATAGACGCATCAGCTCGGCCTGGCGCGTGACCCCGGTCTTCAGGAAGATGTGTTCCAGGTGAGTTTTCGCCGTCGTTCCGGCGATGCCGAGCGTCGCAGCGGTCTCGGCCAGCGTGCGCCCGGCAAACAGGCTGGCGAGCAGGCGGGTCTCAGCCGACGTCAGACCAAAGGCGCCAGCCATGGCATCGGCACCATCCTGCGCGTCCGGTGGCGCACCGATGAACACGGCGGCAACGGCCGCAGGCTGCAGCCGGGTGCGGAAATCGCTGCCTGTGAGCGGCAGGACGTGAGCGAAGATGGGTGGCACATCAGGCTCGGTGAGGCGGATCGCGAGGCCGGTCTTGCCGATGCCGGCCTCGTTGCTGGCCGCAAGGGCGAGGGCGGAACGTAGCTCAGATGCGGCTGATGGAGCCGTCGCTTGCAGGATGCCGTGGGCGCTTTGAATGGGGCCGCGGTCGCGTAGCATGTGCTCCGCCGCACGGTTGGCATGCAGGATGGTGCCGTGTTCGTTGGTCAACACGACGCCACAGCGGAGCGCATTGAGGGCTTCGGCCATTCGCGCGGCCTCGATGATGCGGACATCGAGCACCTTGCTGATCGTCACCGCGCGCCGCAAATGCGGCAGCAACAGCTTGCCAAGCTCGATCTCGCGCTCCGTGATGATGCCTTGCCGTTCGTCCCGGACGACACCGAAGAGGGAGAAATGCATGGGCGTATGCATCAGGAAGAGCGTCATCATGTCGACGATGCCGTTCGGCTTTACCCACTCCTGCCAAAACGGAGACGTTTCGATATGCGCAGCAGTAAGGTGGCGCGAGGCCACATGTGGCTCGTCCAACGAAGGCCGAGACGCGAGCGATTCGCCTAATGTGGCGTGGATCTCAGGGAGATGTTTTGAGTGCCGCTCTATTTGGTACGGCTCAAAGCCAAGAGTCCTATTAAGAAGAATGCGATCCTGCCGGAGATCGGTCAAGCCCAGAGCCAAACATGTGGCAGTCGAATGCGTGCATGACACCGGGAAGCGTCCGCTCCCAGCGGGAGGGGTCGAGCGCACAGTCGTAGATCGATCCAATCAAGTCCGACAGGGCTTGAGGCGATATTGCATCGGCCACTGATCACCCCCACAGTTCTCAGGTCCGAACGCTGGTAATAAACTACCTGACAGTTCCGACAGCATAGCACTTTTTTGCCTTTTCTCCTCCAAGTAGCCGATGCGCACGCCTTCGGGCCATGAAACGAATGTCAATGAGGATGCACGCGGCTGACTTCACGAGTTTCGCGCGCATACGGGCAACTCGTGCATCCTGATTAACGAACTGCCAAAGGGGTGTGCCGAAGCCACCAGGCGAACTGGCAGTAAGGGTGCCGTCGGCCGGCATTCACTCACATCTTTTTTCCATTACGCAACTTGGCGCGCTGCGCGCAGTCGATGCGCGAGCCGTCATCGTGATCTGTCCATAAGCAAGGTCCGCGCACTTCCGCCTATCTCTACACAACGGAGGTCGGAAACATGAATTACACGAAGCTTGGTCGCGTGATCTGGGTTGCGCTCGCCGGTTTGACGAACTGAACAATGAGCTGCAACGGAGGGATATCGGTGCCGCCTAAGGTCTAATTGCCAACGGCTTCGCCCAGCATGTGGTCTGCCAATACATCGGCAATCGCGAATCGACACTGAAGCGCGCCTTTGCTCATGAGTTGAAGGTCGGAAAGGTGTGACGAAAGTATTGGTGCCGCGCGACAATCAAGGTGAGACAGCAGCGTCAATCAGGATGAGAATGCGCCGGGGCTGGACGGACGGAGCGAGGGCGTAGCCCGAGCGAAGTTCGTCCAGCCCCGGCGGCGCACTTTTCCCCAAGGGGTCAGTGCAAGATGCCGCCGTTGCTGCCGCCAGGTCCGGCTTCAGCCGGGCAACCGGCTACCGCATCGAGGGTGATCCACGGCTGCCCTCGCAGAAGAAAGCGCCACGTGGCCGACGGCGACCGGATCCATTGGCCGAGGTTTGGGACGGCGAGATTGTGCCGATCCTGAAGTCGGCTCCCGGCATTCGGGCCATAGCGGTGCTCGAAGAGATTCGGCGGCGCCATCCTGAGATCGCCGCCGGCATTCGGCGCACGCTGGAACGTCGCATGCGCACGTGGCGAGCGCTGGTCGGGCCCGAGCAGGATGTGATCTTCCGTCAGGAGCACGAGCCCGGCCGTCTCGGCCTGTCAGACTTCACCGACACGAGCGTACTCGGCGTCACGGTCTGCGGTGTCGTGCTGGGACATCGGCTATACCACTTTCGGCTCGCATTCTCGGGCTTCGAGCATGCCCACGTCGTGCTCGGCGGCGAGAGCTTTGTCGCGCTGGCCGAGGGTCTGCAGAATGCGCTGTGGGCGCTCGGCGGGGCACCACGCGAGCATCGCAGCGACAGTCTCTCGGCAGCATTCTGCAACTTGGACCGCGACGCGCAGGAGGACCTGACGCTGCGCTATCAGGGGCTGATGCGCCATTACGACATGATACCGACCCGGAATAACCTGGGTGTTGCGCACGAGAATGGCTCCATTGAGAGTTCGCACGGGCATCTCAAGAAGGCGCTGGAAGACGCACTGCTCCTTCGTGGCAGCCGGGACTTCGATGACCTGGATGCCTACCGCCGTTTCGTCGACGAGATCGTTGGCCGACGCAACGCCAATAATCGCAAGCGGATCGAGCTGGAGCGGCCGATGCTCACTGCGCTACCCAAGCGCCGGACGGCCGATTACGAGGAGAAGATCGTCACCGTCACGGCGAGCGGCGGCTTCATCCTGCGCCGCGTCTTCTACACAGCACCATCGCGGCTCATTGGCCATCGCCTGCGCGTGCATCTCTACGATGACCGGCTCGAGTGCTTCCTCGGCGCAACTGCGATGATGACGCTCCGGCGCGGACGGCCGGTATCGCAGAGCAAGGGCGGCCACGTCGTCGATTATCATCATGTGATCCACGCACTACGCAAGAAGCCGATGGCGCTCAACAATCTGGTCTACCGTGATCAGTTGTTCCCGCGCTCGGCCTATGCACGAGCCTTCGAGGCATTGCACCAGAGCGTGGGCGACAAGCGCGCGTGCAAGTTGACCGTCGAGTTGCTGGCGCTCGCCCACGATCGCGGCTGCGAGGCTGAGCTGGCAGGGCTGATCGACACGGAACTGGATGCGGGCCGGTTGCCAGATCTGGCGATGCTGCGTGAGCGGTTCGGTCCAAACCCGGCATCCGTACCGGTAATCAAGGTGGAGTTCGTATCACTCAGCAGCTACGACGAACTCGTGGCGGTCCATGCCGTCAGCCCGACCTCCAACCTGGAGGTCGGGGCATGACGACGACCAACACCGTTGATGCCGCCCGCGTCGAGCTCTTGCTGAGCGAGTTGCGCTTGCCGACCTTCAAGTTGATGTGGGCCAAGCTGGCGGAGCAATCCGACAAGGAAGGCTGGCCGGCGGCCCGCTTCCTTGCGGCGCTCGCCGAGCACGAGAGGGCCGACCGTGGCCGTCGCCGCATCGAACGGCATCTCGCCGAGGCGCGTCTGCCCGCCGGCAAGACGCTCGCCACGTTCGACTTCGAGGTCGTCCCAATGGTCTCGAAAGCTCAGGTGATGGCGCTGACGTCCGGCGATGCTTGGTTGGCGAAGGGTTCCAACATCCTGCTGTTCGGGCCGCCGGGCGGCGGCAAGAGCCATCTATCGGCAGCGCTCGGGCTCGCCCTGGTCGAGAATGGATGGCGCGTGATGTTTGCCCGCACCACTGATCTTGTGCAACAGCTCCAAATCGCTCGTCGCGAGCTGGCCCTCGAAAGCGCGACCGCCAAGCTCGACCGCTACGATTTGCTCATCCTCGACGACATCACCTACGTCACCAAGGATCAAGCCGAAACGAGCGTACTGTTCGAGTTGATCGCCGCCCGATACGAGCGGCGATCCATGCTGATCACGGCCAATCAGCCGTTCGGCGAATGGGGAAAAATCTTCCCCGACCAGGCTATGACGCTCGCCGCCATCGATCGCCTCGTCCATCACGCCACGATCCTGGAGATGAATGTCGAGAGCTATCGCCGCCGCGAGGCCCTCGACCGAAAGCGCGGTCGCGGCCGGCCAGCTGCCCACGCGACAATCAAGAAAACCGCGGAGGCCGAAGCTGATTGACGCTCCGCGTCAATCAAAGCCTTGCCAACACGTCGACCAGCGTCAATTATCGCTCCGCTCGGCCGCCTCGTCTCATCCAGATTGTCGCGCCGTTCTCATCCAGATTGTCGCGCAATACCACGCATTCACTTGCGATATCCATTGCGGAATATCGCTATTGTTCTGCATATAGCCTACGGCAATTCCCATTCCTGCTTCTGAAGAGAAGAACAGGAATATGGAGAACGCAGCTATACACTTGGAGAGTATTAGCCACCATTCACGTATAGAAGGCTTGCTAACCTTCGATCGCTCTTTCCGTTGTCCAGCCTTAAGTTCGGCAAATGTCATCTTCTTGCGATGTCTTCGCCTCTGGTTTTTCAGCCGTTTCAACTCTACAAGCGATACAACGTTGTCTCCTTCTTTCTGAGTATCAAGCATGAACACCTCTCTCAGTTATCCCACTCGATACTCAAGCCATTAGTCATCAGCTAATAGGGACACAGAGCTAGACATATGAGGCAGAGACAATCGTTAGAGTGACCCTTCCTGATAAACAGTCAGCAAGGTCTAACAACGTTCTCTATCGAGCTACGTCTAGTTGAGCCAAGCTAGATCGGTGGAATATAAAAAGACACGTCGGGAGGTGACAGCCGCTACGTGCCTTTATATGTCTCTTGAAAAGGGACTAATGAATAAAAAGAAAGAGCCCCATTATAGGGCTCTCTAAGTTGGGGTGTGGTCTAATGAAAAGAAAAAGAGGACCTAGCAAACATGTTCGCTAGAGCCTTGCTTAGCTGGTCTATTGACTGCAATACTCAAACAGGAAAAGAATACGACTACAGGCCAGTTGCCCACGGGGCGCGGGAATGAACGATCAGCCAAAGAAACTTTGCTTCGTAATCGGCCCTATAGGGTCCGAGGGAAGCAAGGAACGTATACACTCCGAATGGGTCCTAGCTTATATCATTCGTCCGGTCATGGCCGGCTTTCCCTCCTACCACGTCAAGCGGGCTGATGAAGACCCGCGGCCAGGTCTCATTGATGCACAGCTAATCAACGATTTGCTCACTGCCGACTTAGTGATCGCCGACCTATCGTCTAATAACCCTAATGCCTTCTATGAAATTGGCATTCGCCATATGGCACAAAAGCCAATAATTCATATCCAACTTGCCGATGAAAAAATACCGTTCGATCTAAGCTTATACCGGTCGATCAAGTTCTCTCTGGCAGTACCCAGCGACATTGATAAAGCCCAAGTCGCTTTGAAGGCACAGGTGGAGGCGATCCATGCAGCTGACTATCAGGTAGAGAACCCCGTGACCAAGGCTCGCGGGGTTGTGCAGCTAAAAGAGCATGCAACACCGCCAGAACAGGTTTTGCTTGACCAGATTGCAGACCTAAATCGTCGCCTCTTAAACATCGAGCAGTTCTCCATCTCCCCTTTGTCGGTAGGAATAATGTTTTTGAATCACATGCCAGTCCCTATAAAGGAGAAGTTTTTAGAACAGCTAGGCGGTGTAACTGTCAGGAATTCATTAGTCTTAGACATGAATAATAATTCCGCTTCCGCCTTGATCCACAGAGAAAAACAAGGCGATTTCAAGCGCTTGATGAAAGAGTACAACGACTTCGCGACAATAGTGTATTCTGGTTAAGTGCATAGCATATAATTGGAATAAAGCAGCAACGCCAACAGTCAGTCTTGGATCATTCTCCGATAGCTCTATCAAGCCCAGCAGGCGCACTATAACTAGGCTTATTGACAAATGCCAATTTGGCATTCTACTACTATCTTACCAGACGAAAGTCTCATTGTCAAACTGGTTACCCTAGTTACGCTACCTCCCGGCACTACGTAACAAAACTATTTATCATTTCACTAAAATAGTTGAATGTTTTTGTGTTTTAGCCCTTAAATGTTCATCAGGATAATCCTCTGATCTTCAAGTCATGCTTGTCAAATACGAGGTCATAGCTTTCGTAATGGCTTAATGTCTTACCCGGTGCTTCAGTGACTACTCTCCAGTTAATTCTCTGTGGTTTATTATTCAAATATCTTAAGTCATTATATTTCATTAACTAGCTCCATCGGTCTTTAAAAGGCCGTACATAAGAGTTTGTTTATTTAGATGATTGTTGATATGGATGTTATGTTGAAAGCTCGCCAGCGAGCCTTTTAGAGCTGAGTAAATGGCTATTTTTTGATAGTCTCATCACCCGAATTCAGATATTACTGCTTTCACATTTATTCCTTGTGAACGCTCTCTGCGTTCGCGTTAGTATAAAAAGACAACGGACCATATAACCTGTTGGCCACCATTGTTTCTAAGTACGTCCCAGAATGATAAGGGACAAGAGATTATGTAAATGGCTATACAGCGTTATATGGTCCTAATGATGATTATAGTCGCTAGTAGGCTGCCGTGGCAGCTATTCAGTAGAGTGCTAACCCCTAGACGTTTGTCCAGCCTAGACATAGTTGACCGTGTTCTTCTCTCTTTACGTTTACGCCTCTCTCTTTCAATTTACTTGGAAAGAACCGATACTCTTCAGGAAATTCGTCATTATTGATGCACCAGTCCTTATAGATATTATAGAAAACATTTGCAGGTGTCTTAGATACTCCGTCTTTGACCATGTGTTGTTTAATGAAAATGGACATCTTGTCATTTCCATCGCGATACTCTTGTGTTGCTTCTTTAATGACATAAGGATCAGGCAATAACGAACTAGGTTCGCGGTTTAGATACTTATGTGCGCCCTCAACTAACCAAGCTAATATACCGTCCGCTTCTTTCTTCAATTCTTCCTTAAGTTCTCTGTTCTGTTCATCGCCTAAGAATGTTCTGCCAAATGGGATTGCTTTTACTCTCTCCCACATTCCTGTAGAAGCGTCTTTGATAGCAGGTAAATGATTACATGCTAACCATATTGTATGAGTAGGATCAAATTCAAATCGTCCTTTACCGATGACGGTTCCGACTAACCTATTACCGCCAGTTAGTCGTTTGATTAAGGCAGCATCAAGCCTAGTGCTATCGTTGGTCTCTTGAGCAATAGCAAACCTCCGACCCTTTAGTGCCCCAATTGCTTCAAGAACACGAACGTTAGATTGATCCCGTTGCAGGAAGGTTTCAAATTGTGCAGTATGGAGGTAGTCGCCTAGCACATATCCGATAGTTTCTAGGAATACATCTTTGCCATTTCTACCGTTACCATGGCAGACAAAGAAATGGTGTTCCTTTGTCAATCCCATGATTGAATAACCAGCAGCTACCTGTATCCAGTCTATTAAGACTTGATTATCCTCAAATATCTCGCTCAAGAACTTTGCCCATTTCGGACATCTGGCATTTGGGTTGTAGTGGGCTCTAGTTCTCTGTAGATGCAACTGTGTTGGCGAGTGCGGGATTAGAGTACGTGTCTTCAGATCAACAACGCCGTTCTGGCAGTTAATTAACTCGGGCTTTACATCGAATTGGTTGATAGAGACGCCCATATAATGGGAAGCGAGATCGAGCATATTCCGTTGTGCTGACTTGTACTCGGAAGCCTTGGCCCATTTGAGTAGTTCAACTCTACGGTTATCGTCTTCATAAGTCGATGCTTCATTGCCGATACTCTGCACAACAGGCTTAGAGAGCATAAACATTTTGGCGTATTGCCAGCCTAGTCGTTCTGTCCAGAATACCCATTTGCCAGGTTCGTTTACGAACAGAACTCTGCCGTTATAGTATTCTTGAAACCGTTCGGCGTTGCCGATGTCGGTTGTATTAAATTGCTTCATAAATAAATTCCTTTTCGCAGTACCATGATTAAGTCAAATGGTAGTAGTTAAATTAAGATTAAACTTAAATGAGATATGCGCTCATCAAAATATATGTAATAATAACATGTCAGATAAAGGTATGTCAATACCTGAATAGACTAAATCAATGATAAATAACAAAAATCTTTACATTCGAAAGAAAGACAAACAGCAAAAGAAAGACACAACATGTCTTTAAGAAAAGACACAGGAATATAACGTATATTCTTTTCCTATTTAAGGCGGTGGAGGAGGTATCAAGTAGAATAAATGAGTTATGAATAGCGCGCGGCCATAATGAAAAGAGATTATGAATTGCGCGCGTAGACCTCGCTACGCTAAGCGGAGCTTAGCTCACTCGGTACTATGTAGACCTCACTACGTTCGGTATTCCTGTTGATCCTGTTGATAAATCCAGTCATAGAAATTATAAATTATATAGAAATATATAGGATTATTCAACAGGATCGTCAGTCACCTCCATCCACCTCCCCTATAATGAATTCATAATGAATATATATTATAGGAATGAAACAGTCATTATGAAATCACCTAGGGGTGTTTGCATTGTCCAGCAATTTCCTGCTTGATTACTTGCTTATGTCTCAATATGAGGATTTATAAGGCTCTTAAAAGCCGCAAGAATAGGTATATTAGCTCATGAAAAGCCGCATGCGTTACAAACGATGCGGCAAGTACGAAGATAAAAGCCGCAGGAATGCGGTACGTATCAAATTATGCCGGCTTAGCATGCGCTAAGCATGATCGTATGCCGGCTAAGCATCCTGCTCTATCTAGCCCAATGCCGGCCACGCATTGAAACGCATTGCTTACGCTCTCTAGCAAATCGAAGATTTGCGTCGACGCAGGCGGAGCCTGCTTGGCACTCCGATACGATTTGATGATAGGTGCAATGGCTTTGTCTCTCTGCGAGCGCAGCGAGCCAAGCAAGCGATAGCTTGCGCTATCTTCGGCTGCACCTGTCTTTTCCGCATCGAAGATGCGTGGTTGCGAAGCAATCTAAGATCCAAATCAACAACTTAGCTACTGAGTCAAAATGACTCACTAATTTAGGTATTTCTCAATACGTGTACGTTCTAAGATTTCATTGCTTATCAATCGCGATAGGCGCAGGACCACAAGAGGTGAAATCTCTCATGGTCCTGCTAACCACAACAGGAAAGCAGAGGTTCCCGTCATGGCTAAAGTGACATTTAGCAGAAGGGACGTTGAAGACCTAGCCCAACGTCTCTTGGATTGTGGATCGTCCCCGCTCATGGACGACATGCCGTCCGTCCAACGCAACATGCGAGCGGCTGCCGGTCTTCTCAAATACTTCACCAACGTCGGGGTGCCTGTCTCTCCAATCGAGATAGACATCTTCAATGGAACTATCTGACAGCTTTATGGCGCTAATCCTGTTTGCGTTAGTTGCGACGGGATTAGCTGAAATCATCTTCATCGTTCTCGTATCGAGGAACTAGACACATGGCTACCAATGGAAAGACCGACATCACGCAGATGACGCAGAGTGAAATTGAAGACTTCCTGAAGCAGAGGAAAATCCAGCAAGCCAAAGTTGCTCAAGAGAAGGGTAAAGAAGCACGCAAGGACGTAGAGGCCTACTTGCAAAAGAAATACGGTCTTACGCTTGCCCAAGTGTGGATGGCAGGTAGCAACATCGTATCCCGCACCTACAAGCATCCGACCACTGGCGAGACTTACGTCTACTCAGGACGAGGCAAGGTGCCTGTCTGGCTGAAGGGTACAGACAACAAGCCTAACCCTGCTTACCTCGTCAACTAGACCCTAGCTCAATACACACTACAGGGCCGGCCTAACCAGCCGGCCTTTTTCATGCTCATAGAGGCACGCCAGAGCGTCCGTAGTGCGTTGGCCGGATCACGGAGCTAGCTCGGGTAGGGTCGATCGCAACGCCTCTCTGTGAGCCTCCTAAACGCCTAGGACAATGGTCCTACGATAGCTGCAATAATCTTAACTTTCGCAGATTTTTATTGCATTGGGATCGCAAGCGAATTATCCTGCAAAAGTCGGCTGCAAAATGGAGGTAGCAATGCTCAAATTCAGCGCTGTCGCTTACGACACTCACGGCCGGACCTTTGTCTTTCACTTCACCAACGCCAACTGGAATGGTGCTGAGGCCGCCGCCCGTGCTGCTCTCAATACGCTCGGTTACGACAGTTGGTCTTTCCGTAGCATTGACCGTGCATAGGAGGCGACCATGATTGTATATGGCTATGCGCGTGTCTCGACTGAGGACCAGACCCTAGAGCTACAGCGATCGGAGCTACAGGGTAAAGGATGTACCAAGATATTCGCTGAGAAGATCAGCGGAGCTAGATCGGACAGACCACAGCTAGCCAAACTCTTGAAGGCATTGAAAGCAGGTGACGTTGTTGTCGTTACCAAGCTAGATCGCTTGGCTAGGTCTACTCATGATCTTCAAAGCATCTTGAGAGCTATCCAGACATCCAGTGCTGATTTCAAGGTACTGGATACGCCTAGCTTGGATACAACTAACCCGTACGGCAAACTCTTGTTTGATATCCTAGGTGCGCTGGCAGAGTTCGAACGTAGCTTGATCAAGACCAGGACCAGCGAAGGACGTAAGGCAGCTAGAGCTAGAGGCGTACATCTAGGTAGACCACGCAAGCTTAATCAGGATCAAAGACAGGAAGCGTCAGCTCGACTACAGAATGGTGAAAGTTTAGTATCTGTAGCTAGAACCTTTGATGTTGATCCCACTACAATAGGTCGGCTTTCATAACCTCACTAACTAACTAACTCTAATTAGCCCGCCATCACAGCGGGCTATTATTTTATCTATCGTTATATAATGGCATATATAGCGATTATAAGCTAGTTTCCAGAGGTATATAAATTTATCTTTGATAATCAGCAATTGCAAAATCTAGCGATACCCGTCAAGGGGGTAGGGGTAGGCGCTTCGCGCCGACGAATAGCAACTAATAAATATGTCAGAATTTTTTATAGACTGGGAAGTTAGTTCAAAATATCTGGGAATTTTTGAGTGTAGAGAGCCAGCTTAAGCCTGTCGTTGTTCTTCTTTCAATCTCTGTAGCTTCTGTTTTTCACGTTGTCTATAATTAGATTGCTTCTCGGCATTAGACATTGCAACAATTCCTTTAGGTTTTCTACCCATACATAATTCTCCTCAAAATAGGGTTATAACATAATATTACATTATAGTTGGGCTACGGGCCCTAGTGTCATAGTAACGTAATATTATATTATACCGTCCCATGACTTGTCAATGCGTTGTCTTAATTTCTCTATATGTCTAGCTACATTAACTACTTCTCCGTCGTATTGACTACCAAGCATACCTAAGAGTTTAACTAACGTACGTCTGTCCGCATCATTAAGTGTAGAATGGTGAGTGGCGATACTTTCAGCAACGGTTAGCTGTCTTCTCAGATCAAGCTCACTCATCTTCAATGTATGGTTTTCGTCTCGTAATTTCCTGTTCTCTCTATAGTTCGAGTTCTTTACTCTGTCGTTCTCTGCTTTCAGTTGTTTATATATTTCATCTGTCTCTTGTAAGCTAAGTATGTACTCTAACCTGTTTAACTCTTGTTCCGCCTCCTGTAGTGAACTAGCTGTTTCTCTGTATGTTATCTGTTGTCTTTTACGTTCCTGTCTCTTACGATCATGATATGACTTCTGCCTTTGCGCATTAGTCATTCTAACTAAACCTATAGGAGGTCGTCCCATAGCTCTACTCCATCTTAGATTTCAGGCAAAGAAAAACCCGCCTTTACGGCGGGCTATTCTGTTTTTTAATTATCACAGAGCACTACCAGCCAGTAGGACTAGCATCGCCTTCTAGAACATCAGCAGTATGTTGATCAGCCTCCGACATCTTCAGTTGAGACAAAGTAGGTTTCTGTCTAGGCTTCTGTAAGGCTGGTACTCCATCATTCATCGTACTACCTTGTCCAATAGCAAAGTTATCCTCATGTGAATGACTAAATGTCTTCTGTCTAAAAGCCATCGTCGCTATCGCTCCTCTGTCTCCACAAATTTAAGAAATTTGTTCTCGCCATTATTGTCCTGTCTGAGCCCCATCATAAGGCTCATTATGCTTTTTAAGTTGGTTCTCATGATGCTGTTTATATGCCTCATGTTGAGCCTCAGTAATATCCATAGCTCTCAATGCTTCCGCAGTAGCAGTCTTCTTCATTCTCGTACGTGTAGGGTTAAGGTCCATTATTATCCTTTTCTATGCTGTGGTATATCAACTTACCGTCTAGTACCTCTTTATCCTCTTTCAAGAGCCGTTCATACTCTGCTACTTCGAGTGGATATAACGCTCTAGCAGAATGGTGTATCTTATCTCCAGCTAGTTGTTTGTCTCTCAATCGCATTTATTTCTTTCGATTTCGTCTAGTTTCAGCAGCAGCATGATAAGCTTTCCATTCTTTAGTCTGTTCTACTTTAGCAAAGAGCTCTCTTTCAAGTGCTCTTTCGCCTTTAGTAGCCTTTGGAGTAGTAGTAAACGGAGCCACATAGTTATTACGTTGCTGTCTTTCAACAGTATCTTGCCTCTGCCTTTCCTCTAGAGCCTTTCCAAAGGCAATACGATCCTGGCGTCTCTGTTCTGCCTCAGCTTTATAATGCTCTAAGAGACGTTTAGAGAACTGTTCTACAGTCTGGGCCATTAGGACACGCTAGAGCTAGACTTACCTTTAGGAAGCGTACCTCCATAGATAGTCGTTGAAGTAGGACTAAAGGGCTTATCAATCTGTGAATTAGCAGCACCAACAATCTTGTATCCATCATTAGTGACTACCTGCATATGACCACGTCTGATGTTTGTATTGTCTTCCATCGCATGAACGGTAGTATCTGGCTGTTTATGAAAGCCTTGTGTCAGTCCAGTCTCTTTAGCGTAATTGATATTATCTTTGTTAGTTGCAACACCCTTGTCTTCTAACGAATATCCACTAACAGATGTCCATGGTGGTATATCCTCTTGCTGCTCATTGTTCTTAATGACAGTCTGGAAGTCAGCAGGAGTTGAATATTTAGTACCAGTGCTCTCCGGGATATCATCGTAATGAATAGCTTCAGGTTCTCCACCGCACGTAGCGACTTTCAGAGGTGTATTGCCTCCGCCCTTCCGGTTAGGGTTAGACATATCCATTTCTCGCTTATCTGTATTCAGCCTCTGCTTCGGAGGTGTCGTTGCGATAGAGCTACCAACCATAGTATTTTTATCATCGTTAGTTCTTTTATATTGGCCTTTTCTAGGCATTGTTATGTAGTTCCTTCTTATTAGCCCCAATATGTGTCTGTGGCTTTGTTGTATTCGTATTGATTAGTTACTGTATTATTTCTATCTGGCCTAGTATTAGGCGTTCCATGTGGATGCACCGCAGGTCTTAACCTCGATACACCAACGGTTACACTCTTACTTGTTCCATGTTTGATATGCTTCCTCACATTGACCTTATTATGAGGCGGATCATAAGGAGCCATCCTCTTTAAGCTTGGCTTAGTCCTTTCTGTTCCTACAAAAGATAATGTCACGAGGTAAGTTCCTCGATAGGTTTCTTGTGGGCTTTCGCGTAGCAGTAGTCTTTCCATCTCTTTTCAGCACTTCTCGAACCAGACCCATTGCCACCGAATGAACCTGAACAACCCATTATAGGATTGTCTTCTACATTCCTAATAACCCAATGTGTGGGATTATCAGGGTCTCTAGTAATGAGACAAGTAGGCAACTCTCCGCCCATTCCTGAATAGCGATAGCTGAGCAAGCCTTGTGCAGTGTAATCACCAAATTGAGCATTTCCGTATGTGCCGTCTGATCTCTTAGCAAGGTTCTTCTCATTGATAGTCGGCATTACCTGGCCCTTCCAAGAGTTGTATCAAAGTCACCGTCACGGAAAGCATCACCTAACTCTGTTGCATCTTTAAGCATTTGTGCATGTGTTTTAGGATCAATATATTTACGTTTGTCAGTCTTTCTCAAGTTCTCATAATAAGACCATGTACGTTGGTTGTCTGTTGTTGGTTCTTGATATAATGGTTTAAAGCGTTGTTCGTCTTTAGCCTTGATACGCTCTTTAGCCATAGCTGTTAGTTCGTTGATGATTTCTCTCTGGCTAGGCTCGTATGGTTCAATATTTCCTTCATAATCAAATGTCATTCTATTTCTTCTTTCCTTTAATCATTTGCAAATAGCCTATTCTGGCACTACCATATTACCACAACTAATAATAGTATGTCAAGCATTTAAATATAAAGAAAAAGAAAACCCCGCCTAAGCGGGGCTACTAGTTGGCAGTCTGGTTAGAAAAGCGTTTAACTGAATGACCGTAGCGGTTGCATCATATGTATTTCGTCAGGGGTTTCTTTGACTGCTATATATTTAATTTCTGCGGTCGTGCTCACAAGGAATAGCGTGGTCAATTGGTCCCGGTCCACGTCTAATATATGCTATATTATCCAAGTTAATGTCTAGTTGGTGTCCTTCAGCATCAGTCAGTCGTTTCCAAGTTGCCATAGCTACTTACTCCTCTTCACCGATATCGCGGAGGATGATGTATAACCTGTTTACTAAGCGTCTTCGCTCCTGCTCTGGGAGTTCCTTCCACATGAGAGATTGAAAACAGGCCTCTAATAGATCGAGACAGTCATCTACCGTAGCTACATCAAACCTACCGACTTTCATAACGACTTACTCGCCTGTCTTCTTAGGAACGGGATCACGTTCGAGATAGCTTCAGGTATTGATATCTGTTCATTTTCTTTGAGTGCCTTGTCCTTATTAAACAACTCTATTAGTCCTTTGGCGTCTTGTCCCATTGCATACACGGCACCATGGACTATGGTCTCAAGAAAACCTAATCCCTTATCCATTGCCTCTCTAGTAGCAGGATCGAGTAGGTTCTTATTCTGCTTCCAATAGTCATTTAGCTTCTTTTCTATCCTGTCTAGGTATGGTGCAATGTAGATACCTGCTATATCCTTGCTCTCATGCCCTAGCATCAAATCATGCTCTGCTTTCGTAAGGCCAGCTTCGTCAAACCGACTACCTGCCTCTCTACGTAAATCCTTAAACTCTAGACCCTGCTGACTTTCCTTGATACCTAGCTTGGCATCCTGTTCTTTAGAGTTAATACCTGCCCTGTCTCGAAGCCTAAACCACGCTTGTTCAAATGCATTAGTAGTCAACGGAATTATCCGCTTGTCGCTTTTAACAATATCGTTATAGAGCTTGCCAGCCGCCTCAGCAGGTATCATACCAATCACAGCAGATTGTCTTATTCCCTGTTTTTGCGCTACCTCTTTTGCAGCCTCCATCAATATAACGACTATAATCTGTTCGAGGTATATATCTGCAAAGATCGGCAAGACGATCGTCCTGCCTTCTGTCTCTGCTCTGTAATCTGTCTTTGATTTGAGTATTTCGATACGACAGCTATTAAAATCAACATCTTTCCATCTCAGTAACAATATCTCTTGCAGTCTCATACCTGTTGTTACGGCAAGATTGATTGCAAGCCTCATATATATTTTATTGATACCTTCACATTCCTTACAAGCCTCTAGCAGCCTGTCTAGTTCATTCTTACGGCTAGGCAAATCATCTAACCGACGAGTGCGTCTCTTTGGTTTCTGCCTAGAGCTAACTCCAGACCAGGGATTCCCAATATCCTTAAGAGCCTCGTATCCTCTCCAATCCTTAGCGGCAATATTCCACATATCTCGAAACACCGCTATCGTGCGCCGAACCGTCCCAGGTTTGATTGGCCTTGGTTTACGGTTGTTAGTTATGGTCTTACCGTTACGGATATAGGTCTTACCTTCACAGACGTACTCACGTTCAAGATAATTCCTATATTCAACCGCATCTGGTCGGCCGAATGAAATCAATGTCCTGTCTTTGAAGTTCTTATAAGCAAGGAAATTGTCTAGCCGATATCCCTCAGTGTCAGAACTGGCTTTGTATTGAGTTTCCTCTTTCTGATAGCGAGCAACCATATTGCCTATAGTGATCTTCCCCAGATCAGCAATATCAAAAGGCAACCCCTTAGCCTTACGTCTCAGAGCACCGCGTCTCATTTCCTCCCATTCTTTAGCTTCGTCTTCAGTCGGGAAATAAGCGTACTCTTCCTTGAAACCTGTCCTCTTAACCTTCCCTCTCCAGGGATTACGCTTTCGACCCTTAAGGAATATCGGCATGGTCGTTGCACTCCCTTCCACTCGCTTCGCTCGTTCGAGCTACTAGCTCCCGTATGGTAAGAAAATACCAGTAGAGGGAACCTAGGGTGCCATAAGGGGTGCCAGAATGTCAAACTGTCTAATTCTGTTGTTAATCAAATATGTTAGTATCACGCACAATCGCCGCCCATTTGCGATTCTCGGCCGCGAAAAACGCCGCGAAGTCCTGCGGCGTGCCGACGCTTGGCTGAATGCCGAGCTGCGCAAACCGGGCCCGAAGCTCAGCCGACGCCACGCTTTCGTTGATGACCGCATTGAGCCGCGCCACCACCGAGGCGGGAGTGCCCGCCGGTGCGACCACGCCCTCGAAGCTCGTCACCATGAAGCCCGCGACTCCGCTTTCGATCATGGTGGGCAGGTCAGGAAGGGACGGAAAGCGGTTTGCCGTGGTGACGGCGAGCGGGCGCAGCTTGCCTTGCTGTACGAGCGGCAGCACGCCTTCGATTGCGCCGAACACCATCGCCACCTGACCGCCGATGAGTCCCGTCAAGGCGTCCGACAAGCCCTTGTAGGGCACGTGCACGACGTCGATGCCGGTCTTCGACTTGAACCATTCGGCCGACAGATGGGTGGCGTTGCCGTAGCCGGATGACCCGTAGTTGAGCGTGCCCGGCCACGCCTTGGCGTGGGCGACAAGCTCGCCGACGGAGCGCACCGGCAGGGCCGGATCGACGACCAGCAGTTCCGGGCTGTCCGACACCTTGGCCACCGGCACGAAATTCCTGGCCGGATCGTATTCGCGATTATGCGTCACCGCCGGGATGACGGCGAGCGTGCTGACGTTGCCGAACAGGAGCGTGTACCCGTCGGGCTCGGCGTTCACGACCGTCCTGACGCCGATCACCCCGCCCGCACCCGCACGGTTCTCGATGACCACGCTTTGCCCCAACGCCGGAGCCATGCGCTGCGCCACCAGCCGGGCCACCAAATCGACCGGCCCCCCCGGCGTGAACGGGACCACGATCTTGATCATCCGATCCGGATAGGTCTCGGCGCTTGCTGGCACTGCAGTGCCGCCTGCCAATGCGGCAAGGACAGACGCGGCAAGGACAGCCAGGGTCGCGCGTGCCATTTTCCCCGCAGAGCTTCTCATCATCCTCTCCGTGCGGTCCGGCTTCGCGGCGAGTCTCGCGATTTTTACAGTCAGTCTTGTTTTTACAGTCAGTCTTGCGATTTCGCGAATCGTAGTTGCGGGAATCGTAACTGCGGCCGCCGAATGTGCAATCACAGCCGCGTGAGCTGCGCGCAAAAAAAGCCCCGGCCGTGGGGGGAACAGCCGGGGCCTCGTACGAAGCCCTTGCACGCAAGGAGGGGAGGAATTGCGCACGTAAAAATTGGGCTTCGCATTGCAACTGGTAACAGCGCAGCCATCCAGAAAGTGACCGGATGACGCACGCCACGCGGCCATAGGTCGCGCGCTTTTGCGGGCCTGAATACGGGACCGGGGAAGGCGGCCCCGAGCCTTCAGGCAGGGAGCGTAGGATGGGGTTGAGCGGCGCGAAACCCATCGACGGCCGTTCAGCATGGCGCGCCGCTTGATGGGTTTCGCTGCCGCTCAACCCATCCTACAAACGCCCAATTTTCGCCAGGCCGCTGAACCCCGCTGTCACAGGCTTGTTGTGGAATGAGGCAAGGAAAGAACACGGGGCGCGCGTGACCGGCGCCTTTGCATCCGGCTATCCAAGGAGAAGTCGAGGGGACGATGTTTCCATTTCCCAAAAGCGTATTCCTCACCCACGGTGTCGGCGTGCACCGCCACGCGCTCACGGCGTTCGAATATGCGTTGCGCGATGCCGACATCGAGCAACAGAATCTCGTCTCGGTCTCGTCGATCCTGCCGCCGCAGTGCGAGCTGATCGGCCGCGCCGCCGGGGTCGCCACATTGCGGCCGGGAGAAATCACGTTCTGTGTCATGGCGCGGTCGGAAACCAACGAGGCCGGGCGCCGGATAGCGGCCGGCATCGGCCTCGCTCGCCCCAAGGACCCCGCGCATTATGGGTATATCTCCGAGCACCACGCCTTCGGCATGTCGGATGCCGAAATGCGCGATTATGTCGAGGATCTCGCCGCCACCATGCTGGCGTCCACGCTCGGCGTGGAGTTCAATCCGGACGCAGCGTGGGACGAGCGCAAGCGGGTCTATGAAATGAGCGATCTTCTGGTCGACAGCCTTTCCATCACGGCGTTTGCCGAGGGCGCATCCAACCGCGACTGGACCTGCGCGGTGGCCGCCGCGGTGTTCCGCTTCGCGGCGCCGACGGCTGACGACGTGACGGGCGCACCGTGACGGGTCCCCCGACCTACGCGGTACGGCCAAGTTTTCTAGGCACCGGCCGCTGCGATCCCGCGTCCCGCTACTGTGTGGCCGGGATTCCGTTCGACATCGGCACCACCAACCGCAGCGGCGCCCGGTTCGGGCCATCGGCCATCCGGGCGGCAAGCCGCATGTTGGTGGACGGCGCGCATCCGCAGTACTGGGTTGATCCCGGATCGATTGAGGTCGCCGACATCGGCGATTTCGCCACCGCTCTCGGCGACATTGCGGCCAGCATGGCGCTGATCGAGGCTCAGGCGCACAAGATCGAGCACCTCATTGCGTTCGGCGGCGACCACAGCATTACCTTGCCGCTGCTGCGCGCACTGGCCAACCGGCACGGCCCGCCGGCGCTCCTCCATTTCGATGCTCACGTCGATACCTGGCCCGACAGTTTCGGGCAGCCGTTTGGGCATGGCTCGGTGTTCTACCACGCCATCGAGGAAGGGCTCGTCCAGCCGCGCCGCATGATCCAGGTTGGAATCCGCTCGCCGATGTCGCGCGAGGTCCATGATTGGACGCTCCGGCGCGGTGTGACGATTATTGCGGCGCTCTAGGCGCACGAGATGGGGCCTGACGCCGTGGCGGCGCGCATTCGCGACACGGTAGGGGACGCGCCGGTCTACCTCAGCTTCGACATTGACGTGCTCGATCCGGCCTTTGCGCCCGGCACCGGAACGCCGGAAATCGGCGGTCTCGCGACCTGGCAAGTGCAGGCCATCCTGCGTCGGCTGGCGAAGCTTCCCTTTATCGGGATGGACGTGGTCGAGGTTGCGCCCGCCTACGATGTCGCCGAGATCACGGCGCTCGCGGGCGCCACGGTGGCGTGGGAATATCTGTGCCTGGTCGAGGCGAAGTCCTGATGACGTCATAAGCGATCTACTAATTAGAAGGGGCTACACTGGCCGCACGAGGTATCCATATATTGGAACACACGGGGTATCCACATATAGGGATACCTTAACGAGAGGGAAGCTATGCGAACCATTACTGTAAAGGCTGATTGGGACAATGAGGCCCAAGTTTGGTACGTGAAAGAAAGCACCTTGCCGGGCCTTCACATTGAAGCCGAGACGCCTGTTGAGCTCTACGGCAAGCTTCCAGGTGCGATTGAAGATTTGCTTGAGGGCAGTGGCGAGCGAGAGGTTTCGTTTGACTTCATCACACCTGGGCGGGTAACGATCGCCGCGTGAAAGGCTATGGCAAAGCTGTTAGAGAAAAGCTGAAAGCGGCCGGTTGGTTATTCCACCATCACGGCAAAGGTGACCATGACGTGTGGGCGACGCTACAGATAAGGCACAGGTATTAAGAGAAGGTTAAAGCGGCTGGTCGCTCCAAAAATCGGCCGCTATCTTGAGTGAGAACACTTGCACCCCTATAAATCCGCCAAGCGGCAGACCGACTGCAAGTCCAATCGCGATTCCCCACCACATTTTCGTTCCCCTCCCCTTCAAGCGTTACGCCACACCAAGCCGGGGGCTCGGCGGAACAAACATACCGCCATTCGTAGCTGCCAGATTGTGCGTCTAAGCGCACCCCTCATGAGGGCGCGACAGGTGAATGAAAAAAATATTTGATGATCTTGCGAGTGCGAAATAGATCTCCCGCTATCGCGACCAGCCGAAGAAAAACAAAACCCATCACCGCAAAGCCAATTAGCTCTGCCACCATGACGATTGCGTTTATCATTGTGGCGCGCCCCTCTTCATTTTTTCGATCGTAAAGCGCGCCATATCTTCGTCAAGCACACGCGTGGGATATCGGTAACGGTACTCAGATACCATCATCATGATCAATAACACAAAAAATAGGAAAATAGCCACGAAGCCCATTAGCTCCGCTAATGTCCTAATCGCATTTATCATTTAGCGCCCCTCAACCCTCGATTCAGAGGGCAACATAGCCCAACCTGGACCTAAAGTCGAGGAGCCGACATTGCGCTTAGCGGTGTTCGGAACCCAGCGGGCTTAACACCGATTTCGCTGCCCCGGATAAGGCTTGCGCCGACGACAAATCACCCATAACCGCAAGTTGCGCACTCGCGATGCTGAGAGACGTGGCTAGGTCGTTCGCGGTCGGACACAGCGGCACATTCAAGGTAATCGTGACTTGCCGCATCATCGCCTCACCATTTCATCGAAACATACGCACACTCGCACTCTTTGATCGCACGCGGCCACCATAGGTGCGCTGGCAGCGGATTCCCGCGAAAGAAGGTCGAGTCTCGCCACACCGCGAATGGTATCCTGAAAGACGCAGGACTT
>WNFO01000863.1_pt1 | contig 22997 bp, 25 predicted proteins | sample 5400251 | NCBI WGS metagenome assembly WNFO01 (sample SAMN13153354, study PRJNA577476) | soil metagenome | isolation source: 100 cm saprolite under Madrone tree | place: USA:California | collected 2016-06-14
CTAGCCGAGGAGATCAGCGTCCGTTTCGTCGCGCCCATGGTTGGTCACCTCGCCAGAGTCGCGGTTCATTCGACAATGGGCCATGGCAAGGGATGTGCCAGCGCAAATGTTGCGATGGGACAGGGCCTTCCGAACGGCACGATGAGGCCCGGATGCGGCATTCTGCCCGGTCGCCGGGCGCAGCGTGCCCGACTCGTCCGCTCAGCAGACGGCCACCCCATCCTTGACTACGTTCCCGTCCCGGACTAGCGTTCAGCCACCGTGGTCAAGGCGGTGTCCTTCTTCAAGCGGAAGGCCGGCATGCCGGTGGAGGAGTTCCAGGCTTACTGGCTCGGCACCCACCCCAGCGCGGTCATGCGGCTGCCGGGGGTGCGCCGGTACGTGCAGTCGCACACGCTGCTCGCCGGGTACCGGAAGGGCGAGCCGATCTACGACGGCATCGCCGAGCTCTGGTTCGAGGACACGAAGGCGATGCACGCCCTCCGCGGCACGAAGGAGCTCGAGGCGGTGGCCGCCGACGAGGGCGTCTTCATCGACCGCACGACGATGGGGCTGATCCTCACCGACGAGCACGTGATCAAGGACGGGCCCGCGCCGCCGGGCGGCGTGAAGAACGTCGAGTTCGTGACCCGGAAGCCCGGCCTCGCGGTGCACGACTTCCAGCGCCATTGGCTAAAGATCCACGGGCCGCTCGCCGCGCAGATCCCGGTGATCCGGCGGTACGTGCAGAGCCACACGCGCTCGTCCGCCTACGAGCGGGGGCGGACGCCGGCCTACGACGGAGTGGCGATCACGTGGTTCGACGACACCCAGGCCATGCGCGCGTCGGCCGCGAGCGCGCCGTACCCGCGGGTCCGGGCCGACGAGCCCAACTTCATCGCGCCCGGCGACGCGCCGTTCATCATCACCACCGAGCACGTGATCGTCCCGTGATGCGCCAGGACGCCCGCACGCCCGTCGCGGACGCGCTGGTCGACTTCGTCCTCGGGCTCGAGCTCGGATCGCTGCCCGACGCCGTGGTCGCGGCCGCGGGCCTTTCCTTCACCGACTGGGTCGGCGCCGCCATCCGCGGCTCGACCGAGCCGCTCGCCGCCGCGCTCGACGCGGTGGTCGCCGCCAGCGGCGGTGAGCCGCAGGCGACGGTCCTCGGCCGGGGTCGCCGGACGAGCGCGCTGCTGGCCGCGCTCGCCAACGGCGCGCAGGGCCACGCGCTCGACTTCGACGACACGCACCTGGCCTCCATCGTCCACGGCTCGGCGCCGGTGGCCCCGGTCGTGCTGGCCATCGCGGAGTGGCATCGACGGCCGGGTGCCGCCGCTCTCGAGGCGTTCGTCGCGGGCTTCGAGGTCGAGACGCGGATCGGCCGGGTCATCGGCCCGATGCTCGCCGATCGCGGGTGGCACGTCACCGCGGTCCTCGGTCACTTCGGCGCGGTGGTGGCGGCGGGGAAGCTGCTGGGTCTCACCGCCCCGCAGCTCGGCCGAGCGCTCGGGATCGCGGGCACCCAGGCCGCGGGGCTCGAGCAGTCGCTCGGCACCATGTGCAAGCCGCTCCATCCGGGCAAGGCGGCGATGAACGGGCTCCTGGCCGCGCTGCTCGCGCGCGAGGGCTTCACCGGCCCCGTCGGCATCCTCGACGAGCGCCCCGGCCTGCCCGGGACGTTCCTCGGCGTCACCGATCTGAGCCCGGCGCTGGAGGATCTCGGCAAGCGCTTCGAGATCCTCGACAACAGCACGAAGCTCTACGCCGCCTGTCACCTCCTCCACGCGACGATCGACGCCGGCCGCGCCATCCGGGCGCGCTCGGCGCCACCTCCCGAGGCGATCGCCGAGGTCGAGTGCCACGTGCCCCCGCTCGCGGTCAAGGTCGCGGCGATCTCCGAGCCCCGCACCGGCCTCGAGGCCAAGTTCAGCGCCGCCTACTGTGCCGCGCTCGCCCTGACCGGCGGCGAGGCCGCGGAATCGGAGTTCACGACGACGCCCGATCCGGCCCTCGTCGCGCTGGCCCGCCGGATCCGGCCGGTGGCCGATCCCACCCTGGGGATCCCCGAGGCGCGGATGCGGGTCCGCCTGCGCGACGGGCGCGTGCTCGACGAGGTGGTGCGCGCCGCGCGCGGCACTCCAGGCCATCCGGTGTCTCGGCCGGAGGTGGAGGAGAAGTTCCGACGGCTCGCGGGTGTCGTCCTGCCGGGGGCGCAGGTCGGGCGGCTCCTCGAGATGCTCCGGCACCTGCCCGCGCTCCCCGACGTCCGGGCGCTCGCCGCGCTCACGTGCAAAGGAGGGTGGCCATGAAGTTCGGACTGCGATACGCGAGCCTCGGGCGCTACAGCAACGGATCCGCCGCGGTCGAGCTGGCGCAGGCCGCCGAGGCCGCCGGCTTCGACTCGATCTGGACGGTGGAGCACGTGGTGGTGCCGCAGGGCTACCAGTCGCGCTACCCGTATTCCCCGTCCGGGCGCATGGGCTCGGGACTCGAGGACTACCCCATTCCCGACCCGCTGATCTGGCTGGCCTACGTCGCGTCGGCCACCCGCACCATCAAGCTCGGCACCGCCATCCTCATCCTGCCGCAGCGCAACCCGGTGGTGACCGCGAAGGAAGTGGCGACGCTCGATCACCTGGCCGGTGGCGGGCGCGTGCTGCTCGGCATCGGCGTCGGCTGGCTCGCCGAGGAGTTCGCCGCCCTCGGGCTGCCGTTCGCGGACCGCGGGCCGCGCACCGACGAGTACGTGGCGGCGATGCGCGCGCTGTGGAGCCAGGAGTGCGCGACGTTCAAGGGGGGCTTCATCTCGTTCGACCAGGTGTTCTGCCGCCCGCGCCCACCCGAGCGCTCCATCCCCATCGTGGTGGGAGGCGACACCGTGGCGGCGGCCCGGCGCGCGGGGCGGCTCGGCGATGGCTACTTTCCCGCCCGGACCCCGCCGCCCGGGTTGCTGGACGAGATGCGGCGCGCCGCCGAGGCGGCCGGGCGCGATCCGAAGGCCATCGAGATCACGGTGGCGGCGCCGACCGACGTCGCGGAGATCGAGGCGCTGGCGCGGCAGGGCATCGCGCGCGTGGCGGTGCCGGTCAGCGCCGCGGCGGGCCTGCCCGCGCAGCTCAAGACGCCCGACGACCTGCTGCGCTACGGCAAGGACGTGATCGCGCGCTTCCGCTGATCAGCCCGTCGTCCGGGCGAAGCGCGCGGGCGAGAAGGCCTCGAGGGCGAGCGGGCTCTTGCCGGTCAGGATGAGGTCGGCCACCGCGCGGCCCATGGCCGGGCCGAGCAGGATGCCCTTGCGGCCGGCGCCCGTCGCCATGTAGACGGAGTCGAAGCCCGGCACCCGCCCGAGCAGCAGGAGGCCGTCGGAGGCCACCGGCCGCAGGCAGGCGGTCTGGTGGACGACCTGGGCGTCGGCCATCGCGGGCAGCATCGTCACCAGCGCGGCGCCGATCTCGTCGCGCGCCTCGCGCGTCGTCTCCTCGTCGAAGCCGGCCTCCTCCTCGGTCGTGCCCGCCCACAGGAGGCCGTCGGGCTTGGTGGTGGCGTAGTTGTGGCCCCAGCCGACCGAGCAGGGCACCGGCGGGCCGGGCGCTTGCAGGCGCAGGATCTGGCCCTTGAGGGGACGCACCTCGATGGGCAGGTCGAGCCAGGACGAGGCCTCCGCGCTCCACGGGCCCAGGGCCAGCACCACCGTGTCGCACGCGATCTCGCCCCGCTCGAGGACCACGTGCGTGACCTTGTCGCCCTGGCGACGGAGCCCGGCGATCCGCCCGTGGCGTACGCTCGCGCCCAGCCCTTCGGCCGCGCGGGTGAGGGCGAGCACGAGACGATACGGCTCGACGTCCGCCGTCCCGTCGATCGAGACCGCGCCCAGGGCCTCCTCCGAGATCCGCGGCTCGACGCGCCGGGCCTCCGCCGCGTCGAGCCAGCGCGCGGTGTAGCCCGGCTGCCGCTGCTGCCAGGGCACGGCCGCCTGCAGGCGTCGAGCCTCCGCCTCGGTGAATGCCAGGGCGAGCGAGGGGCGCGACCGGAAGTCGATGCCGATCCCGGTCTCCGCGACCACGCTCTCCGCCAGCTCGCGGTGGAGCCGCATCCCCGCCTGGGCGACCTCGGCGAGGGGTCCGGGGATGCCGGCGCCGGTCACCGGGCTCAGCCCGCCGTAGGCGAAGCCGGAGGCGTGGCTGCCGATGGCGTCGCGCTCCACCACGACGCTGGCGACGCCCGCCCGGGCGAGGTAGTAGGCGGTGACCACTCCCACGATGCCGCCGCCGACGATCACCACGCCGCTCGCGGTCGTGCCGGCCATGCTAGATCACGCCGTCGGCGCGCCAGCGCTCGACGGCGTCACGCGAGTGGCCCAGGAGACCCGTGAAAACCTCGTCGTTGTGCTCGCCGGGCATGGGCGCGAGCCAGCGGACGCGGCCGGGCGTCTCCGACAGCTTGAGCGGTGTCCCGGTGGTGGTCAGGGGACCGAAGACGGGATGGTCGAGCTGCACGAACATCTCGCGCGCCTGCACCTGAGGATCCGCGACCATCTCGGCCACGTTGTTGACCGGCGCGGCGGGGACGCCGGCCGACGCGAGGATGCGCACCACCTCCGCCTTGGCGCGCGGGCCGGTCCACGCCTGGATGATGGCGGCGATCTGGTCGCGGCGGTCGCGTCGGGCCGCCGCGGTGGCGAACCCGGGGTCGCGCGTCAGCTCGCCGCGGCCGATGACCGCGCAGAAGCGAGCCCAGATCGCGTTGCTCGCCGAGGCGGCGACGGCCACGTGGCCGTCGGCGGCCGGATAGATCCCGGTGGCGGAGCCCGCGAACGAGACGTTGCCGGCGCGGGTGAGGATCTCGCCGCCCACCGTGTAGCGCTCGCCGAGGTTGTCGAGCGCCACCACCAGGCTGTCCAGCAAGGCCAGGTCGATGCGCTGCCCCCGGCCGGTGCGCTGCCGGTAGTGCAGCGCGGAGACGATGCTGAAGGCGCAGAGCATGCCCGCGTAGTAGTCGGAGATCGACTGGCCGGAGCGGGTCGGTGGCCCGTCGGGATCGCCGGTGATGCTCATGTACCCGCTGATCGCCTGCGCGAGCATGTCGTAGCCGCGCTGGGGCGCGTAGGGGCCGGTCTGGCCGAACGCGGTGATCGACGCGTACACGATGCCGGGGTTCACGCGGCGCAGCTCCTCGTAGCCGAGGCCGAGGCGCTCCATGGTGCCCACGCTGAAGTTCTCGCTCACCACGTCGGCGTGCTCGACCAGCTCGCGGAAGAGGTCGGCCCCGGCCGGGGTCTTGAGATCGAGGGTGACTCCGAGCTTGTTGCGATCGCGGTACTGCGCGGCCGGCACTCGCTCCTCGACCCCGTCGCGCCGCCGCTTCACGCCGAGCGACACGCGCTCGCGCCCGCGCTCCGGCGACTCCACCTTGATCACCCGAGCGCCCATGTCGGCGAGCAGCATCGTGCAGAAGGGCATCGCGATGACCTGGCCCAGGTCGAGCACCGTGACGTCGTCGAGCGCCTGATCCACCGGGGAGCGGCCTAGCTGGGGTTGACGCCGGGCGGGACGATGCCTGGGGCGCCGGACCAGAGGCCGCCGGCCAGGTAGCCCCCGTCCACCGCGAGGGTGTGACCGGTGACGTAGCTGGCGTCGTCGGAGGCGAGGAAGAGCGCGACCCGGGCGACCTCTTCGGGCTCGCCGAAGCGGCCCATCGGGATCCGCTCCACGCGCCGGCGCCGCGCCTCTTCCGGCAAGGTCCGGGTGAGCCGGGTGTCGATCTGGGCCGGCGCGATCGAATTCACCGCGATGCGATGCTGCGCCAGCTCCACCGCCATGGTGCGGGTCGGCTCGATGACGCCGGCCTTGGCCGCGTTGTACCCGGCCAGGTTCTCGACACCGCGGAAGCCGTTGATCGACGCGGTGGTGATGATGCGGCCGCCGCCCTGGCGGACCATCTGGCGGGCCGCGGCCTGGCAGCAGAGGAAGACCCCGGTCAGGTTGACGCGCAGCACCCGGTGCCACTGGGCTTCCGGATGCTCGAGGAACGGCGCGGAGTGGGCGATGCCCGCGTTGGCGAACATGACGTCGAGGCGGCCAAATTCCCCGACCACGCGGTCCACGAAGGCCTGGACCTGCGCCGCGTCGCCCACGTCCAGACCGATCGCGATCGCCTTGCCGCCGCGGTGGCTGATCTCCTGCGCGACCTTCTCGGCCGCCTCGAGCTGGACGTCGCCGAGGGCCACCGTCGCGCCCTCCTCGGCAAACAGGAGCGCCGTCGCGCGCCCGATGCCGAGCGCGCCACCGGTGATCGCCGCCACCCGACCCTGCAGGCGCATCGGCGGGATCATAGCGCATCGAGATGGCGAGATCCTGCCTCGCGGAGGATCGCGGCAATCTCGGTGCGTCCGGCCGCGTCAGCCAGATCGAGCGCGGTCTTGCCGTGGAAGCCGGGGGCCCCCGACCCCCGAATCGACACGTCGGCGCCCGCGGTCACGAGCAGACGCACGATCGCGGGCTGATCGCGAAGAACGGCGAGCATGAGCGCGCTCAGGTGATACTTGGCGGTGTGGTCGAGGGCCGCGCCCCGCTCGACGAGGAACGCGGCGGCCCCGGCGGAGCCGATCGAGACCGCGAGCATCAGGCTCGTCTGACCGTGCGCGTCGCGCGCGTCGAGGTCGGCGCCATCATCGAGGAGTCGCGCGAGCGCGCTCACGTCGTCACCGCGAACGGCTTGTTCCCACTCGTGACGCATCGCGCGTCGACCCCGACTACCTTTTCGGCCGTGACGGGCCACGTGCTGGTCGAGGAGCTCGGCGACCGCTTGATGGCCCGCGCGCTGGGCCACCTCCCGCGGCGTCTCGTACTCGTCGATCCGGGTCCGGGCCGTGACGTCGGCGCGGTGGGCGAGGAGCAGTCGCACCACGCGCTCATCGCCGTCGCCCGCCGCCCAGTGGAGCGGGGTGTAGTCGTTCGGGCCGCGCTGATTTGGATCCGCGCCGGCGTCCAGGAGCAGCTCCAGGATCTCGTGAGCGTCGGCTCGGGCCGGGCTGCCGGGGACGGACCGGAGACACGTCAGGGCCGCAATCAGCGAGGGGAAGCCGGCATGGTCCGCGTAATTCGGATCCGCACCGCGTTCGAGCAGGAGGCGGACGAACGACAGGGGGCTGTGGTAGATCGCGTACTCGAGGCAGTGACCGATCGTGATCGGCCCGCGCACATCGGGAAAGCCGGCGGGATCGCCCAGCGCGACGCGCAGACCCTCGAGGTCCCCAGCGCGGAAGGCCGCGTCGACTTGCCTGAAGACCTCAGCCTCGCGACACCGCTCGACGTCGCTCATCCGTCCTCGCCCGCTCCGCTGGGTGAAGGATATCACCTCGGTGCTAGATCCGCTCGACGTCCGGCCGGCCGAACAGCCCGTAGGGCCGCGCGAACAGCATCGCGATCAGGACGAGGTAGGAGGTGACGCCGCTGAATCCGCCGCCCACGAGGGGATCCAGGTAGCCGGCCGCGAGGCTCTCCAGCACCCCGATGGCCAGGGCCCCGATGACGGTGCCGAGGATACTGTCGAGACCGCCGACGACCACGATCGGGAACACCTTGAGGCCGACCAGCACGACCCCGAGCCCGCTGCCGACCACGAAGGTCCACAGGGTGCCGGCCAGGACCGAGATGGCGGCCATCAGGGCCCAGGCGATGGCGAAGTGGCGGTGAACGTCGATCCCGACCGCGGTGGCGATCTGCGCGTCGTCGGCGATGGCCCGCAGCGCCAATCCCGTCCGGCTCCAGCGGAAGAACCCGCTCACCGCGGCCGCGCAGACCAGGGCGATGACCGCGGCGGCGAGCTTCCCGGGCGCGACCAGCACGCCGTACACGCGGATCGGGTCCGCCGGGAACGGGAGGGCGATCGCGCCGGGAATACCCGCGAGCACCAGGGGAGTCGCTCCCCGCATCACCATGCCGAGGCCGAGGGTGACCATGATCACGGCGATCAGCGGGCGCCCGACGAGGCGCTGGAGGACGAGCCGGTTGAAGGCGAGCGCCGCCCCCACCGTGCCCGCTCCCCCGAGGCCGACGGCAGCCGCGACTCCGAGGCCCGTCGCGTAGAGGCCGGTCGCGACCAGCCGCGCGCCCAGCATCGCCCACTCGCCGAGCGCGAAGTTGATCATGCGGGACGTCTTGTAGACCACCACGAACGCCAGCGCGATCAGGGCATAGATCGCGCCCGCGAGCAGTCCGTCCACGAGCAGGGAGATGAAGAACAGCACTCAGGGGGCCCCGGCAGAGCGTGCCCACTCTAGCGCATTCGCCCGGCTGGCGTCTTCGCCCCGGCAAGGGCAGAATGGCGGCCGGAGGACTCGCCGAGAGCATGGAAACGCTGATGATCGGCTGCCCGGCCTGCGGGGCCACGAATCGGGTCCCGGCCGACAAGATCGCGCGGGGACTCGCGCCGGTCTGCGGCAAGTGCCGGGCCCCGCTGCCGGCCGGCCAGCCGCAGCCGGTGACCGACGCGAGCTTCGCCCAGGACGTCGAGCGCTCGCCGGTGCCGGTGCTGGTGGACGCGTGGGCCCCGTGGTGCGGGCCCTGCCACATGATCGCGCCGGTCATCGACCAGCTCGTGACCGAGCTGGCCGGCCGGGTCCGGGTGGTGAAGCTGAACGTGGACGACAATCCCCGCACCGCGGCGCGCTTCGACCTGCGCTCGATCCCGACGCTGCTCGTCCTGAAGGACGGTCGCGAGGTCGACCGCCTGGTCGGCGTCCAGCCCAAGCAGGAGATCGTGCGGCGTCTGGAGAGGGCCCTCGGGTGAGGGCCGGCGCGCAGCGGAGGACGCGAACCCGAAGACCTGGGAGACCTGCTGAGCACTCGGCACCAACGGAGGAAGGGAACAACCATGGGTCTCGATCTCCTGATTCGTAACGGTACGATCGTCGACGGCTCCGGCGCGGCGCGCTACGCGGGCGACGTGGGCGTACAGGACGGGCGCATCGTCGAGATCGGCCGCGTCCGGTCGGCGGCCGAGAGGGTCATCGACGCCGACGGCCTCATCGTCGCGCCCGGCTTCGTCGACGGTCACACCCACATGGACGCCCAGGTGGCGTGGGACCCCATCGGCAGCTGCTCCTGTTGGCACGGGGTCACCACCGTGATCATGGGCAATTGCGGCTTCGCCCTGGCGCCGTGCCGGCCCGAGGAGCGCGAGTGGTTCGCCCGCTGCCTGACCGCGGTGGAGGACATCCCGACCGAGGCGATGCTGTCCGGCATCGACTGGACCTGGGAGACCTTCCCCGAGTACCTGGCGACCGTCGATCGGCTCCCCAAGGCCATCAACTACGGGGCCTACATCGGCCATTCCGCCCTGCGCATGTACGTGATGGGGAAGCGGGCGCTCAGCGAGACGGCCACCGAGGACGACCTCGCGCGCATGACCGCGGCGGTCAAGGAGGCGATCCGCGCCGGGGCGGTGGGCTTCTCGAGCTCGCGCTCCACGACCCACGTCACGCCCGACAATACCCCGGTCGCGAGCCGCATCGCCGAGTGGTCCGAGGTCGATCGGCTCGTCGGCGCCATGGGCGAGTTGGGCGCGGGCATCTTCCAGGTCGGCCCGGACATCTCGGGAGGCTTGGCGCAGCGGGAGTTCCTGGCGCGGCTCAAGCGGGTGGCCCTCGAGAGCGGGCGACCCGTGATGTTCGGCACCATCTCGAGCCGCCAGGGTGAGAATCCGAATCCGTGGACCTATCAGCTCGACTATCTCGACGAGTGCGCGGCGGCGGGCGCCCGCGTGTGGGGACAGACCACCACGCGTTCGATCAACGCCATCTTCTCCCTCAAGTCCTATCTGCCCTTCGACGTCCTGCCCGCCTGGCGCGAGCTGCGGCTCCTGCCGCTCGCGGAGCAGAAGCAGCGCCTCGCCGATCCGGCCACCCGGCGGCGGCTGGTGGCGGAGGAGGCGGGGATGAAGCCCCGCGACAACGTGTTCCAGGGCGGCGGGGCGGCCACCACCGATCCGCGCCGGCCGGACTACGACAACCTCTACGCGATGAAGGACGTGGAGTGGAACGACCCGACGGTGGCCCAGCTCGCGGCCGCGCGGGGCCAGCACCCGGTCGACGTGATGATCGATCTGGCGCTCGCGAACGACAACCAGGTGTTCGTGCAGCCGCTCGTCAACGAGCACCCGGATCACGTGCTCGGCATGCTCAGGCATCCGCACACCCTCGCGACGTTCTCGGACTCGGGCGCCCACGTCTGTCAGGAGATGGGCTCGTCGCTCCAGACCCACATGCTGAGCTACTGGGTCCGCGCGAAGGGGGCGTTCACGCTCGAGCGGGCGGTACGCAAACTGAGCTTCGACAACGCGGCCGCCTGGGGTCTCGGCGACCGCGGGCTGCTGAAGGCCGGCTACCGGGCCGACCTGGTGCTGTTCGACGAGGCCCGGATCAGGCCGGCGATGCCGACGGTGGAGGCGGATCTGCCCGGCGGCGCCCGTCGCCTGGTTCAGAAGGCGGAGGGCATCGCGGCCACCATCGTCAACGGCGAGGTCACGCTCGAGGACGGCAAGCCGACCGGCCGGCTGCCCGGCGCCCTGCTGCGGGGGCCCGCCGCGGCGCGCTGACGGGAGCGGCGCGCCGCGACGGCGCTACTTGGCCAGGGCGTCGCGCATCTTGGCCAGCGCGGAGCCGTACACGTGCTCGGGCCGCAATACCATGGCCACGCGCTTGTCCGCCTCGGTGATGCGGTCGTACTCGTCCCAGTCCCGGCTCCGGCGCCGGGTGGTGGCGCTGAAAATGTGGCGGCGGGCCAGGCGCAGGGCGTCGGGGTCGGTGTTGCCCGAGTGGGTGAGTTCCGCCTTGCCCTCGAAGACCAGGAACCCGGACCACCAGTCCGCGTGGGAGATCAGCACCGAGCAGCGCGGGTCCCGGAGCAGGTTCTTGAACTTCATGCGGGTCTCGGTGATCGAGATTCCCACGCCGCCGTCGCGCGGATAGACGGTGACGATGCTGAGCTGGGGCATGCCGTTGCGCCGGAAGGACGTCAGGACGCCCTGCGGGTTGTCGTGAATGAACTGCTCGATCTGCGGCGCCAGGGGCTTGGATGTCGGCATCGGTGCGCTCCTTCGTGAGGGATGGAGATGCGCTCAGCGCCCGGCCGGGGCCAGGGGATCCGCGGGGTGGAGCGCCGGCGTCCAGCGCAGGCCAAGCCTCGAGACGTCCGGCGCGAGCACGTCGTCACCCGCCGGGACCACGCCTCGCTCGATCCACTCGACCAGATCGTCGAACGCTCGCTCGCGCACCGTGCCGTCGAAGGCGCAGTGCCCGGCCCAGCGCACGGCCCGCTGCACCAGGAGATGCGACGTGCCGGCGGCCAGCGTCCGACGGCGATAGTCCTGCTGCAGGCGAAACGGGACGCGGAAGTCCGCCGTCTCGTGAATCGTCATCAAGGGCACGCGGATCTTGCCGGTCAGCTCCGCGAACACCGGGTTGCCCTCGCGAGATCGCGCGCCCGGGGCGGGAGTGATCCGGCGGATCCCGCGATTCAGCTCGTCCGCGGTCACGCCCAGGCCGGGATCGATGTCGTAGCGAATGTGCGTCGTGCTCGCGTGCCGCGCGAGCTCTCGCGCGCGGTCGGGTCCCGGATCGCGGGAGTTGAGGTTCATGACGTAGCGCTGCCGCATGCCCTCGAGGCGGAGCGGCAGCTCGCCATCAGGTGCTTCACCACGCTGTCGAACCGGCGCCCGCGCTCGGTGTAGCTTCCGGGCGTGCCCAGCGCACCGAGCCAGGGACCGTTCACGAGCGCGCTGAACGCCTGGCGGTCCGGCGCGTCGAGGAGGCGCACGCCGGAGAGGTACTCCGCGGCCGCGGTGTAGGCGTAGAGCCAGTCCACCAGGCCCACCCCGTCCACGATGCCGCACTCGATGAGGGCGCCCTGGTAGACCTCCGGATGCAGCTCGAGCGAGGCGATCGTCACGTGGCCGCCCATCGACTGGCCGTGGAGGATGGTCCACCTCGGGACGCCGAATTGGGCGATGAAGCGGGCGCGGAGCGCGAGCATGTCGGCCAGGAACCAGTCGGGCCGATAGCCCCGGCTCCGATAGCCGGACGCGGCCCGCGCGTAGCCGCGCGCCTCGAGATGGCTGCTGAGGGGTGAGGCGCGCGCGCTCCCGCGGCCGTCGCCCTCGCCCTCGTAACCGTGGGCGAACAGGACGAGGCCGCCGTTCCAGCGCGCGGGGACGCCGATGAGGAAGTCGGCGCCCTTGTGGGTGCCTTCGAGGAAGCCGACCGCGGTTGCCGGGGCAATCGCGGCCGGGCGCCCCGCCAGGAGCGCGAGAGCGAGCGCGACGGCCGCCAGGCGAGCCCTCGCGGTGGGCCGCGTTCTCCGGCGCCGGCTCACGCCGCGGTCACGCCTCCATCGACCGGCAGCGCCGCCCCCGTGATGAACGACGCCTCGTCGGACAGCAGGAACAGGGCCGCGTTGGCGATCTCCTCCGGCCGGCCGGTGCGGCCGAGCGGCACGGACCCGGCGGCGCGGCGGCGCACCAGGTCTTCCGGATCCATGCCCGCGGTCGACTTCTGGTCGGGTCTCGCGACGAAGACGCGCAGCATCGGGGTGTCGATGGGGCCCGGACACACTGCGTTGACGCGGATCTTCTCGGGGGCCAGGCGCACCGAGAGGCTCTTGACGAAGCCGACCACCCCGAACTTGCACATCGAGTAGACCGGGCTGTAGGCGGACCCCTGGAGCCCGGAGGTCGAGGCGGTGAAGAGGAGGCTGCCGCCCCCGCGCCGGCGCATCTCCGGGATGGCCGCCTCGGTCGTCACCAGCACGGTGCGCAGGTTGAGGTCGACCGCGAGGTCGAAGGCGATCATGTCGATACCCTCGACCGCGGCCGGTCCGGGATGGCCGACGTGGTTCCACACGAAGTCGAGGCCCTTGAACCGGCTCACCGTGTCCCACACGATGCGGCGGGACTCCTCGTCCTTCGTGAGGTCGGCGACGATCCCGTGCGCGGTGCCGCCCGCGGCCGCGATCTCGCCCACCACGCGGGCGACGCCGGCCGCGTCCACGTCGACCACCGCGACCTGGGCCCCTTCCTGGGCGAAGCGGAGCGCGCCGGCCCGGCCCATGCCGGAGGCGGCGGCGGTGACGATCCCGATCTTGCCGGCTAGTCGCATCTCGAATCCTCCCGGAGGGAAGTGTAGCGCTTGAGGCGCTTGAACCAGATCAGCTTGTCGCGGAACCCGGGATAGGCCGCGTTGAGCCCGCTCGGATTGGGCAGCACGAAGACCCGGGCCGGACCGATCCGCTGCGGCTTGGCCCCCGGGCCCGGAGTCGCGGCCGCGCCGAAGAACGCCCGATAGACGGTGACGCCGACGAAGGCCACGGTTCGCGGCTTCACCCTCGCGATCGATCGCGCGAGCCGCGCGCGGCCGGCCGCGTACTCGGCGCGGGTCAGCTCGGAGGCCGCGCGGGTCGCACGGGACACGATGTTGGTCAGGGCCAGTCCGCACGAGGGCAGGCGCACGTCGTCCCGGAAGGTGAACGCGGTGGGGATCAGCCGGGCCGCGTAGAGCAAGCGCCAGAAGGGATTGCCCGGGCTCGCGAAGTGGTGGCCGACCTCGGCCGAGCGCAGCGACGGGTTGATGCCGACGAAGAGGATGCGGGGCCGCGGACCGAGCCGGTCGGAGAGACGTCTGAGCCGCGGCCGGCGGCGCCCGGCGGCCCGACGCGGACGCTCGGCGCGCGTCACCGGGTGGCGTCGCCCGCCCGGCGGGAGCAGAATGAGCGCGCGGACCCGATCACGACAAGGAGGCGCACATGGCCATGGCCCTGTCCCCGGACATCAGGAGGCTCATCGACGGACCCAACTTCGCTCACCTCGCGACCCTCATGCCGGACGGCTCGCCCCAGTCGGCCCCGGTGTGGGTGACGCGGGAGGGAGACCGCATCCTCGTCGGCACCGGCGAGGGCTCGCTCAAGGCCAGGAACACGCGGCGTGATCCCCGGGTCGCGCTCTCGATCGTGGACATCGCCGACCCGTACGCCGAGGCCCAGCTCCGGGGCCGGGTGGTCGAGCGGCGTGCGGATCCCGCCTTCGTGGTTAAGGACGCCACCGCCCAGAAGTACACCGGCAAGGACTTCCCGTGGCGGAATCCGGACGGGGTCACCCTCGTCATCGAGGTGGACCGGGCGAAGTTCGCCAAGCTCCCGTTCGTCCACGCCCCCGCCGCGGCCGCGCGTTAGCCGCATCGCCAGCGACTCTACATCAGCCGCCCAGGCTGAAGCGCGTGCTGATGTACTCGCGGGCGCTGTTCGGGGCGAGGCGTCGAGACCGTTCCGCACCGTCTGGACCAGGTGGCGCATGAACTTGTCGAGCCGGCGCAGGACGGTGAGCGGCCGCGCTTGAAAGTGTCGCGGATGAGATCCGCCACGCCCCAGAGGAAGCTGACGATCTCGCTATGGGTCATTCGTGGGCATGCCGCGCGCGACGATCGTCACGGGCACTTCGGCGCGACGCGCAGCGCGGCCTCGATCTTGTCCCCCGCCTTCAGGTCGCGCAGGGTCTCCTTTGGGACGTGGAATTCGTGCACCACCCCGTCCTTGCCGCGCACCGTGACCTTGTCGAGCCCTGGGTCCACCTTCAACACCTCGCCCTCCACCTTCGGGGGCGTGCTCACCTTTCCCCCCACGCAGCCGGGCGTGCTCTGCGCGTGCGCGGAGGTGCTCCCGCACAGCACCACCGCCGTCACTGCCACTACCAGCCCGGTGATTCGCCGCATCGTCGCCTCCTGTCTCGTCGTTGCGCGTCGGCGGTTAGTGCCGCACCCCGTTGGTCGCCAGGACCCCCGCGGCCGCCTTCTCCACGGTGGTGCCCTTGAAGAAGTCCGGGTTGACCTCGCCCCAGAAGCGCACCGCGTTGCCGAACATGAAGTCGCGGAAGTCGTCGTCGGTCAGTAGGCCGTGCTCGACCAGCTCGTAGGCCTCCGGGACGACCGCGGTCATGTCCGGCACGTCGAAGTGGCCGACGTCGGAGCTGAAGATCGCGTTGAGGCGGGCCCGCATCGGGTTGGCCTTGGTGTTGAACGCCCACGCGTTGGCCGGGTCGTCGGCCTCGCAGCCGAAGTAGAAGCGCGGCACGAAGAGGTCGCGGATGTCCTGCTTCCGCTCGATCCGGCAGCGGAAGTAGTCGTCCACGTCTTCCACCCCGCCGGTCAGGGTGGAGTTGGAGTCGCCCTCCAGGCCCTCGCCGTGGCGCACCGCCTCCACGACCTCGGGTCGGCCGTACTTCTGCGCCAGCTCCAGCAGCTTCCCACGGTCGAGCTTGCTCGGGTGCGTCGACTGGATGGCCTGCCCGTTGCGCTTCTCCCAGTGGCCGATGAGGTCCGCGTAGAGCATGCAGGCCCAGCCCACCCCGCCCTCGAGGAAGGCGAAGTTGAGATCCGGGAACCGCCGGGTCACGCCGCCGAAGAAGAGGGCCTTGGCCACCGCGTGGCCGGCGGAGGCGAAGTGGCCGATGTGGTTGTAGCAGAAGTTCGACGGCGAGTTGCGCAAGAGGATGGAGCGGGCCCCGTTGTGGAAGCTCGGCGCCAGGCGGAGCTCGCGGCACGTGCGCCACACCGGGTCGTAGTCGTGGGGGCTGTCGAGGCCGACGACGTCGTACCACTCGACCAGGCTCGCCGCGTCGGGCCGCTCCTCGGCCAGCGCCGGCACCGGTCGCCGCATCATGCCGCCGACCATGATGACCTTGTAGCCGAGCTGGGTCGCGGCGAACTCGATCTCCTCGATGGCCTCCTCGGGGGTGTACATCGGGATGATCGCGGCCGGAACGACGCGGTCCTCGAGCCCGCGGAACTGGTCGGCCGCGAAGACGTTGTAGGCGCGGCAGATGGCCCGGCGCATCCGGGTGTCCTGCATGCGGTGGTAGCCCAATCCGGCGGTGGGATACACCACCGAGAAATCGATGCCGAGGTCGGGCAGGCGCTCGTACATGAGGCGCGGCATCATCGCGGTCGCGCGGTCGAGCACGTTCTCGCACGGCGAGGACCAGAACGCCTCCTGCCCGACGCGGCGCCGGGCCCGCTCGGCCACCGTCATCTTGAGCGAGTTGGGCACGCGCTGGCTGGCCACCGCCAGGCCCTCGACGGCGGCCTCGCCGCCGATGCGACGGAACGCCTCGCGCATCACCGGCCCGTACTCGAGCCAGTGGCCGTCCGCGTCGATGACCGGATGCGAGAGGCGGGCGTGAAGGGTGCGGGCGTCGAGGTGGCCGTTGTGGCTCATGCCGAGGCCTCCGGGGCAAGGGGTCGGATGATCGGTCGCTGGGGGGGATGGTACTCCAACCGCGCAAGGACAGAAAGACCTTTACGGGCAGGGGCCGGCTGCCTAGCGTGTACGTTCATGGCCATGCGACCGGCGTCCTTCAACCTCGAGAGCCTCTTCGATCGCGCGAAGGCCCTGAACCAGAAGACGTGGGCCGAGGGGAGGCCGATTCTGGAAGCGGTGGCCCGTCTGAACGAGCTCTTCGTCAAGCCGGTCTACACTCCCGCCGACAAGACGAAGATCGTGGAGGCCCTGACGAGGCTGGGCCTCGCCAAGAAGGACGACGGCGGCAAGTTTGCCCTCCTGCGTCAGAACCACGGCAAGCTGCTGCAGCGAAAGGTGAACGGTCAAGTCGAGGTCGTGGCCAACGGTCGAGGGGACTGGATCGGGTGGGTCGAGCTGTGACGTGAAGGCCGACGTGATGACGACGATCGAGGTCGACAACCGCGTCGCGCTGAATCGATTCAACAGGCAGCTTCTTCCGGCGGTGGGCGCGGTGCCCTATCCTCACGTGATGGTCATCGACGGCAACGACGACCGCGGAATCGACGTGGGACTCGTGTCACGCTTTCCCATCGCCACCATGAGGAGCCACGTCGACGATCTGGCCGACGGCACCCTCGTGTTCAGCCGGGACTGCCCGGAGTACGAGATCAAGCTGTCGCCAATCATTTCAAGAGCAAGGGCTTCGGCAGCCAGGTGGATTCGAATGCGCGTCGACTGGAGCAGGCGAAGCGTGTGCGAGAGATCTACGAAGCCCGGAAGCAGGAAGGCGCGACCCTGATCGCGGTCGTCGGCGACTTCAACGACATCCCGGGGTCGGCGCCGCTCGCCCCCCTGCTCGAGCAGGGCTCGGACCTGCGCGACGTGAGCACCCATCCGACCTTCGTCGACGACGGCCGGCCGAGAACATTCGGGAACGGGACGAAGGCCGAGAAGATCGACTACTTACTCCTGGCCCCCGCGCTGTTCGCCAAGGTTCAGAAGGCGGGCGTGTTCCGGAAGGGCGTGTGGGGTGGGAAGAACGGGACGCTGTGGGATATCTACCCCGAGATGACCGCGCCGATTCGTGCCGCGTCGGATCATGCCGCGATCTGGGTCGATCTGGACTTGTAGCGGCCGAGGCGCTACTTCGCGGGCGGCGCCACCGAGACACCCTTCGCGCCGGTCCTCTCGATGGCGCGGGCCACGAGGCCGGACGTCTTGGCGTCCTCGACGACCTGGCGCAGGTAGTGCAGGCCGGCGTCCTTGCCCTTCGGCACCGCGATGGATTGCTGCACGCCCATGAACCGCCCCTCGACCAGGCGCGCTCCCGGCAGCTTCGACGCGAGGCCGAGCAGGCCCTGCGTCAGCCCGGCGAGGGCGTCGACCTGGCCGGATGCGAGCAGCTCGAACGCGGCGTCGGCGCTCGACGTGGACACGAGCTGGGCGCGCTCGAGGTTGCGGCTCAGATAGAGCTCGTAGTTGGCCCGGGCCGGCGCGGCCACCCGCACGCCTTCCCGATCGACCTGCGCGGTGGTGCGCAGGGGCGAGGCGCTCGGCACCAGGTAGGTGGCCTCGATCTCGAGATACGCGGCGGTGAAGCTCATGATCTTCTCGCGCGCCGGGTCGGAGCCGAGGAACGCGATGTCCCACACCCCGCTCGGCGCCGCGTCGCCCATGACCGCCACGCTGTCGTAGGGGACGATCTCGACCGGCACCCCCAGACGCTTGCCGATCTCCTGCGTCAGGTCGACGGCCACGCCCCGGGACTCGCCGGTGGCTCGGTCCTTCGTGGCGAGGATGAAGTTGCCGTAGTTGATGGCGGCCCGCAGCTTGCCGGTCGGAGCGAGGTCGGCGCGGACGGCGGGAGTCATGTCGGCCATGGCGCCAGATGCTAGCAGAATCAGGCCGACAAGTGCCATGGTCCCCACCCTCACGATCGCACCGGGGGCGTGAAAGCCGTTGCGGATTGACGCCGACCTCCATCCACGTCGTTTGCGTCGCGATGACGGCTACGTGGATGGCGAGGAGGATTCTGGCTACCGGGCCAGGTCCCGGACGCGACGGCGAAGCCAGATCCTGGCCAGGACCCCGGTCATGATCGCGGCCGCGATCACCTGACCGGCGTCGACCAGGAGGTAGACCCAGCTGACGGCCAGCTCGCCGCTGATCCAGCTGGCGAGCGTGCCGAGCGCAATTCCGCAGATCCCGATCGAGGCGACTTTCAGCCATGCGGGACCGATCGCATGGATCACGAGCCCGAGCACGATACCGGAAAGAACTGGGAATACCTCGTCCATGGAGCCCTCCCTGCTTCCTTGAAAGTTCGTGCGTTCCGCTGTATCCGGCGATAGAGTGTGAGAGCTAGGAGCAAGGACATGAGCAAAGAACAGTCGAGCAAGAAGCAGTCAACCGACCCTCGTCCCGCCCCGGCGGTCATCAAGGCGGTGAAGAAGAAGATCGGGGAAGCCCGGGGCAATCTGGCACGCCGCGAGGCGTGGTATCAGCGACGGACGGGTGGCGGCAAAGCGGCATCTACTTGATCTGCAGACGCCACATGCTTCTGCCGTAGGTCGCCGCGGTGAGCGTCGCGTCTCGCACCTGATAGATCAGATCCACCACCATCGCATTTGGCAGGTTGCGGGTGAGCGCCATCCAGGTCCGTCCGAAGTCCTCCGACACGAACACGCCGGCGTCACTGGCGACGCAGACGGTCTCGGGGGCATCCGGCGGAATGACGAGCGAATGATGTGGCACGTCAGGTAGAAGCCCCTTGTCGGCATCCTCCCACGTCGAACCGCCGTCCTCGGACCGGAACACGTGGCTGTGGCCAAAGTTGGCAACTGCGGCAAGGACCAGATCTGCGCTCGCCGGGCTCGCCGCGATCGCGGTGATGGCATGCCCGGGAAGCGGACCGGCGAGGTTCGCGCTCCAGCTGTCTCCTCCGTCGCGACTGAGAAACACGCCGCCGTTCTCGGTACCCACGAGAATCCGTCGTGGATCGGCCCGAGCGATCTCGATCGCGGAGATGGGACTTCCATCCAGGGGGGGCGAGACCGGAGTCCACGCATCGCCGTCGGTCTTTGTCCGCCACACCCGTTGAGAGCCCGTGAACAACGTGGTGGGTTTCGTCGGATCCATCGCGATGTAGGCCATCCAGGTCGCGTCCTTCTCGGCGGGAGTGGCGCGAGGCGAGACGTTCTTGGTCCTGCCGCCCTTGAAACGAAAGATGTTCAGGTTGTAGTAGGACGCGAAGAGATGGGTCGCGTCGGCCGGGTCGAAGACGATCCAGCCACCGTCTCCCCCCAGGATCTCGCCAAAGCTATCCGGCCGAGCGGTCGTCGTCACCACGGTACCATTGTCCTGGGCCCCGCCGCCGAAGACACGTCCATCGCTCTGCGACACGTCGGCGTCGTAGAACATGGTGGTCGCGAGACCGTTGCTTCTGTTCGTCCACGAAAGGCCGCCGTCGTGGCTCACGTCCATGCCGCCGTCGTTTGGATCGTATACGCGGCCGGGCGCCGCCGCGGGCATCAGGAGCGCATGGTGGTCGGCGTGCGCATAGTTCGGCTCGCCGCGGTCGGCGTCCCAGTGGGTGACCTGTCTCCAGGTCTTGCCGCCGTTCAGCGAGAGATGTAGGTCTACCCCTCCGCAGAGGACGTGAGCCGGGTCCGTCGGGTGGACCGCGATCGTCGAGCCGTACGACATTTGCCCCTCGTCCTTGAAGTGGGTTCCGGCTACATTCGCCCAGGAAGCTCCCCCATCTGTGCTTCGAAAGACGCCGAGCAGCAGATCGGCGCGGGCGCTCGCTTCGTCGGCCGCGAGGGCATACATGGTATTGGGGTCCGAGCCACTCACCGCCAGACTGGTTCGTCCGAAGCGTTCTCCGGGAGGTAGCCCCTTCCGCAGTGGCGTCCAGGTCAGCCCATCGTCGACGGACCGATAGATGCCGCTGGCGGGACCTCGTGCGGTGAAGGTCGCGTAGATCACGCCCCGGCGCTTGGGATGGAAGACGACCGAGTGGCACCAGTAGTTTCCTGGCGCCACGAAGGTCTCGCGCTTCCAAGTCAGGCCGCCGTCTCTCGATGCGTACATGCCGCCGATATCGTGGCCCGCGCTGACCTCGTCAAATCCAACGCCCCCGAGAACGAGATGCCGGGTGTCGGCCGGGTCGATGGCGATGGCTCCAATTCGGCGCGGGAGTCCCGTTCGCTCCGAAGACGCCGCGAGATGCCAGGTCTTGCCGGCGTCGAGGGTCTGATAGACGCCGACCCCCGGATAGGAATCGGCGGATAGGTTGGCTTCACCGGTTCCGCAGTAGAGGAGGTTGGGGTTCTTCGGATCGATGGCGAGGGCGCCGACGTTCGGGACATCCTGACTGTGCCACTGCGACTCCCAGGTCTTTCCCGCGTCGCCGCTGAACCACACGCCGCCGCCGGCGGCCCCGACCCACACCCGGTCCGGATTGACGGGATCGGCGACTATCGAGGTCATGCGGCCACCGATGTTGGTGGGGCCGATACTTTCCCAGGTTCGCGTCCCGGGCGCCGCCGGGAGAGCCGCGTGGGCCCGTACCCGCTCCCGGACCAGAGTCCCCACCGGAGCTTCCCGCACGGGCCAGCCGGCGCGTGCGCGAAACCAGACCGTTCGCGTCTTGTGACTCACGAGCCGAAGTCCCGGCCCGCCGGGATTTCGCTTCTTGCGCGGCCCGAGTTCGAAGACGATACGGGCCGCAACCTCGGCCAGGGTACGCCATGGCGCGCCCGCCGCTGCGGTCGAGTGACCTGCCGAGGTTCTGGCGCTGAGTCGGCGCTTGCCCATTTCGTGCTCCCTCGCCTGTAGTGCGGGTGGTCGGGCCGGGGCTCAGAGGCTAGGCTGGGTGGACATGAGTGTCAAGGTAGTTCCGACCCAGTAAGGGCATCTCTCCGATCTCGCCGGCGCGTGCATCGGCGGCTGCCTGACGATCGTCTATGCTGTGCTGCAGTCGCTGACCGGGCGGACCTACCAGGTGTGGAAAGAGAACGTCGGCGGCAGCGCGCTGAACGATCTCGATACCATCTGGCAGGACGGTGGGGTGCTCGTGGAGCGACCGGGCGATTGATTCTTGTCCTCATCGCCGGCGGGCTCCGCTGACGAAGGCCGCCACCGGGGCCGGCGGGCCGGAGAAATCTCGCGGGGAACCCGGGCGGGTGGCTTACGGTAGTGAACGGTGAGCGCGTCCGCCCGTGTCTTCTGGAGCCTCGTCATCCTCGCGATGGTCGCCCTGGTGGGGGCGCTGCCGCTGGCGGTCCGGCATCGCTTCGAGGCGGTCTGGATCCCGTCGACGTCCATGGCCCCGACGCTCCTGGTGGGCGACTACGTGCTGATCGACAAGTCCGCGCACTGGCCGGCCCGTGGAGACCTGATCGTCTTCACCGACCCGAATGATCCGAGCGAGATCCTGGTCAAGCGGATCGTCGGCCTGGGCGGGGAAGAGATCACGGTCCAGGGCCACGACGTCTACATCAACTGCGAGCCGCAGCGAGACGCCTGCCCTCCGGTCGCCCAGCCCTACGCCGACTTCACCGACGAGGTGCGCGCGGCCAAGGACGTGGAGCGGCTCGAGATCCCGTCGGGGGCGGTCTTCGTCATGGCCGACAACCGCAACGCGGGGGAGGACAGCCGCCACTGGGGGCCGGTGTCGCACGCGCACATCATCGGGCGCCCGGTCTGGGTCTACTGGTCCTCGGATCCCGACGGCAGCACCCGTTGGAGCCGCGTCGGCCACCGGGTTCGCTAGCGGCTACTTGCCCCGCAGCTTCGGATCGAGTGCGTCCCGCAGGGAGTCGCCGAACAGGCTGAAGCCGAAGACGGCCAGGCTGATGGCGATGCCGGGGAAAAGGCCGATCCAGGGTGCCTTCTCTGCGTACGACGGCGCAGAGCCGGAGAGCATCAGTCCCCACGAGGGGGTCGGCTCGGCCGCGCCCAGCCCCAGGTAGGACAGCGCGGCCTCGGCCAGGATCGCGGTACCGAGCTGCGCGGTCAGCATGATCAGATAGGGCGCGAACACGTTGGGCAGGAGATGCTGTCGCACCACGCGGTAGTGCGAGGCCCCGAGGCCGTGGGCCGCCTCCACGTACTGGTTCTCCTTGACGGAGAGCGTGGTGGCCCGCACCACCCGCGCCGCGCGCGGGATGATCGGGATCGCGACCGCGATGACCACGTTCGGCACCGCCGGCCCCAGGATCGAGGCCACCGCGAGGGCCAGGATCAGCTGGGGGAACGCGAGCAGCACGTCCATCACCCGCTCGAGCAGCAGGTCGACCGTTCCGCCGCAGTAGGCGCTCAGCACCCCCAGCAGGCCGCCGATCGAGCAGCCCGCGAACGAGGCGGCGAAGCCCACGAAGAGGGCGATGCGTGCACCGTACATGATGCGGCTCAGGATGTCGCGCCCGAACTCGTCGGTTCCGAGCCAGTGATCGGCCGCGGGCCGGGAGAACTGGGCCGCGTAGTCGGGCTGGTACGGATCGTAGGGGGCGAGGGGCTGCGCGAGCGCGGCCACGAGCAGCATGGCCACGATGATGAGCGCGCCGGCCGCCCCGAGCGGCTTGGCCCGCGCGAAGGCCCACGCCTGATCGAGCCAGCCCATCCGGGAAGCCGCGGGCGCGGCCGGGGCGGCGTCGATGAGGGAGCTGTCGACGCTCACCTCAGTGGTACCGGATGCGCGGGTCGAGCCACGCGTAGGTGAGGTCGATG
>WNFO01002407.1_pt1 | contig 22970 bp, 22 predicted proteins | sample 5400251 | NCBI WGS metagenome assembly WNFO01 (sample SAMN13153354, study PRJNA577476) | soil metagenome | isolation source: 100 cm saprolite under Madrone tree | place: USA:California | collected 2016-06-14
CCACCGCCAGCACAGGCATGGGCAGCATGCCCTTGGCCACGAACGCCTTGTTGTCGATGGCATCCTGATCGAAGGCCTTGAACTGCTCAAAGCCGGAATGCATAGCGCCAGGAAGGGCGTACAGCCTGGCGTAGTGCCGGCGTGAGGCTTCATCGAAGCGCTTCGGATCTGCCGAGAATTCGTTCCAGAAGCGGTCGAGATAGATCCGCTCGCGCCCCTTGACCAGCCGTTCCATATCTGGGCCGCCGAAACGGAAGTGCCAGAGCAGCGGACTCTTCAGGATCTCGTCCCATGGACCGACGCCCGGCACCGGTCCATCCAGGAGGGCGAATTTCGTGACGCGTCCCGGCTGGCCGGCTGCGAAGGCGTAGCCGACCATGTTTCCGATGTCGTGGGTGACGAGATCGACCTTGTCGATCTTGAGCGTGTCGAGGACGGCGGCGACGTCGCCCGCCTGGGCCTTCTTGTCGTAGCCACCGGCCGGGTGGGAGGAGAGGCCCATGCCACGCAGATCTGGCACGATGACGGTGTGGCCGCGCGCCAGCCGGGCGGCGAGCGGCGCCCATATGTCACCCGTCTCTCCGTAGCCGTGGAGCAACACGACCGCCGGCCCCTGCCCGCCGACGCGCACGAAGATCTGTGCACCGCGGGTCGAGATCGTTCGGGTCTTGAAGTTGGCCGGGAACGAGGGGACCTGGGCTCGGGCCGTCGTCGCCAGGAGCACGGCGCTCAAGGCAACCAAGCCGAATGCTCGCATTTCTGAACTCCGGTCAATCCTCAACATTGATATCTCCCGACGCGGTTAATCGTGGTTGACTTCGACAATGGCGTTGGCGAAGGCCTGAGGAGCTTCCGCGAAGTCACTTCTGTTGTTGGTGTTCACGTGGATCATCGGCGGGATCAAGGTATTCAAGGCCCAACGGACCAATGGCCGTTACCTGGGTGACGTACTCACCGGATTTTGCCCAGTGGAAGTGGGACGTATTGCCGGGCAGAACGATGACGCTACCGGCCGGATACGCCTCCACTTTGTCGCCGTCGAACCGATCGCCCAGGCCGATGTAGAAAACGCCGGACATGACCGTGTACACTCTGTCCTCCGGGTGCCTGTGTGGCATCAGCCTCACGCCGGAGGGCACTTTGACCCTGATCACGTAGGGGCCGGGCTCTGAGGGCTGACCGACAACGATGGCGAGCCGGACCGAAGGTGGGAACGCCGGGAATGGCATCCAGTCGATCTGTTCGGGCAGGACCGATCTGAAAACGGCCTGGCCTGGCTGATGGGGTCGAATCATTGCGGTCCTTGTTATCTGAACGCCGCTACTTCACGAAGACGCACCCGCAATGTCACGGCGGCGTGGGGGCGTATCCATTGGACGATCGTATCGTCGATACCATGGCATCGGTGCGGCGACATGTCGACAGAAACCGATACCAAAGTATCATGGAGATTGGCGCGGCCACCGCCATATCCTCACTGCACGGGCGAGTCCGCACGCATGAGAACCGACGAACACCTCACCGGCTTCGGACGAATGCACGAGATGGGATTGTGGTGCTCACTCCAAAGCCGAGCTTAGTCTGACCCGCTCACTCGTGGCGGTCGTCGACGACGACGACTCGGTGCGGGAGTCGCTGCCGGATTTGTTGAGGGAGCTCGGATTTGTGGTGCATGCGTTCTCGTCGGCCGAAGGGTTTCTCGCCTCGGAGTTCCTTGATGACATCGAGTGCCTCATCCTCGACGTCGCGATGCCTGGGATGAGCGGCCCTGCTCTTCAGCAAGAGCTGCTGCGTCGTCGGCGGAGCATTCCGATTGTCTTCATTACCGCTCACGCCGACGAGAATATCTGGGCCCAGGTGCTCGAGGCTGGTGCGGTTGCCTGCTTGCTCAAGCCATTCACCGAGACAGCCCTACTTGATGCGGTAATGAAAGGGCTTCGAAATCCTTGACAGCGGTCTTCCTCGCACGAGACTATAGACGGATTCGCGAATCAGCGTACGCCTCGGTCGACGGAGGTTCTGACATGGAGACTTCACTCGCATCTGTTGTCGACGAGCTGTCGCAACTGCGTGACCAATTGGAGAAGGAGGTTGCGGAACGAAAGCGCGCAGAAGCGGCCCTCCTCGAAAGCGAGCGCGAGTCGCGCCTGATCGTGGACCGTATTCCCGGCTTGGTCGCAACCTTGACCCCGGCCGGTGAGGTCGAAGGCGTCAATCACCAAGTCCTCGAATACTGCGGCCGGACGCTGGAAGAGCTGAAACAGTGGGGGACCAGCGACACCGTTCATCCACAGGATCTTCCTCGCGTCATTGAGGTCATCACCCAATCCATGGCGTCGGGCGATCCCCACGAGATCGAGGAACGGATTCGACGTTTCGATGGCGTGTATCGATGGTTTCAAGTCCGCGGGCTCCCCCTGCGCGATGCGACCGGCCGTATCGTCCGCTGGTACGTTCTGCTCACCGACATCGACGCACGGAAGCGGGCCGAGGCCCAGCTCGCCGGCGAGAAGCGACTGCTCGAGATGGTGGCCTCGAGCTGCCCGCTCACCGACGTGCTCACTGCGTTGTGCACATTTGTAGAAGTCATTTCCGCCGATTGTCACTGCGGCGTGTACTTGATCGATTGGAGTGGTCCGAGGTTCCGGAATGGGGCTGTTCCCAGCCTTCCGGCGACCTTCAACGATCCGATTGACGGACTGCCCGTCCGTCGTGAGATCGGACCATGTGGGCAGGCGGCGCTGTTAAAACAGCAGGTGATTGTGACAGACCTCGAGACAGATCCTCTTTGGCAGGAATCGGCAATTCGACCACTCGCACTAGCACACGGAATACGATCGCACTGGTCCACGCCCATTTTCGCTCGCGACGGGCGCGTGTTGGGAACCTTTGCGATCTTTCACCGCGAACCCGCGAGCCCGACGCAGATTCAGCAAGATCTGATCGCGCAGGTCACACACATTGCCAGCATCGCCATCGAGCGGGCATCGAGTGAAGCGGCGCTGAAGCGCAGTGAAGCGTTCCTTGGGGAAGCCCAACATCTGAGCCGCGTCGGCAGCTTTGCCTGGCGTGTGGCCAAGAACGACATCACCTGGTCCGAGCAGCTGTATCGCATCTTCCAGTTCGATCCTCAGGTGCCGGTTACGCTCGACCTGATCGGAACACGAGTCCATCCGGAAGACCTCACGTTGTTGCACGACATGATCGCACGAGCGAGGAGTGCCGCCAGCGACTTTGAATACGAACATCGGTTACTGATGCCCGATGGATCGGTCAAACATCTTCATCTGATCGCGCACGGGACGAAAAACGAGAGCGGCGAAGTGGAGTACATCGGCGCAACTCAGGACGTGACGCAGCGTCGACTCGCAGACGAGGCGCTCGATAAGGCTCGATCGGAGCTCGCGCACGTCACCAGAGTCATGAGCCTTGGAGCATTGACCGCGTCGATTGCACATGAGGTCAACCAGCCGCTCTCGGGCATCATCACCAACGCCAGTACGTGCCTTCGGATGTTGGATGCCGATCCTCCGAACGTCGACGGCGCGCGCGAAACGGCGAAGCGGACGCTTCGCGATGGCAACCGCGCCTCGGATGTCGTCACGCGGCTGCGTGCCCTGTTCAGCAAGAAGGAACTCACGCTGGAGTCGCTGGATCTGAACCAGGCCGCGCGAGAGGTCATCGCCCTGTCTTCCAATGAACTTCAGAGAAACCGGGTCGTTCTTCAGTTGGAGCTGCCCGACGATCTCCCGCCGGTCAAAGGGGATCGTGTCCAGCTCCAGCAGGTCATCCTGAACCTGCTCCGGAACGCTTCCGACGCGATGGTCGCAGTTGACGATCGCCCGCGGCAGTTGATGATCAGAACCGAGCGCGACCCAGGCGACCGGGTGCGCCTCACCGTGAAGGACGCGGGGGAGGGTTTTGACTCCCGCACGGTGGATAAGCTTTTCGAAGCGTTCTACACGACCAAGCCCAGCGGTATGGGGATTGGCCTCTCGGTCAGTCGCTCCATCATCGAGTCTCATCATGGACGCATCTGGGCAGAGCCGAATGACGGTCCGGGCGCCACGTTTGCATTTGCCATTCCCTGCGCCGTCATGAGGACTGTGTGATGGCCGTGGCTTCGCTCGTGGCGATCGTCGACGACGACGAGTCGGTGCGCGAATCGCTCCCCGACCTGCTGAGGGAGTTCGGTTTCGAGGTCCAGGCGTTCACGTCGGCGGAGGAATTTCTCGCATCGGATTGTGTCGAGCAGACCAGGGCATTGCTCCTCGACATCGCGATGCCGAGGATGTCCGGTCCCGAGCTGCAGCAGGAATTGACGCGTCGCGGGCATAAGACCCCCATCGTGTTCATTACCGCGAATGGCGATGAGACCATCGGCCCACGCATGATTGCCGAAGGCGCGGTGGAGTGTCTGCACAAGCCATTCAGCGAGGGCGCGCTCCTCCGGGCGCTGAACGCTGCTTTGACAGTAGGGTGAATCGAGGTCAGCACACATGCCCGACGCGACACCCATCGTGTTCGTGGTCGACGACGACGTATCGGTACGCGAATCACTGGAATTACTGATCCGCTGCGCCGGCTGGACGGCCGAGACCTTCGCGTCCGCCCAGGAGTTCGTGTCCCGGCCGCGGGTGCCTGCGCCGAGCTGCCTGGTGCTCGATGTGAGCCTGCCGGGGCTCAACGGGCTTGAGCTGCAACAGCGCGTCGCGGCGGAGCGGACCGACATGCCGATCATCTTCATCACGGGTCACGGCGACGTGCCGATGTCCGTGCAGGCGATGAAGGCCGGGGCTGTCGAATTCCTGACGAAGCCGTTCGGCGACGACATCCTATTGAGTGCGATCCGGAACGCCCTCGAGCGCAGTCGCGCCGCTCTTACCCACGAGGGCGAGATACGGGCGCTTCGGGATGCTTACGCGTCACTCACTTCCCGCGAACGGGAGGTCATGGCGTTGGTGGTCACCGGCCGGTTGAACAAGCAGGTCGGCGGCGAGCTGGGGATCAGCGAGATCACGGTGAAGGCGCACCGGGGCAAGGTGATGCGGAAAATGAAGGCCGGCTCGCTCGCCGACCTGGTGAAGATGGCCGCGCAACTCCGGCTCGCGCCTGCAACGATGCGAAATCACACCTCCGCATCGGTTGCACAGCGCGGTTCAGGTGTGTAAGGTCAAGCACTATCGCACAGGGTTCACCTGATGCATACACCGAGACGCTTTCGGTTCCTCGGCGTTGTGATCATCGCATGCGCCGCGACACTGCGTGCTCCGCCGTCTCCGGCGCAGGCGCCCTCGCGCGCGGCCCGACCGACACCGGCTAGCCGCGGCGGCAATCGCGCTCCGGACTATCCGGAGCATGCTCCCGCCCCTCCCGAGCAGGTTGCCCGTGGCCAGCAGATCTTCCGGAGCAATTGCAGCTTCTGCCATGGCTCGGACGCCAGGGGCGGAGAAGCCGGCCCGAACCTCGTCCGAGACGAGGTGGTGCTCCGCGATCAGAACGGTGAGCTGATCACGCCCATCGTTCAGAACGGCATCCCAGCCCAGGGAATGCCGAAGTTCGGGCTTAGCGCACCGGAGATCACCGATATTGCCGCCTGGCTGCACAGCCAGCCGCTCTCCGATCGTGGCACGCCCAGCACACTCGATATCCTGGTGGGCAACGCCAAGGAAGGGGAAGCGTATTTCATCGGAGCCGGGCGGTGCACGCAATGCCACTCGGCCACCGGAGATCTCGCCGGGATCGGCAGCCGCTACGAACCCAAGACGATTCAAAACCTGATCGTCTCCGGTGGCGGCGGGCGCGGGCGTCGCCAGTCGGCCGCTGCCGCGCCGCCGGTGAAAGCGCCGCCCACGTCGGTGACCGTGACGCTCCCCTCGGGGCGGCGCGTCCAGGGCGAGCTCGATCACCTCTCCGCCTTCGTCGTGGCGCTGAGAGACTCGGACGGGACGTACTACAGCTTCGCCAGGCACGATTCGATCCCAAGGGTGCTCGTCACCAATCCGCTGCAATGGCATATCGACCGGCTCCCGCAATGGCGCGACGCGGACATCCATGACCTCACGGCGTATCTCGTCACCTTGAAATGAAGACCGGCACGCTGCTGCTCTCGATTGCGCTCTATCTGCCGACCGGGCCGTTGGTGGGCCAAGGGTTGGACCCCTCGTTGCTGACCAAGCCCGCGACCAACGCGTGGCCGACCTATGCGGGCGACTATTCGCAGCGGCGCTACAGCACGCTCAGACAGATCGACCAGACCAACGTTCGGCACTTGACCCTCGCCTGGGTGCGGCGCTTGACGGCCGGACCGGACGCCGGCGAGGGCAGCTGGTTCGGCCCGCCTTCCGGGCCTCCCGCCATCACCGGCGGTGCGGCCGAGGAGCCGGTGACCATGCCGGGCGCGACGAGCGGGTCGCCGCGTCTGTCGGGATCGATTCTGCAGGTGAACGGCATCCTCTACGTCTCGTCGCCCGACAATGCCTGGGGGGTGGACGCGCTCGACGGCCACGTACTCTGGCACTACTGGTGGAAGTCGCGCGGCGGCATCCACATCGGCAACCGCGGCATGGCGATGTACGGCGACTGGCTGTATTTCGAGACGCCGGACGACTATCTGGTTTCGCTGGACGCGAAGACGGGCCAGGAGCGCTGGCACAAGGAGATCGCCGATTTCAGCCAGCAATATTTCTCGACGACCGCGCCTGTCGTGGTGGGCAATCATGTGCTGGTGGGCACGGGCGACGATCTGGACGCGCCGGGATTCCTGCAATCGTTCGATCCGAAGACCGGCGACTTGCAGTGGAAGTTCTACACGGTGCCGATGAACAAGGGGGATCCGGGCCTGGAGACGTGGGCGAGCCTGGACGCGGCACGGCACGGCGGCGCGCAGGTGTGGACGCCGGGCTCGTACGACCCCGAGACGCATCTGTACATCTTCGGGACCGGGAATCCGACGCCGGCGTACACCGCCATGCTGCGCGCGCCGCGCGACGAACACACCAATCTCTACACCTGCTCGGTGGTGGCGCTGAACGTGGACACCGGAACGATGGCGTGGTACTACCAGACGTCGCCCAGCGACACGCACGATTGGGATGCGACCCAGGCGCCGGTATTGTTCGACGGGATGTTCGCGGGAAAGCCGCGCAAGATGACGATGCAGGCGTCGCGCAACGGGTACGCCTTCGTGCTGGACCGGACCACGGGCGAGCATCTCCTCACCGCGAAGTACTCGGACGCCGCCAACTGGGCCGACGCCATCAATGGCAGGGGTCAGCCCGTGCGGAGCGCGGCCAAGGACAATACGGTCGCCGGCTCGCTGGTATCGCCCGACAACGGCGGCGCGACGAACTGGAATCCGCCGAGCTACGATCCCCGGACGGGACTGTTGTATGTCGTATTGCGTGAGATCTACGCGATGTATTACCTGACGGATAAGGATCCGCGCATGCTCGTGGGGCTAGGAGGCAGCGAGCAAGACGTCGTGGGATCGCTCGGCACGTCCATGGTCGCGATCGATTATAAGACAGGCAAGCTCGCTTGGAAATACCGGCTCACCGGCGGAAGTGGCACCGGTCTACTCACGACGGCGGGCGGTCTGCTGTTCGCCAACGACGGATCCGGGAATCTGGTTGCGTTTGGCCTGCGCGGGACGCGGCCCCCGGTGCCTCTCTGGCACGCCCATATCGGCTCGATCGAGAACGCCGCGGAGACCTACACCCTGGGCGGCCGCCAATATGTGCTCGTGACCGCTGAGGGGGCGCTTTACGCGTTCTACCTGCAATAGACCACCACCGCCCATATGAGCTGGACTCCAGTCACCGCGGAACTATTCCCGCGGGAATTTCCGCCGAGCCCCCGTGGTCCTGTCGGGAGACGCTACTCCCGAACTCTGTCAGCAGGAGGACCCATGGTGGTATCGACGGCAGTATCGCAGCTCCTCGCGCGGTGGGGGCACTTCTACGGCCACACGCCCGTGAGGGCGTCGGTGACCTATCTCCATCTCCTCGGCATCCTGGTAGGGGGCGGCGTGGCCGTCTCGGCCGATCGCGCGTCGCTCGGGCTCTCGCCCGCGACGCCGGACTGGTCCCAGGAGCTGGCCCGCCTTGCCAGTGTGCATCGCTGGGTGCTAGGAGGCCTCACTCTCATTTTTGCGAGCGGCCTGCTGATGATGCTCGCGCAGCTCGACACGTTTGCAACCTCGGTCGTGTTTTGGAGCAAGATGGGGCTCATCGCCCTGTTACTCGGCAATGGCTACGCGCGGATGCGAGCGGAGACCGCGCTCCGAAAGGGCGTCGCCGCCGGATGGGGTGGGTTCCGGCGGGCATCGGTTGCAAGCCTCGTGCTGTGGTTGGCCATCCTGTTGGCCGGCACGTTGCTCCACTCCACCACCTGACCAGCAGACACGAGCAGGCCTAAGATCATCTTCATGCCACCGAACAAGGAAGCCTTAGCCTTCGCCTCACCGATAGCTCGCGGCTGGCTGCGATCCGCTTGGCCACGCCAGCCGTAATCGGAACTCCCGCCGCAACAGCAGCATCGCGAGCCCGAACTGCACGAACACGGACGCCACCGACAGCCACCAGAGCCAGCGCAGCTCGAAGCCCGGCAGGCGCGACAGGATCACGCCGGGGATGGCGACGAGGGCAATGCGCACCACCGAGGCGATGAGCGAGGGGACGGTGTTGCCCATGGCCTGGAAGGTGCTCCCAGCCACGAACACCAGGCCCGACGCGACGTAGTTGAACGAGATGATGCGCAGGTACTCCGTCCCCACCGCGATGACGGCCGGGTCCTTGCTGAACACGCGCACCAACGGCCCCGGCAGCAAATGGCAGGCGGTCGCGAACGCCACCATGATGGCCACCGACAGCCACGCGGCATCCTTGAACGTGTCCTTCACGCGTTGCGCCAGACGCGCCCCGAAGTTCTGGCCGGCCACGGGAGCCACCGAGAACGCCAGCGCGACGACCGGCATGAAGCCCGCCTGGATGATGCGCATGCCGATGCCGAATCCCGCCTGCGCCGCGGCGCCGAACGGCCGCGTAATCGCGTAGACCAGGCTGAGATACACCGTCATGATGCCGAACTCCACGCCGCTTGGCAGGCCGATGCCGAGCATGCGCTTCCACACGTCGGGTCGCGGCCTCCAGGCCGACGGGTCGAACCGCAGGAACGAGCCGACTTTTCGGAAATACGCGGTGAGCCATACCAGGCCGACCACGATGGCGATGAGTGAGGCCACGGCCGCGCCGGCGACGCCGAGCGGATGGCCCGTGCCCCAGCCGAAAATGAGGAATGGCGCGAGGATCATGTTGATGATGACCGTCGCGGTTCCCACCACCATGCCGGTCTTGAAGTTGCCGACGGCGCGCAGGGCGGCGCTCATGGCCACGAGCCCGAACTGCAGCGCCATGGCCGGGACGAACCAGGCGAGGTACTGTGCCGCCAGCTCGGCGGTGCGCGCGTCGGCGGCCATGCCGCGGGCGTAGGGGAGGCGCGTGGCCAGGCCGACCACGAGGAACAAGGCGCCCGTCACCATGGCCAGCACCTGCGCCTGGTTGAAGAGCATTACGGCTGCGGGCGCGTCCTTCCGGCCCACGGCGTGAGAGATCACGGCGGTGGTGCCGACGCCGAGCATCTGCGTGAGGGCGAGCACGATGAAGGTGAGGTTGCCGGCGATGCCGACGGCGGCGACGGCGGCGGTGCCAAGGCGACCCACCCAGTAGAGGTCGATCAGGAAGTAGAGGGTCTGAAACAGCATGGTCACGAGCATGAAGCCCGTGGTTTTCAGCAGGTGGCGGGTGATGGGGCCGGTGGTGAGGTCTTGCATGGCGACCGAAGATGCCGCGAAAGGTGCCGGGGCGCCACGCGAAAACGAGCCCTGACTCTGTAACAGCGCTCGCCAATTATCTCAAAAGCGTGCCTCCCGGGGTACGGTGCGCTGTGGCGCCGTTCACCCAGTCGCGCGGCGCCTGTCTCACGGGGATCATCGATCACCAGAAAATCCAGCTCGTTCAGGACACATGTGCGGCCGAAGCGACGTGGGGTCAGCGAAGCGAGCAGCCGCCCCATTGCCCGCAATGCGCTCGGGCGGGGTCCCTGGCGCGATGGAGCGGAAATGATAACGTCGAGTCGTGTATTCGCTCACCTTTGGTGGGCGCGGTCGTGTGTAAGTCGTTCTGACACATTGACTCTATGCTTCATTTTCGGCATCTGTTCGGTCCAGGCAAATTACTCGAGCCAGGAGGCTATCCATGGGCCTAAAGACCGGTATCGAGTGGACCGACGCTACGTGGAATCCCGTCACGGGGTGTACCAAGGTCACCGCCGGCTGCGATCACTGTTACGCCGAAACACTCGCCAGGAAGCGCCTCCACAACATGTACGTTCGACGGCTTCCAGTGGTCGACACATCCGAAAACCGCGCCGACCCATTCGCCGTGCGACTGTGGCCGGAACGACTCGACCATCCACAGAAGTGGGCCGAGCCGCGGATGGTTTTCGTCAACTCGATGTCGGATCTCTTCCATGCCGATGTACCCGATGATTTTGTTTTGCGTGTTTTCGAATCGATGCTCGAGGCAGGTAGACACGTCTACCAAGTACTCACTAAGCGGCCATCACGTGCGGTGCGGTTTTGGAAGCGGTTTGGCTCAGTCCTAGGGCTGCAGGAAGTGCCAGAGCACATCTGGATGGGAACATCAGTCGAGAGCCAGGAAGTCACCTATCGCATCCGACACCTCAAGCTGCTTCCCGCCAAGCTTCGTTTCCTCTCCTGTGAGCCCTTGCTCGGGCCGATCGATCTGGATCTCGAGGAGATTCACTGGGTGATCGTCGGAGGCGAGAGCGGGCCCGTGCGGAGGGCAATGGAAGCGGCATGGGCCGAGTCCGTTCGCGACCAGTGTTTGCACCAAGGAGTTCCGTTCTTCTTCAAACAGTGGGGCGGTAGGACACCGAAAGCGGGAGGACGTGAACTAGGCGGCCGCATCTGGAGCGAACTACCATCGCTCGCTGGTACCACCGCGTAGGACGCTTATAAGGGGAGCGTGAGTTGATCGGACGCGTACTTCTTTACTTGCATCCAGAACCCTCGACCTTTGTCGTGCTTTGAAAAGAAGGCTAGGTAGTACAAAGGCAGGCGCTTCTCCGTCGTCCGCACTTTGATCATGTCATCGAGTTCCATCGGCAGGTATCCGATCTGCGCCATCCGCCCAGAGTACTCCTTTGCGAGAAACTCAACGACTGATATACGCTGGCGCTCTGCAGCTTTCCAGCGGTCCCGCCAGGTTCGATCGCCCAAGAATAGGTCGATGGTTCGGTTCCCTTCCTCTACATACCATTGAACATTGCGGTTCGCGTCGATGTAGAGAGCCAACAGAATCAGAAAATCCATCGCCCGACCGTCCGCAATTCTCCGCACAGTCTCGAAATGGATGTTCAGCTTATAAGGGTCAAGGAAGCAGAACGAGAGCGTCTTCTCACCAGACTTCTCTGAGATCGTCTCCAGAATCCGATTGACGGCGGCGTTAGCGTCACCAGGGATGTACGTAACTACGTGCGGCCGCTCGAGGCGAGCGACTCGCAATCTAAGCGCCTCCAGAGCGTCGGGATTATCGTCGGCGAATACATAGGCATCGAAGGGATCTGGCAGGCTAAGGGCAATCATCGGAGAACCAAGGACAACACGGCCGGTGTCGCGCACCCTGGAGTGTCCTGGACCGCAGAACAGATCCAAGTAGATGCGTCGGGGCCAGCGATTCTTCATCCCGGTGGAGAACATCTCCGCGTACATGCCGACGTACCGGTACTTGTCCTCCGCCCAAGGACCAATGGGATTGGTGAGGAGACCGTCGTCCGGGACGGTGACGAAGTAGTCGCGACGCCTTTTCCCCATTTAGTCGCGGAACGCCACTAGCGCCCTCATTGACCTCTAAAGCAGCTGCGCGACGCCGGCCGGACCATCGACTCCAGCTGGGCTGAGCCGTCCTAGCGTGTCTCCAGCGGATGTTTGCTCCGCTCGTAGAACTCGTTTTGCAGCCGCAGGCTCTCCTGGTCCGCCTTGACCGCGCGGATCGCCTGCACGATCCCGTTGATCCAGGTCTTCGCCTCGAACTCGCCCAGCTCGCGCGTCGCGGCGGCGCCTTCGCCGGCGTAGTGATTCGGGAACCGCGCGTACCACCAGATGCCGGTGTAGAGGCCTTCCGGTAACGCCGCCAGGCGCGCCTGATCGGCACCGGATTCCTGCGTCGCGCGATCCAGGTGCACCAGGTCGGGCCGGGCGATCATGCTCATGGACGTCTCGCTCTCGCCGGCATGCATGTCGGTCGCGGGGTTCGATTTGTGCGCCGGCTCGCCCTTCCCGTTGCGCGCGATGCCCGCTACGTACACGACGTAATCGTGCGGCGCTTCGAGCTGCGCCTGCGCGAAATACGGGAGCAGGCTGTTGTTGCCGCCGTGGCCGTTCACGATGATGACCTTTTTGCAGCCGTTGCGGGCCATCTCGTCGGTCGTCTCCTGGAGCAATTCGAGCTGCAGGTGCGCACTGTAGGCGACCGTGCCGGGCTGCTGCTTGGCCTCGAAGATCTGCCCGAAGTAGTACTCGGGAAAGACGATCGCGTATTCCTGCTGGGCGGCGTTGAGCGCCACGTAGCGGACGTTGAGCAGATCGTTGCCCAACGGCAGATGCGGGCCGTGCTTCTCCAGGATGCCGAAGGGGAGCAGGCACGTCCCTCGTGCCCGGCCGATGGCGTCGCGGAACTCGGCGGCGCTCAGCTCCTCCCAATGCACCGACAGCTTGGTTTGCGGCGACGGTGGTGACGGTGCCTGTGCGCCTACGACGGAAGCGCACAGAGCGTTGATGGAAAGCAGCAGGGTCTTGTGCAAGGGTCCTCCAGTATGCGTGGGCCTGCGGCGCTTACGTTGCTTGCGGGCGGCGATTCCCGCCAGTCCGCGCCGGTTGTCGATTCCGGTCCCCGCCGCTCGTCGTCAGTTTGAAGGGGGACACACGGCACGTTCACGCGACGGTCGGAGGAATTATCAGATGCGAAAGCTCATTGTTTCCGAATTCATTACGCTGGACGGCGTGATCCAGGCGCCGGGTGGCAAAGACGAAGATCGCGATGGCGGGTTCGAGCACGGCGGCTGGACCATGCCCTACTGGCACGATGACATCGGCAAGAGCTTCGGCGCGATGATGCAGGATGTCGACGCCCTGCTGCTGGGTCGGCGCACCTATGTGACGCACGCTGCGGCGTTCGAGCCGATGGCCCCGGGCGACCCGTTCGGGGATATGATGAACGCGCCCAGGAAATACGTGGTCTCGAGGACGCTCCAGAAGCCCACATGGCGCAATACCACGATCATCCGCGAGAACGTGATCGAATCGGTGCGCGCTCTGAAGGCGCAGCCCGGCAAGAGCATTGCGACGGATGGCAGTAGCCAGCTCGTGCACGCGTTGCTGGCGCACGATCTGGTGGACGAGCTGCATCTGCTCGTCTATCCCCTGATGCTGGGGTCCGGCAAGCGGTTGTGGCCGGGCGGAGTGGACCGGGCGTTCGTGCTGCGGTCTACGACGCCGTATCCAAGCGGGGTTGTAGGCTTGGACTATGTGCGCCGGCGCCCTTGAACACCAGCCACAGCATGATCGCCAGCTCTCCGAACAGCGCAGGCTGCGAGTAGGCGAACACCTTGTTCTGATAATCCGGAAAGAACAGCCCCGTGAGGCTCAGGACCACGTAGGCGACGCCGTTGATGATGAGCCACACGCCAATGAACCGCGGCACGAAGCGCGACTTGTACGCCAGGGCCCCCATGGGGAAGAGCCACAGGCCCCACAAGATCTCGGCGGCAATGATCTGAGCGTGATGCAGGCGGAGGAACAGCAGGACCAAAGCATCACGCTGCGGCTTGTCGAACACGGACAAGAAGTCGGGCCCCTGCGCGACCATGAGGGCGCCGGCATCGCTCACCACGTTCACGAAGTTGATGAGGGCGGGCATGACGCCCCCAAAAATCACGAGCAGCACCGCGAGTTGCTGGTCGACCCCTTCGAACAACCGGTAAAACGCCAGCACGAGGAAGATCAGGGCCACGGCGCCGGCGATATCGCTCAGCATTCCGAATCGGAACAGCCACTGGTGCACGGCGATATTGCCGGCCGTCGCGGCCGCGTTGTCGTGGACGAAGAGCTTGTTGGGGATGTAGATGAGGCGCAGCGGCCCGAGCAGTACGAGGAGCAGATACCAGAAGCCGACCACTCTTCCTGGATTGCGGGCCGAGTTCATGGGTTCTCCTACGCAACGAGCGGATGGGAAGGTTTCAAAGCTACAAACACCATACGGCTTTGATCTTGCACAGTCTTGCAAGCATCTCTTCGTACTCTTTGTTAACGCCTGCTCGTTCCGTCACGCCGATGAACTGGATCATATATCCATGGCGGCCGGGCATGATGACAAAGGGATACATGCCAGCGAGTTTCCCGGCGCCGATGTCTTCACTGGATACGTTGGGAGCGTAGTACATGACGTGTGGCCCGTTCAAGGTGCCGACACTGTCGTTCTCTTCCGGGTTCCAATACGTCCGCAGCACTGGAGACAGCATGTAGGAGATGCCGGCTCGTGCCGGCGCCTTGTAGTATCCGGTCTTGTAGCGGTCTTGGATGATCTTCTTTAGCTCGCCGGGAGGAGTGCCCTTGGCTTGCAACTCCGCGGCGTCAAAGAAGACCCGCATCTGTGCCTTGGCGCCCGCGTTGTCAAAGGAAATCGGGTAGAGAACATCGTCTCTGTATTCCCTCAGTGGCCAGGATCCCCTGAACGCGTCATCGCCGGTTCGGGCAACAAAGGCGTGGAATCCATTGGTACCCTGGCGGGCAACCTCGAAGCCCTTGGCAGGGTTCAACACGTACACCGTGGCATTGTCTCTGAGGTGCGGCGGCAGCGCGCTCAGGGCCAACTGGATTTCCAAATCTCGCGGTAACGGAGTGGTAAGCGAGAACAACAAGCCGATAGTAACCGTAATAGCCCTCGTCATCGTGACCTCCAGCGTTGGGTTCCGAGATATGCAACTGTCATGTTGCGTATTATATCAGGGCCCCCGATGATATGCAACCCCAGTGTTGCAGTTATTTGGGGCGCGGAGGGAAGCACAAAGCCCCGCAGCAGAAGTCGCTGCGGGGCTTGATCTTCGATCAGTCGGTCAGCGCTGCGCCGTCTGGAACAGCGGCAGGAAGCGCTCGTAGCCCTCGGCCTGCAGGCGCTCGACCGGAATGAAGCGCAACGAGGCCGAGTTGATGCAGTAGCGCAGCCCCGTCGGCGCGGGACCGTCGTCGAACAGGTGGCCGAGGTGGGAATCGGCGTGGGCCGACCGGACCTCGGTCCGCTTCATGAAAAGTGAGCGGTCGGTCTTCTCGGTGATGTGGCCTCGTGCTGCGTCACCTGATACTGCACTGGGGTCAGCGACTGCCGCAGCTCGGCGTCGCTCGGCTTCGTGTCATGCATGCTGGTTCGTTCCTCTGTCGCTGGGGCATCGGCGCCCCAGATTTTCCGCACGCGCTGGTCCCGGCCGCACGCCACGCGATACATGCCGTACCGGACTGGATTCTTGCGGTAATAGTGTTGGTGATACTCCTCGGCCGCGTAGAACGACGTGGTCGGCCGGATCTCGGTCGCGATCGGCTGGTGGAACCGCCCCTCCAGGGCGCGCCGCGATGCTGCGGCTATGCGGTGCTGGGCCGTATCGCGGTAAAAGATGGCAGTGTGGTACTCCGGGCCGTGGTCGCAGAACTGGCCGTCGGCCTGAGTCGGGTCGATGTCGTGCCAGAACGCGTCCACCAGGCGGTCGTACGAAATCTTGCGGGGATCGTACACCACCTGCACCGACTCGAGGTGTCCCGTCTGGCCGGTGGACACCTGCTCGTACGACGGATGGGGCAGGGTGCCGCCCGTGTAGCCGACCGTGGCGGACACGACGCCCGGCACCTGGTCGAAGGCGCGCTCCATGGACCAGAAGCAGCCGCCCGCGAAGGTCGCGGTGTCGAGCGGCGCGGTCGTGACAACGAGTGCGAGCAGGAAATTCATGGACTGAACGTAGTAGGGCACGACATGCCAGTGAAGCGCCCGTGCACTTTCTTAGAGCTTTCTCACGGAGCTCACACTCCCCGTGCCGGCCAGTGCATCGTAGCTTAGGCTCTCGTGCAGATACTCCTCGTCGAAGACGATCGCGAGCTGCGGCGCTTCCTGAGCAAGGCGTTCCGTGAAGAAGGCTACGGCGTCACCGAGGCCGAGACCGGCGACCGCGCGCTGGAGCGTGCCCTGGGCGGCGGCTTCGGCTGCATCGTGCTCGACGTGATGCTGCCGGGGCGGGACGGCTTCAGTGTGGTGTCGGAGCTGCGCGCGCGCGGCGTGTTCACGCCGGTGCTGCTGCTGACGGCTCGCGACGAGCTTGAGGCACGGGTAAAGGGCCTGGAAGGCGGTGCCGACGACTATCTCACCAAGCCGTTCGACCTGCCGGAGCTGCTCGCCCGGGTGCACGCGCTGATTCGCCGCGCCGAGCTGCGCCACCAGGACGCCACGCTGAAGGTGGACGACCTGACGCTCGACCCGCTCACGCGTCGGGTCACACAGGGCGAGCGGGTGGTGGATCTGAGTCCCCGCGAGTTTGCCCTGCTCGAGTTCCTGATGCGCAATGTTGGGCGCTCCGTGTCTCGCTCGCGCATCGCCGAAGCCGTGTGGAACTATCAGTTCGATCCCGAGACGAACGTGGTAGACGTGTACGTCAATTACCTCCGGAAGAAACTGAGCTTCGGGGGCCGCACGGCGCCGATCCGAACGGTCCGGGGAGTGGGATACCGCCTGGAGGGGGCCGCACCATGAGCGAGTCCCGGCTCGGCACGGTGCTCACCCGGCGGTTCGCGCGCGTGGCCTGGACCGGGCTCGCGGGGTACGCGCTGCTGGTGGTGGCGCTGTTCGCCGCGGCCGCGGAGATGGCCTTACGGCGCTCGCTCGAGCACTCGGCCGACCTCACCCAGTCGTTGCTCGGCGCCTACCGCGACTCGACGAGCGAGCCCGGAGGCGTCATGCCGTCGGCGCTGGCGGACCAGCTCGTCGCCATGGGCGGCCAGGTGGTGATCACCCGCACGACCACCGGGGCCGGAGGGAAGCAGGACGTCTACTTCGTATCCCCCGACATGCCTGCACGGCGGCTCGAGGGCTTGCCGGCGAGCGCTTCGCCGGACGACGTGCGGCAAGCGCTGCTCGCCGCCATCGCACAGCGGGCGCGCTGGCGGTATCGCGTGTTGCACCGCGCGGCGGGGGCGTTCGACATCTACGTGGTCGCGAGCCGGGAATCGTACGTCGTCGCGCTGGGCGCGCTCGCGGCCGCGGCAGCGTTGCTGCTCCCCGGCGCGGGCCTCGCCGTCGCGCGGGGCGCCCGTCAGGCGGTGGCCGGCGCGCTGCGCCCGCTTGAGCGCGTCGCCGCCGAGACGCGCGCCATCGGTCCGGCGGAGCTGGGCACGCGCCTCACCAGCCCGACGGGCCAGGCCGAAGTCACGGAGCTCGCGGACTCGGTCAACCGCATGCTCGAGCGGGTGGACCGCGCGCACCGGGCCCTCCAGGCCTTCACCGCGGACGCGAGTCACGAGCTGCGCACGCCGCTGACCCACCTGCGCGCCCGGGTCCAGTGGGCGGCCGCGGAGGGCCGTACGGAGGGGGAAATGCGCGAGGCGCTCGGCGCGATGGAGCGCGTCCTCGATCAGACGGCCAAGCTGGTCGAGGAGCTGTTGCTCATCGCGCGGGGCGAGAACCGCCAGCTGGCGCTGGCGCACGCGCCCTTCGAGCTCGGCGCCGTGGTGAACGAGGTGCGGGAGATCACGGAAGCGATGGCGCTAGGGCGCGATCTCACGGTGTCCGCGGCGCCGTCGCCACCGCTCTGGGCCCTGGGGGACGCCGATCGGACCCGCCACATCCTATTGAACCTCGCCTCCAACGCCGTGCGCTACACGCCCAGCGGCGGCGTCACGTTCGCGCTCGAGCGCAACGGGGCTATGGTGGGCGTGAGCGTGCGCGACACGGGACCCGGTATCGCGCCCGAGCATGTGGAGCGGATCTTCGACCGGTTCTTCCGGGTCGATCAGTCGCGCAGCCGCGACCTCGGGGGCACGGGGCTTGGCCTCGCAATCGCGCGCCTCTTGGCCGAGCTGCAAGGCGGCCACATCGCGGTCGCCAGCGCCCCCAGCGCGGGCAGCACTTTCACCGTGTGGCTGCCGACGGCGGAGTCCCCGCTCGGTTCGTGAATGTCCCAGGCCCTACCAGGCCACGGCCATCACCACCAACCGGCAGAGCCTTTCGCCGGCGGGGCAGACGCTCAGGCGCAGTGTACCGTGCCGACTCCGGCTCGGCGGTGCGGCGACCGTGGGAGTGGCCGCGAAGTACGCCGAGTCGGGCGTCACGCGGGGCGAGTCGAAACGGAGGACTGTCCCGTCGTCCAGCTCGAGCGCCGGTTTGAGGCGGGCGTTGATGCGGACCCCTGGCGCGGCCACCAGGCGGAGCGGGGGCCCCGCCTCGAGGGCGACGAACGGTGGGGAGCCATGACAGGCGGCTACCGCGAGCATCGCCAGCACGAGCATCGCGAACTGTGTCATTCGGCGAGCAGCTGTTGGATGCGCTGGTCCCACGTCCGAAAGTCTCCGTCGTCCAAATGGAACTCTCCATACCCGGTGTAGCGAATCATCCCCCGCTTGTCGATCAAAATAAAGCTCGGCCAATAGCGGATGCCGTAGGCGTCCCACGTGCGGCGGTCGTTGTCCTGGGCATTCGGATACGCGATGCCCTGACGGGTAAGCGCCCGGGCAAGGTTGCCCTTGTCGTGCTCACCGGCGTAGGGTGGGAACTCCGGCGTATGAATACCGATGATCGTGAGTCCACGCTCGCGATACAGCCGATCGTACGCCACCAGCGATGGCACGGTGCGCGTGCAGTTGCCGCACGTAAACACCCAGAAGTTGAGCAGCACCACGCGGCCGTGCAGCTCGGACAGCCGCAGCGGTCGGTGGGTGTTGAGCCAGCTCGTGTTGGTGAGCTCGGGCGCCGGGGTCCCGCCAACGCTCGGAACCGCTGACCGGAGTGCCGCGGTGGTACCCGCGACGACTCCGGCCAGCAACAGTCCCATCGAAAGGTTTCGGATCACATTGCCTCGAGTGGGGCGGCCCCGAAGTTCACGCTGAACCGCCGGCACCAGATGGAGAGGGCGCGGTACCGGCTCAGGTCGAGGCCGGCCGGCAGATCGTAGTTCTGGTCGCCGATGTTGCCCTTCAATGCTCCCAAGTCAACGAACCCAGCCTGCTTTGCCGCGGCCTCGCCCTGAACATCGCTCGCCGCCACGAGGTACACGCGGACGTCGGGACCGTTGGAGGTCGCGAATTGGGTCAGCCGCAAGACGCGACGGCCGTCAAGTAGGCGATAGATCGTCGCCACCCCGTTCGTCTTGTGAGCATTCGTGTGGAACCGCCCACCCGCGAGCTTCACGGGTGCGTCAGCAGGCATGGCCGACGGCGGCATCGCCGACATGGAGTGCTCCGCGGCGGGCAACGGTTCATTGACGGTCTTGCTGATGACCAAGGCATCGGGCCGGAACAGGTACCACAAGGCGGCCGCTGCCACGGCGGCCGTGGCGACGAGTAAGGATTTGCGGGTAGTCATGTTCGTCTTCCTTCTTGATTGAGTGTCAGGGCAGGGGCGCGGCGCACCGCACCCCTACGGTTGTCAAATGAGTCCTACTAGAAAGCCGCGAGTCCCCTCGTGCCGGCGGGAAGGCCGCCGACCGGCCCCAGAGGGGCGAGGTGACCATCCCGCTCGATGCGGAACGCGTGGATCGCCTGGGCGCCTCCAGTCTGCAGGACGTACAGGTAGCGGCTGTTGCTGCTCAGCGCGATATCGTTCACGCCGGCACCGATCAGGGCGCTCGCCCCGTTCGGATCGATGAGGCTGATGGAGCCGTCGCCCGCGATGGAGAAGCCCGAGACCGATCCGCTCCCGTTGCCGGTGAACCCGAAGCGCCCGTCGTTGGTCACGACGGCCCAGCAGGGCGCGCCCTGGTGGGTGAGCACCGAGCCACTCGCGACGCGGAGATCGCCGGCCTGTCCCACGACATAGGACGACGCCGAGCCAGGGGCCGCGGCTTCAGACACCAACAGCACGTGACGCGGACCGAACGCGAAGCCGAACGGCGTCCCGCCGGCGGAAGTGAACGACGTGCGAGCGCCGGCTGCGCCGTTTGCGTCCACGGCGTACACGTCGAGCAGACTGGTGTTCTTCTCGGTGACGACCAGGCGGCGGCCATCGGGGCTGAACGACACCTGCGCCGGCCCGACGTTGGTGCCGGAGAGCAGCTGGGTGGAGCCCGGGATGGCGGTGAGCCCGCCGGTCGTGCCGATTGTGAAGCCGCTGATGTTGCCGTTGCCGCCCGCGTTCAGCACGTAGAGCACACTGCCGTGCGCGGTGAGGCTGATCGGCAGCGTTCCGCCGGATGCCGTCCGGCTCGCGAGCGACAGCCCTGCCAGGCCGACGTCGAACACGGAGACGTCATTCGAGCCAGCGTTCACGGCGAACAGCCGGCGCCCATCGTCGCTCAGGGCGACCGCACCCTGCGAGCCCAGCCCGGCGCCCGTGCCCGTTCCACCCGTCGCGATCGTGCCGGCCGCGGTGAGTGTGCCATCGGCACTTCGATTGAAGACGGCGACCGCGTTGCCCGCGACTTGGTTCGTGAGCGTGTAGACTGCGCGCGGACCATCACCGCCTTCGCCGGACTGGTTGCCGCGCTGGGCCTGAAGCGACGTCGCGACGGCTGCCGCCGGGCTGGTGACGCCGCGGTTCTGCTCACAGGCAGCGAGTGCCGCGGTGGCGAGTGCGATGAAACCGAGGTACTTCGTCATGGAGCGAAACCTCCCGAGAGTGGTGGATGAGCGTGTGTGCTTCTCGGGCAAGTAACGCTGATGGGCGGCGCTGCGGATCTACGTCGCGTACCTTATGAGAGACTTCTCATGCTCCTCTCACGGCGGCTGTGTCACGACCAACAGGTGCGCCAATGTTCGAACGCTGCCAGCACGTCCTCGCGATCTCTATCTTGGGCGCCATCACGACGATCGGCTGCACGCCAGTTCTGGTTCAGTCGCAGGGCAGCCGCACCGGACTGGTTGCGGTGTCGGCCAAGACTGACTCCACGTTTTCGCGATGCGCTCAGGCAGCCGTCCCGATCGATACCGTCACGCCGGCGTCCGAGCCGTTCGGCGTCGTCGATCCACACCATCAGAATCATCTGGTCATATCGTGGATGCAGCGAGCGCGCTTCGGCGTCACAGTGTTTCGCTCGGCGGCATCGTTTGACGGTGGTGAGTCATGGCCATACGTGACGACGCTGCCGCTAACAGGTTGTGCTACGCGAACCACTTTCTCTTTCCACACTGCCGGCGATCCCTGGCTTGCCGTGGGCGGGAACGGACTGATCTACGCGAGCGCCCTGTCGTTTACCGAGGATTCAGCGAGTGGCATCGCGGTGACGACGTCTGGCGATGGTGGCCGCTCGTGGGGCGCGCCGGTCATCGCCATGGCGGTACCGGCGAAGCAGGGTCAGTATGACAACTCATCGCTCGCGGTAGATCCACGCAACGCGGCCGTGGCATTCGTGTTGAGCACCCGTGCCGAGTCGATGCCCGATAGTACACAGGTTGGTCTAGTGGTCCTATCGAAGACCACCGATGGCGGCCGAACATGGTCGACTGCCAGAGCAATCTCTCCGAACTACCCCGGGGCATCAGCCGACTTGCCACAAATGGTGATTGATCCAGTCAGCGGGCACCTGTTCGTGGTCTATACGAGCGGCGCGCATGGGGGCATTTGGCTCCTCGTCTCAACGGACGCCGGCGAGTCGTGGAGCACGCCAACTCAGGTGGCGACATTCGCACCCCTGAAAAGTCCGCCCTGGTTTCCGGGGTCGAAGGTTGTTATGCGTGTCGGGGAGGACGTGGCACGGCTGGCAATCGATCCGCGGACCGGCCGCTTATTCGTCGCGTTCGCGGACGGGCGATTCTCTCGTGGAGATCACCTTCAAATCGGTATCACAGCGTCGAGTGACGGCGGACGAACCTGGAGCCCGGTAGTTGCCGGATTGTCAGACACCACGGTTGCAGCCTGGCAGCCAGCGAGCGTCGTTCTTGCGGACGGCAGCCTCGCGTTTTCGTATTTCACCGCCGCTTCCGTGGCCGAGGGATCGGGCGGCAGCTACCCGACATCGGTGCGAGTCGCCCGTGTTCGACTTTCGAACGATGGAATGGTGCGCGAGCGACATGATTCGCCGGCGCTCGATTTTCCGTGGCAACCCGGACCGCGCAAACAGGGAATGTTCCTGGGCGACTACCACTCGCTGCTGGTTGTCGGCCAGGCGCTGTGCCCGCTGTTCGCGCGGTCGTTCGGACCCTCCTCGCAGATTGCGCTCGCGTGTGTCGCTGACAACCCGTGATAGGGAAGTCCCAGCCCGAAGCGGTCGGCCTACGGCATCACAGGCAGCACCAGGTGGGACGGCCGCGACGCAGAGCAGTAGACGCGCTGCGTGGCCTTGATGAAATCGGCCGCCGTCGCTCGGTAGATGCTCGGTACAAACTTCTGCGGATTGCGGTCGATGAGCGGGAACCAGGTCGATTGCACCTGGACCATCAGGCGGTGCCCTTTGAGAAACACGTGATCGCGGTCGCGCAGAGGGATCTTCCACTCGATGGGTGTGTTGGGGGGTAGGGGCCGTGGCTGCTCGTAGCTCGCGAGGTAGCGACCGCGGCGCACCTCCATCGCGATCGGCAGCTCGTAGCCGTTCACCGAGCGCGCGTACTGCTCCGGCGTGGGGCCGGCGTCGGGATTCCACGCGTTCGACTGCGCGTCTTCCGGGTACACGTCGATCAGCTTCACCACAAAGTCGGCATCGCTGCC
>WNFO01006510.1_pt1 | contig 22969 bp, 23 predicted proteins | sample 5400251 | NCBI WGS metagenome assembly WNFO01 (sample SAMN13153354, study PRJNA577476) | soil metagenome | isolation source: 100 cm saprolite under Madrone tree | place: USA:California | collected 2016-06-14
TGGCCAACCGAGCATCGCCAAAGCGGCCGACTGACCAATCCATCTCTTCCATAGCGGTCATCCCTCTTGTAGACCGCACTGAAAGGAATCAGACTCGACTCCATCTTGGCAACAGAAATTGTGTGCACGCCTTAGCCCAATGGGAGAGGGGCGCACTTCCGCTGTCGCTAGTTTGTCGTTGGAGGAAACAACCATGTCGCAATCCGCAAAACGTGTCGTTCTGGTTTCTCGCCCGGTCGGCGAACCCAAGGGGTCGGACTTCCGCGTCGAGGACTACGCGCTGCCGACACCCGGTGAGGGCCAGGTCCTGCTGCGCACCATCTGGTTGTCGCTCGATCCCTATATGCGCGGACGGATGAGCGACGGGCCATCCTATGCGGCGCCGGTGCCGATCGGCGGGGTAATGGAGGGCGGCACGGTGTGCGAGGTGATCGCCTCGAATAATCCGGGCTTTGCCGAGGGCGATATCGTCCTGTCGCGGGCCGGCTGGCAAACCCACGCGCTGTCCGATGGCAAGGATTTGCGCAAGGTCGATCCGAGCCTCGGTCCGGTCTCGGCCGCGGTCGGCGTGCTCGGGATGCCCGGCATGACGGCCTATACCGGGCTGCTCGACATCGGCAAGCCGCAGCCCGGCGAAACCGTCGTCGTTGCGGCGGCGTCCGGCGCGGTCGGCTCGGCGGTCGGCCAGATCGCCAGGATCAAGGGCGCGCGTGCCGTCGGCATCGCGGGCGGCAAGGACAAATGCGATTATGTGAAAAAAGAGCTCGGCTTCGATGACTGCCTCGATCATCGCGATCCCGATCTCGCGGCGAAGCTGAAGGAAGCCTGCCCGAAAGGCATCGACGTCTATTTCGAGAATGTCGGAGGTAAGGTGTTCGAAGCGGTATTCCCGCTGCTCAATGCGTTCGCGCGCGTGCCGGTGTGCGGCCTGATCGCGCATTACAACGACACCGAGGCAACTGCGCCGAAATGGGCCTCGTCTATGATGCGCGCGATATTGACAAAACGGCTGAATATCAGAGGCTTTATCGTCAGCGATTTCGCCGCGCGGCATGCGGATTTTCTCAAGGACATGTCGGGATGGGTGCGCGAGGGCAAGGTCAGGCATCGCGAATTCGTCACGGAGGGTTTGGACAGCGCGCCCGCTGCGTTCATGGGACTGCTGAAGGGCGCCAATTTCGGCAAGCAGCTGGTGCGCGTCGGGCCGGACAGAGCGTGAGCCTCCGAAAAAGGACAGGGTAACTGTCGCACACACGGTCGTGAAATACACGCAACTGGCCTGCATCCGCGTTTAATGGCGTTCCGACGTTTAATGACGTTCCAATTCGAAGTTTTGCTGAAACAAAAATCCTTCAGGGGAATGTATCGAGCGAAGCGGAGTTAACACCTGCAGCTGGAGGGATCGTCCGCACACGTAGGCAGGAGGCTCGAATGATCAAACTGGTGATCAAGCTTGGGACGTTGGCAACATTTCTGGTGGCAATGAATACTGCATCCTCGCTGACCCCGGCCTTTGCGGCCGGAGGAGGAGGTGGTGGTGGTGGTGATGCTTCTTCCGCGATGGACCCGGGTCCTATTTATCCGCCTTCGTCATCCCCGAAGCGGTCGGGCACCAAAACCACCCACAAGGTCAAGAAGGCCAGCAAGCAGTCCAGCATCGACGACTCGGCATTTAGCCAGGGTTATCGCGCAGCCTATGCGACGATCTACGATCGCAACGACTACGCCGCCGCTATCGAGCAGTTGAAGGCGCTCGGCCATGACGATCACCCGAACGTGGCCAATCTGATCGGTTATTCCTATCGAAAACTTGGCGACTACAAGCTTTCGCAGGTCTGGTACGAACGCGCGCTGAAAGCCGATCCGAACCACGTGCTGACGTGGCAGTATTACGGTCTGTGGCAGATTGAGCAGGGTAACCGCGATCAGGCGCAATATCACCTGAGCCGGATCGCTGCGATTTGCGGGACCGACTGCGAGGAGTACAGGTCATTGGCGGCCGCACTCGAAAAGCCACCCGGCACCGGTCTCGTTTATTGAGCCGGCGCGTCCAAAGAAGCCTGCCGTAGCCGGCGCAATGCAGTTACATCTGACGCAATGCGCTACCGAGTGCGTCGATGCGCCAGCCGGTCTCGGTGGCGGTCGCGCGGAGAAGCCTATGCTTATCTTCGTCCATCTCGGTGGCTTCGCCCAGTCCGCGACGGACCAGGTAATGGCAGCGCTCGGCCACAACGGATGCATATGCGAGCGGTTCAGCGGACATGCGGGCAAGCAGCGTGTCAGCTTGCCTGGTGGCTTCGTTCAAATCCTCGAGCAGTAGCGCGCGTTCAATGGCGTAACGGCGGAACCAAAAGTGATTATGGCCGATGGATCCCTGTCCAAGCAAGGCTTCTCCGGCGGCCAGAGCCGCCTCCTGATCCCTCCGCTTGTCCTCGACCAACGCGAGGATACCGTAGAGTATGGGCCCGGCAAACCCGTGTCTCCTCGGAAATCTCCTGCCCCTTTCGCGCCAGCGCCAGGGCTTCCGCTCTCAGTCCTTTTGAAAGGGCGGCCTCGGCGGTGTGCCCAAGGATAACGGCCTCGTAGCGCCGCGCCTTGAGCATCCTTGCCTGCTCTAACGCCCTGGCTTGAAGATCATCTGCATCCGCATAGCGTCCGGCTGCCGTCAGACAGAGACCCATCGATTGGGTCGCAAACATCTCCGCATGCCCGTTGCCGATCCTGATCGCGGCTTCCCGGCCCAAGCGCATATCCTCCAGTCCCAGGTCAAACTTGCAGGTGTAGATGCGGCAATGCCCCATCATGACGCGATTGGGCACCGCTATCCGTGCCAGGTCATATGCCTCGCAAAGTTCAATGCAACCGGCAAAGTGAGAAAGCGCGGTTGCCATGCGGCAATCCATATACTGCGCGTCCGCCAAACCGCTGAGGGCCCGGGCCTGCCATTCCGGTGCTGTCACACGCCGTGAGGCCTCGAGAGCCGATTCGTGTTCGCTGCGGCATTCGACCAAGTGCCCGCGGGCAAAATGCAGATTGCCGCGCTGATAATGGATTTCGGCGAGCGCGCGATCGTCGCTGCGCACGACTGCCAAGGGCTCAGCTTCGGCGAGGCAGGAAAACGCGTCCTCCACCCGGGCGATCAAACGATTGGACGAGGCGCAGCCGAGCAAGGCGCGGCACCGATCGGCGTCCTCGCTCGCCACTGCCAAGGCCTTGACGTAGCCTTCGAGGGCCTCGGTGCCGCGGCCTGCGTCCAACTGAAGATCACCTACCAGCATGGCAAGTTCGAACGTGTCGTGTGCCTTGGTGGCGAGCACCAGGCCGCGTGCCGCAAGCGCTATCGCCTGGTCCTGGCGGAACAGGATTGCCTGCGCATTGGCCGCCGCAAGATAGGCGCGCGCTGCCTGGGGATCGCTCGCACGGTCCAGATGCTCAGCTCGCAGCACCGGATCATCGATAAAGATCACGGCCGCAGCACCGTGCAACTCCCGCTTCCGTGCGTTGGTGAGCGATCCGTAGACGCCGTCGCGTACCAACGCATGAGCGAATTGTAGACCGCCCCGCGTTGGACGTATCAGGACATTGCGTACCAACGTGTCACAATCGTACTGCGGCTCCTGCAGCAGCGCCCTGAGGTGGGCACGGTTGAAGTGCTGGCCGAGCACGGAGGCTGCCTGGATGGCGCGGCGGTCCTGGGCAGATAGCAGATCCGTACGGGCCAACACGACGCTTTGAATGGATGCCGGCAGCCGTCCGTCCGTGAGATCGGCGGCGCCTCTTAGCAATTGCTCCAGGAACAGCGGATTGCCGCCGGCACGCTCGACGCACTGATCGGCGAAGGCCGCGACGTCGATGAAGCGTCGCGCGATCGACCGCGCGTCCGCAGGCGACAGCGGAGAAAGGTCTACGGTGACCAGCGTTCCACCGCCGGCGAGGCTGCGCCAATGCGCATCGAGCGGATCGCCTTCGATGCGAGTGGTCATGACGAGTACCGTCCGGCTCATCGCTGTAGCGCGCGTGATGGCGGCAAGAAGGCTCAGCGTTTCCGGATCTGCCCAATGCACGTCCTCGACGGTGACGAGAAGCGGCCGACTGTCTGCCGAAGCCTTGGTCAGAGCGGCAACCACGCGCTCCTTGCCATGGGTCCGTGCAGCTGCGTCGATCGCCTCATAGTGCTTGCGCATGGTTTCGGGCGGAGACATCTCAAGAAGGTCGCGCAGATAGAGCGCGTCATCTGCCTGCAGACGTCCGTCTCGCAAAATTTCCTCGATCGCGCTCTCGGCAATGTCTGGCGTGACCTCGGAGCCAAGCCCCAGAAGCCCGGCAACCACCGTGCGCACGGCGCCGTGACCGCGCGCGGTACCGAAATCGAGGACGAATCCGGCGGTGCACGACATGCCTGACGCCGCGGCGATCGACTGCAACTCGTCCATCAGACGGGTCTTGCCGATCCCGGCCTCGCCGCGGATCAGCACGGCGGTACCGGTGGCCCCGTTGACGCAGGCGTCCAGCACGGCGCGGAACTGCCCGAGCTCGGATCGACGGCCGACTAATGCATGGGTCTGCGGGGTCGAGCTTCTGATTCCCATCGGTCGCCAGACCTCGACGGAATGCCCGACGCCCTTCAGCGCCAGCGGTCCCAACGGCTGGTAGGAAACGACGTGATTGGTTGCCTGATAGACATCGCCGGAAACCAGCGTTTCGCCGCTGACCGCCTTCTCCAAAAGCCGCGCGGCAATGTTGGCGGCTTCACCCGTGACGGTATAGCCGCGATGGTGCTGGCTTCCCACCGAACTCGCGATGACTTCACCGGTCGCTATACCGATATGAACGGCCAGGGCGGAAGGCAGACCGGACGCGAGCTTCGGAACGGATGCCTGGATCTCAAGGGCAGCCCGCACGGCGCGCTCGGCATCGTTGCCGCGCGCGAGCGGCGCTCCGAACAGCGCCATTGCCGCGTCGCCGATGTGCTTGTCGATCGTCCCGCCAAAGCGGTCGACGGTCGCATCGACGAGCGCAAAGAAGCGTTCCAGCATGGCATGGACATCTTCGGCATCCAGCGCCGAAGAGAGGCGGGTATAGCCGACCAGGTCGCAGAACAATACGGTAACCGGACGCCGATCTCCCCCGGGATCGACGTTCCGTCCGGCTTCGACCGCCGCGATCTTTTCGCCGACAAGGGCATGACCGCAGCCGCCGCAATAATGTTCGGTCGCCTCGTTCGGAAAGCCGCAGCTCTCGCAGGCTACTGGCAATGCTGTGCCGCAAGACGCACAAAATTTGCGTCCCGCCCGGTTCTCCAATTCGCACTTCATGCACCGCACAGCGCCGGACTCCGTAGTCTGGGATTCCGTTGTCTGGAATGATGAGCCGGAGTGAGGGACACCGCAAGGAGATCGTCGCCGGCCGTGTGCTACCAACGCATGTCCACCGATGACGGCTGAACGGATCCGGCACGGATACCCGGCCAGTGCCGGCCATCATCCGCATCGGCTGGCGGGCGGGCGGAAAACAGCGGAGGCGATGCGCGTGCAATCGATCATTCGGTGATTGCGATGGCCGGCACCCGGATGCAACCGGACGTTAATACGTCGATAACATCGTCGAGCAGACGGTCGCGCCGTCTCCTCGCCGGTAATGGTCTCTTAAGCAAACCCGCCCTAACGTCCGGCGCACGCCTGACGCGCCGTGAATACCCTGGCCACGAGCAAATCGTGGCGCTCACGATCGGCTGACGCGTGAGCGCACCATCTCACCAACGCTCCCGGCCCCAGCCCATGATGAATGCCCACAATCCCAATCGCAGCCTCATTGATATCTTTTGCCTGTCCCTGACCGGCTTGCTGCTCGTCTATTCGACGATCGCCGTTTACGGGCTGTTTGCGCTCGAAAGCACCCATGCGACGGAGCTGGCTGCCGGCTTGCTCCGGATCGCACTCGGGCTGCTTGCGCTCGGCGGCCTGCTGCGCTGGGGCTGGCTCGCCGAACCGCTGGAGCGCCACGTCGCAACCATGGGCGAAACGTTCGAAGCCGATTTTGCGAATCTGAGCGCGAAGACGAGGATCAGGTCGATTGTCCTGGTGACGATGCTCAGCCTGCTCCTGGAGCTGGTGCTGATCCGCTGGCTGGCATCGATGTTTCCGGTCTATTCCTTCTACAAGAATTTCACCATGCTGGCTTGCTTCCTGGGTCTCGGTGCCGGTTACGCGGTCGCCGAACGGCAGCCCTGCGCTCCGGCGATCGTGTTGCCGATGCTGGCGCTGTTCGTCGGGGTGATCACGCTGTTGCGGTACGATACCGGCGCGGCGTATCTGATATTTTCCGTCGGCTGGTTGAGCACGTTCGACCTGCCGGTCTACTTCCTGCTTGGGGCAAGCTTCATCGTCTGCGCATGCATCTGCTATCCGGTGGGCCAGCTTTGCGGCAAATTGCTGCACAGCTCGCCTTCGCTGAACGCCTACAGCTTCAACCTCGCGGGCAGCATTCTCGGGGTCATCGCCCTGTTCGTGATGAGCCTCTACTGGCTGCCGCCGGTGATCTGGTTCGCCGTGACGGGCGCGATCATGCTGCTCGTGGTTCTTCCGCGCGACAAATTCCTGCCGGTCGGGATCGCAAGCTTTTGCGTCCTGCTGGCGATCCTGGCCTGGCCCGTGCAACCCGAGACGCAGCGGATCTACTCTCCGTACCAGTTGCTGGAGCGAACGGCCAAGGCTGACGGATTGATGCAGATCCTGTCCGGCGGAAGCTACTATCAGAAGGTCTACAATTTCGCGGACAGCAAGCGTGGATACGAGTCCGACGCGGATCGCTATGTTCGGGCCTATTACGAGTTTCCCTACAATTTCCGGAAGAACCCGGAACGCGTCGCCATCGTCGGCGCGGGCAGCGGCAACGATGCCGCGACCGCGTTGCGGATGGGTGCTGCCCATGTCGATGCCATCGAGATCGATCCCGCCATCGCGTTTCTCGGCACCAAATATCATCCCGAGCGCCCCTACGACGACCCCCGCGTCAACCTCTCGATCAACGATGCACGAAACTTCTTCCGCACCGCAAATCAGCAATACGATCTGACGACTCCTATGTCTATACGCGGGAAGGAATCGCCGAAGCCTTCAGGCTGCTCAAGCCGGACGGCGTGCTCTCCATCTCGTTTACCCTGGTCAACGATGCCTTGGGCTTCAAGCTGTCGAAGATTCTCCGGGACCTGCCGGGTGCCGGCAAGCCGCTGGCGGTCCGGGTGTTGTATGACAATTCGCGAACCACCGCATTCATCGTCAAGAAAGGGCAGGCCGTGGCGATGCCGGATGCGAACGCCTTCGCGTCCATCGGCTTCACCGATGTCTCGGATTATTTCGCGCAACCCTATCCGGAGTCCGCCATTCCGACCGACGACTGGCCGTTCTTCTACATGGTCGAGCGCGCCTATCCCGTCACCTACATGATCGCACTCGGGATGGTTCTGCTTCTCAGCTATCTGTTCGTGCGCAAGACCATCGGGTTTTCCGATCCGATCGACCGCAGCTATTTGCCGTTTTTCTTCCTGGGCTCCGGCTTCATGCTGGTGGAAACCAAGGCGATTACCGAGCTCGGGTTAAACCTTGGCGGGACCTGGTTCGTCATCGCCGCGGCCATCATGCTGGTGTTGGTGATGGCGTTCCTGGCCAATCTGATCGTGACGCGAACCACGCTCAGGCTGATCGGACCGGCCTATGTCGGGTTGTTCGCAAGCCTGTTGGTTGGATACGTTCTGGCGACCAGTCACGGCCAATGGGTGTTCGGGCCGCCCTTGATGCAACTGGCGACAAGCTGCGTCGTGTTGACCGTTCCGTTGTTCTTCGCCGGGATCATCTTCTCCAGCCTGATTGGCGAAGCCAGGATCAATATCTCGACGGCGTTCGCCTACAATCTGATGGGCGCCCTGTTCGGCGGAGTGATGGAATACAATTCGATGTATTTCGGATTTGCATTTCTCTATCTGCTGGCATTGGGATTTTATTCTCTGGCCTGGGCGTTTTCACGGAAGTCCACCTCGCTCATTCGAACCGGGCAGGCCGCACCGGTCAGGCCATAACCGGAAGTTGCTGCCGCCATTTCAAGGACGTCGCGCCGGCCTTTGATCTAGCGCACTATCCCGATCGAGCGCGTAAAGATCTGCTGCCGCGGCGAGGTTCCGCAGGCAAACGCAAAGGTCATGGTTTGGCCGGCGGCCACGACGTCGATCTCGGCACCAAAATATTTCATGTCCTGGTCGCCGAGATAGTCGGCCGGCGCCGTCGTAATCCGACTGGCTTTGATCTCAAGACCGGGGACGTGGAGCAAATCCTGCGCCGCGGTCACGATGCACAATTTTTCGATCACGGTTAGGGCCCGCGCCGCGGTTGCGCATAGCAGCATCGCCAACGTGATTGCAGTTCTGATCATTGCCGTCTCCGAGTGCGGTCCGCTGGAGGGAGCGTCGAGGCGCCGGCCCGGCCGGGCGCTGGCGTTCGCTCGCATCCGCACAGCGCGATATAATTACATCACGTGTGGACTCACGTGATGGTGCCAGGTCCAAATGCTTATATTTCGGGCATTCGACGATTGATATTTCGAGCAGCGCCGTGGTAGTGCAAAACCTTTCGTGTACGCGTAAAGGACTTTCTGATGAAGCTCTTGCTCGCAGGCTTTATCTCGCTGCTCGCCGCCTCGGCGATGGCAGACCCGGCTAACAAGCCGACCAATGGAACGGAATTGCGCAGCGCACAAGCAGAGGTTTCCAAGCCGGACAATGTGCCCGTCGGCGGGTGCATGCCGATCGGCCTGACCGCCCGGGGTGACCTTGTTTTTCCGATGCAGTGCCGCGAATTGATCGAGCGAGAGCGCGGCCCCGTTCCGGAGCAACAGCTGCATGTACCCCTGCAGAGTTCTCGACAGGAGCAGCCGAAGGCAACTACGGCAGAGAAGGATGTTGCTGCAACGGGGCAGACGCCAGCGAGTCTGATTCCGATCGGGCAAGCTGCATCAGATCAAACTCAGACAGGTCAGCTTCAAGCCGGTGAGTTTCTAACGGGCCAAACTCAAAAACGCGCGCACAAGAGACTTTCCAGGGCCGAGCGACGCGCCAAGCAAGGGCTCCCGCCGGAACCCGCGCCACAGGTGACCGGGAGCATCGTGCGGAATTAGGACGGTCCAGGAGAGGTCGCTCGATCGGGCGCGCGCACGTTATTCATCGCTCAACCGTTTGAGGATCTCCTCCGCTATGATTTGCGGAACGTTGCGCTATTGTTCCGGTTGGAGAAAATACTGCTGTCCGAGCGCTTGCTGACCCGTGATCACATTCCATGGGCGAAATTCCACCTTGAGGCGGCGGTCGGGCTGCGTGACGCGGCCGGTCAGCAGCCATTCGGTATGAATGCTGCGCCATTCATCGAAGCGTGGCACGGCGTCGATTCTTTCCACGATGGGGCTATCGGGTTCAATCAGCACAAATCGGCTTGATGCCCGCAAATCTTCGGCGACGATTTGCGTGATGTTGTGCCAGCTCGGGCCGTCCGGCGTCGGATCATCCGAGGAGTCGGGGACCGAAATCGACAACCGTCGCTGGGTGTTCTTGTTCACTTCGCTCAGCGCGGCCGCATGCTGCAATCCAGCATTGATGACGAAGCCGGCAACGATCGCCAGTAGCGCGCGCCGAGGGATTGGCTTCATTCCTGTGATGGCGCGTTAGCTTTTCGAAGCCGCGCCGATCAGCGAATCCAGGTCGACATCGACCTGGCCCGGCGCGCGGATGTGACGGACCTCAAAACTGTCGGGCTGGAAGCGATACTCCACCAGGCCGACTTCCTTGATGCCGATCACTTCCTGCCGCTGGTCGGAAATGATGAAGCCGGCGGAAGGCGCCCAGACCTGCCTGATATGGGCAAACGTAAAATCCCGGCGCTGGTGCACGTGGCCGCTTGCCACCAGCCGCAGATCGACGGGGCGCAACATGTCGATCAGGCGGCTCCGCGCCGGCATCGGAACGTAACGGATCGCCGTCGCCGGAAGCTCGGGATCGTCCGGAGTATTCAGGTAAAGTGGTTTGTGAAGAAACAGCGCCACCGGCTTGCCCTTGGTGCTGGAGAGTTCTGATGCGAGCCAGTCGAACTGTTCGGCCTCGCTCGCAATTCCGGCGTTCATGACAAGCGAATTCAGTCCGATGAAACACCAGCCGGCGGCCTCGAAACGCCAGCGGTCTTCGCCGAAAATCTCAAGAAAAGTCTGCCGGTCCTGCTCAGTGGCCAGTTGAGGCGGAACGGGGCCGACCGCGGTCGGATTATCGCCGATATCGTGATTGCCGGGTAAATAGCGGCAGGCAACGGGAAGCGCATGGTGCAGCTCGCGAGCAAATTCGAGATCGTCGCGACTGGTCGGCCCGTCGAACGCGACATCGCCGCTGTTGACGACGAGATCGGGGCGCGTCGCGTCGATGTATTCGCTCAGCCGATGAAAGTTTTGCGTCAAGCTCGGCAGGCGGCGGGCAAGATGGGTGTCGGAAATCTGGGTCAGGCGAAATTCAGGCATGCAACATTCCTTCCAGCCCGGATTATATAATTTGCGGGCGTCGGAATGGTGACAAGATTATGAGCGTCGCCTCGCACCACTGCCGTCATCATCCGCGAAAGCGGATGATTCAGTATCCAGGGCGGTTGTGATGGAATCGTGATGCCGCGGCGTACTGGATGCCCCGCTTTCGCGGGGCATGACGACTTATCGTTTGTTCAGGCTCACAGCACGCGATAGCGGATCGCGAAGGCGTCGTTCTGCTCGGTGCGGGTCTCTTCGCCTCCGACCGCCGAAGCGACGCGATCGGCCAGATGCCATGGCCCGAACTGATCGGAGCGGCTTGGGCTTGCGGCGAGACGCAGCTTGAACTGGCATTGCGGCTGACCCGGCAGGTTCAGGATCACCACCCGGTCGGTGGTGCGGAATTCGAGCGGGACCGAACCCCTGATGATGCTGCGGCCGTCGTCATCGGATCCGAGCGCGGCTTGCACCTGGGCCAGCGTCTGGTTCCGGTCGGTGTGCAGTTCGATCTGGCTGTTGGCCACGGTGGACACGGCGGCCTTGGGCAGCCGGATTTCGAACTCGACCGCGGGTTTCGACGGGTTGATGCCGAGATAGGCCAACGCGGCATGCCGCATGTCGGTGGCCGCGAAGGCCAAGAGCGCGAGCACCGCCGCGGCCGCGAGGCCGTGTTTGAAGATATCGCGCGCGCTGCGATAGCCGCTGCGGAAATACACGGTCAGGACGATGGCCACCGCCAGGGCGGTCGCGACGCCGGCCAGCCCCGACATCGCGATACCGAGCCAGCCGTCGGGGCTGTCGTCTGCGAAAAGACCGCTGTTGTCGGTGACCATTTTGAGCAACGAGGTCACGGGGTAGCCGGGCGGCCCGGCCGCATGGGCCGCGCTCTCTGGGATCGGGGGGATAATGTCCATCGCAACCTCTCGCCGGTAGCGTTGAGTGCCAAATCGAGACTGAAATCGCTTGAGCCAATGGAAGTTGGTCACGGGAATGCGCATGGTGGTTCAACCCGTCGGCGCAGGATTTATTGTCAGGGGGGAGTGCTGCCGCTATAGCGGGGGCTTGGTGCTTGGAACGTTTTCAAGCGAAGGCCTGCCCCGGACTTGATCCGGGGTGGAGACCGGTTCGCGTCAAGAAAACGCGTCAAATCAACAATCCAGAGCTTCGTTTCGATTCTATCGAAACGAGGCTCTGGTCCCCGCGGAGAATTCCGATGTCCGTTCAAATGGTTTTGCTGCCGGTCTTCGTCCTGGTGGGGCTCGCTTTTGCGCTTTTGTTCGCCATGGCCACGTCGCGTGGCCATGCGCTCTCGGGCCGGGAAACCAGCCCCAAGGACATCGCGCTGGGGCAGCCGAACTGGCCGACCCGCACCACCCAGATCGGCAATTGCTTTTCCAACCAGTTCGAACTGCCGGTCCTGTTCTACATCGTGATCGCGCTGGCGTTGCCGCTGCGCCGTGCCGACCTCGTGATCGTGCTCCTGTCGTGGGTGTTCGTGGTCACCCGTTTTGCCCATGCCGGAATTTTCGTGACCTCGAACAACGTCCAGCGGCGGTCGATGGCGTGGCTCGCCGGCGTCTTGGTGCTGTTTGCGATGTGGCTCTATTTCGCGCTCAAGGTATTGCTGCTGATCTGAGCCAAGTGTCCTCGACGTGCCCTCGAAGTGTCGCCGAACTGGCACCTGTGCTCGAACTGAAGGTTTTGAATGACTCCCGCAGCGCGGCTCTCCGCGGCCATCGAACTGATCGAGACCATCGACGCGCAACGCGTGCCGGCGGCGAAGGCGCTGAAGGAGTGGGGCACCGCGCATCGCTATGCCGGCTCGGGCGATCGCGCCGCGATCTCCGGCCTGATCTGGGATGTGCTGCGCCGGCGGGCATCGAGCGCCTGGATCATGGACGACGATACGCCGCGCGCGCGCGTGCTGGGCATGCTGAAGGTCGAGCGCGCCATGGATGCCGATGCCATCGCCGCGCTCTGCGACGGCGGCCGGTTCGCGCCGGAGCCGCTGAGCGAGGCCGAGCGCGCCGCGCTGACGTCGCGGTCGCTGGCCGGTGCGCCGGCGCCGATTGCCGGCGATTATCCGGAATGGCTCGATGGCTATCTGGCACAGGTGTTTGGCGACGACCGCGTCGCGGAGGCGACCGCGATGGCGAGCCGGGCGCCGCTCGACCTTCGCGTCAACACCTTGAAGGCGAAGGTCGAGAAGATTCTCGGCTCGATGGCGCATCTCGGCGCAAAGCCGACGCCATGGTCGCCGATCGGCCTGCGCATCGAGCTCGGCGCCGACGCATTGAAGTGCAGGACGAGGGCTCGCAGTTGGCGGCTTTGCTGTCGGCCGCAAAACCCGGCGAGCAGGTGATCGATCTCTGCGCCGGCGCCGGCGGCAAGACCCTGGCGCTGGCGGCGATGATGCAGGGCAAGGGCCGGCTGATCGCCACCGATCACGACAAGCGGCAGCTCGCGCCGATCTATGAGCGGCTGTCGCGCGCCGGCGTCCACAATTGCGATATCCGCACGCCGAAGGGCGAGGGCGACACCCTGAGCGACATCCATGCTTCCGCCGACCTGGTGCTGATCGACGCGCCCTGCACGGGCACCGGCACCTGGCGGCGTAATCCCGATGCCAAGTGGCGGATGCGCCCGGGTGCGCTCGAGGTCCGGCTAAAGGACCAGGTCACCGTGCTCGACCGCGCCGCCGCATTGACAAAAGCGGGCGGGCGGATCGCCTATATCACCTGCTCGGTGTTGCCGCCGGAAAACGGCGAGCAGATCCGCGCCTTCGTCGCCCGCCATCCGGATTTTGTCATCGTGCCGCCATTGCAGACCGCGACAGTGCTGTGGGACAAGGCGGAGGATTTCGCGGCGGCCACGCTGCAATCCGCGGAGGGGCTTTTGATGACGCCGCGCCGCACCGGCACCGATGGATTTTTTGTGTCGGTACTGAAGAAGAAGACATCGCAATTTTCAATCGAGTGCGGATTTGAACGGAGAACATAATGAAGCGACAGCAATGGATCGGCTTGTTGGGGGCCGTGGCAACCCTCGTCTGCGGTTCGGCCTTTGCCGATGAGACCGTCAACATCGGCGGCTCGCGCGCTGTGTTGATAAAACCGGATGCGCCGCGGGCGAGCGTGATCCTGCTGCCCAGCGGCGATGGGGCGATCAATGCGGGCGACGGCGGGGATATCCACTCGCTCAACGTCAACCAGCTGGTCCGCACCCGAACCGCCTATGCGGCGCGAGGGCTGGCGGTGCTGGTGGCCGATGCGAATACCCCTCTCGACGCCGCGGTTCAATACATGGCCGCGATCAAGCGCCCGGTCACCGTCATCGCCAACAGCCGCGGCACGATCCGCGCCGCGGAGGGGATTGCGCGCGGCGCCCGGCCGAATGCGCTGGTGCTGACGTTAGGATTTCTCAGCGGCGAATCGGGCAGCGGCCAGAACGTCATGTCGATCCTCGGCTCGCCGGCGTCGTTGCCGCGTACGCTCGTGATCCATCACCGCCAGGATAGCTGCAGGTCGACCCTGCCGGCCGGTGTCGAGCCGTTCGTCAAATGGTCGGCCGGCCGTGCGCGGGCGGCCTGGGTGAGCGGCGGAACAAGCGAAGGCGATCCCTGCGAGGCCCGGGCCTATCACGATTTCAATGGCGTCGACGGTCAGGTGGTGGGGCTGGCGGCGGGATTCCATTGATGCGCTGACGCACCATCATTCCGGGATGGTCCGAAGGACCAGACCTCAGATGTGCAACTGCACATCGGGGAATCTCGAGATTCCGGGTTCGATGCGGAGCCTGTCATCGGGCCGCGCTTTGCGCGGACCCGTTGGCATCGCCCCGGAATGACGGCTAGTCGTATTGCGCCAGATGATTGGCGGAGCCCTGGATGATCTCGCCTTCCGCGTTCAGCCGCAGATATTCGCAGATTTTTGCGCCGCGCTCGTTCTGGTAAAACACAACGAGAGAGTCGGGGCTGACATAGGTATCGATCAGGTCGAAACGCAGATTGGGCAAAAGCGCCAGTGCTTTTCCCCAATAGGCGCCAATGCGGGCCTTGCCGCGCAGCGTTCCGCTGGCGTCAAAGCCCAGAGCCTGGATCTTGTCCGAGGTCATCTCGCTGTCTTCGGCATAGAGCGAAAGGACGCGCTCCAGATCATGGGAATTCCAGGCCGCGATCCATTCCCGCCCCAGGGCGGCCAGATCCGCGGCTTGGTGATGCGAAGGCTGCATGGTTTCCTCCTGACACATATAGGTCAATAATACTGACCTATATGAACTTTGTCGATGCTTTCAGAAGGATGCCTGCAGAAGAATGTGGGCCATTGGTTTTGTGCGGTTGCGAGCGCAGCCCCCGTCGCGTAATTGCTTGCCATGACAGCAGCACAGCCAGCCCGCGAGTCCTTGCCTTCGGTGGCCTCGGCGCATGACAAGATTCTGATCGTCGATTTCGGCAGCCAGGTGACGCAACTGATCGCGCGCCGGGTGCGGGAGGAGGGCGTCTATTCCGAAATCGTGCCGTTCCAGAAGGCGGAAGCGGCGTTTATTCAGATGAAGCCGAAGGCGGTGATCCTCTCCGGCGGGCCGGAATCGGTGCACGAAGAGGGCTCGCCGCGCGCGCCGCAGGCAATCTTCGATTCCGGCGTGCCCGTGCTCGGCATCTGCTACGGCCAGATGACCATGGCGGCCCAGCTCGGCGGCGATGTCGAGGGCGGCCACCACAGGGAATTCGGCCGCGCCGATGTCGAGGTCAAGGCCGCAAGCGCGCTGTTCGATTCGACCTGGGGCATGGGCGAGCGGCATCCGGTCTGGATGAGCCATGGCGACCGCATCACCAAAATGCCGCCGGGCTTTGTCGTCGCCGGCGTCTCGCCGAATGCGCCGTTCGCGGTGATCCAGGACGAGACACGCAGATATTACGGGCTGATGTTCCATCCCGAAGTGGTGCATACGCCCGACGGCGCCAAGCTGATCCGCAACTTCGTCCGCAAGGTCGCAGGGCTCACCGGCGACTGGACCATGCGCGCCTTCCGCGAGGAGGCGATCGAAAAGATCCGCTCCCAGATCGGCAAGGGCAAGGTGATCTGCGGCCTGTCCGGCGGCGTCGATTCCGCCGTCGCCGCGGTGTTGATCCACGAGGCGATCGGCGATCAGCTGACTTGCGTGTTCGTCGATCACGGGCTGCTGCGGCTCAACGAGGCCGAGACCGTGGTCGATCTTTTCAGGCACCACTACAACATCCCGCTGGTGCATGTGGATGCGTCAAAACTTTTCCTCGGCGAACTCGCCGGCGTCAGCGATCCCGAACTGAAGCGCAAGACCATCGGTCGCCTGTTCATCGATGTGTTCGATACCGAAGCCAAGAAAATCGGTGGCGCGGACTTTTTGGCGCAGGGCACGCTGTATCCCGACGTGATCGAAAGCGTGTCGTTCACCGGCGGCCCCTCGGTGACGATCAAATCGCACCACAATGTCGGCGGCTTGCCCGCGCGCATGAACATGAAGCTGGTCGAGCCGTTGCGCGAACTGTTCAAGGACGAGGTGCGCGTGCTCGGGCGCGAACTCGGCCTGCCGGAAATCTTTGTCGGCCGCCATCCATTCCCCGGGCCGGGCCTTGCGATCCGCTGCCCCGGCGAGATCACGAGCGAAAAACTCGACATCCTGCGCAACGCCGACGCCGTCTATATCGACCAGATCCGAAAAGCCGGCCTCTACGACAAGATCTGGCAGGCCTTTGCGGTGCTGCTGCCGGTCAAGACGGTGGGCGTGATGGGCGACGGCCGCACCTACGAATATGTGGTGGGCTTGCGCGCGGTGACCTCGACCGACGGCATGACCGCTGATTTCTATTCGTTCGACATGAAATTCTTGGGCGAGACCGCGACCCGCATCATCAACGAGGTCAAGGGCGTCAACCGGGTGGTGTATGACATCACGAGCAAGCCGCCGGGGACGATCGAGTGGGAGTGAGGGTTAGTGGAAGCGGCGGCTGTCAGGCGGGAATAGAGTACGGTAGCGTAATGTCCGTCCTCGATAGACACCGAACGTCAGCAAAGTTCACATGGTGTGCCCTCTTTGCCGACAAGTGCCTTGGAGCAGCCATCGAATGATTGACACGACCACTCTGATTACCTACGGCGCGATTGTGCTCGGTTTTGTATTCATTCCGGGACCGGCCACGCTCCTCACCGTAACGCGGGCGGTGAGTTCGGGGGCGAGGGTGGGCATCGCCACCGGGGCTGGGATCGCGGCCGGCGATGTGGTTCACACATTCATGGCAATTGTCGGCATCTCGGCCATCATTGCCGCCTCGGCAATGCTGTTCAGCATCATCAAATATATCGGCGCGGCATATCTCGTATACCTTGGCATTCGCGCAATTCTCGAGAGCGCCCCGGGCACTTTCGTGACCCGAGGATCCCCGATCTCGGCGGGCATGGCATTCCGCCAAGCGATCCTGGCAGAGGTCCTCAATCCAAAGACGGCACTTTTCTTCCTCGCTTTCCTTCCCCAATTCGTGCGGCCTGAGAACGGAACGGTCGCCCTTCAGTTGACGATTTTGGGCGTTGTCTTCGTTCTGCTCGGCCTTGTCAGCACTGTCGTTTATGCAGTGAGCGCGGGCCGTCTTGGCGACTTCCTCCGGCGAAATCCGGCCGTGCTGAAATGGCAGGGCAAGGTGGTTGGCGCCGTCTACTGCGCCCTGGGTGTCAGGTTGGCGCTGGAGAGACGCTGAGGAAATCTCCCCCGCTCGCTGCTAGTCCGATGGGAATAGGTTCGTGCTCACAAAATCTACGAATACGCGCAGCTTGGGCGACAGATGACGGCTGGAGGGCCAGAGAACTCTCAAGCTTCCCGCATGCGTCACGTATTCGTTCAGTACAGTCACTAACGTGCGACTGCTGAGCTCCTCGCGGATGATTGCATCGGGCAGACAAGCGATCCCGAGCCCTTGCCGAACCATCAGTAGCAGGGGCTCGATCGTGTTGGCGATCGCTGCGGGTGGCAAGGCCATGTCGAGATCAACTCCATCTCGGCGGAGGGGCCAACGTTCGAACTTGCGAGTGGTGGCGAACCTGTGGAGTAGGCAGGCATGCTCCATCAGATCCTCCGGCACGCTCGGCGTACCCTTAATCTCGAGATAGGTCGGTGACGCAACGAGCTTTAGGTGAAATTCGCCGAGAGCGCGGCTCATGAGCCGTGAATCCGCGACCTCGCCGGCGCGGATGACCACATCGAATCCGCCGTCGATGACGTCGACCAGTTGGTCGCCGAACTCCAGATCCAGTTGCACGGCCGGGTAAGCCCGCATGAAGGCGTTGATCGTGGGCATCATGAGAGCGTTGACAATCGGCAGGCTGACACGGAGATTTCCGCGCGGCGCGCCCGAGCTTTGTGCGAGTTCGACCTCGGCCGCCTCGATCTCCCCCAGGATACGGCGGCATCTTTCCAAAAACAGCGAGCCTTCCGCCGTCAGCGTGATCGCGCGTGTCGAACGGTGGAACAGGCGCGTGCCTAGCCGTTCTTCGAGACGGGTAATCGCTTTGCCAACCGCCGAAGACGAGATGCCGAGCTGGTTGCCCGCAACCGTGAAGCTACGAGCGTCTGCCGCCTGAACGAAGACGCCGAGCGCACCGACATGATCCATGGACACCTCACTATGGACATATGTGTCCGAAATGTCCGGCACTTTAGCGTGATTGTTTAAGGTGATCCATGGGGGCATCTTTGAGGACAAAGCAGCGGAACCAGCCAGCGATTGTTGGCCCAATGTCTAGGCAAAGGAGAACCAAAATGGAAAATACTCTCTACGATTACTCACCAATCGTCGATCGCCCGAAGCTTGTGTGGCCGAACGGGAAGCAGGTCGCGTTCTATATCGGGCTCAATGTCGAGCATTTCGAAATCGACAAGCCTTCGACGAGCATCTGGGAGCCGACGTCTGCGCTTCGACCGGACCCATTGAATTATGGATGGCGCGACTATGGCGTACGGGTCGGAATTTGGCGGATGGTCGAAGTCTTTGACCGACGCGGCATTCGCCCCTCGGTCCTCCTCAATTCCGACGTCGCGGCGCGCTATCCCCAGATCATCGAAGCTGGCAAGAAGCGCAATTGGGTCTGGCTTGCACATGGAAAGACAAATTCAATGCTTCACGTTGGAATGGAGCCGAGCGAGGAGCGTCGTTTCCTCGAGGAGGTGACCGAAACGATCGCCGAGGCGACGGGTCAACGCCCGAAGGGCTGGATGGGGCCAGGTCTCACCGAGACGTTCGAGACCCCAAAAATCTTGAGGGACCTCGGCTATTCCTATGTGCTCGATTGGACGGCTGATGATCAGCCCTTCGCGCTCAATGTACCTGGCATGCTGTCGGTGCCATATTCTGTCGAGCTCAACGATCTCAGCCTTTTCGGCGCTAAGGGCATGACTGGCGAAGAGTTCTTTCGCACGATCGTCGACCAGTTCGATCAGCTCTACGCCGATGGCGCGAGGACCGGCCGAGTCATGGCGCTCGCGCTACATCCGTTCGCTACTGGCCAGGCCTTCCGCACAAAGTATCTAGACAAGGCGCTGCAATACATCGCCTCGCATGAAGGCGTCTGGCTGACTACAAGCGACGAAATCGCTGGTTTCTTTGCCGAGAAGATGGGGCAATCGAACGGGACTTCAGTCAAGTGCCGATAGGCCTAACCTCTGCACCGGCGAAGCCGGTTGCCTCACCAAGGGTACGATACCGGACGATGTCCGCCATCCGGGCCGCCATCGTGCGATCCAGGACGTCATAAGCGTCGGCGCCGAGCACCAATCGCCGCGGCGGTTGGGCATCTTCGACCACAGCGATCAAAGCGTCGGCAGCTTTGGCCGGATCGCCGGGTTGACGGCCATTTTGGCCATACAGGAAATCTTCGATTGGCGCGATCGCCGGGCGGTAGGCTTCCAGCGGGGTGGCTGGCCGCATGTTCGCGTCGCCGGCGAATTCGGTGCGGAAGTTGCCTGGCTCGACCAGCGTGACCTTAATTCCAAGGGCCGCAGTCTCATCGGCCAGTGCTTCACTCCAGGCTTCGAGGGCGAACTTCGACGCGCAGTACGCGCCGAAGCCTCCGATCGAGATCAGCCCGCCGATGCTGGTCAGGTTCAGGATATGTCCGGCTCCCCGGCCACGCATGTGGGGCAACACGTCGCGGGTCAATTCGGCCGCTGCGAAGAAGTTCAGCTCCATCTGCGCCCGCAGTTGCTCGAGCGCAAACTCCTCCACCGCGCCGAGCGAGCCGCGTCCGGCGATGTTCGCCAGCACGTCGATGCGTCCGAACTTCGCCAACGCCGCTGCTACGGCTGCCTTGCGCGCGCTGGCGTCTGTGACATCCAGTGGTACTGCCAGCACGCGACTGCTGTCGATCGCAACCAGTTCCGCCAGCGCCGCGCCGCGCCGCGCCGCGACGACCGCCCGCTCGCCACGGCTGATGACGGCTTCCGCCAGCGCCCTACCGAACCCGGACGATGCGCCGGTGATGAACCAAACCCGATCCGACTTGCTCATGACTCCGTCTCCTCGTTCGCAAAACTACCCCGTCGTGAACATGGCCTAACGCCCCCGAGAAGATAATCTGGCTGTTTTCGTGAGGGTTATGCGATATGATTCATCAATGGATCGCGTGATGCTCACCCATCTCCCTGTGGTCTTGGCGGTCGCTCGCACCAGAAGTTTCGCGCGGGCGGCGTCCGAGCTTGGTCTTGGCGCGTCGGCCGTCAGTCACGCAGTGCGCACCGTCGAGGACCGGCTTGGCGCGCCGCTGTTCGCCCGTACCACCCGCAGTGTCGCGCTGACCGAGCTGGGAGCCGCCTTTCTGGACAGCGCCATGCGGGCGGCCGAGGAACTCGATGCCGCTGTGGAGCGCCTGCGTGAGGGCCAAAACCAGGTCACGGGTCTGCTACGCATCAACGCCCCGCGGATTGCGCTTCCCATGGGACTGACGCCGGTACTCGCCGAGATGGCGCGGCGTTACCCCCGCCTGACGGTCGAAGTCATCACCGACGATGCGCTGACCGACGTGGTGGCGGAAGGCTTCGATATCGGCGTGCGTCTCGGCGAGATGATCGCGCAAGACATGGTGGCGGTCCGGCTAACTCAGCCTTTTCGGGCGATCATGGCAGCGGCGCCAGACTATGTCGCCCGGGCTGGAATACCGAAGTCGATTGATGATCTCGGCGCCCACAATGCCATCGGCTTTCGGCTGCTGCGTAGCGGCGCGATCTACGTCTGGGATCTGCAGCGAGATGGCAAGGACATCAAAGTTGACGTCAACGGCAGCGTGCGGGTGTCGGATCCAACCAGCGCGCGCGATCTCGCGCTCGCTGGTGTGGGTATTGCCTACATTTTCGAGCCGCTCGTAAAAGACGATCTTGCCACGGGGCGTCTCGTCGAGGTGCTGGCCGAGGCGTCCATCACCGAGCCCGGCCTTTTTTTGTATTTTCCGCAACGGGTATCACGCGCAACGAAAATCCGCGCGCTGTTGACTATCGTCGAAGACGTCCGCGCGTCTCTTCGCAACCGGTAGATTCCATGGAAGCAATCTGACGGCTTTTTCCCGCCCTGATCGGACAGTGGATCGTTGCGGTGGCTGTCGAAAATCGACCGATTGATGCCGATAGTCGCTGAAACCGGGCAAATCCCTATTCGCGAAAATTTCCGATTGAAGTCAACAGCGCAAATTTCTGACGGATCGGAGAGACGGTTCTTCGTCGTGCGAGAAAAAAACTGTACCGTTAAATCAGCATGTTACGACACACCCGAACAATCGAGTGGGAGTGAGGGATACAAACGGCGGCGTTAGCGTAGTTTTGGTGACGACTTTCGCTGTCGAAAATTGTTTTCGTGTCCGTATCTCACTTCCGCTGAACTGGCATTCTCCATCTCCGATCTGGCAAGTCCGATCTGCGCCCATGTCCCCTATGGAGTAAATACCTTTCAAAAAGGGAGAGGGCTACAGCGTAGAACGGCGTGCACAGAGGCGGGTTTGCTTTACGCCCAATCTAAGACTTCTCCGGGCGGATTCCTATCTGCCCCAATGCTGCCGTTCGTGCAGATTGGAGCAATGATCAGAACCTGTGAATGGTCCTCGGCGGGGCGAGCAGTTCGGTACTCGAGACCCGCCTGATTTTTGCGCCTTGACATATGCCGATATGGGCATATGATGGCTCCCATGGCACGAGCAGCGACGACGTCGGACGTCTTCAACGCGATCGCCGAGCCGCAGCGCCGGGAGATCCTGATACTGCTGCGGGCGGGTGAGCGGCCGGTGACCGAGTTGGCCCAGGAGCTGGGGATGACCCAGCCGGGGGCGTCCAAACACCTGCGGGTGCTCCGGGAGGTCGGGCTGGTGCGGGACCGCAAGGCAGGCAAGCAGCGCCTGTACGGCCTTGACGCCCGCGAACTGCGACCGGTCCACGAGTGGACCGGTGGGTTCGAGCGGTTCTGGAACGAGAGCTTCGACCGGCTGGACGCGTACGTGCAGGACCTCAAGAAGGCAAGTAAGGAGAAGTGACCGATGGCAGCGACAGGACGGGACGCGCCGGCGCAGTCAGCGACGGCCGACCGCGAGATCGTGATCTCCCGGGTCATCAGTGCCCCACGGGAGCTGGTGTTCGAGGCGTTCACCGAGGTCCGGCACCTGTCGCGATGGTGGGGGCCGGAGGGGTTCACCACCACCACGCGGGCGTTCGAGTTCCGCGCCGGAGGCGAGTGGGATTTCGTGATGCACGGACCGGACGGGACGGACTACCAGGAGTGGATCTCCTGGACCGAGATCGCCCCGCCGGAGCGGATCGCGCTGCTGCACGGTGAGTCCCGCGGCGACCCGAACGCCTTCGAGTCGGTCCTCACGTTCGCGCCCGATGGCGCGGCGACCCGGATCGAGATGCGCACGGTGTTCCCCACCAAGGAACTGCGCGACGAGGCGGTCGAGAAGTACCACGCGATCGAGGGCGGCCAGCAGACCCTGAGCAAACTGGCTGCCTACGTCACCGAGATCGTTCGGAAGGGAGTTGAGGACTGATGTCCGGAAAGGTGTTCTTCAGCGTGTCGATGTCGCTGGATGGGTTCGTCGCGCCCAAGGGGCGCATGGGTGACCCGGATTGGATGGCGCAGTGGATGGAACTGCAGCAGTGGATCTTCCCGCAGCGGTTCTTCCGGGAGAACCTGAAGCTCGGCGAGGGCGGCGAGGAGGGGCGCGACAACGAGATCATGCGGGAGACGTTCGAGCGCACCGGCGCGAGCGTCATGGGCAAGCGCATGTTCGACCTCGGCGAGCAGGCGTGGCCGGAGGAGGCGCCGTTCCACACGCCGGTCTTCGTCGTGACGCACGAGAAGCGTGACCCCTGGGAGCGGCCGGGCGGGACCACCTTCCACTTCGTCAACGACGGCATCGAG
>WNFO01000898.1_pt1 | contig 22958 bp, 25 predicted proteins | sample 5400251 | NCBI WGS metagenome assembly WNFO01 (sample SAMN13153354, study PRJNA577476) | soil metagenome | isolation source: 100 cm saprolite under Madrone tree | place: USA:California | collected 2016-06-14
CCCCTCATAAGAAGCGCCACGGGGTGCCCCGTGGCGCAGCGCGGCGGCGCCGCGAGAGCCTCAGATAACCCACTAAAAATACTCAGAAGTTATTGTCGTGGCAAGACTTACTCTCATCGGCCACGGAAGCGCGGAGGCCGCTTTTCGAGGAACGCCGTCAGGCCTTCCTTCATGTCCTCGGTCGCGGCCAGTAGGCCGAAGTGATTGGCTTCGAGCAGCAGTCCCTCATCGAGCGTCATCTCCAGCCCCTGGTCCACCGCCTCCAGGGCGAGGCGCACCGCCAGCGGGCCCATGGCGAGGATACCCCGCAGCGTCGTTTCCGCCATCGCGAGCAGCTCGGCGGCGGGGACGACCTGATTCACGAGACCGATGCGATGCGCCTCGCGGGCGTCGATCATCTCGCCGGTGAGAATCAGGTGAAGCGCGTTGCCCTTGCCCACCAGACGCGGCAGCCGTTGGGTGCCGCCGTAGCCGGGGGCGATGCCGAGTTTGACCTCGGGTTGGCCGAACTTCGCGGCGTCGCTCGCGATCCGCAGGTGACACGCCATGGCGAGCTCGCACCCGCCACCCAACGCGTAGCCGTTCACGGCCGCGATGACCGGTTTGCCGCAGGTCTCGAACCGCCGCAGCATCGCTTGGCCGCGCAGCGCCCGCGCTTTCCCGTCGAACGGTCCCTGCTTCGCGAGGTCCCCGATGTCCGCCCCCGCAACGAACGCCTTCGGGCCGGAGCCCGAGAGAATGGCCCCTTTGATCGCGTCCTCGGTGGCTACGCGTTCGGCCGCGTCGGCCAGCTCGTCCACCACCTGGTCGTTCAGGGCGTTCAGCTTGTCCGGGCGGTTGATGGTGATGAAAGCGATGCCGTCCTTCACCTCGAACAGGAGAGTTTGGTAGCTCATGGCGACAATCCTAACCCGAGAATGCGGAACGCGGAATTCGGAATGCGGAATGTAAGTGAAAGGTTGGGCCGTGGAACGAACCTCCATTGTAATTCCGCATTCCGCATTCCGCATTCCGCACTCCGCATTAGGTTCTTCCCCATGCCCGTTCAAGCGATCGCCTGGTCTCCTTCTGGGGCCGTCCGCATCGTCGACCAGCGCGCCCTGCCCGAGGCGAAGATCGAGCGCGACCTGGAGACCGGGGAAGCGGTGGCGGACGCGATCCGCACGCTGCAGCTGCGCGGCGCGCCACTCATCGGAATCGCGGCGGCGATGGGCCTCGTCGCGGGCACGCGCGAGCTGCGGGCGGCGCCGCGCGACCGCTTCCTCGGCCGGCTCGACGAGCTGGCGCGGCTGCTCGGGGCCACACGACCCACCGCCGTGAACCTGCGCTGGGCGCTCGACCGCATGACGTGCGTCGCCGCGGCCACGCCCGCGGACTGGGGAGGGGCGGCGCTGTGGGAGCGGCTCCAGGCCGAGGCGACGGCCATCTGGGAAGAAGACCGCGCCATGTGCCGGCGGATCGGCGAGGCCGGGCTGCCGCTCATCCCGGACGGGGCGAAGCTGCTCACCCACTGCAACGCAGGGGCGCTCGCGACCGGGGGGATCGGGACCGCGCTCGCGCCCATCTACCTCGCTCACGAAGCGGGGCGACGGGTACACGTCTTCGTCGACGAAACGCGGCCGGTGCTGCAGGGCGCCCGGCTCACGGCTTGGGAGCTGGTGCACGCGGGAATCCCGTGCACCGTGATGGTGGATGCGGTGGCGGGGTCGTTGATGCGCCGCGCCCAAGTGGACCTCGTGATCGTCGGCGCCGACCGCATCGCCGCGAACGGCGACTTCGCCAACAAGATCGGCACCTACCCGCTCGCCGTGCTGGCGCTGCACCACGGCGTGCCGTTCTACTGCGCCGCGCCTTCCACGACCATCGACACCGCGCTCACCGACGGCGATGGGATACCGATCGAGCAGCGCGGCCCGGAGGAGGTGAAGACCGTGGCGGGGCGGCCCGTCGCCCCGGCGGCCGCCGCCGCGATCAATCCCGCTTTCGACGTCACGCCGGCGCGCTACGTCACCGGGTTTGTGACCGACCGCGGCCTCGAGCAGCCGCCGTTCGGCGACGGGGCGGTGGCCGCAAGCGGTGGGCACCGGTGAGAGGTCCGCTCGTCGCCGTCGTTGGAGGCGCAACGTGCACGCCGCAGGAGGGCGAGTGGGCCGCCGCCGTCGGGCGTCTGATTGCGGAGCAAGGAGCGGTGCTCTTGTGCGGCGGCTTCGGCGGCGTGATGGCGGCGGCGGCACGCGGCGCGAAGCAGGCCGGCGGGCTCACCGTCGGGATCCTGCCCGGGGACGATCCCGGCCAAGCGAATCCCGACATCGATGTCGCGCTCGCGACGGGGATGGGTGAGATGCGTAACGCGCTGATCGTGCGCGCCGCGGGCGCCGTGATCGCGATCGGAGGCGGCTGGGGCACGCTGTCGGAGATCGCCTTGGCGCGTCGCATCGAGACGCCCGTGGTGGGGCTGCACGATTCCTTCACGCGAGGGGTGGATATCCCACGTGTGGAGCGGCCGGAAGAGGCGGTGCGCTGGGCGTTGGAGCAGGCGCGGCGCCGGGAGGTATAATTAGGGATGAACGCGGGAACCAAGTTCGCCATCGGCGCTGCGCTGATCGTCGCCTCGGTGGGCTACCTCATGGCGTCGGGCGTGAAGCAGACCGGCCAGTATTTCCTGACGCCCACGGAGCTCACGCAGAAGATCGCCGTAGATCCTTCCTTTTACAATGTCGGCATGAAAGTCGGCGCCCGCGTCGTGCCGGGTACCGTGACCAAGGACGTGGCCAGCAACACGCTGCGCTTTCAGGTGACTGACGGCAGCGCGCGCTTCAAAGTCGAATTCCACGGCCTTCCCCCCGATACCTTCAACGACAGCGTCGAGGTGGTGGTCGAGGGTCGGCTCAAGCCGGACGGCGTGATCTACGCGACCAACGTGCTCGCCAAGTGCGGGTCGCGCTACGAAGCGGTCCCGAAGGCATAGATGACGCTGCTCGGCACGCTGGCGCTGTGGCTCGCCTTGCTGGTGGGGGTTTGGGGGGCCCTGGCGGGATTCGTGGGCGGGCTGAAAGATCGTCCCGATCTCGCGCGCAGCGCCCGCAACGCCGTCTTCGCGATGTGCGGCGCCCTCGTCGTCGCCGTCGCGGCGCTCGAGTGGGCGCTGTTCCAGCACGACTTCAACGTCGAGTACGTCGCCGCCTACACCAGCCGCAATCTGCCGATCTTCTACACCTGGTCGGCCTTGTACGCCGGCCAAAAGGGGAGCCTCCTGTTCTGGGCGACCGTGCTGTCGGCGTTCGGATCGCTCGCATTGGTCCTCACCCCACGCCGCCATCGCGAGCTCCTCCCCTACGTGGCGGGCGTCGTGTCGGTCGTCGCGGCCTTCTTCATCTCCGTCATGCTGTTCGGGCACGCGAATCCGTTCCAGCGACTGCCGTACACGCCGCTCGACGGGAGCGGCCTCAACCCGCAGCTCCAGAACCCCGGGATGGTATTCCACCCCCCGATGTTGTATCTGGGCTATATCTCGATCACCATCCCGTTCGCGTTCGCGATCGCCGCCTTGCTCTCCAAGCGGCTCGACACCGACTGGCTCGTGGCGATTCGCAAGTGGACCCTCTTGTCGTGGCTGTTTCTGTCGGTGGGGATTTGTCTCGGCATGTGGTGGGCCTACGTGGAGCTGGGGTGGGGCGGCTACTGGGCCTGGGACCCGGTGGAGAACGCATCGCTCTTGCCGTGGCTCACGATGACCGCGTTCCTCCACTCGGTCATGATCCAGGAAAAACGCGGCATGCTGAAGAAGTGGAACCTCGCGCTGATCATCGGGTCGTGGCTGTTGTCGATCTTCGGCACCTTCATCACGCGCTCGGGAGTGATCTCGAGCGTGCACTCCTTCACCCAATCGAGCGTCGGGTATTTCTTCCTCGCGTTCCTCATCGTGTCGGGGGTGGCGAGCTTCGCCCTGTATGCCAACCGGCTGCCGCTGCTCGAGGCCGAGGCGCGGCTCGAGTCGATGGTGAGCCGCGAGGCGAGCTTCCTGTTCAACAACCTGCTCTTCATCGGGATCGCCTTCTCGGTGCTGTGGGGCACCCTGTTCCCGATCCTGTCCGAGCTGGTCCAGGGCGTCAAGATCACCTACGGCCCGGCGACCTTCAATTTCGTGAACATTCCCCTCGGGCTCGCGCTGCTGTTGCTGACCGGGATTGGGCCGCTCATCGCCTGGCGCCGGGCGTCTGTCCCGAACTTGCGGCGCCAGTTCGCCGTGCCGGCGACGGCGGGTGGGTTCATGGCGCTCGTACTGCTCGTCGCCGGGATGCGGGACTTCTACGCCGTCGTGGCCATGGGCCTGGGTGCGTTCGTCGCCGCCACGATCGTGCAGGAATTTGCCCGCGGCACCGGCGCCCGCCGGCGGCAGTACGGCGAAGCGTATCCCCTCGCCTTCGCGCGCCTGATCGCCCGCAACCGGCGCCGGTATGGTGGCTACATCGTGCATGCGGGGATCGTCATCCTGTTCGTCGCCTTCGCCGGCATGGCGTTCAAGACGGAAACCGAGGCGACGCTCAGGCCTGGCGAGTCGGCGTCGCTCCGCAGCCCGTACGGCTACACGTACACCTTCACCAGCCTCGGCCTTTCGCAGTACGACGCGCTGAACCGGCAAGTCACGGCCGCGGCAGTTGAGGTACGACGCGACGGCAGGAAGATCGGGCTCTTGAACCCGGAGAAGCGCCAGCACGTCGACGCGTTCGGTCGGCCGACGTTCCAGCCCTCGACTGAGCCGGGCATCATGAGCCTGTTGCGCGAGGACCTCTATGTGGTCATGGGGGGCGTGGTGAACGGCACCGAGCAGGCGGTCTTTCGGTTCACCATCAACCCGCTCGTGTGGTGGGTGTGGTACGGCGGGATGATCATCGCGCTCGGGGGCCTGATCGTGATGTGGCCGGGCGGCTCGCCGGCCGCCAAGCAGTCGCAAGCGGGCTACTCAGTGCGCCTGGTGGGGAAACAACCGTGACCCGACGCTACGACGCTACGTCATACGTTGATCGCCGCGGGTTTCTGACGCTCGGCGCAGGAGCATTGCTTGGCGTCGTAGCGTCGTGGCGTCAGTCAACGCCTCAAGCCCCCGATTCCCTTCCGGGAACGGGACCGTCCGGCCGCCTGTGGGATCCGGCTCGCGCCGGAAGGCCGCTCGATCCCGTCACCGTCGCCGACAACGACGCCGCCATCCAGGCGATCGAGAAACAGCTCCATTGTACGTGCGGCTGCAATCTCGACGTGTACACCTGCCGGACCACGGACTTCACGTGCACCGTCAGCCCGGCGCTGCACCAGCACGTCATCGGGCTCGCGGAGAAGGGGATGACGGGGCAACAAATCCTCGACCAGTTCGTGCGCGAGCATGGCGTCGCCATCCTCATGTCGCCGCCCAAACGCGGGTTCAATCTGGCGGGCTACTTCGCCCCCTCCTTGCTCATTGTCGCGGCGGGTGTGGTTCTGACGCTGGTGCTACGCCGCTGGACGCGGGCGGCGGTGCCCGCACCGGTCCCCGACACCCCCTCCAGCACGGGTGGCACGCCCGAAGAGCTCGAGCGCCTGCGCGGCGAGCTCGAACGACTGTCGGTTTGACCGGCGTGCTCGAGCTGGCCGCCGGGATCCTGCTCGCCGCAGGGGCGGTCTACTTCGTGTTGCGACCGATCTTTCGACCCGAGATGGAGCGGTACGGGAATCGGGAAACGGAAAACGGGAGTGAGGGGGAGGACCCGGATGACGACCTCAGTCCCCGCGCCGTCGCGCTGCGCGCTCTGAAGGAGATCGAGTTCGACCGCGCCACCGGCAAACTCTCAGATGCCGACTACGACGTCTTGAAAACTCGGTACACCTCCGAAGCGATTGCCGCCCTACGTGCGGAGAGCCGCGAGCCGGGAGCCGGGAGCAATCCCATCCGCGCGGCCCATGCTCCCCGCTCCCCGCTCCCCGATCCCTCTTGTCCCACCCACGGTCCCCGACCTGAGGCCGACGCGCAGTTCTGCTCGGAGTGCGGCCGCCGCCTCGCCACCGCACCTGGCTACTGCGCGCGCTGCGGCACGGCGCTCGAGCACGATGCCCACTACTGCCATTCGTGCGGGGCGCGCGTCGCCGCTTAACAACCCTACCAGCCCCGCGTCTGTACCGCTCGGAGTACGGATCGAGTTCCAGACTTCGACAGGAGACGCGCATCCATGCGGCAGACCGTCCAGTTCAGCTTGGCCGCCGCCCTGATCGGGCTCGCGGCCGCCTGCGGCGAGGGCACGGCGCCCGCGTCCGACCAGGCTCAAGTGCTCGCCGCCGAAGCGGACCAGCTCGGCGCCATGGTCGACACCGAATTCGGCGTCTCGGGGGCTGCCGCCACGGCCCCTCCCGCGTCGACCACGACGGGTTCCAGCCTCACCGCCGACGCGGTCGCCACCACAGGTGACACGGCGCCGACGTTCTGGGGTCGTCTGCGGGTCGTGCCCGGCGGCCCCCGCCCCATTTATCATCGTGACGTGACGATCCAAGGCGACACCGCCCGCGTGGAGCACGACGTGACGTTCCACGGTCTGGTGCTTGTGGATACCACCGCCGACGGTGTCTTCAATCCGACCGCGAAGCCGCTGGCCGACCGTATGACGCAGCGCGCCGTGCTGGTGCGCGATCGCTCGGAACGCCGCGGCTGGCGCGCCGTACAGTTGTCGCCGCAGAACTGGACCGTCGTGGATGCGAGCCGGCAGACCGTGGCCGTCACCGATGTGAAGATCTATCGCAACGACACGCTGCTGATCGAAGTCACCGACCCCGGCGCGTTGTTCGACGTGGCCAATCGCATCCCCCGGTTCCATGTCGACGACACCGTGAAAGTCGTGGCGGCCGTGACGAACACGACCGGCTCGGGGTTCACGCCTGGCAGCTTCGTGTTCCTGCATGTGCGGCATGCCGACCGGCTGGTGACGACGTGGCGCCGCGTACCTATGACCGACAACGGCGACGGCACCTACCAGCGGACCTGGATCGCGCGCCGCACCGGCATCGATCGCTTTGTCGTGGACGCCCTCGACTCGGCCACCCTGTTGCTCGGCACGGCGGACAACTACCGGACGAACGAACTGGGGATCCCGTACCGGATCGAGTAGTCGGCTCTTGATTTTCGCGCCGCGCTTCCGTATCAGTGTGCGACCTTCAACGGAGCGCCGGTGTGAGCGGATTCACGACGCGGGTCGCGATCGTCGTCGCGGGCTTGGCCGTGATGGGGACGGTGGTACAGGGGCAGCGGCGCATCCGGGGTGGACGCGCCGTGATGGTCGATCGGCCCGCGGTGGGCCCACGGGTCGGCTATGACTTCGACTTCAAGCACGTCTTCATCGGGGGCCAGCTCAACCTGCCGGTGGGGCGCCGCTGGGGGCTCGTGCCGTCGGCGGAGTTCTATCCGGGTCAGACCGGCTCGCCGTTTCGGCTGAACGCCGACTTGAAGTACCATCCCCCGACGGTGTACGGCTTGTTCTACTTCGGCGCGGGCTTCGCCTACCTGCATGCCAGTGGCGCGAGCAACGCGGGCGCCAATCTGTTCGCGGGGTGGGAGGGCCGGCGCGCGCGGCCGTTCAAGCCGTTCCTCGAGGCCAAGCTCGTGGTCGCCAACAACACCTCGTTCAACGTCCTGGCGGGACTGAACTTCCCGTTGTAGCTAGAACTCCAACCGTTCCATGCGCCGCAGGCCGGCTCGCAGGGCGGTCGCCGTGACCACCGCGCACAGGGCGGCGGTCGCGGCGAACCACCCGATCATCCAGGCGTCGACCACTACGGGCTGCCCGAGATAGATCGACCGGACGTACTGGAAGACCCCCTGCCACAGGCCGAAAATCACCACGGCCAGGAGAGCGACGCTGGCCATCATGTAGACGAGCCCGCCGAACGAGGTGGGGATCTGCGCCGCGTTCTCGGTCTCGAACTGCGGAAACAGCGCCCCAAACGAGAGCGCCAGCGCGGCGATTGCGAATGTCAGACACACGATCGCCACCAGCCCCAGCACCATCATGAACGGCCGGACCTCGAGCAGCATGTTCGTGACGCCCGTGAGCAGCAGCGCCAGCCCGAGCAGCGGAATCGTGCCCACCCAATACTTGGACCACAGGAGCGCCCCCAGGTCCAGGGGGCTCGAGCGTAACAGCCACATGTGGCGTCCCTCGAGCGACACGGCGGGGAAAATGAAGCGCGCCGCGATGGCGGCGAGCACGAAGCCGGCGAGCCCGAGATTGAGAAACGACACCAGGGTGATGTAGAAGAATCCCACGGCCTCGCCCCGGTGCAGCGGCAGAGTCTTGATGTTGAACAGGTACACGACGACCAGCACGGCCAGCAGGATGAGCTGGCTCCACTGCGTGGTGTCGCGGAAGAACAACTTCACGTCCTTGATGACGAATTCGCGTTTGGCGACCGGGAGGAAATAGAGCAGGGCGCCTACCGTGCGGCGCCACAGCGTCCCGCGCACGAACCGCTCCGCCGCCTCCTGAGCTTTCGTGAAGCCCGGCGCGAACAGCCGCCGATGCAGCGACGCGCCCAGCACGACGAACGCGCCCGCGGTGCTCCACAGCAGCGCCAGCGGCAGGACGTCGACCCTGCCCCGCAGGTATCCCATCACGGCCTGGGCGGCCCACTCACTGGGCAGGTAGGGCGACGTCGGGGTGCGGAGCACGGCGATGAACTCGAGCAAGTTGCGGAACCCCTCGGGCGACGCCAGGCGCTCGGGCCGGATCAGGCGGAACAGGAGAATGAGACCGCCGGCGGTGCCGAGGGCGACGATGGACAGGAGGTCGCGGGTGCGCCGGGCAGGGAAGACGTTCACGAGGGTCAGCGTGAGCGCGGAGCCGGCAACCGCCGGGAGGACGAGCAGCGGTGCGACGGTCAAGATCGCGTAGGGAACGAACAGGGGTCCGCCGCGGAAGACCACGCCGTATGCCGCGAAGACGGGCACGGCCATGAGCGCAACCATCCAGGACGAATGGAGCAGCGTCTCGCCCAGCTTCGCGGAATACAGTCGCAGCCAGTCCACCGGCGCCGAGACGAGCAGGTCCAGGTCTTTCGCAAGGAAGAAGCTGGACAACGATGTGATCACGTTCGAGAGCACCAGGATGCCGACGAACGTCAGGAGCGCGACCCCTAGGATCTTGCCGGCGAGCAGCGGCCCGACATCCGGGACCTGCTCCAGCGCCTTGAGGATCTTGTAGAGGAAGGCGAATATGCCGCCCCAGAACAGCAGCGCGGCTACCACCAGAATGAACAGCCGAGCCGAGCCGCGGGAGCGCTCCTCGCGCATCCGCTGCAGCGCGGTGCGCCACTTGGGCTCGAGCACCCGCCACAGCGAGGGCTGCGTCACGCCGCCCGGTCTCCGTCCGCGCCCAATACCTCGACCAGGTCGCGCACCTGCGCGCCTCCGGTGAGCTTGAGGAACAGCTCCTCGAGGCTTGCGTCGCCGGCGCGGTGCTGCTGCCGCAGGTCGTTCACGGTCCCTTCGGCGACGATCCTGCCGTGCTGGAGGATCGCGACGCGGTCGCACATCGCCTCCGCCACCTCCAGCGTGTGCGTGCTCATCAGCACGGTGCCGCCGCGCGCCACGAACTGGCGGAAGATGTCCTTGAGGAGCCGCGCCGCCTTTGGATCGAGCCCCACCATCGGCTCGTCCACCACGATGCATTGCGGGCGATGGATCAGCGCGCTCGAGATGATCAGCTTCTGGCGCATCCCGTGGCTGTAGGCCTCCACCAGCTCGTCCTTCCAGTGCGTCAGCTCGAACACGTCCAGCAGCTCGGTGACTCGGCGCTCGACCGCGTCGCCTTCCTGGCCGTACAACGCCGCCACGAAGCGCAGGAACTCGGCCCCGGTGAGCTTGTCGTAGACGAACGGCCGGTCTGGAATGAAGCCGAGGCGCGCCTTGGCCGGGATCGGGTTCACTTGCACGTCGTCGCCGCCCAGGAGCACCCGGCCGTTGGTGGGGCGCAGGATACCGGCGATCATCCGGAGCGTCGTGGTCTTGCCCGCGCCGTTCGGGCCGAGGCATCCGTACAGCACACCCTGCGGGATGTCGAGCGAGATGTCGTCGACGGCGACGAAGCTGCCGTAGTGTTTGGTCAGGTTCTCCAGTCGGATCATAGCACCTCGAGGGTGAGGCCTCCGATCAGGGGGAGGAGCTCCGCCTGGCGGGCCAGCGCACCCGCGCTGAAGCGCAGGTGCGCGGCGTCGGCGGGGAACTGGCCCAACGTCGGGTCCACGGCCACCCAGTCCCCGAGATACACCTCGGGCCAAGCATGATAGTAAAAACGGCCGTTGAGATACAGCAGGCCGGCGGCGGTCCTGGCCGGCAGTCCCACCGACCGCGCCAACGCAACGTACAGCAACGTGTGCTCGTTGCAGTCGCCGCGGCGCTCCTTCAGCACCTGGCCTGCGCTGGGCAGGGTGGCGTTGCCGTTTCGGGCGAGGTACCCATGCACCCAGTCGCCGATGAGCCGGGCGGTTCGTGCCGGGTCGCGCTCGCCGCCGACGATCTTCCGGGCCTGCGTCACGATCCGTGGGTCGCCGCTTTGGACCAGCGGTTCGGGGCGGAGGAATTCCGAATCGCGCGCCGGCAGGGTGTAGCGCGCCGCGAGCGCCGCGGCCGTCGCCTGCTCCACGACGAGCGTATCACCCGCGAGCCGCTGTCCGGGACCCGTCAGGCGAAGCCGGTCCAGTGCCACACCCGAGAGGCGAACCCGCAGGGCCGAGCGCGTGGCGCGGGGGAAGGCGGCGCGCGCCGCGAGGGCGGTGGTCGCGATCACGTCGCCGGGCCGAGAGGCCCTGCTTGCCGCGGCCATGCGCGTGGTGTCGCGTTGCCGGAATTCCTGGTACGCGATCTCGAACGCCTGCCGCTCCATGGTGAAGCCGGAGGGAGCCTCCATCCGGACGATGCGGCCCTCGCCGTCGATCCAGACGGTCGCCGTGGCGACGCCGCCCGTGGTCTGCGCGATCCGGAATGCCCGAACGGTGTCGAACCGCACCGGCAGCCACGCCCTGGCGGTCGAGTCGTAGGCCGCGCTGTCCGACACGACAAACGTGGACTCCGCACCCACGGCGAGCGAGAGCTGGCGCTCCGTCAGCGCCACCGGGTCGAACACGCCGAATGCGTACGTGCGACCGGGCTTCAGGTCGACCCCGAACGCCAGGCGCAGCGGCACCATCGACGGCAGCAGCATCGGATGGGTGAGGGAAACGCGGCTGGTCTCAGCCTCTGTGCGCGAGACCAAGGCGAGAGTGAGCAGCGTGTCCCCGCTCAGCTTGCCTCCGGCGACGAACCGGCCGGGCTCGCCGTCGAACCTGACGTCCAGGCTCTGGAGTCGGAAGGCGCGCGTGAGCTCGGCCCGCGTGAGCGCGGCCGTGCGGCGGATGCCGCCGGCCGCCGACACGCGGATCACCAGGAGGTCGATCAGCCGGATGCCGGTGATCGTCGTGTCAATAGTGGAAGAGGCGAATCCGACCTGCTCGCCGGCAACGCTGAGGCGGTAGTACAGGGCGCCTGGCGCGACGTGCAGGCCCGCTTCCGCGAGGCGCGCCTCCGGGGGCGCGAACAGCTGCCGTCGCGCGAGCCAGCCGAGCAGCACCCCCCACGCGACCAGGATCGCAACGGCCCAGGCGCGACGGGTCATGACTCCGCGGCCCCGCTGCGCCGCAGAACCGCCTCGAACGCATCGCGCTCTTCGGCCGTCTCCACGACGATGGATACGCTCGCGGGAAAGGCGGCGTTCCCGAGATGCGTCTTGAGGATGGGCACCATGATCTCGGCTGCGTCCTCGACCGAAAGGTTACCGGCCCCGGTTCCGATCGGGGGAACTGTGAGAGTGGTGAATTCCCATTCCTGTGCCTGGTGCAGGGTCGCGCGCCACGCGCGCGCCACACCGTCGCGCGTCACCGGCTCGGTGTCGCTTCGAATGACCGCGTGGATGACGAACTCCGCCGGTAGATCGCCGCCACCCGCCGTCACCACCGCGGCGCCCACCGCGAGCTCCTTCTGCACCTGCAGCCCACGCGTGAATGCCGCGCCTCCCACCGTCTCCAGCCGCCGCAGGGCCGCCGTGGTCGGATCGAGACGGGTCGTGGCAGGGCGCACCACCGCCGCTGCGGCGAGGAATGCGATGTCGTCCACGACTACTTGGATCACCTCCCGGTCGCCTCCCGGGAGCGGCGATACATCCGCGTGGCGTCGTCCGGGCGATTGAGCCGGTCGAGCACAATCCCCAGCCCGTAGAGCGCCCGCGTGTTGCGGGGCTCGAGCTCGACGACGCGCTCGTACGCGGCCAACGCACCCTCCAGCTCGTCCACATGGTTGAGCGCTTCGCCGAGGTAGAACCAGGCGGCCGCGCGGCCGGGATCGACTTCCGACGCCCGTCGCAGGTGGGATACCGCTTCGCTCCACAATCCGCGGCGCGACAGCAGCACGCCCAGACCCGTGAGCGATTCACCGTGGATCGGGTCCACGCGCAGCGCCCGCTCGTAGTCCTGTTGCGCCGCGCGGTAGTGCCCCGCGCCCGCGAGCAGACCGGCCCGCTCGACCAGGAGGGCCACGTTGTCCGGGTCCGCCGCGAGGGTGTCGTCCAGCGTCGGCTCGGCCACGGATCCGTCGGGCGCGGGCGGCTCGGTGGATGCCGGCGGCAGCGCGGACCCCGGAAGCTGGGCGGTGATCGGCGGTGGGAGGCCGGCACGGGCCACGTCCGCGGGCGATGCGATGCTGTTGGTCTCGGTCAGCGATTCCGCTTCCTCGATCAGCTCGGCCGCCACCCGGGCCCGCTCGGTCGCCGACTGCCACCGCGGCTCGCGCTTGCGGATCACGCGACCACCTCGCTCCTGAGCCAGGAGAGGTAGCGCTCGAGGCCCCGCTCGACCGGCAACGCCAGCAGCTCCGGCACCTCGTATGGATGCCGCTCCCGCACGGCGGTGCTGAGCGCCTCCCACTTCGACGCGTCCGTCTTCAGCAGGACCACCACTTCGGCCTCCTCCGTCACCTGACCCTCCCAGCGGTAAATCGAGCGGGCGCCCGGGAGGAGCGTCCCACAAGCTACCAGACGCGCGGTGACCAGGGCTGTGACGAGCGCCCGCGCATCCGCTTCGTTCGCGAGCGTGGTCAGCACCACGAGGGCGTCGGCGGTCATGGGGACGGCTAACCTAGGGAAGCGGCTGAGGTTAAGCAAGGTTGCAAGGAGGTCGGTGGAGGTTTGGGAGGATGTGAAGGTTAGAGGAGGTTGGGACGTCGGCGAAGCAGCCTCCCCCGACCTCCACCAACCTCCCCAACCTCCTCCGTCCTCCCAAGGAGAGTTGACCGGGAACCCGTCAGCCTTCTAGCCTACGAGTCTATGTCCAGCGATTCATTGGTCGTCAAGGGCGCCCGCGAGCACAACCTCAAAGACATTACGGTCGAGATCCCGCGCGACAGTCTGACCGTCATCACGGGGCTGTCGGGATCGGGGAAATCGTCGCTCGCGTTCGACACGATTTACGCCGAGGGACAACGGCGCTACGTCGAGTCGCTCTCCGCCTACGCCCGCCAGTTCCTCGGCTTGATGGAGAAGCCCGACGTGGACGCGATCGAGGGCCTGTCGCCCGCGATCTCGATCGAGCAGAAGAGCGCCGGCCACAACCCCCGGTCCACGGTCGGGACGATCACCGAGGTCTACGACTACCTGCGCCTCCTGTGGGCGCGGCTCGGCACACCGCACTGTCCCAAAGACGGCTCCCCGATCGAGCGCCAGACCGCCTCGCAGATCACGGATCTGGTGCTGGCCTGGCCGGAGGGAACGAAGCTGGAGGTGCTCGCCCCGTTGGTGCGCGGCCGCAAGGGCGAATTCCGCGACGTCTTCGAGGCCGCCAAGAAGCAGGGGTTCGTGCGGGTCCGGGTAGACGGCGAAACCTACGACCTCGCCCAGGTCCCGAAGCTCAACCGCCGTCAGAACCACGACATCGCGGTCGTAGTGGACCGATTGGTGGTGCGCCGGACCGACCGCGCGCGGCTCGCCGACTCGATCGAGACGGCGCTGAAAGCCGCGGACGGGACGGTAGAGGTCGTGCACGGCGGGAAGTCCACGCTCTTTTCCGAGCGCTATGCGTGCCCCGCGTGCGGCCTGTCGCTCTCCGAGCTCGAGCCGCGCCAGTTCTCGTTCAACTCGCCGTTCGGGGCGTGCCCGGACTGCTCGGGACTCGGGACCCGACGCGAGGTGAGCCCCGATTTGGTGCTGGGCGACCCGAGTCTCTCGATTCTCGAAGGGGTCATCCTGCCGTGGGGCGAGCCGAGCGGCTACGTACGCAAGGTGATCCTGCCGAGCCTGGCGCGCACGTTCAAGTTCGACCTGAACACGCCGTGGCAGGCGCTGCCCGCCGCGGTAAAAAAGGTCGTCCTGTCCGGGGCGCCGGGAAAGACGCTCACGTTTCAGTACGACAGCGAGCGTTGGCACGGTGAGTACGAGTCGGGCTGGGATGGAGTCCTGAAGCACGTCGAGCGGCGCTACCGGGAGACCGCCTCCGACAGCGTACGCGAGCAGCTCGAGGAGTACATGATCGAGCAGTCGTGCCCCACGTGCGGCGGCAAACGGCTGCGCCCCGAGAGCCTGTCGGTGCTGCTCCATGGGAAGAGCATCGGAGACGTGGTGGACCTTCCGGTGACCGATGCGTTGGCGTTCTTCGAGAGCATTCCGCTGCGCGGCAACGGGCGCACCGGGGGCGGCCTCGACCCGGAAATCGCCCGGCCCATCCTCAAGGAAGTGAATGATCGCCTGCGCTTCCTGCGCAACGTCGGCCTCGAATACCTCACCCTCGGCCGCTCCGCGGACTCTCTCTCGGGGGGGGAGGCCCAGCGCATTCGGCTGGCCACCCAGATCGGGAGCCGGCTGGTCGGCGTGCTCTACATCCTGGACGAGCCGTCGATCGGGCTGCACCAGCGCGACAACGCGCGGCTGCTGGCGACGCTCAAAGAGCTCCGCGACATCGGCAACACGGTGCTCGTCGTGGAGCACGACGAGGAGACGATCCGCTCGGCGGACCACGTGGTAGACCTGGGCCCCCGTGCCGGCCGGCACGGGGGCGAGGTGGTGGTCGAAGGCCCGGTCAAGGCGGTAGTCGACCACCCCGACTCCCTTACGGGGCGCTACCTGCGGGGCGAGCTGCGGATCCCGGTCCCGCCGCGGCGGCGGACTCCCGACCCGGAGCGCGAGCTCGCGGTCATCGGCGCGCGGCAGCACAACCTGCGCAACCTCACCGTGGCCTTTCCGCTGGGCCTGTTCGTCGCGGTCACGGGCGTGTCGGGCTCGGGGAAGTCGACGCTCGTCACCGACATCCTGTACCGCGCGCTCGCCCGGCACTTCTACCGCGCCAAGGTGATGCCCGGCGCACACGACCGGCTCGAAGGGCTCGACCACATCGACAAGGTCATCGACATCGACCAGAGCCCGATCGGGCGCACCCCGCGGTCAAATCCGGCCACGTACACCGGCCTGTTCACGCCGATCCGCGAACTCTTCACCTACCTGCCGGAATCCAAGATCCGGGGCTACGGGCCCGGGCGATTTTCCTTCAACGTGAAGGGTGGGCGGTGCGAGGCGTGCCAGGGAGATGGCCTGGTGAAGGTGGAGATGCACTTCCTCCCCGACGTGTACGTCCCCTGCGAGGTGTGTAAGGGGCGGCGCTACAACCGCGAGACGCTCGAGGTGCGCTATAAAGGAAAGTCGATCGCCGACGTGCTCGACATGACGGTGGCCGAGGCGCTGGATTTCTTCGAGAACCAACCGCGCATCCGCGCGAAACTGGAGCTGTTGAACGACGTAGGGTTGGGCTACATCCACCTCGGCCAGTCGGCCACCACCCTGTCCGGCGGCGAGGCGCAGCGGGTCAAGCTCGCCACCGAGCTGGCCAAGCGCGACACGGGCCGTACCCTCTATATCCTGGACGAGCCGACCACGGGCCTACACTTCGAGGACGTGCGCCTGCTGCTGGAAGTGCTGCACCGGTTGGTGGACAAGGGCAACACGGTCGTGGTGATCGAGCACAACCTGGACGTCGTGAAGACCGCCGACTGGGTGATCGATCTCGGTCCGGAAGGGGGCGCGGCGGGCGGTGCGGTGCTGGCCGCGGGCGCGCCGGAGGATGTGGCGCGCGTAAAAGGGTCGTTCACCGGTCAATACCTGCGCAAGGTGCTGGCGGTAGGCGACTAGCTCGGTAAGTTCACGAGAGGGAGGAGAACCGTCGCATGGGAGAGTGGGCACCCGCGGTCGGCGTAATCGGCCTGGCAATGGTCATCGGGGCGACACTCGTGCTGTCGGGCCCTGTCGGGAAAGCGCTGGGGGAGTGGATCCGCGGCTGGTCCAGGACGGACGAGCAATGGATGGCCATGAAGGCCGCCAAGCATGGTGTGGTGCTCGGAGGGGACTCTGAGCGGCTACTCGCCGAGGTCGACGAGCTGAAGCGTCGCTTGGCGGAGGTCGAAGAACGGCTCGACTTCACCGAGCGCCTGCTCGCGAAGGATCGCGATCCCCAACGGCTCGCGGGGCCGCGCTAGAGGACATGGAAGACATCCTCGCGCTCATTCTCATTTTCGGTGGTGGTGCCTGCATCGCGCTGTCCTTCTCGCCGATCGGCCGCGCGCTGGCCGACCGGATCCGCGGCAAGAGCGCGACGCCCGGTGGCGCCGACATGCGCAGCGAGCTTGCCGAGCACAAGGAGACGCTCGACCAGGAGCTCGAGGCCGTGCGGCGCGAGGTGGCCGAGCTCGCGGAGCGCATGGACTTCGCCGAGCGCCTGCTGGCGCAGAACCGCGAGGGTCAAAGGATCGGACCGGGCCAATGAACGCAGGTGAGCTGGGCGTCCTGATCCCTATTATCGCGGTCGGCGGCTTCTTCGCGTGGATGATCGCCTTGACCTTGAGCAAGACGTACACGGCGAAGCTCAAGGCCCAGACCGCTCCGGCTGGCGCCACGGGGCAGGAGGAGGTTCTGGCGGCGATCGACGAGCTGCGGCGCGAAGTGGCGGAACTCGCGGAGCGGGTAGATTTTACGGAGCGGTTGCTGGCCAAGGCACGGGACGCAGAGGCGGGGAAACTGGGCCCGGGCGAAAGGCGTACGGCGTCCACATGATGCAGACCCCCATGCCGCCGCCGCTTCCGGGGTTGGACCCGAACCTGGTGTTCAACGAGGTCGTGCCGATCATCGCGGCGGTGGTCATCATCCTGGCGCTGGCGGTGGCGCTGCGGGGCATCTTGCGGTCACCGGTGGGGGAGGCGATCGCCGAGCGCATCAGGACGCGAGTGCAACGGCGAGGGAGCGTCGGGGGCGATGATCCCCAGCGCGTGGCAGAGCTGGAAGCGCAGGTATCGCACCTCCAAGGGCAGGTCTCCGAGCTCGCCGAGCGCATAGATTTCGCCGAGCGCATGCTCGCCGAGCGGCGGGAGCGTAAGTTGGGCGCGGGGCAGTGAGGCCCAGCCACCACACCGAGGGCTGACATGGGAATCTTTGACCGTCTCTCGACGCTGATCCGGTCGAACATCACCGACCTGATCAATCGTGCCGAGAATCCGGAAAAGATGCTGAACCAGCTGATCGTCGACATGCGGAGTCAGCTGGCAAAGGCGAAGCAACAGGTGGCGGCGGCCATCGCGGACGAGAAGCGCCTCTCGGCGCAGGTGGACACCGAGAAGAAGAGCGCCGAGGACTGGGAGCGCCGGGCGGTGCTGGCCGTGCAGGAAGGGCGGGACGACCTCGCGAAGCAGGCCTTGCTGCGCCACAACGAGCACGCGCAGGGCGCGGTGCAGCTGCACGAGACGTGGGTGAAGCACCGCGAGGAGACCGAGAAGCTCAAGCTCTCGCTCCGCCAGCTGAACGACCGGATCGAGGAGGCGAAGCGCAAGAAGAACATCCTGATCGCGCGGCAGAAACGCGCCGAGGCGCACAAGCGCATTCAGGAGACCATGTCGTCGATCGGCGACAAGAGCGTGTTCGAGACGTTCGAGCGCATGACCGAGCAGATCGAGCACGAGGAGCGCAAGCTGATCGCGGCAGCGGAGGTGAACGAGGACCTCTCCGGCGATACGCTCGTCAAGCAGTTCCAGGGCCTGGAAGTGAGAGCGGACGCCGATCAGCAGCTGATCGAGCTCAAGCGCAAGATGGGGCTCCTCCCGGCGGCGTCCCCCGGCGAGTCGAAGCAGCTGGGCAAGGGAGCGGCGGACGCGGAGCTGGTCGAGGATGACGACGCTCCCCCCGAGCGGCCCCGCTGAACACTGAGTCGTCGACCGGTTCGCGGTTGTCGGGCGCCACGTTCGTGGCGCTCTTCGTTGCCGCCCTGGCCATCTGGTTCGTCATCCGGGTGGTCGAAGTCCTGCTCCTCGTCTTCATCGCCGTGCTGTGCGCGGTGTACCTCTCGGCCATCACCGACGTGCTGGAGCGGCGCTTCCGGCTGGCGCGCTCGCTGGGCCTCACCGCCGCGGTGCTCGCGACGCTCGCCGCGGTGGTGGGGATCGGCGCCCTCCTAGCGGCTCCGGTCATCGACCAGACGCAGGCCCTGATTTCGGGGCTGCCCCAGACGCTCACCAACATCCAGAACGAGATCGCGCGCTGGGCGCGTGAGTATCCCGTGCTGCGGAGCACCGAGCTCGCCAATCCGCAATCCGGGGTGGTGGCTAGCCTGATCGACGATGCCGCGAGCTTCCTGCGCGGGTCGATCCTCCCGTACGTCACCGCCGGCGGCAAGCTGTTCGTCGAGGGCGCGAGCGTCGTCGTGATGGCCTTGTATCTCGCGCGCCAGCCGCGCCTGTATCGCGACGGCATCCTGTTGCTCGTCTCGCCCAAGCATCGCCCAGTCGCCGCCCGGATCCTCGACGACCTGGGCGCTACGTTGCGGGCCTGGGTGGTCGGTCAGCTCCTCGCCATGATGGTGCTCGCCTTCCTGACCGCGCTCGGACTGTGGATCCTCGGCGTGCCCTACTGGCTCGCGTTCGGCATCTTCACCGGTCTCGTGGCCGTGGTCCCGTTCTTCGGGACGCTGGTGTCGACGCTGCTCCCCGCGCTGTTCGTCGTCGGCACGGGCGACTGGCTGCGGGTGCTCGCGGTGATCGTGCTGGGCGTCGTAGTGCACGTCCTCGAGGCCAACTTCGTGGTACCGCGCATTATGCAGCGCCAGATCTCGCTGCCCCCGGTGCTCACGATCGCGAGCGTGCTGACCATGGGGACCCTGATCGGCGTCGTAGGCCTCGTGGTCGCAGTGCCCGTGCTCGCTGTGACCATGGTGATTGTGCGTCACGTGGTGCAGGGCGAGATCTACGGCGACGCCGAACACGTCGAGCCTGCGGTACTCCGCAACACGTCCGAATTCCGCACGCCCAGGACCTCGACGGCCGCCTGATGCCCGCTGCAAACAAGCATCGCTTTCTGATCATCGCCGACCGGCAGTTCGAGCCGATGACGTCCAAGACGGCCAATTGCTGCATTCGCTACATGCCCGAGCAGATCGTCGGCGTGTTAGACCGGACCCAGGCGGGCAAGACCGTGCAGCAGGTGCTGGGGTTCGGAGGCGCGCTCCCGGTCGTGGGCAATTTCGAGCAAGGCCTCCGCCTGGGAGCGACGGCGGTGCTGATCGGAATCGCGCCGATGGGCGGCCGGCTCCCGGCCGAATGGCGCGGCTGGCTGCGCACCGCGCTCGAGCGCGGGCTCGAGATCTGGAGCGGGCTGCACACGTTCATCGGCGACGACCCCGAGCTGGGGGCGCTCGCGCGGGAGCGGGGGGTGCGGATCTTCGACGCGCGGAAGCCACCGGCGAACCTGCCGGTGGCCGATGGGCTCGCGGCCGAGGTCGATGCGTACGTCGTGCACACCGTGGGATCCGACTGCAACGTCGGCAAGATGACCGCCCAGGTCGAGCTGCGGAACGCCTTGATCAAGCGCGGCCATCGCACGCGCTTCGTGGCCACAGGGCAGACGGGCATTTTCATCGAGGGGTGGGGGATCGCGGTGGACGCAGTGGTGGCCGACTTCATTGCCGGGGCGTCCGAGTGGCTGGTGCTCGAGGCGGCGAAGGACGCCGATATCATCCTCGTCGAAGGACAGGGGAGCCTGATTCACCCGGGCTATTCCGGCGTGACGCTCGGCTTGCTGCACGGCTCGTGTCCCGACGCGCTCATCCTATGCCATCAGGCGACACGCGACTACATCGGCGATTACCACGGCCGCGAGCCGTGGGTGAAAATTCCCCCCCTCCCCGAGCTGGTGGAGATCTACGAACGCGCCGCCGCGCCCGTCCACCCGACGAAAGTGATCGGAATCTGTCTCAACACGGTTGACATGAACGACGCCCAGGCACGCGCCGCGGTGACGCGCGCGGCGGAGGAGACCGGCCTGCCGGCCACCGATCCCGTGCGTTTCGGCGCGGCCCCACTGGTGGAGGCGATCGTGCAGGGGGCGATGGCCGCCAAGTAAGGATGCGGGATGCGGCGATCGGATGTCGCTCGCGCGACCGCCGCAGGTAGCGTCGCCGGATGCCCGTGCCGGCGCCTCGCATCGCCGATGCTCCCCTCCTCGTCGTGACGGACGTCGCGGCGCGCCTGGTCCGGCGCGGGCTGCTGACGCCGGCGGAGGCCGCCGGCTGGTGGCGCTCCGCCCGCGTGACGGTGTTCCGGTTCGGTCCCGTGGTGTGCGATCCGCCGCCGGGCACGCGCGGGATCGACACGCATTGCGACCTGGTGCCGGCGCGCACGCGTTGACCTTGCCCCTAGGGCGGTCCTACGTTTCAGCCGCACCGATGACCCTCGCGCTCTACAATACCCTCACCCGCCGCGTCGAGCCGTTCGCGCCGCTCGCGCCTCCGCGCGTCACACTCTACACCTGCGGCCCGACGGTCTGGAACTACGCGCACATCGGCAACTTCCGCACGTTCCTGTTCGAGGATCTGCTGCGCCGCTATCTCACGTATTCGGGCTACGACGTGTTTCACATCATGAATCTCACGGACGTCGACGACCGCACCATCAAGGCCGCGGCGGCCGCGGGCAAACGACTCGAGGATCACACGGCGCCGTTCGTGGAGGCGTTCTTCCAGGATCGCGACTACCTGCGAATCACGCCGGCGCACGTCTACCCGCGCGCCACCCAGTCGGTGCCCGCGATGGTGCGGCTGGTCGAGCGCCTGCTCGAGCGGGGTGTGGCGTACAAGGGCGAGGATGGATCGATCTATTTCGCGATCGCCAAGTTCCCGACCTACGGACGGCTGTCGCGGCTGGACACGCGAGAGCTCAAGGTGGGCGCGCGCGTCGCCAGCGACGAGTACGCCAAGGACGACCCGCGCGATTTCGCGCTGTGGAAGAAGGCCGAGCCGGTGGACGAGCAAGTCGGCGCCGCGTGGGACGCGCCGTTCGGGCGGGGCCGGCCGGGGTGGCACCTCGAGTGCTCCGCCATGTCGCTCGAGCAGGTCGGGAAGTGTTGCCGCACCGAGACGCTCGACGTGCACGCCGGCGGCGTCGACTTGATCTTCCCCCATCACGAAGACGAGATCGCGCAGTCCGAAGCGGCCACGGGGAAGCCGTTCGCCCGCTTCTGGCTGCACGGCGAGTTCCTGAATGTGCGCGGCACGAAGATGTCGAAGCGGTTCGGGAATTTTCTCACGGCGCGCGATCTGCGCGATCAGGGTGTGGACGCGGCGGCGGTGCGGTTGCTGTTTTGGCAGACGCATTACCGCAAGGCGCTCGACTTCACCGACGACGCGCTCGCGGCGGCGGGAACGGGCGTAAAGCGGCTGGGAGAATTTCACGCGCGCCTGCGGGACGCGGGCAATGGGAAGGGCGCGGGGGTGTTGTCCAAGTCGGCGGCCACGTTCGAAGCGGATTTTCGTGCGGCGCTCGACGACGACCTCAACGCCCCGCGCGCGTGCGGCGCCTTGTTCGAGTTCGTGCACCAGGGAAACGCGGCGTTGAACGCGGGTTCGGCAGGCGGCGCTGTGGCGCTCGCCACGTTGGACCGGGCAATGGCGGTGCTCGACGTGTTGCCCACCGCCAAGAGCGTGGCCACCGAGCTCGAGGGGTGGATCCGCGAGCGCGTGGCGGCGCGCGACAAAGCCCGCAAATCCAAGGACTTCACGCAGGCCGACCGGATCCGTGCCGAGCTCGCGAGCCGCGGCGTGGAGATCGAAGACACCCCCTCCGGGACCAAGTGGCGACTCGTCTAAGTTGTTAACGGCACGTCCCTTGCGATAGCGCCCAGCCCCGTTTATTCTTCAAGTCTGGTAAGTTCAGCGTCGGCCAGCTGACGTAGCTCAACTGGTAGAGCAGCTGATTTGTAATCAGCAGGTTAAGGGTTCGAGTCCCTTCGTCAGCTCACGTTGCCGAAGAGGAGAACGCTGCCCCGACCCTTTTTGCGTTTGGAGGATACACACACCCCGCGCCGGTGGAAACGCGGGGTGCGTTGTCACTGGCAGCGGCGAGACGACCGAGGGCGCGGTGGGGTGCCCGAGTGGCCAAAGGGAGCAGACTGTAAATCTGCCGGCGTCAGCCTACGAAGGTTCGAATCCTTCCCCCACCACTCGGCGCGCGGGCGTAGCTCAGTTGGTAGAGCATCAGCCTCCGGTCGCGAGCTTGAACTGAATAGAGACGTCGAGCAGCAACGTAGCACGAAAGGCGTCGCGCAACGACGTCACGCAGGAACGTGAAGTCACGGTATCGCGTGACGGTTTCGTGTTACGGTTTTGTGCTACGACTTTGTGAAACGCATTCATTCTTTTTGAGGTTTTCATGGCCAAGGCAAAGTTTGAGCGGACGAAGCCCCACGTGAACGTCGGGACGATTGGGCACGTGGACCACGGGAAGACGACGCTGACGGCGGCGCTGACGAAGGTGGCGGCGGACAAGGGGCTGGCCACCTACGTGACGTACGACCAGGTGGCGAAGGCGTCGGAATCGCAGGGACGGCGCGATGCGACGAAGA
>WNFO01000869.1_pt1 | contig 22941 bp, 26 predicted proteins | sample 5400251 | NCBI WGS metagenome assembly WNFO01 (sample SAMN13153354, study PRJNA577476) | soil metagenome | isolation source: 100 cm saprolite under Madrone tree | place: USA:California | collected 2016-06-14
ACCTGAGTCGACACAAACATCCTCCCCCCTGCCCAAACAGTTTGCCGGCCCTCTGCGAGCAGAGCCAAAAACCTTTAAGGAGAGGTCGTTAGGGGGACCGCAAAGAATACTGTTGCCAGAGGCGCAGAGACCACCGGCACCATCCAAGCCGTTATTGGCGCCGCAAGAAACGAAGGTTTCACCTGAGGTTGAGGTATTATTCAGACGGTAAGCATACTACACGTAGATGAAAGACTACCACTTACATTTGACATGTAGCTCACGACTGGATAGTGTGCGACATGGACCAAAATCATCTGCCGTGATGGTCGCAAAGCGAACTGTCAGTCAAGTTGCAGCGATAACGTCTGCTGTGCCCAAACGCCTTAGGCCTGGGCCGCCACAACCTCCTGGTGTCATTATCGAGAAGGAGGCTACTATAGATGCAACAGAGAAAAAGAAAGGCGCTTCCAAACCACGATTCGATGCACAGGACAAAAAGGTCAACTCAAAGATCTCAAAGAGTGCGGCGGGGAGAAAGAAGGATCCCCAAATGACTGGCCCCGCTGCACTCGATCATCCTAAATCACCCATGTCTACCCGCTCAATCGGTGAGGGTGGCACAGAGACCAAAACGAGGAAACCTAAAGGTGTACCTCCCGCGATTCAAAGGGGTTCCCAATCCACAATTGATGGTGCAGAAATACACACACACACCCCAAGGAAGGTAGCGGTCCGCATGGGTGGCGTCACACAACCGACCCTCTCTCACCTGGCACGCATGAAGGCAGTCAATGTGGAAAAGGAACGCCACGCAGTCGCTAAGGGGTCAACGAAGCCTCTGATGATTCGGCCAAAGATTAAAGCCGTACCGCCGAAGACTACCTCAAGAAAGGTCGATATACCCGCTGCGGCAATAGCGACGCCACTGCCGCCCAGCCCAGAGGTGAGACCTGCCGACGTACCTCTGCCTGCGTCACCTATTTCTGCACAAGATGCCCAAGTAGCGTTGACGCCAATAGATGACACGGAAAGCAACGTGGTAGCAGCAGTCGATGAGCATCTGCCCGTGCCTGCTCCCGCACAGGTGCATCCTGAGAACTTTGGGATTGTGACAGTATCGAAAACACCAATCTCTGCTCTCGTGAGCTCCATACAGCGTGGGTTCTTGCTCTCCCCAAATTCGCCGTTGTCTCCGGCACAGCCAGATGCGGAGTGGGAATGTCCAGCGTGGCCAGGCCTTGTCCTGGGCGTGGGAGAAGGGCCAAGTTTTGAAGGGGTTGCTGAGAGCACGGTGAAGCGGCCTCCAGCAGTACTGAGGAATGACCAGAGGAAGGCATTGGTAGACATGAATTACAGTAGTTAGCAGATAATATTTTTCGATCGATATGGCCTTTCATATCCCGGTTCCTTGTTGCGGGTCCCCCGTGTGAAAAACAAAATGGGTGGTAAAATTATACTATGGAGTTTGATGGGACAACTCTGTGTGGTCTACTGTCCAAATAAAACCCTGAGAGTTAAACATTGGGTCAGGTGTTTTCAACATGTGAGAAAGATAAGAACCTTCTAGTGTGTCAGATGGGTCCGGCCCTTTGTCCTGCGACGCTCAAGAATTTTGCGGCCGCCCACATGACGCTTGCGGGCGAGGAAGCCGTGCTTTCGTTTGCGCTTCCGTTGGGATGGTTGGTACTCAGTTCCGCGTGACCGGTGACGGGCATGCACCATTACTGGTGAAAGCGTGGGGGCCAGGGAGGTGCCAAGAAGAGTCATGGGGCGAAGTAACATTGAGTGCGGGAAGGGAAGGAGTGTGATGAAAGGCGAGGCAGGCTTCCTCAGAGACTGAAGGATTGTTTGTTGGTGGACTTCACCAGTAATATTTGGCGTAGGGGTGTGTGTCAGGGAGATTGCAAGTTGCCGCAATGATTTCAAGACGTGGAAGGAGAGGCGTGGCATGGTCACGATGGGCTTTTCGCAACAGGGCGGGCTCGAATGGCCTGTGCGGGAGTCAAGAGCGGTTTCGGAGATCTCCGCTCCGGAACCCAAAAGTTTGAGCGTATCGTCCGCAGTGGTGTATCGTCCGCAGTGCCATTGTTTTTGTCAAACCATCATGTCGCGGTTTTTCAGACAAGCAGCAGATTCAGACTCTGAGTCATCGGACTCAGAGGAATCTCTCCTGAGCTCCGACGAGGATGCATCCCCGACCAAGCCTGCCACGCCTGCCAAACCAGCTATGTCTCGATTCCTTCGCACTGCCAATGCCTCAGATTCTTCCTCCTCCTCCTCGGAATCTGAGGACGAAGATGAGTCAGATGACGAAGGAGTAATGCACAAAGGGGAAAAACCAAAATCCCGCTTCCTCCGTGATTCAGACGAAGAGGAGAGTGATGAAGAGGTAAAACGGGTCGTGAAGAGCGCGCGTGACAAACGTCTCGAAGAGATGGAGGCCACAGGGAAAGCCATGGACAATGCCCTCAAGATCAATGACTGGATAACAATTTCCAGCGGTAAGTCACTATTCCATGTACTTCTGCATACATCCCGACGCTCATGCGCGTGCCCTACTGGTAGAGTATGACAAGATGACCCGCATGGTGCAGCGTCAACAGAACGTTGCGGAGCACGTACCTCCATTTTACATTCGGACCCTTATTTCGCTCGAAGTGGCCTTGAGTGCGGCCCTCGCAAAAGAAAAAGAGGCTAAAAAGAAAATGAACGCCAGTAATGCTCGTGCCCTGACTGCTATGAAGCAAAAGGTGCGAAAGACGGTCAAGGAGTACGAGAAAGAAATTAGACAATACAATGATGTATATGATCCTTACAGTCTTCTCACGTTGCTAGCTGCTTACTGCTGGTCAGGACCCGGAGGCATTCGAGCAAGAACACGCGGCTCTTGCCGTACCACAAGCCCAAGCAAGGCCAGAAACGGTTAGGAAGTCCGCTACTGTGGAGGACGAGGACGAAGAAGACTTTACTCGTGTTGGAAAGGGCGGGAAAGCTACTCAGTACACAGCTGAGGGCATTTACAAGTGTCTCCAGTCTATCCAGGAAGCTCGTGGAAAAAAAGTACGTTTTCTGCCGTCCTTGTCTACTCAACGTACCGAGATTTCATTTTCATAGAACACTGATCGTGCGGATCAAATCCGTATCTTGGAGCGTCTCCTTGACGTCGCTATCACACCCTATCAACAAATACGTGTTTTGCTGGCCTTGGTTTCTTCACGGTTCGACTATAATGCTTCCATTGCTTCTTACCTGCCTATAGAGATGTGGCTTTCTGCTCAGCGTGAGATAGACAGTCTCATCGGCATTCTTATCGAGCATAGCGGATACTCAGTGCAAGAGATCACTGATGACTACGATGACCTCGTAGAACGTACTCCTGATGGTGAAGAAGATGGTATCGTCCGCGTCCGCGGAAGCATAATTAGCTTTGTCGACCGGTTAGATGATGAATTCACCCGTAGCCTTCAGAACCTGGATCCCCACGGAACCGAATACATGGATCGATTGAAAGACGAAAAGAGCCTCTACTGCACCATCTGTCGCGCCGAGGCTCTCTATGAGAAGAAGCAGCTTCCCGAACCACTTGCACGCGTCGTGACGCGACGCCTGGAACACATCTATTCCAAGGTGGATTTCTATGTATTTTATTCCATGGCACGCTCACCTATACGTCTTTTAGCCCGACGCTGTCCTCGCCGCACTTGAATCAGCTGTTTCTGCAGTGGATGTACCCATTTCTCTTTCCCTAGCCTCGCAACCATCCCCATCTGCGCTCATCCATGCCCTGTGTGTTCACCTTTACAGCTCCGGAAATTCGGTCTTGCGCACCCGGGCGATGCTCAGTCATGTTTACCACCACGCCTTGCACAACGACTTCTATACTGCACGTGACATGTTGCTCATGTCTCACCTGCAGGAAACTGTCTATTCCATGGATGTTGGCACCCAGATCTTATATAATCGCGCCGTTGTACAGCTTGGCCTTTGCGCGTTCAGATCCGGACTCATCAAGGAGGCTCAATCGACTCTGCAAGACATATTTGCCACTCAGAGAGTGAAGGAGCTTCTTGCCCAGGGTGTACATCAGCCGCGATTCCAGACACTTACTCCAGAACAAGAGAAAGCGGAGAAGCAACGTCAATTACCGTTCCATATGCACATTAACACGGAACTACTCGAGGCTGCGTTCCTCGTATCAAGCATGCTCGTGGAAATCCCTATGCTCGCGAGCATTGACTTGGAGGAGCAGAAGCGTAAGGCCATTTCGAAGCCCTTCCGCCGCCTGCTGGATTTCGCAGACCGTCAAGTCTTCACGGGGCCGCCAGAAAGCACGCGTGATCACATAATGCAAGCAAGCAAAGCACTACAACACGGCCAGTGGGAACAATGCCGTGATTTGATTCAGGACATCAAGATCTGGAGTCTCATGCCCGAGGCTACATCTGTTAAAGAAATGCTTGCAAAGTAAGCCGCGAAGCATCACGCTTTGAGCTTGTGCTGACCACGCGCTATTTATCAGGCGCATCCAAGAAGAGGGCTTACGCACTTATTTATTCACGTTTGCGACGCATTACAAAACTTTGTCATTGACGTTCCTCGAGCGCACCTTTTCTTTGGATCGTCGGGCGGTGAACTCTATTGTGTCGCGGATGATTTGGACAGAAGAACTTCCCGCATCCTTGGATCAATCTGCTGGCATCATCGTATTCCATCGCGTCGAGCTCACAAGGCCTCAGCAACTCGCGCAGATTCTGGCCGAGAAGGTTGGGGCGATGGTGGAACAAAACGAGAAGGCACTTGACATTCGTCTTGGAGGGGTAACCACCTGGGGTGATCGGGTGGATGGACTGAAGGGCGATAAACGGGGTGAGCAAACGCAGGAGCGGAGAGGGCGAGGGGAACGTAGGGGCGGCGTGAGCATGCGAGGTAAGTCATGTGTTCACTCCCTCGTGCGTTTATCACTCATGAATCCATTTACACTATTCAGGTGCAAGAGTTGGACGAGGAGCACGCTTTGCACAAGGACTTGGGAGTCAGATGACTAAAACACGATAGTTATACTGTCTATCCATGCCTGTTTTGTATGTGTGTTGTGTTACCTACACCCTTGACAGAGGATGTGTTTTTTTCCCACAACCTGAGCTTAGGTACACCATGCAGCCAATAATCTCCAATCTGAGTTAGTGTTGAGGTAGTGGACAGAGAAGCCTTGACTTGTAGCTTTTCCCAGGTTTCATGACTTTAGGCTCCATACTGCAAGAAGAGCTGGAAAATGAATCTTAGGGAACTGCATGGGTTTACCCACTGAAACCCATTGCATTTCTAACAGCCCAAGATCATCCAAATCAGCTCAGAAATGAAGGAGATATGGTCAAAAGTCTGACTTAAAACAATGTCTGGGTCATATCTCCTTCATTTCTGGGCCAATTTCAATGATCTTGGGCTTGTTTGAAATGCAAAAATTGCCTGCTCCACACACTCCTTTGCTCACTCCTTCTCAGGTGGCATCATAACTACTTGTTATGGATCATGCAAGACCATTACTGTTATAGACCTCACTGTCGAGGATAGCTCAGAAGATGACAAAGAGCTGCAGTGGGGCCTTACCCCATTCAAGACCTAATTGTGATGACCAATCGCTGTACTAATAGTATGACTGATTGCTTTGTAGTTTGCTGACTGACTGATTACTTCTTGCTTACTTGTCTCTTAGAGTAGCTGACTCATACTTACAAACCTGCTTATGAAAACCCCAGTCCTGTATGATACTTATAGCCCTCCTTGTTGTCTCTAGGATGGCAAGTTGAGTCTCCTGTCTAACTAGCAGAAAACCCAATTATCACAGTCTTGTCCTCTTCTCTCTTGTGATCCCTTTCCATCTAAAGTTGGGTCTTGTGACGCACTGCAAGGCAGGAACCAACTCTTATCAAGCAATCTAGAAGAGGCACTCTCTTAGCTCATCTAGATCTCATATGTGTACCCTCACAGTCAGACACCCAGTATAACCATATTCAGTTGAGCCTTGCTCCTATATCACGTGACTTCTTTAGGGCCAGTGTTGTTCCAACTTTGCATCTTGTTCCCAAATCACATGACAGCTTTAGGGCCGGCAATCCAAATGACTTCATCTTAGTCTAAAGTTGCAGCAGTGACATTAGACTCAACTTCCTATCTAAACATGGATCCACAAGGAGTAGGACTCCTCAAAGGAAAAGTCTTTACAAACCAAACAGGAACTCTAGTCAACCCACTACACATTGCAAAAGTACCAAACAATTTGCAGATCACTATACTAAAGAAAGATCACAAGGAGAACATCTACGACTTTGATATCCCATTATTCTGCGACTCAGATAAAAAGCAAATTAATGCCAAAAGCATCCCAGCTACATACTATGACCACACTTGGTATTTATTTGCAAGAGCAGAAGACTCATCTTGGTTGCAACTTGTCACAGTACTCCCACACATACATAATTATGACCTAGAATCCAATAGTGATTCAACCAGCACTGCTTCTAGCAGCACCACATCAATCAATAAAACTATCCAAATGTCACCACTGCAACTTTAGACTTGAAAAGCTAAGTTGAAGTTATGCCAGCCCTAAGGTAGTCATGTGTCTTGTAAGCAAGCTGTGAAGTCAAGTTGGTGCCGGCCCTAAAGTGGTCATGTGTTCATGTGATTCGGTATGCCTAAAGTGGATTAACTGGGCATCTGACTGGGAAGGTGTATGTCTGAGCATTTAGAGATGAGCTAAGAGAGCACCTCTCCTAGATTGCTTATAGAGCAGCAGTTGCCACCTTGCAGTACATTGCAAGACCTGCTATGATAAGAAGAGAAGCAGATGAAGAGGGAGAAGTTGAGAGACGAATAGATTGTGGGTTTTCTGGTAGTTAAGACAGGAGACTCAACTTGCCATCCTAGAGACAGCAAGGAAGGCTATTTGTATCATACAAGACTGGGGTTTACTAAGCTATTTTCTGGGATCAATAAGCAATTAGAAACACACTTTGTAACTAGAACACAAGATGAGTAAGCAAGAGACAAATCATCAATAAGCATCTCCAAGAGTGCATTAGTAAGACCCCACTATAGCTCTTTGTCATCGCTTGAGCTATCCTTGACAGTGAGGTCTATGACATCATGCTCCCCCTTAGAAGTGATGTCCTTGTCCTTCCTTCCACCCTTCGTGAGCACATTTGTTGGTGGGCATGTGCATGGGTTCTCCTGCCAGATGTGAAACCCACTCTGAAAGTTGTGCACATTCCAACTGGCCCTTACACTGATTGCAGGCAATGATGGCGCTTTTGAGCTCACTGTGGATGTGGTCAAGCTGAGCTTTGTAGTGGATGACATGTTTGTCAAGATCTCTATACCACATAACGTCAGCTTGGAGGCCCCAATTGTCCATGCCCTTAACCACATCAAGGAAGACAGCATAGGCACTGGCCAGCCCTTGAAGGGTTTTGTGGACCCAATGGGGGAGAGGCTCTGCAGGGTCAGCTGTGTACTTGGGTGTTGCATAAATCTTGCAGATGTGGGGGAGGTTGTGAGGACCATCTTCCTTTGAATAGCCAGTGATTTGGCCATCATCAAGTTGCTTGATCCATTTGGCTGGGCAGGAGAGTCTGTTTCTGACAGGGATGGAGAAGTGAGGGAGTCGGCCGTTCTTGATGTAGCTGTCTGGAGGGTGGCTGAAGGTGTTGATGTACCCGATGAGACAGGCTTCAAGGAACTCAATGGTTTCATCAAGGTCATCCACCTTCTTCTTATGGCTTTCTTCCTGGGCGGTGAATTGCTGGTTGAACTGGCATGAGTGTGCTTCTGAGGTGATGACCAGCCCATTGATGATGGAATGATAGGTGGATGGGTCCAGGTTGTGTGAAGTGATGGCGCTATGGACAGATCATGGGGAGAGTCATCCAAGGGTGAGGAGCTGGTTGATGGAGCTGGTGTCTTGTCTGGTGGGTACTGGAGGGTTGGGAGCAGGAGTAAGCAGTCTAGATAGTCTGGGAGTCGGGGTGAAGAGGGTTGGCTGAGCAGGGGGGAACTCTTCAAGAGGCATATTGACAAGAGTGGGGGAAGGGGATCCCCTGTCTGAGGTTGCTGGTGATTTGGCAGAGACATTGGCTGTCACTGCCACGACTTTAGACTTGAAAAGCTAAGTTGAGATTGTTGCTGGCCCTATAGTAGTCACGTGATTCCTACTGAGATACGAAGTCGAGTTGACGCCGGCCCTAAAGAGGTCATGTGGTCACGTGATTCAGTATGCCCAAAGCGGAATATATGGGCGCTAGACTGTGAGGGTACAAGTGCAAGCGTTTAGAGATGAGCTAAGAGAGCGCCTCTCCTAGTATGCTTATAGAGCAGCAGTTACCACCTTGCAGTACGTCGCAAGACCCACTATGAAGAGAAGGGAAGCAGGCGAAGAGAGAGAAGTTGAGAGACGATTGGATTGTGGGTTTTCTGGTAGCTAAGACAGGAGACTCAACTTGCCATCCTAGAGACAGCAAGGAAGGCTATTTATATCGTACAATACTAGGGTTTACTAAGCCATTTTCTGAGATAAGTAAGTGATTAGAAACACGCTTGGTAAAGATGATAGAATGGGCAAGTAAGCAGATAGATTGATCCGTAATCCCCTTTGTAAGACCTTACTAAAGCTCTTTGTCATTGCTTGAGCTATCCTCGTTAGTAAGGTCTATGACATCACACTCCTCCTTAGGAATGACGTCCCCATCCCTCCTTCCATCCCCCTTGAGCATGCCTGTTGGTCAGCATACAGGATGGCTCTCCTGCCAGATGCGAAATCCACTTGGAAAGTCGCATGCATTCCAACCTTCCTCGGCATTGGTCTCAGGCGATAATGGTGCTCTTGAGTTCGCTGTGAGTGTGGTCGAGCTGGGCCTTATAGGAGATGATGTGCTTGTTGAGGTTTCAAAACCACATAACATCAGCCTTGAGCCCCCAATTGTCTGTAGCCTTGACTGCATCAAGGAGGGCAGCGTAGCCAGGGGCTGGCCCTTGAAGGGTTTCGTGAACCCAATGGGGTAGAGGTTCTGCAGGGTCAGCCATATATCTGGGGGATGCATAAATCTTGCAGACATGGGGGAGGTTGTGAGGGCTGTCCTCAGTTGAATAGCCAGCGACCCTACCATCGTCGAGCTTCTTGACCCACTTGGCTGGGTTGGAGAGTCCATTGCCACAGGGGATGGTGAACATAGTAAGGCGACTGTTCTCAATGTAGCCCTTCAGGGGTCTGAAGAAGGTGTCAATGTACCCGACAAGGCGGGCCTCCATGAATTCGATTGTCTCGTTGCAGTCATCCAGCTTCTTTTTGTAGTCTGCTTCTTGGGTGGCCAGGTCTTGTTGGAAGTGGTGGGTGCATGCTTCTGAGGTGACGACCAACCTGTTGATGATGGATCGGTAGGTGTCAGGTGGGAGGTTGTGGCTGGCGATGGTGCTGTGGACTGATTGAGGGGACATTTGACTGAGGGCGAGGAGGTGGTTGGTGGTGGTTGCGGGTCCTGCAGGTACTGGAGCATGGGGAGCGGGAGTAAGGAGTCTAGGCTGTCCGGGGTGTGGGCTGAAGATGGCTGGCTGCGGCGGGGGGAACTCTTCAAGAGGTGTATCGACGAGAGTGGGGGAAGCAGGTCCCCCATAGATGGAGGAGCCGGGGGATTCTGCAGAGTCATTGTGAGAGAGATCCAACATGCCCTAGTAGCGGTGATGAAAGGGGCAGTAGGAGAGTTTACAATACCAGCTATGTATTGATACGTGGGTTGTACTGAGCTTGTAGTGGAAGTGGAAGATACTGTGCGATTGGGGTTTGGAGGGGTCGAAGTCATATTTGGAATGTTTAAGTGGGGTGAGTTTTTCAATAGGGAAGTCTTTTGGGAGGCGTTTGATAGGAAAGTGGGGAAGATCATTGGGCATTCAATGGGGGATTGGAGGTTGGTTTGAAGGGTTCTTATATGTATTGGAGAGGTCGCTGACTGATGGATTTTTCTTACTGCTGACTGATGGGCTTTTCTTGCTGACTGAGGGTTTTGTTTTGCTGACTGATGGCAAACTGCGGATTGATAATGCTTGATAAGTTCAGGGGTGTGGACTTGATCAGCAGGTTCCCATGTGTTGTCGCTTTCAGGGTATCCCTTCCATTTGATGAGGTACTGTAGCTTCTTTGATCGTCTGAATTGTCAGTGTGCGACTATTTGATCCACTTTGTATTTGTCTTCTCTGTCAATAAGGTCTGGTGGTGGTTGGGTGAAGTTTGGGCCATGTGCTTGCATTTTGTGGTAGGGTGTCAACAGGGAGGCATGAAACACATTGTGGATTCTCCAGTTCGTGGGTAGTTTGAGGCGATAGGCTACCGGGGATATCTCTTGGACGATTTTGAACGGACCTAGATGTTTGGGGTTTAATTTTGCTTTCTGATGGGGGAGTTTCAGGTGGGAGGCATCTAGCCAGACTTGTTCTCTGATTTGAAATTGCAAAGGTGAAGGTCCCTTCTGATCGGCGACTTTGTTCAGCGCTTGGATGGCATTTGCGCGGTTTTCAGTCATTGTCTTTATTCGTGATTCTACTAAGGCATTGTGGGTTTGTAAGACTTTATCGGAGTTGAGTGTGGGGTTGTATCTGAAGAGGATTTGATTAGGCGATAGTCCAGTGGTAGTGTTGATCCGGTTGTTGTGTACCACTGTGGCTAGTGCAAGCCAGTGTGTCCATCCCTTGGGGTCATTAGAAGTCACCAGTTGTAGGTATTGTTCTACCCATTGATTCTTTCGTTCTGAGAGTCCATCTGTTTGGGGATGGAAGGCTGTCAATAGGTTTTGTTGTATGCTGAGTTTCTCAGTGAGGGCTTTTCCGAATTGGGAGGTAAATCTAGGGTCTTGGTCGCTTATCATTTTGGTAGGCAAGCCAAACCATTGGTAGACGTAGTCTAGGTAGAGTTGAGCGATTCCAGGGCCCGTAATGGTGTTGGAACATGGGAGGAAGATAGCTGTGTGCGAACATCCATGGTCTACTATGGTTAGTATGGCATTGTGTCTGTGATGCTGTGGGAGACCTGTGATAAGGTCCATTGCAATTTGTTGGAAAGGGAGGGTTCCTTCTTTTGTCGTGATGTGGTAGAGGGGAACTTTCGTTTGGTGAGTAAGGATTTTGTTCTGTTGGCAGGTGGCACATCCTTTAATGTAGCTGGCTATCCATTGGTGCATTCCTGTCCAAGGTAGGATTTCTGTGGCTTTTTGGATGGTCTCGTCGCATCCTGGGTGTCTGGCTGTAGGGTGATCATGGATTAGAGTCATGAGGTTTCGTTTTGACAATTCTGGGAGTGTTGTCGTGTGGGTTGTATTGATGAAGAGTTTAGGTTCGAGGAGAGTTTGGTCTTGGTTGTCATTGTCTCCTTGATCTGAGTTGGGTGGACATGATAGTTCGTCTGCTGGAGTGTTAATCTTTCTGGGGATATGTTTGATGACAAAGTCGTACTCTTGGAGGTTGGTGTGCCATCATGCTGTGCATCGGTTTAGTTTCTGGGGAGCTTTCCAGTATTGAAGGTTGGTGTGATCGGTGAGAATGGTGAATGGGGATTTCATCCATCCTAAGTAGTGTTGCCAGTGAGTGAGGGCTTTCATTATTGCGAGAAGTTCTCACTCATAAATGTCGTAGTTTCGTTTGGTGGGTGTGAAGGTTGCTAAGTAGTATGCAATTGGGTGTAGTTTGGGTTTTTGGGAGGCGACTGTGTGGTGTTCACCCTCTTGTGAGAGTATGGCACCCATGCCATAGGCTGATGCATTGGTCTGGAGAAAGAATGGAATGTCAAAATTTGGCTGTGTAAGGATGGGGCATGAACACATGTGTGATTTTAATTCTTCAAAGGCCTTGTGTTGTCATTCGCCCCAGTCCCATACAACTGCTTTCTTGGTGAGATCGAGTAATGGATGTGCGATCTTTGAGTACCCTTGGATGAAGTATTGGTAGTAGCCAGTAAAACCAAGGAATTTTTGGATTTTGGTTGGATTTTTGGGTACTGGCCAGTCTGCGATGCCCTTAAGTTTCTTTGGATCCATTTGTATCCTGCCATTGCCAACGATGATGCCAAGATAGTTGATTTCTTTCTTTTTGAAGTCGCATTTTTCAGGCTTCAGGTAAAGGTTGTTTTGCTCTAGTTTGTGTAGCATGTGGTGGGTGTATAGGCGATGTCGTTCTAGGTGTTGTTGTTCTGTTTTGTTGGTTTCTTGTTTTGTGTGGATGGTGATATTGTCCATGTAGACTGAAAGCCATCCTTGGGCTACTTCAGTGCGGAAAATGGTGTTCATCATCATTTGAAATGTGGCCGGGGAGTTAGTGAGTCCAAAGAACATCACTGTTGGTTCGAATAGGCCTTTGGGGGTTAGGAAAGCGGCTTTCCATTCGTCGCCTTCCTTGATTCTGATGTTGTTGTAGCCCCATCTGACATCTACCTTTGTGAATAGTGTGCAGCCTCTTAGACGGTTGATGACTTGTGGGATTAATGGCGACACAGTTTGGTTACGTTTTGTCCATTTGTTGATGGGGCAATAGTCCTGTACTGGTTGGAGTTTTCCATCTTTCTTTTTGACGAAGAAAAAGTTGGCAGCGTAAGGGCTCCAGGATTCTTGTATAGTTCCCCTTTTTAGATGTTCTTGGACAAAGCTATGAACTTCTTGGATTTCTTTTTGATTGAGGGGTAGGAGGCATCCTGGCATAGTGGATGGAGCTCCTGGGAGTAGTTTGATGGCGTGGTCCCATATGGTGTGTTTGGGGAGTCTTTGTGATTGTTCTTCGCTAAAGACTTTGCTGTATTTGGCATATTCTTGTGGAATTTGTGTTTTGTCTACTTCTTGAGCAGTTCCTATGGTGGCTTTGCAAAGTAGAATTTGGTGTGTAATTGGTCATGGTTTGTTAACTGTCCATGGCGTGAATCGTGCTTTAGCAGCGTCTGTAGTTTTAAATATGATGGGTAGTTGAGTATGGTCGATCCATCCTCTTTTCCAGTCAATTTTTGGTTGGACAGCTGTGAACCAGGGGTACCCTAAGATTGCTTTATGTTCTCCAAGTTGGGTGAGGAAGAATCTCATATTGGTAGTGGTCATGCCTGTTTGGATTGCTAAATCTGTATAGAATTGGAGTTGTCCTGCTTTGTTTTCTGTCCCATCCACATTAAACAGCTTTCTTGGGAAGGGTAGTCTTTTGATTGAGAGTTTTAACCATTTTGCATAGTCAAGGTTCAGGAAGTTTTCTGTAGCTCCTGAATCGAGAAGGGATATCATTTCGGCTCTTTTAGAATTTGAATGGATAAAAACATGGACTGTCATTGACTTTCGAGCGGATATGTATACATTGGAATTGCTAGGCCTAATTAGTGCCAATCTAATTAGGCTGAGGGAAAATCCTGTTGGTTCCCTCCTCCCATTGCGATGGCGAGTTTCTCTCAGTTCTCGGTGGATAGGGAGTTAAGCTGGGTTTGGAGGGCCTCTACTGGGTCTTCTTCAATGATGTTGGTTTCTTCATAGTTTTGGTCATTGTTGAAATCGATTAGATTGGCCATTTGATTATATTAGTTGCTTTGGTGGTGTTTTGGGCAGTTTCTGGCATAGTGTCCTTCTTCTCCACATTGGAAGCAGGCATTCGAAGTGTTTCCTATAGTGGTGGCATTTACCTGGGGGTTGTATTGGTTTCGGTTGCCCTGATAGCGGTTGTTGTTCCTTTGTCCGCAATAGTTATTACCACAATAGTTGTTGTTGCCGCGATAGTTTCCTTGGCTTCAGTAGTTCCCTTGTCCTCGGGTCGGTGCTCTGTTTCGATCAATGTTCATAGGGACAGGGGTGTTGTTCATCCATCGTGGAGCATTTGATGAATTGTATTGAGGGGTGTTTTGTCCCTGAGGGCACTGATTGTTCCACTGAGGGCGTTGTTGTTATGGTGCAAAGGTTTGGAAGTTTCGATTTCCTCCTCCAAATACGTTACAGAGGAGTACTTTTGATTTTACACTAGTGAGGGCTTTTTGCGTATATTCCTGGTATGTAATGGGTGTGGGGTAGCGCATGACATCCTCTGCTACGTCGCGGGGTAATCCAGATAGGAATTGTTGGTTCATTTCGTGGGAGCTGAGTCGATAGAGGGCTTTTCTGACAGTTTGCTCAAAGTTGGCAATGTAGGAATCTATGTCGGGGAACCTCATTTTTAATTGTCCAAGTTCTTTTCTAGCTGTGGTGTTGGCTTGGGTGTCTGTGAACCTGGCATAGAATCGTCATAGGAAAATGCACCAGACATTGTCTGTATTGCTCTGGTCGTCGATTTGTTGGATCCACTGTAGCATTCCTCTGGTCCACTCTTCTACTTCCGGACCTTGCATGAAGGTTAGTACGAGGACGACCTTTTTCCTTGGGGAGTTGAATCCTGCAATGTCGTCGTTGAGTGTGAGGTATTTATTGACTTCATTTATGAAGGTGTCTGCCTTCTTTCTGTCTCCTTGGAAGAGAGGGGGGTCTTTGCCCATAGCTTTAACATTGGCTGCTGCAGTGATAGGTTGGAGCGGTGCAGTGCCGGTTGCGGCAGGGGCAGGGCCTCCTCCTTCTGGTGGTCCTCCTCCACCTGGTGTTGGTGGTCCTCCTCCTCCTCGCTCTCCCATGGCGACGTTGAGGAGCTCCTCTAATTCATATGCAGTAAGGGGGTGTTGTGGTGCAATGGCCATAGTAGCCGTGATTGTTGTTTGGGTGGTTGTTTGGGTTGCAGACATGGTGGTGCCTGTGATGCTTTGCAAGAGATTGCTCTTTGTGATGGTGAAGAATGGAGTTTGTGTGATGGGTGTTACCGGTGCAAGGGGTTCTTTTAGTATTGCAGGACTGTTGTGAATAGTGATGTCAAGAGGGTCCTGTTCTGGTTCTGATTTGCTGTTGCGTGCAGGGACTTCAACATCGTGGTTGTGTATTTCTGGGACAGGTTCTGATATGTAGACAAGTTTTTCATTTAGACCGCTTGTGTACTTGAGTGAGTGCCACACTCCTTGGTAGAGAGCAACTGAAAGTTTCTTTTCTGGTGATTCGGTTGTTGCAGGTTTGATGTAGGCTAGGAAGTCCTTTTTCAGGGGGTTTCCCCTATCTTTGGCTTTGATAACGTGTATGCGGTAGTTTGGTCTGGACTGAAGGATGTCAAGGTTGGATAGGAAGACATGCTGTTCTTCTTGTTGTTTTCTGGCTTTCCCTTTGCTGCTTGTGGAAGCCGTGGTGTAGATAGAAAGTTGAGTCTAATGTCACCACCACGACTTTAGACTTGAAAAGCTAAGTCGAGATTGTTGCTGGCCCTATAGTAGTCACATGATTCCTACTGAGATATGAAGTCGAGTTGATGCCAGCCCTAAAGAGGTCACATGGTCACGTGATTCGGTACACCCAAAGTGGAATATATGGGCGCTAGACTGTGAGGGTACAAGTGCGAGCGTTTAGAGATGAGCTAAGAGAGCGCCTCTCCTAGTATGCTTATAGAGCAGCAGTTACCGCCTTGCAGTACGTCGCAAGACCCGCTATGAAGAGAAGGGAAGCAGGCGAAAAGAGAGAAGTTGAGAGATGATTGGATTGTGGGTTTTCTGGTAGCTAAGACAGGAGACTCAACTTGCCATCCTAGAGACAGCAAGGAAGGCTATTTATATCGTACAATACTAGGGTTTACTAAGCCATTTTCTAAGATAAGTAAGCGATTAGAAACACGCTTGGTAAAGATGATAGAATGGGCGAGTAAGCAGATAGATTGATCCGTAATCCCCTTTGTAAGACCTTACTAAAGCTCTTTGTCATCGCTTGAGCTATCCTCATTAGTAAGGTCTATGACATTGGCAGAGTAGTCTGACATAGTCTAGTGGTTGTAGGGGCAGTAGTCAAGCTTGCAGAAGCAGCTATGGTCAAGGGTGTGCGAGGAGCTGACCTTGTAACGGAAATGGAAGTTACTGAGAGATTGTGGCTTGGAGGGGTCGAAGTTGAATTTGGATCATTTGAGTGGGGTAAGTTTTTCGATAGGGAAGTCTTTTGGCAGACATTTGATGGGGAAGCAGGGAAGATCACTGGGCATTTGATGAGGTCTTTGGGGATTCCTTGGGGGGTCTTTATATGCACATGGAGGATTGCTGACTGATGGGCTGACTTTCTTGCTGACTGATGCTTTGCTGTGGATTGATAATGTTTAACAATCAAGGGGGTGTGGACTTGGTCAGTGGGTTCCCATGTGTTGTCACTTTCAGGGTATCCCTTCCATTTGGTGAGGTATTGAAGCTTCTTTGATCGTCTGAATTGTCGGTGTGTGACTATTTGTTTGACTTCATATTCATCTTCTCCGTCAATAAGGTCTGGTGGGGGATGGGTAAAGTTGGGACCATGAGCATACATCTTATGATAGGGTGTGAACAGCAAGGCATGGAACATGTTGTGGATTCTCCAGTTGGTGGGTAATTTGAGGCAGTAGGCTACTGGGGATATCTTTTGCGTTACCTTGAATGGTCCAAGGCATTTTGGGGTTAGTTTTGCCTTTTGATGGGGGAGTTTCAGGTGGGTTGCATCTAGCCATACTTGTTCTCCAACTTTAAATTGTGATGGTGGGGGTCCACTTTGATTGGCAACCTTGTTGAGTGCTTGGATGGCATTTGTGCAGTTTTCTGTCATAGCTTTTACCTGTGATTCTACCATAGTGTTATGGGTTTGTAACACTTTGTCAGTATTAAGCATGGGGTTGTACCCGAATAGTATTTGATTTGGTGATAGCCCTGTGGTGACATTGATGCGGTTGTTGTGTACAACCGTGGCTAATGCAAGCCAGTGGGTCCATCCTCTAGGGTCATTTGAAGTTACGAGTCATAAGTATTGCTCTACCCATTGATTCTTCCATTTGGATAGTCCATCTATTTGGGGGTGGAAGGCTGTAGATAGATTTCTCTGGACTCTAAGCTTTTCGGTGAGTGCTCTTCTGAATTGGGAGGTGAATCTGGGGTCTCAATCACTTATCATTCGTGTGGGTAAGCCGAACCATCAATATACGTGGTTCAGATATAGTTGGGCGATCCCAGGCCCTGTGATAGTATCAGAGCATGGTAGGAAGATTGCTGCACATGAGCATCTGTGGTCTACTATGGTTAGAATGGTGTTTTGTCCATGATGCTGTGGAAGTCCCATAATGAGGTCCATTGTGATTTGCTGAAAGGGGAGGGTTCCTTCTTTGGTCGTAATTCAATAGAGGGGCACTTTTGGGTGATGTGTGAGGATTTTGTTTTGTTGACAGGTTGTGTATCCTTTGACGTAGTCTGATATTCATTGGTGCATTCCTGTCCAGGGTAGTACCTCTGTGGCTTTCCTGATTGTTTTGCCATGTCCTGGATGTCCCACTGTGGGGTGGTCATGGATCAGGAGCATTAGGTTTCTTTTTGACAACTCAGGAAGTGTTGACAGATGGGTAGTGTTGACAAAGAGTTTTGATTCAAGGAGCATTTGGTCTTGATTGTCATTCTTGCCTTGATTGGTGTTTGGTGGTTGTGATAGTTCATCAGCTGGGGTGTTGATCTTTCTGGGGATGTGTTTAATGATGAAGTTGTATTCTTGGAGGTCAGCATGCCATTGTGCTGTTCATTGGTTTAGTTTTTGGGGGGATTTCCAGTATTGTAGATTGGCGTGATCAGTAAGAATTGTGAATGGAGTTTTTGTCCATCTGAGGTAGTGTCACCAGTGAGTGAGTGCTTTCATGATGGCCAAGAGTTCCCATTCATAGATGTTGTAGTTTTGTTCTGTAGGTGTGAAGGTGGCAGAATAGTACACAATTGGGTGTAGTTTGGGTTTTTGGGAGGTGACTGTGTGGTGTTCACCCTCTTGTGAGAGTATGGCACCCACACCATAGGCCAATGCATTGGTTTGGAGGAAGAAGGGTTTTTTGAAGTCAGGTTGTGTGAGTGTCACCGCCATGACTTTAGACTTGAAAAGCTAAGTCGAGAGTATTGCTGGCCCTAAAGAGGTCACATGATCCCTCTGTGTATTGTGAAGTTGAGATGAAGCTGGCCCTAAGGTGGTCACATGGTCACGTGATTTGGTACGTCCTAATCGGGATAGATGGGCGTCTGTGGCATTTGGTAGGCCTATTTGGGATATATGGGCATTTATTTGGACATGAAGTGTTTCAGAGTCAAGCTAAGAGAGTGCCTCTCCTAGAGTGCTTATAGGGCAACGGTTACCGCCTTGCAGTACGTTGCAAGACCCGTTATGAAGAGAAGGGAAGCATGCAGAGTGAGAGAAGTTGAGAGACGATTGGATTGTAGGTTTTCTGGTGGTTTAAGACAGGAGACTCAACTTGCCATCCTAAAGACAACAAGGAGGGCTATTTGTATTGTACAGACTATTGTGTTTCGTAAGCAGTTTTTAGGTACATCAGTCAGCTACTCTAAGAGATGAGTAAGCAAGTAGTAATCAACGAGTCAGCAGAAAGTAGAATAGTAAGCTGGTGGTCTGGCATTGGTAATCGAACAATAAGACATCTTACTAATGCTCTTCGTCATCGCTTGAGCTACTCTCGTTAGTAAGGTCTATTACAGTGAGGATGGGGCATGAGCACATATGAGTTTTCAATTCTTTGAAGGCTTTGTGTTGTTGCTCCCCCCATTCCCATACTGTGGCTTTCTTTGTGAGGTCTAGCAATGGTCGTGTGATTTTTGAGTAGCCTTGGATGAAGTATCAGTAGTAGCCTGTAAACCTGAGGAATTTGCATATATCTGTAGGCATTTTGGGTATTGGCCAGTCTGCAACCCCTTTAAGTTTCTTGGGGTCCATTTGTATTCTGCTGTTGCCCATGATAATGTCAAGGTAGTCAATTTCTTTCTTTTTGAACTCACATTTCTCGGGTTTTAGATAGAGATCATTTTGCTCGAGCTTGTTCAGCATATGATGGGTGTAAAGGCAGTGTCGTTCGAGGTGTTGTTGTTTGGTTTTGTGTGGTTCGCATTTAGTGTGGATCACAATATCATCCATGTAGATGGAGAGCCATCCTTGTGCCACTTTGGTGTGGAAGATGGTGTTCATCATCATTTGGAAGGTGGCTGGGGAGTTTGTGAGTCCGAAGAACATTACTGTTGGTTTGAATAGGCCTTCAGGTGTTAGGAAGGTGGCTTTCCACTCATCCCCTTCTTTGATTCAAATGTTGTTGTAGCCCCATTGGACATCTACTTTGGTGAATAGTGTGCATCCCCTTAGTCTATCAATGACCTGTGGGATAAGGGGGGAGATGTTTTGATTTCACTTTGTCCATTTGTTGATTGGTTGATGGTCTTGGACTGGTCAGAGTTTGCCATCCTTCTTTTTAATGAAGAAGAAGTTAGCTGCATATGGGCTCCAGGATTCATGTATTGTTCCTCTTTTTAGGTGTTCTTGGACGAAGTTGTGAACCTCTTGGATCTCTTTCTGATTTAGTGGTAGGAGTTGTCCTGGCATCATGGATGGGGCCCCTGAGAGTAGTTCGATGGCATGATCCCATATAGTGTGTTTTGGAAGTCTTTGTGATTGTTCCTCACTGAAGACTTTACTATGTTTCGAATATTCTGATGAGATCTTTGCTTTGTCTATTCCTTGGGTGGTTCCAATGATAGCTCTGCATAGTAGGATTTGGTCTACCCTCATGGGTCATGGTTTGTTGATGATGCATGGTATGAACCATGCTTTGGCTGTGTCAGAAGCTTTGAATATAATGGGTAGTTGTGAGTGGTCAATCCAGCCTCTCCTCCAGTCTATTTTGGGTTGTGTAGCAGTGAACCAGGGGTATCCTAAGATCACTTTGTGTTCTCCTAGTTGGGTAAGGAAGAATCTCATATTAATGGTAGTTGACCCTATTTGTATTGCTAGGTCTGTGTAGAACTGGAGTTGGCCTGCTTTGTTTTCTGTGCCATCTACATTAAATAGTTTTCTTGCAAATGGTAGTCTTTTGATTGGGAGTTTCAACCATCTTGCATAGTTGATGTTAAGGAAGTTCTTGGTAGCTCCTGAATCAAGAAGTGATACAGTTTCAGCTCTTTTGACATTTGAATGGATAAAAATGTGGACTGTCATTGACTTTTGAGTGGATATGTATACATTGGAATTGCTAGGCCTAATTAGTGCCGATCTAATTAGGCTGAGGGAAAATCCTGCTGGTCTCCTCCTCCCATTGCAAGGGTGAGTTTCTCTCTGTTTTTGACAGATAAGGAGTTGAGCTGGGCTTGGAGCACTTCGACTGGGTCTTCTTCTATGATATTGGCATTGGTGTAGCTCTGGTTATCATTGAAGTTAATCAGATTAGCTGTTCGGTTGTATTGATTGTTCTGATGATGTTTCAGGCAGTTTCTAGCAAAGTGTCCCACTTCTCTGCATTGGAAGCATGCATTTGAAGAGTTTCTGGTAGTGGTAGCATTTCCTTGGAAGTTGTTCTGGGGTCGGCTACCTTGATAGTGGTTAGGGTTCCTTTGTCTGTGGAAGTTATTGTTTTGGTAGTTTCCTCAGCCATGGTAATTCCCTTGTTCACAATTTGGGTCTCTATTTTGGTCAATGTTCATAGGGACTGGGGTGTTGTTCATCCATTGTGGAGCATTTGATGAATTGTGTTGCTAAGTGTTGTTCCAGTTGGATGGTTGTGGATTATTTTGTCTGGGCAGGTGTGAATTATTCCATTGTGGTCATTGTTGTTGAGGGGCAAAGGTACTGAAGTTCTTATTCCCTCCTCTGAAGATGTTTTTGAGGAGTGTTTTTGATTGTACACTGGTGAGGGCTTTTTGAGAGTATTCTTGATACGTGATAGATGTTGGGTAGTGCATTACATCCTCAGCTACATCTTGTGGTAGTCCAGATAAGAACTGTTGATTCATTTCATGGGATCCCAACCAGTAGAGGGCTTTTCTGACGAGCTGCTCAAAGTTGGCAATGTAGGAGTCTATGTAAGGGAATCTCATTTTGAGTTGAGAGTGTGTGTTTCTGGCTGTTGAGTCTGCCTGAGTGTCTTGGAAGTGAGTGAAGAATCGTTGTAGGAATATGCGCCAGACATTATTTATATTGCTTTGATCGTTGATTTGCTGGATCCATTGTAGCATTCCTCTGGTCCATTCCTCCACTTCTGGCCCTTGCATGAAGGTTAGCACAAGGGCAACCTTTTTCTTTAGGGAGTTGAAGCCTGCAACATTGTAGTTGAGGGCCAGGTATTTTTCTACTTCATTCATGAAGGTGTTGGCTTTTTCTCTTTATCCTTCAAAAAGAGGGGGGTCCTTTCCCATGGCTTTGATGTTAGCTGCTGGTGCGATAGGCTGTAGTTGTGCTGAAGTGCCAGTGCCAGGACCTCCTCCTTCTGGTGGTCCTGCTCCTCCAGGTGGACCTGGTGGACCTCCTCCTGTTCCTCCTCCTTGTTCCCCCATAGCAAGATTGAGGAGTTCTTCTAATTCTGGTCCAGTGAGAGGGTGTTGGCTAGTGACAGCAGCAGATGGTTGTGCTGTCATTTGAGTGGTGATTTGGGTCAGGGTAGTCATGGTTAGTTGTGAGAGATCACTTTTTGCAATGGCAAAGAATGGTGTAGGAACAGTAGGTGTTTCAGGTGCCAGCAGTTCTTTCAGTAGTGCTGGGCTGTTCTGGATAGTGACGTCTAAGGGGTCTTTTTTGGTTTCTGATTCGCTGGTAGGTGTGTCGTAGGTGGTGTATCTGGGGACTTCCACATCATAGTCATGTATTTCAGGGAAAGGTTCTGATAGGTAGATGAGTTTGTCTTCTCCGGTGTTAGTGTATTTAAGTTGATGCCAGACTCCTTGGTAAAGGCAGACTGGGAATTTCTTTTCTGGTTGGTCATCTTTTGCTGGTCGTGTGTACACTAGGAAGTCTTTGCCTAGTGGGTTTCCCTTTTCTGTTCCCTTGATGAGGTGTATGCAGTAGTTTGATCTAGCTTGGAGGATGTTGAGGCTTGATAAGAAGGTACATGGTTCCTCTTGATGTTTTCTGGCTTTCCCTTTGCTTGTGGAAGCCATGGTGTAGATAGAAAGTTGAGTCTAATGTCACCACCATGACTTTAGACTTGAAAAGCTAAGTTGAAGTTATGCCAGCCCTAAGGTAGTCATGTGTCTTGTAAGCAAGCTGTGAAGTCAAGTTGGTGCTGGCCCTAAAGTGGTCATGTGTTCACGTGATTCAGTACACCTAAAGTGGATTAACTGGGCATCTGACTGGGAAGGTGTATGTCTGAGCATTTAGAGATGAGCTAAGAGAGTGCCTCTCCTAGATTGCTTATAGAGCAGTGGTTGCCACCTTGCAGTATGTTGCAAGACCCACTATGATAAGAAGAGAAGCAGATGGAGAGGGAGAAGTTGAGAGACAAATAGATTGTGGGTTTTCTGGTAGTTAAGACAGGAGACTCAACTTGCCATCCTAGAGACAGCAAGGAAGGCTATTTGTATCGTACAAGACTGGGGTTTACTAAGCTATTTTCTGGGATTAATAAGTGATTAGAAACACACTTTGTAACTAGAACATGAGATGAGTAAGCAAGAGACAAATCATTAATAAGCATCTCCGAGAGTGCATTAGTAAGACCCCACTATAGCTCTTTGTCATCGCTTGAGCTATCCTCGACAGTGAGGTCTATGACACCAAAACTCTCCTGCTGTATTATTAGCAACCAATAGCCCATGGGTAACCACTCTGACCCAACTACCTAAAATGGCGACAACAACTACCACCCAAACTCAAGCAACCACCCAATCTACCATGTCCTCTGGCTCCACACAACCCCTCTCTGCTGCAGAGCTTCGTACACTACTCCACATGGCCATTCAAGGCAGTGGAGGAGGTGGTGGTGGAGGTGGTGGCAGTGGAGGTGGTGGTGGTGGTGGTGGAGGAGGAGGAGGAGGAGGAGGAGAATCATTAGCAGGGCTTGGAACACGAGGTGGGTTGATAAGCGGAGGGGACGGAG
>WNFO01007067.1_pt1 | contig 22888 bp, 29 predicted proteins | sample 5400251 | NCBI WGS metagenome assembly WNFO01 (sample SAMN13153354, study PRJNA577476) | soil metagenome | isolation source: 100 cm saprolite under Madrone tree | place: USA:California | collected 2016-06-14
CTCGGTCACCCGGGCCGGTCACCCCCCGGCCGGCGAGCTACGCCGCCCATTTGTTCACAGCGAACTGCAGTACTACGACACATGTCCACGGAAAGGGTGTCAACATTTATAGAGAGGCATCTACTCCTTCTCTCTCAGGAACGCGATGCAGAGGTTGAGAGAGCCTCACTCGTTTTCTCAAAATGTGGCCCGAAACTATTGGAGCAGAAGGGGCTTGCCCTAAATGGGCTGGGAATCGCTAGCATAGGTGTTGGCCTCGGAAATAAAACGTGCGTTCATATGTGATATCCACAGAGCGTTGACCGTACGACCTCAAGAAGGGCAGACTCGTCGAATTGGAGCGTCCGGCTGCATATCATGCGATAACTGTTTTCCTCCCACATACATTTCGGTGCGAGGTCATTTTAGGTTTTCATTGTCTAGCCCAAACCCAAGAATCAGGCCGGGAGATCTCGCATCAATCGAAGAAAACGTAGTTCCTACTGGTAGGTCCAAGAAGTCTGCCAAACCGACGAGTGCGTCGGTGCGAGACAAGGTAAAATCAGTTGCAGGAGTCGTATACAAGGTATTTGTGTTGTAACACATTTCATTTTTGAGCCGACCCATTAGATTCGAAGGTTTCAGAAGCCCGCATAATTATCGCCGTCGATCCATCTCGTTCAGATCTCGATGATCTCGAATTTCCTGATCGCTGCAGAGTCTTGAAGTTGGCCAACAGTATTACTTACGACAGGAAAGTTTCTATGTTCATTTTACTGAACGCTCACGAGATTCCCATGGCAGGATGGAAAGCGCGTTGAAACAACTGAAAATGATTGTCTCGCCACCCCAGTCTCAAGTGGTGGTGCGTTTTCTCATACTTTCGAGCATTATTACATTTGCATCAAATTTCAATCTCGAAGGGGGCACCTAAGCGGTCTCGGTTAATCGAAGTACTCCTCGGGATGGCAATGCCTCTGCGATGTAACATCGTGCATGACGTACCTTTCTTCGATGATTCGCTCAATGACAGCCAAAAGGCGGCCGTCAAATTTGCGCTCGAGTCGGTTGAAGTCGCGTGTATACACGGTCCTCCAGGTAAAAGCATCTTGTAAAGTACGTTTCCGCCCTTATGTGTCTACAGGTACCGGAAAGACGCATACGCTCATCGAAATCATACGGCAACTGACTTCTATCACACCTGTCAATCCCCGACCAATGCGCTTATTAGTCTGCGGGGCATCAAATTTGTCTGTCGATAATATCTTGGAACGTTTGTTAGCGTTGCCTACTCCTTCCCAAGGCGCAAAACTTATGGTTACGCGCATTGGCCACCCTGCGCGTGTCATTCAACATGAAGGCGCTCTAAACTCTACTTTAGAAGCCCAAGCAGAAAGATCGGATGAGGTGAGGGGTTTTTTGTGCTTTGTTTGTGTGCGATTCTATATTCTCTATAAGGCCGCTTTGGCGAGAGATGTGAAGGCCGAATTGGAGACTACCTTGGGTGTCCTTTCCGGAAAAAGGAAAGGTGGGAAAAAACCTCGAGGTCCCGAGCGAAAACGGATGTGGGAAGAAGTCCGCACATTAAGAAATGAGTAGGCATGATGCACCCTGATCCCTTTATACCTCAATTGGTTTACGCATCAGGTACCGTGAGAGAGAGAGAAAGATTGAGAAATCAGTCCTCCAACCGTCCCAGGCATGTGGATTATTGTGTGTATGACAATATCACTTATTTTACATGTAGGTAGTGCTGGCCACCTGCCACTCTTCAGGGGGGCACCAGCTGCGTACCCAGGAGTTTGATATAGTCATCATCGACGAAGCAACCCAAGCACTTGAAGCTGTGAGGCGTGTTTCCACAACGTCGGAGATGACTCTTACACAGATTTCAGGTCTGCTGGATACCCATATTCAAGGCTAAAAAGCTCATCCTCGCGGGCGACCCAAAGCAACTTCCTCCGACGATCCATTCATTGCCCCGGGCCGTTTCGAAGAGCTTCGAGTCTCAAAGTCAAAGTACCACAACATCGAGTACGGACGCCCACAAGAATTCGTCAAAAACCATAGACCCTGTCTCACAACACGAAAGGATTGATAGTGGAGGTGATAGTGACGGCGAACTAGACGGCGTAGGGACAGATCATGATGGCGGCAGTACACCTGATGCTCCGGGACCCACGTCGAAGACGGTCTCAAACGTACGCTACCGCGGTCTCAAGCCACCACGAACGCTGGAGTTGACCGTATTTGAGAGGCTGGAGAAAATGTATGGCTCCGGGATCAAGTGCATGTTGACCGTTCAATACCGGTATGTCACTTCCCAACGATAATCAGGATGGCTTTCGTGATGTCGTCAATTACTAGGATGCACACGAAAATCGCTGAATTCCCGTCCAAGGTTATGTACCATTCCAGGCTTATCACACACTCTTCTGTTGCCACCCATCTCCTTCGCGACTTACCAAATATCACAACGACATCGGATGATGAGATTCTCGAAAATCCTGTTGTTTTTTTTGACACTGCAGGTTGCGAGTATTTTGAGAAGTTGGAAGGTGAAGGTGATGAAGGTAGTCGATGTAACGAAAACGAAGCGACAATTGTGCATAATTGGGTGGCAAGTCTAGTGCGTGACTCAGCTCTGGCCAAACTTTTAGGCCTTACTAGCGAAACTGATTAATCAACCGATGACAATCAAGGTTGCAGCTGGGGTCGCTCCATCTCAAATTGGAATACTCACACCGTGGGTTGGAGCTCATCTGGCTTGGTAAAGTCATATTTAGTGGTAAACAGATATCAAGCCCAAGTGGCGTTGTTATCATCTCGCCTTCGTTCGCTGTACGGCCCCGAACTTGAGATAGGCACAGTGGACGGGATGCAAGGGCGCGAGAAGGAAGCCGTGGTCATCAGTCTTGTGAGAAGTAATGACAAGGTACTTATAAATAGCTCTTGTCGCGTCTTCTCCCTTCTAACGATCAGTCTCAGCGTGAGGTGGGGTTTCTAAAAGACGAACGCAGGCTCAATGGTATAATAATGACTACTGTCATTTGGACCACTGGCTCACTCGCTCTCCTAGTGGCTATGACCCGCGCCCGGCGCCATCTCGTGAGCAAAAAATTATGGTCTAGGTATTGTTACTGATTACAGACTCAGTGCGTAGTTGGGGACTCCTCCACGGTACAACACGGGAGCAAATACTTGAAAGATTGGCTGGCGTGGCTCGAAGACAATGCAGATGTTCGCTATCCAGAGTTTGATTGACCTGCCTGTGCCTCGGTCAGTTCGTGCAACATTTCATGACAGTGACGCCGAGGAGTCGACTATAGGGAAGTAGAGCACGTATGCGTGTACAGTAAGACATACTGTACCCTCGATCAATGCGGGACTCCGCTTCGGCGAGGCGAACAAGTTACAATTGTGTTCATCGGTAGTGCCATCAATCATCGATAACACCTCACACATTCGATGGAGACGCCGAAGGCGCATGCTCGCTGGAATTGCGATAGAGACCAAATAAACCTTGGTTTCTTTGCACCACCTACAGTCTTACATTGAGATCGGTCTTTGAGAAATACATTCTACACGTCCAACGACACAACAGTAAGGTTAAAGCTCATAACGTTCCGCTGAATATAGCACAGGAGACTCAAGAGAAAACCGACTTGGGTCTCTCTACCAGCTTCCCATCGACGAATACATCCACCTTCTCATCGAAGAATGCGATGAAGCCCTTTATATCCGTTGACTCTGGATACGCCGTGCGATAACACCACGCAATGTCATTCTTCGTCCCAGAAGGCAAATTTACGTCGTAATAGTTCGCCGTCCCCTAAATCAGTCTGGTTGGCATCGCCTTGTGCAGACTAGGAAGAAAAAGGATACCTTGTATGGACAGCCAGTCGTCAACTTGGAATGGGAGAGGAGTTCGAGTCGCACATCCGCCTTGGGGATGTAACTTCTGACAGGCAAACCGGTCTCAAAAAGCAGGCGAGGCTTGGTCGTGTTAGCCACTTCGACACCGTCAATCTCAACACGGACATGGCGCGACGACTGCCGGATATCAATCCTCTGGACAACAAATATCACGTCGGACAATTAAATATGATGATAGAGTTCGCACCTTGTAAGGGTCCTTCGGGTGGATGTGGATTTCCTCATCCTCTTCTAGCCAAGCGTCCACCTTGTCGAATGCTATCTTGACGAGGTCCTTGAAGTTACCATCGTTGTGAACAGTGACCGCCCCCTCGGCAGTGCGCTCTGCCACTACGAGGTCGTATGTGGTAGACGCTGCGCCTTGCTTTGGGTTCCGTAGGTATTTTTCAGGAACATCGGGAAAACGGAAAAAATACCACGGATAGTGTTCATTCTCCCAACTGCGTCTTTGTTCAGCATCGTTGTTCATCCAGCATTACCACAAATGTTTCACTCACACTAGTTTTGCCTTTTGTGTGTCGACGATATACTGGCCGCCAAAAAATACTCGCACACGTCTTTGCACATCCTCAGTGTAACCAGCGTGTGGGGATGGAGTAGGCATATTGCAGCTGAGTGTTCCGCGCGTGAAAACGAGGTTGCTCTTTATCTTTATCGATTATCAATGAGTTAATAGGGGTGGGAAGACCTCGGAAGATCTCGGGATGAGTCATTGCTGAATGCGCCTCTGTAAGCTGTAAGCTGTAAGCACATTTCGGACGCAACTCGGACGCAAACTCGGCCAATTGCCAGATTACAACGTGATATGAGGACATTACTGTTCAGTGCAGTGCAGCACTGGTGGGGTAGTGGTAACCTGGATCGTTGCCAGCAATCATGCTACAAATTCGATCCGCCCCGGGTTCAATTCCCGGCCAGTGCAGCTTTTTTTGATCTCGATTTTTGATCTCGATTCATCAGACGATTCATCAGACCATGGCGCTTGAAATAACTTGAACCACGTCGACATTGGCAGTCAGAGTCACGGTTCCTGCCATGCCCAGCACTCGTCAGATCCTTGGTTTCGTCATCAGTTTTGTAACCATTATTTACCTGCTATTTTACATCCGCAATGGCCCATCGCGCTCCCTTTTTGGAGGCGCACGACAACACTCTACTCGGATCGTCGCTGTGGGCGATTTGCATGGAGACATCGGAAACGCGCAAAAGGTCCTTGAAATGGCCCGGGTCGTTGACTCGGATGGCATGTGGTCAGGCGAAGTAGACATCTTCGTGCAAACGGGAGATATCATTGATCGGTGTGTTTCTTGGCGCGGTAAACACCTGGATTGCTGACTTGGAGAGCCTAGGGGCGACGACACGATCAAACTGTTTGCTTGGATGGAAGCCCTGCGATCGCAGGCTCAGAGTGCTGGTGGGCAAATGTTATCACATCTCGGAAACCATGAATGGATGAACGCAATCGGTCAGTACGCCCGTTAGTTATGACCATATCCTATCCCTTCGCTGATATCCCGCATGTATAGGCGACTGGAGGTACGTTGTCGGTGCAGCTTTAAGTACCATATATTCAAGGATCGTCACAGATATGTCTACGAGAGCGAGATCAAAACATTTGGTGGTGTCGCTGCAAGGCAGGCTATGATCTCCACTGGCCGCATCGGACGTGCTTGGGCCGCGAACTACACGACAACATCTCGCCTTCCACTCCACCCACTTTTTGGTGCACCAAATGAAGACTTTCCTCCCCCTGCGGGATCCGTGGCTGCCCGCTTGTCTGCACCGCTCTCTCACGCTGCTTATTCCTTCGTACACGGGGGGCTCGCACCTCACTATCCGCGGCTGTCACCCTTCCCATCTGCCATAAACGCTATCGGACGTTCACTGCTGCGCAAGTTACAGCACCGAGTGCAACCGCGGCCCCACCCACCTAACCCATACCCTGGGTTGCCATCTAGCGTAACCCCCGACGAACAAGCGTTGTATGACTCAGGTGGCCCTCTATGGTATCGTGGATGGGCACTAGACAACGAGGGAAAGGTGTGTCGAGAAGTCGATTCGGTACTTGAAAAGACAGGGACGAGGAGGATGATAATGGGTCACACGCCCAACTTTGAGGTATGCGAGTTTCTCTCTAAACATAAGATGAAGTTTACCATTTGTTGCAGCAAATTGTGTCGCGTTGTAACGGCAAGATTATCATCATTGACACCGGTGAGAATGTATCCCGACGCTCGCATAATATGATGGGCTAATGGACGAACAAAAGGCATATCGCACGCATATGGCGGCGCGTTGTCCGCGCTTAGTGTGGAATATATCCTAGAGAATGTCCCATCGACCTCGTCTGAGAAGAAGTGGACGGAGAAAGAGGTGGTGAAGGCATTGTACGTAGACCGCTCCGTGGTCTTGGTCGACGAGGTGCGAGATATCTTCGGCGATATTTAGAGTGCGTACTCGGCTAGCTTTTTTTCAGCATATTATTTGAGACCAGACGCCTTCTCTGTAATTGTGGACTGAATAGGTAATTTATCTGAATGGGCAGAAAGAACTTGACGAAGAATGGGCACCGCCTATCTCTCGGTGCTTCTGTTCTTCAGAAAAAGTTAATAACTCCTTCTCCATCTGCGCCGGCGCCTCTAGCGTGACGTGGATATTCCGAAGCCCATTGCTTTCGCCAGCGGCCAGCGCAGTGACGTCGTCTAGCCGATTCCGCATGGAGCCCATTTGCTTCCGATTCTTGCATTGACTCCTATCATTTCGCACTCGTCACAGATGACTTAAGCTTGAGTTCGGCTTCGACCCCTATTAGCTCGCCCATGGGGTTCTTTCCCGGGGGACCATCACCTGATTCTGTCCTTCCGTCGCATAGCAAACCAATAAACGCACGACATCAGGCCGCGGCTTCTGCAGTTGACACGGAGACTCATCACCATCAGCGTGGCGGTGAAATGGCACAACAACAGGGATTTACCAGTCCACAGCCTATCACTGGAGAGCTCCCCTCGGATCTCCCATCTCAATCTTCTGAACATCTTAATACCGAAATATGTCCCATTGGCAGCGATCCACTCGGGAATACCCCTCCCGACGAGCGTCCGGAAATAACCCTTGATGTCCGAGTTGCGGCCTCCAGTGGCGACGCCGCTGCGGAAGGCTCTCCGAGTCTCGGTAAGGAAGCAAGACACTCGGCGTCCGTCGCGTCGCGCCGCACAAATAGAAGCCTGCCCACCAACGGTGTGGGCGAGGGTGGTGCAGTCACTACCGCGAACGAGCCTCCCGATGTAGACCCAAGCCTGCAAGCGCGCGAGGTAAGCGTCGGAGAAGAACGCAAGCATAAGGCCATTGTCGGCAAGGAAGAGCGTGCGTTTCCAATCCTCTTCCATTTCGTCCATTTATAAGGATGATGTTATTGACATTGCCATGGGTGAACACAGGTGGACTCGGAGTCGGCCGGAAGCTATCGAAAATCGAAAAGCGCGGGGCCAAGGTAGAGAGAACCACCCTGCACATCGCTCTCCAAGAACTAGCAGAGATCCAGGAGCTACAAGAGGCTTCAATCAAGGTAACCCGTCACCCGATACCCTCTCTGCATAACTTGTTTTCATTTTCCTTTCTCTTTTTTGCTGACATATGCTACTACTATAGGAGGAAGCTGGTTTCCATTCGTTGCACTCCCGCGCGCTGAGGGACGCGCACAAAGCAGAAATGGACCTCCTCACTGCACGCACGGCAAATGAACAAGGACAAGCCAGCTTGCAGGCTGCAGGAGTGGTGTTGGAGACGAGTCGCAAGCACGTGCACGAGACTACCGAGATGCTTCAAAAGAAAATGGAAGAAGTCGATCGCCTCCGCAACAAAAAGGTGGATGACCAGGAGCTCACCATACATACTCCTGTTAGACGGGTGAGTCTACTCAATCGATCATATTTTGCTCACCATGACGAAGAAAGGAAAGCGTCTTGGCAGAATCCTAGGATCTGGATGACTTTTCTCTGTACTGCAACAGAGCAAGACATCCAACTGTCGACAGCGTAAACCAAACCCAGGGCCCCTCCAGTCACATTCTATCCAAAGTTCCTGTATGACAGCAGCCATCTATCTTACAAATTTGTCATTAAAACTGTACAACATTACTATATGGTCTAGCTCTATTGCGGTATCTCGTAACTGCAGACGAGTAAATAGGCATCAGTAGATCTTGTCTCTAATTATGATGAGGAGATGCCAGTGCAAGGAGAGGGCGTCCCTCATGTGCTCCTCGGGTGATCGAATCTTATACTTGCGTATCGTCCCGCTATGTGAGGGCGCTTAAATCCACAAAGACGATTTCATACTTAGGTAGTAGGATGACCCTATACAAGGCACAAAGCCGACCAAAGATGGTTGGGTACGTTCAAGTGAAGTGTGGTCAAAATGGCATCGTGTCCTAATGGATTAACCTGCAGACAACAGATACCCCATCAGGTGCGTCTGCACCCGGGCCTGCAGGCGACATGAGTGGGATCCGGAAGGCGAGAGGGCGAAAAGGCAAAAGGGTTGTATATGCGCTCAAATGCTGCTAGTGGTCTCCGCCTGACTTGACTGCTGATATTATCATGGAGGATCAAGGACGGCTTAGCCTTTCTCTGCTCAATGGGAGCTGCTGCCAGTGGGTTGCTAGACTGCTGTGCCATCGACCGCGTGGTTACGGTTCGCTTCCCCTCCTCCATTCTTTCTTCTTTTTTTGGAGCTGCGGGAACTCACAAATGTTCGAATTATGTTCTAAGTATTAACGAGGACTAGAGATGTGTGTGACTGCTATAAGCTGACTTCCACGTTCCTTGGCGGGGGTTTATGCCCCGGTGACGGGCTTTCCAGTGTTGTCAATTTGTGTCACAGCCTTGAAGTTGGTATTGAAGCCAAAGAATTTGTTAAATACTGGCGGAAAAGTCAGTCGCATGAAATTAACAATTAACCAGTTGAGGCACGAACCATCAGCCTGAGTGCCCGTCAGCGGTGGTGTTGCAGCAGTTGCAGCAGTTTGGGCCTGCGTGCACAAGTCCTTGGCAGCTTGGTTGGCTTTGCATGTATTCGTCAGTTGATTACACATAAAGCTGGTGATAACATTGATGTTGTCTGCAGAGCCATGGTTATACGAGGCTATGGTTCATGAGCGTGAGCAGGCATATCATAGCACAAGGGTGTGTCTCTTACTGAGGTCAACCGGCTCAAACGCGGTCTCCTTCCTGCCATCCAAGCCCGCTGCGAACTTGATCTGTGGCGGTGAGCAGCTGCCAAAGTTGGCAGGGCCCGAGGCAGTAGAAGCGGTGGCAGTAGAAGCGGTGGAAGTGCTTGCGCCCGAGAGGGGATTTCCTTGGTCGTCTAAAGCGGTCACAGCATTGAAGTTGGTATTGAAGCCAAAGAACTTGTTAAATACTGGTGGAAATTTTCAGTCGCATGAAATTAACCTGATGAGACACGAACCATCAGCCTGTGTACCCGTCTTCGGTGGCGTCGCAGCATTTGCAGCAGATTCGGCTTGCTTGCACAAGTCCTTGGCAGCTTGGTTGGCTTTACATGTGTTCGTCAATTGGTCACACATAAATTGGGTGATGATATTGATGTTCTGTGCAGAGCCATGGTTATACGAGGCTATGGTTCATGAGCGTGAGCAGACATGTCATAGCACTTGGATGTGTCTCCTACTGAGGTCAACCGGCTCGAACGCGGTCTCCTTCCTGCCATCCAAGCCCTGTGCGAACTTGATCTGTGGTGTGGAGCAGGTGCCAAAGTCGGCGCCCGAAGCACTGGAATTGGTCGTAGTCTTCGACAAGGAAGAATCGGATTTTGCTGGTGTGGAGGATACAGGACTCTGACGGACTGATTAAGAGAAATGCGCAACGAGGATGCATGGCACTAACCGGCGAAGCTGAACTTTTCTTTTTGGCAGCTGGAGTCGGACAGACACTCGCAGAGGTCGTAGCGGCAGAGTTGTCCTTAGTGGTAGAGTTGTCCTTGGTGGTAGAATTACCCTTAATGGTAGAGTTGTTCTTAGGGATCCTGGGCCTGAACGAGACCATTGAGTTCCGCATTCTTAGGACATTTCTGACAAAACACAGAATTCCGGTTGGTAGGAGGATTAGTCGTAAAATCCTAGCGAGGAAAAAGTCTATCAGTCGACCTTCGTGCTTCCATTCCAGAAAACTCACCGGAGGCGTGTTCTTTTCGGCCTGACGAAGCTGCTTTGCGAGGGAAATCATGTTGGTTTGTGTTGCGGAATCAAACTGCCTGCTCGTGTCTAATTGACCAGTCTGATCAACTGGGCGCACATACTGCTGCAAAGAACTGTAACTGACCGATGATCTTATCGGCTAAATCTTGTTGCGCGCACTCAGGCGCATTAGCAAGGAGGGTTGCGGGGCCTGAACCTGCAAGGACCCCGCAGAATTGGCCGGGGCAAGCAGAACCAAGCTGGTCGAGAAACGCAGGATTTTGCAGTCCGAATCGACGGGGACTCAGCAAGACTGGTTTTCTGTTCCTTTCTGGCCAGCGTATGCGCCCGAAAGCTACATCAGGCATGAAGAACGCCGACAACACCACAAGCGTGACAACTCGAGGAGCCCAGCTGTTCCGCATTGCGAATGACAGTACTTCGAAGCAATCGAGAAACAAAGGTATATTAGAGAGAATGTGGGAGAAAAGCGAATTCTGCGTGGGCAGTGACGGAAGAGACGCCTGGTCAAAAGAATGAACTTGAAAAAGACAGTGAAAAGCCGTTCAACGGCAGCTGCGAGCCTAAGTGTTTGCGGGAGGGTTTGAGAAGCATAGGGAGCTCCCAACGGCCTCTTATATGTGTGCGGAAAACGGGCGGGGATATCGCTTGTGAGACACGGAGGCCGTCTCTCTCGTACTGTTGTCCAGTCGCCGGCGACATAAGGCTCAACAGGTTACAATAACTTGTAAGCCGCAATCCGCGGTGCTGAAGACCAGAACAATAGGAGTTGGCACTGCTGGTTGTATCTAGAAGTATCCAGGCAACCGTTCGTTCCTGTAAGCGTGGTGACATACCTCGGAGGTACTTTAGTTTGTCCTGGCGTACAGTATATATACAGCATCGCGTAAACTAAGGAGGCGCTGACGACGACACAAGATACAGAAACCACGCAATTTGAGGTAGAGACCAGAAAATAAATGCTTTCGTGTTTGCTCTATACGTACGGTAGTTTCTCGGACTGGCATGGGACGACGTCGTTGCCACAAGGCTGTTCTGATCTGAGTGGCTGGGGGTTTAATGATCTCGTTTCTACCCGCTCCCGGAAACGTCTTCAAAAGCACAAATATCTCTACAACGAGGAGAGGCGACAATTGGAGTGCAATTCCAACGCGTCACAACCCAGAGGTCGAATTGAGTGCTGTATTTGCTTCGGCATTCGAGTCAGGAGTTCAGTAAAGAATGATAAACGTACGGTGTAAAAAGTTGACATTCATAGTCAAACCAAAGGGTGTTGTAACTTGAGCATGTATCTGGTAACAATATGGATACGGTCGATATCAGTATGGTATGGATATGTATTGAATCATTCTGCCACTGGCAACTGGAGCTGCTAAGTGGAGATTCGCAAGCAAAATCATCCGCTCGAAGTGTGAGTTGCGGCACGATGCAGGGCTCCTTGTACCGCTACTACCACCATGGTTGTGTTGTACCCGGAAAAAAACCGGCAAGGGGGACAAAAGTTCACACACCGCGATGCCCAATAGAGAAAACCCACAAAACAAAGTACACCTGCACACCTAAGCAGGCTATGCATATCAAGGCAACATAGGTGTGACCCTGCAGCGAGAGACGACAGCCCCGTCCACCAACCAACCAGCTCGCCAACAACCCGCCCTCAACTGCCGCTCAAAACCTCCCTATCATAACAGGGAAACCGGGCTAAATTAGTATGACAAGGAATGTTTCGTAACTAATGAATACACGGGCAGTGACACACAACGACGGAAAAAAAAAGATGCACAACATACACTGACCCCGTCAAACACACCCCCACGCTCCAACACGAACTCCTCGACCTTCAACAATACCGACTTCGAAGCCCAACCCAACAACAATAATGGTTAACAGCCCAGGACCACAAACAACAAACAAACGCGACGAAGAAAAAAGAAACATACTGTACTGTAACACACTCTAACCTTGTCAAACCACCGTAACACACATTTATTATACAGACATGAGGTTTTAGTGGGTAGTGGACGTGCAGACTGAGCAAGTCCATGAGCCAAGCCCCACACTCCCCCACAAGGCCCTCACTCCGGAGCCAGCCAAGCCGGACCGGCTACAGTGCGCTATCGTACGCAGGGCTGATATCATTTCACTCACTATGTAGCACTTATTCCGATCGTATATTTTATGTATTTCGGTATAAAGCGCTTTCAAAAGAAAAAAAGGTTGCAACCGGCGATAAGGGGCCGCTTGCCGTTGTCGGATGCACCACTTACCATTACCAGACAAGCACAGCTTATCAGTGCAATGAGCAAACGACAATTGGTACCGTGGGGCAGGTCAAGTAGAAAGCAGGGGGAAACGGTAGGAATGATAAAAGGGTTTTTAGTGTTGACCATTTATATACATGTGTCATTCTAAGCTACGGCCTTTCACCCTTGATTAGTGCGAGTGCGCATGCGCATGAGCGGGTTCTTGGGGGGCAACTTCCGACACAACCGGGGCGTCAGGTGCAAAGTCGATGACATATGCTATGAAACAGGTCAATGGGCGTGCTAAACGAACGAAGAACAGCACAAGCACAAACCCGAACCACACTCTGTGCATCTGGAAGGCTTCTCAGTGGTTACACGGAACCAAAGTACGTCATGAGAGTCAGCAGGTGAACCCGTGCATCCGACGATACGCTCAGAGTCCTGCAAAGGGAGAGGGAGAAAAACAAATATGAGTTGAGAGAATGTAGCAGTAGTAAAAGGTGGAGCCGGATACGGACTGCTGAGAAAACCTTGATGGGATCCGCGAGCGTGCCAATGCGGCTCGAGTCCAAAGGCTCAAGGTCGAAAACATCTACGCCCTCCAGTAAACCGAGGACTTGTACGCGATCCAAGCCAGTGGATTGAGATTCGTCGGTTGGAATCTCGCCGGGTTTGGCACCGACGCCGTAAATTGATGGTGCGGCAGCGTGGTGGTCGTCAGAGCGACGAATGGCACTGACAGAAAGAGAACGGAACAGAGAAGGGCGTGGGTGTGCGACGCCAGCTCGTGCGGTGAGGACAGACGCACGAGCAGAACGCAGTGCAATATGCAACATGGCTTTTAGAAAGTGCGGTCTTCCGGCGAGTCGGCGAGTCGGCGATCGAGGAGGAGCAGTGACACGTCACAACCCGTGACAAGATGTCATATAACCCGCGGGTCATGCGTATCATGTGCCTTGCCGTGCCTCGTCATGTGGATGCAATTTATCCCGTAACCCTCGGACTTGTCATGCCAGGCGTCCCGCGGACTTGTTATTGCAAAGGTATTGGGAATGTAAAACTTTTAGGTATACAGAAAGGATCGGTAATGAAGTGTCAACTCCGCGTCGCAGAGAACTGTTCAAAAGTGTAAAAGTAAAAAGAAAAAAGACAGGTGTCCAACCGTCCAGGGTATACCATATGATATAATCTAAAACCTACGACTTGGAATCCTTCGCAGTTTTGGCTATACGGCTCAAAGTACCACGCTCTGCTTCAATGTGTTGTAACACCAACCCATCCAGTCGCTGCATTGACGCAGTCCGACCCTCCCTCTTCTTTTCCTCCCCACGTGCTTGAGTTTCCGAAGACACTCGAGAAGTCGACGCCGCTGCCGATCGCGAGAGTTGATATAGATCATGGGATGATAGTGCATGGTCACCCTGTGTGTCTTTGAAGTAGATCGGTGGACGCGGGACATTGCCAATCGGTAAGCGTTCCAGTGACCCAGATTGCGCACTATGCATTGAAATGTCCTCGCGCGACGTCGTAGCAGAGACAGATTGCGTGGAGGTCATTCTTGAAGCAAGCGACGCTTCAAGCGAAACTGATGAATGATTTTGTGACGACCCATGGGGAATGGAGCGCCCGGCCGCATCCACATATTCCAAATCGCCAGCATCCTCGTCACTCTCGTCCGAGGAGGACTCCCAGTCATCCACCTGTATTTGATCGAAAAATTCGAGCGGGGACGCCGGTGGTGGTGCGTTGTGAATGGATGATGGTATCGACAAGGACGAGGGTTCCTGGGCATTGAAGATATGATGTTGGCCGAGGGGAAGATCTATCGCGGTTGCATATGCAGACGGCCTCTCAGATTCATCGTCAGGGTCAGAGGAGGTTACAGACGGGCGTGGGGTCAATAACGGACGGTGAGTCATTGCATGGGTCTGAGACAATCCCCTGGATGAGGGGAATCGTGGAGGAGGATGGAGAGAATGTATTGCAAGAGAGGAAGATGTTCTAGGGGGTGGAGATATATGACGAGTGGATTCGTCGTCATCAAATGGCACTTCGAGATCCACAGTGTCCGTGTCATCATCTTGGACCAAGTTCTCCATGATGGAAGGAGCCGAACCGAAGTGTCCATCGTTGAAGGCAGAGACGGTCGGAGAAATCTGAGAATATTCAGAGATGGAAGGCCGACTGGGCAGAGACGAAAACGATGGCCGAGAGTTTGGGAGCTCCTCTTCTTGGCCACGAGACCGCCAAGCGATGTTACCACAGATGAAGCACGGCCCCTGAAAACCAGCGGAGGTGTCATAGACACGGCTGCACGATTTCTTCGAGTTGCTCCATCATGCCAAAAATGAAGCATAGGGGATGAGGAAGTCTTTCGGAGCACCGAGGGCGACATCGAATGCTGGCTTACTCGAGGCGAATCTGCCAGTGACTCTGTTGTCAAGGAATCGCGCGAAAGTTTCCCAGGGTCCCGCGGTGGAGGTGGCAGAGCCGTATGTGGTTCTGCAGGGGTCTCGGCACGCGATGGGAGTTGACTTGCATGCGATGCGGTTGAGACGAACCGTTCGCGCAGTTGCGACTGAGATACTAAATGTACTTCAGGAGAAAGGCTTGGAGGCTGCAGTAGGATCGCCTCGTGCTGTTCCTCTAGAATATCCACGATGCGCTGGCCCAAGTTTCGTTTCGAGGTTGGAGTAGATAACGTCCTTGGGCCCGGACTTGGGCTAGACTGTGCAAAAGACGGTCCCATGCTCCCCGTAGACGACGTCGTTGTATGGGATGGTGTGTGAAACGAATGTTCGGGGGTGTTGTTGAGAGAGTGCCCTACTGCCTCCTGTAATAGCGCCTTGCGCCACGCCTCTTCATCGGGGTCTAAAGACCAGACACCCGGAGTACCTGGAGGTAAACGCTCCGCAAGAACCGCCGCACCGAGGGAACTTTCCACCCCCAAACCTCGCAGAGCCGATGCCTGAAATGCAAATGGCGAATTTTCAGAGGCAGGCGGAAGATCGACGGCATCCGTTGGATCGACATAGTCATCGTAATGCTCGATGCTTTGTTGCTTCGCATCAACTCGCATCTTGAGCTCCTGCTCCGCTTGCGCAGCAGCCAATGCCAAGTCATCCACCTTCTCACGGACCACAGCTACTCGAGATGCATGTGCGACCAAGATTGGGACAATAGGGCGATGAGGGACTGGATCTACACGAGCACTGGGTGCCCGCGACGAAGTAATTGTCGAATCTGCGGTAGTCCTCAGCCTCGGGAGACCAATGTCAGGAGTAAGGGGACTAGGAGGTGTCGTCGGCTTTGATCTCGCTTTTCCCACACGAAAAAGATCTAGAAAGGCAGGAGCAGCAGATTTTGTCGCCTTCTTGTATGGTGCAGCCACGGGGGACGCGAAATCGGATGGGGATGGCTTGGAGTGGGCAGGGGGTAAAAAATAGTTATTGCTGAGGAGGAGACGGAGACGATACGAGACATCATCAGTATGGAATGCCTGATAGTCATCGTATGGTTCATCGGGATCCACGGACGAGATATGATGGTCCTGGAAGGAGTCAGCGATGGAGCGTGGCGAAGAAGGTGACTCTGTGCCAGAGACAGTTGACGAAGATAAGGGGTACACAGACGATGCTGTACCAGACCGAACGGTCACATTTGACTCCCGAAGTCGCTGGCGTGCTTCGCGTAGCGAACTAAAGTGAGGTACCGTTTGCATTTGCCCGACCGTGGTGAAAAATGCACTAGTATGTGCAGACGACGATGACGAAAGCACCGAAAGACGAAATGCATCACGAGGAACACTAGAGCCGCGCTTACGATGGTGGGGCTAGAAAAAAAACGCGTTGGCACAGATTTTTCCAGAGCGAGGAATAAGTGAACAAGTACCGTTGAATGTTCAATCTTCAAGGCTCGGGAACGCCACGAGCTTTCCATGTCATCCATCGCTTTCCAGCCTGCACCAGGCACGATATCTGGGTGAGAGATATCATCTTTTGGCAACGATGCGGCACGTAAGGGGGAGCGCGCCGGACGGGAAGGCAGAGGCAGAGGGGAGGGATCGGGCGACACGGTGGAGGGAGGGGAGATTGAGGTGGTTCCGAGTAGCTCTTCAGTCGTTGCAACTGGCTCCTCGAGGCCCCTGGCACTCGCAGGGCTCCTGTCTCGACGAGAGGATACCGTGACGGCGCGTGGGCGGCTCTTCGTGCGCGGTCGACGCGACAAGGAAGTGACGCTACCAGCACTGATGTTGCTACCCTGAGAGTCAGTGCGGTGAACCTGGGGAGGAGCGGGGGATAATGGGGGCAACGTCGACGACGAGGCGGCCATAGCTGTCGTCGACGTCGTCGGGCAGTGAAGGTGTTTGACAACGACGGCCACGGCCTATCCTTCTTTCAGTGCGTTCCCACGCTCTCTTCGCAGGCGCCATTCTACCGGATCCACTCAATTTGCCTCTGTTTGTTGCGCCTAGCGTGTTTCCTACGCGTCCAGTAAGCGTGTTGGTTTCAACGATGGTGAATAACTGTATGTCCAACATGCTCACATCTGCCTCACACCGAATCATCTTTTTAGTCCTTCCTCAAGGCGATGGAAAGCTTCCTATCTGGCAGATCCTCGTAGCTGCCGCAGCGCTATTCAATACTGTGCAGAATTTCGTCACTCTACATCTCACGAAGCGTCTCTACAATAATGTGCCTGCCGCACACCCGGGTATTATCCGCTCGCAACTCCGTGGCGCTTGGGCTAATCTTATATTCCAGTAACGCCATTGCAGGCGCGTACGTTTGGGATCTGGACGTTGACCGCGTCCGTAGTGCGGTTGTATGCCGCTTACAACATTCACGATAAGGCGTACGTGACATCGTCCCACTTTTAGCTGGCTAGCATCGATTGAATTACCTGTTCAGTATCTACGACATGGCTCTACTCACCTATCTTTTCGCATTTGCCCATTTCTCCTCTGAGATCCTTATTTTTCGCACTGCGAAGATAAGTATTCCTGTCCTCTCCCCTGTCATAGTGGCTAGTGCGTATCGTTTCTTCGTCAGTATTGCGTGACCTGACTGTTTGTCTCATGACCTCCCTTTTTTATAGCTACCTCACTTGCATGGATGATCTTGCAATACGATTTCTACGTAAAAGCATGACACCAGCTCGCCTACATGTGGCCAGTTCCTCTAATAAACCAATTCAGTTCTATCCTTCGCTCCGACCTTGGAATTAGGTCGGATGCCGATGCAGTTTCTTGACAGAAATTCTTTTCTCAACAAGCCATACACCGACGCTCTTGACAGACATGTGTGTCCAAAGGTGTGGTCCAAACGGTACAGAACTATCGACGTAGGGCCTCTCGCCGTGGAGAGCAAGTCCCGCGATATCTCTCTTGCTATGTTTATCAAGCCATGACCGACCAATCTCTCGTCACAAAAGCTTGACACGTCGGATGACTGACACATGTGAACGTTATGGCAGGCTTCGTTGGATTTCTGAAGGTTAAAGGCTATGAGAGCTGCTCACCAACTGTGTGAAATGGTCGACAAGGGTCGAAGTGCGGGGGAAACTCGACCGGTGATCGCCCCTCAAAAGATGCAGCCGATGGACTCAATTCGCAGGGAAATGGGAAGATAGTCGGCGTGAGATTATCGCAAGGCTGGGACTGTACATTTATTTTTAGGGTGCTTTGAACGTGTTCGAGACGATCCCTTAGTTCAAGTTGTGACAAGCCGATGCACGTGATGGGAGTTGATCGCAAGATTTTGCGGTCATGTGTGATGTCGATATTGCCCGTTACAGCACAATACAGCTTTTATTTCCGCGACTGACTGGCGTTTCGAAGGTCACGTCATTGCGCGCACTTTTGACTGGACCCTGGAAGCCAATTTATGGTACAACCCTTTATGTGCACGTGTGTAGAGGCACTTGTCGAGACCCACACGAGTTATATATTGTCGCTGTAACGTCGGCGAACAGGCGGCCAGAAGGTGCACACGATAACCATCGGCCAGGTTCGACACGTTATATTTTCTGAGCAAAATGTCCACGAACTAGCAACCAATGCCGGCGGTTACCGTAAACCTTCCTTGGGGCCAGTACCTCCACGACGGCGGGCGTCCTTTAATGGGAACCTTGTTCACCCTAAAACTTTTCATTGGACATGACAATTGGAGGAATAGGGCGGCTGATTGGTGGTACTGCCATCGAGGCGGAATGAGGAGTTCTCCTTTCTTAGTGATTCCCGTACTACGTGTCGGCAAACTAACCTTTAGAACTCGAGACACCAGTCACGTCCGTCCACCGCAGCGTAGTAATATATATGTTGTAAAGCGGGGGACGACCCTCGTTACTCTCCGAAGGTCACTGAAAAGGCTGATTACCAATAACGGGGACAAAGAGAACGTTTGGCACCAGAGCCGATGCACGTTTGCTCTAGACCAGGGCATCATTCCATAGTATGTAGTCAAGTGTTCGATGAAAGCACGTAAGACGAGTCGGATGGTTTTCCAGGGCAGCGCTAGGAACGGAGTCACCTGGTTCCGTTCCGTATTTCCTTGGTGCGGAGGCACGTGATCAGGTTTCTCCTCTTATAAGCCATGGTCCATCCACTCCGGAGCACAACACAGCCGTGTATCATTTCCTCGCCCAAAAAACCCCATGTCCTCTCCCTTGGAGTATCCTCCCGAGCTACTCTCCCTCATCTGTGCATATGTCTACGTCGCCTCCATCCCGAGTCGTGTTTCGTCATTGGATCCTCTGTGCCTCCTGGAAGCCGGGATACCGACGGGGTCACCCTCGTCATACCCCCCTTCTAGCTGGTCGGAGCCTATTTCTCGAAAGACTCTCGCAAACCTCACACTTGTGAATCGTGCCTGGTCCGAGGCTGCTCGGCCTTGGCTGTGGCGGAAGATTGAGGTACGTCTTCCTCGCGGTTGGCTCTCGCTCGTCGAAGAGATCTCAGGCGGGGAAGATGCCGAAGCCGCAGAGGAAGACACTGCTCGCACCGTCGAAGAGTCCATCACTGAAGCTGCTCATGCTGCTTTGGCAGCCAAGACAGGACCTCTCGCTACCCCTGACGTCGAGGCAGAGAAGAAATTGAAGGAGTCAATCATTCAGGAACTTGGCGGTCCCGATAGTTCCATCCCACCAGAGCTACTTTCACCCCCCGCATCGCGTGACCCGTCTCCACGCCGGTTGCGTCAAAAGAGCAAAAGCCCCGCACGGTGGAAACTACTGCGCTGCATTAGCGATGCTGTCCAAGGCCTCATGGGACGCGAAAACGGCATGTATGGTTAGTAAACTTTCGGTTCATTCTTCCCCAAGAGCCGTGTTGAGATGTCCGCCGTCCCTTAGTGCCGGCTATTCAAGACCGACGACCGGGACGTTTTGTCCGTCACCTGGACTTTAATCATTTTCGGACCATTGGTATGCGCCGTTTGGTCGGCGAAAGCGTCAATAATCGGTTTGTGACTGGAGAGCGCCTCGAAGCAATGCTCAAGGTATGTGGTCCATCCCACAGCGTTTCTTTATTCCGTCTCACCTTGTACCGAAGGAAACACCCAACCTCACTACATTTGGTGCAACAGAGTATATGGACGGCGCCTTGACATTGCCCGTGCTTAAGGAGCTTTTACTTCGTGGCACGCCATCAAGGGGCCGTGGCCAACCCCTCCGTGGACGGGGTCTCGTGGTCGAAGATGCAAGTGAGGAGGCGGAGGATAGAGCGCGCCGTCGCGAGTGCAAGGAACTAGATGCCATAGATGTCACTGGCTGTGTCAGTGTCGTTTTCGTCAACGCCCTCACCGACTTTGTGAACACCCATATGGCTCGACTTCTCTCGGAAGAGCCGGTCACATTTCCAGGGCTACAGCGACTCAGCGTGCGCGGTGCAAAATCCATCCCACCCCACATTCTGAGCACCTTCATCGCCGCATTCCCATCGCTCACTCATCTCGACCTATCATCAACACGTGCCGGCCCGGACACCCTCGATGGACTAGCTGCATCTCCCGGCCTGCGTCTGCAATCGCTATCACTAGCACGCTGCGTCCGCTTGACCGCATCGAGTATTCGAGCTTTCCTCGTGTCGGCACCTGCTGCCTCCCGCATAACAGAACTTAATCTTTACGGCGACAACATTTTCCCTCTCGCCATGTCAGCGGAGGAGCTTCGGGACATCATCACAAGAGCTCCATGCTTTACGTCCGGCGAGCTGGTGTACGCAGATCTATCCAGCGCTCCCTTAACTCAAGAACTGCTAGACGCAATGCCGGCGCAACCAAAACTGCGTTCGTTGGGGCTGTCCTTCATTCCAGATCTTTCTCTTGGTGTTATCTCGGAATTTTTACGAAACAAAGCTACGCGGGTCGAGGTACTTACGTTACTTGGGACATCACCCGAGCTTGTACGTGCGCCGCCCCGGCAGGCGTGTCTTGCTCTACATGGGCAGATTGTCCGTCCCTTGTGCACAGCGCCATTTGAACTCGACTTGACAGGAGATGCCCTGACCTCTCAAATCCCAACCCGGCTGCGTGTTATCGAGCTTACGACGGCTTTGCTTTCGGCACTAGGTGGCGGTGCCGGTTTGTGGCGCGTAATTCGTAGCAAAGGCGGTCGTGGGTGGTATGTTGACACAGGCAGCGGGTGGGTAGCGGAGAAAGGTGGCGCGTTGTTGCGGAGGGATTTACAAAGGGGCCATCCCTGGAGACGAGCGCTGGAGATCCTCGCGGAGGCCAATGGGAATGTGAGCAGTGGAATTGGATGGCACGCCAGGAAGATGGAGGTGAGTGCGGTCTTGCCCAGCAGCCCCTTGCCAGTGGCTGTGTTGGTTATGTACGGCGACTGACAATCCCCGATTGTACAGGTTCTGCATGGCCACGGCCTGCTTGGACGGGAAGATGGTCTTTATGGTGCAGTCTCTTTTGCCTATCAGGGATAGGTGAGACAAGATTGTAATTGGGGGGTAGCGAGATTCCCACGAGGGCTGGATCTGAGTCAAAATCAATAACGAAACAAAAAAAAATCTTTTCGACGCTCCTTGATGAGAATTCCCTGGACGTGTAATACTCTAAATACTCTAGATTCAAACAGAATATTAACAGGCTGATACAGTATAGCACATGTGGATGCAGCGTGAGGTGAGGGTACAACGACGGAATGCAGCACCAAACTGGTGCCATGATCAAATGGAGAATGCTAAAAGGAATCGTCGTACGCCACTGCAATAGATCGAGGTCGTTGCAGCCAACGATTTAACAAGATATCAAGATGGTAGTACACTAAGCCATGAACGTATGGGTGACGAAAATCTACTGGATGCAAAACACATACTAGGTTAAAGGGAATGACTTGGTGTGGAAGTTTAAATTGCAGACTGCAGTATTATGTATGCAGATGCAGCGCGCCAGTGGCGGCCTGCTGATGGAAGTTGCCTGTGATGGAGGAAACAGCAAGCAACTGATGCAATGGCAATACATGAGGCACGCAACGGGGATTCAAAGAGCCTGAGGCGGCACTGCACTACGCACGCCAGGTAGGGATGCTGCTTCAAGTTCCAATAACAGGTCGATTCACCTCCATGAGGCTGACGAATAGAAAAACTCTTCACCCATACGGTCGCATAGGAGCCAGCAAGCCCAACTTGCACCACCTCAATCACGTCCTCCCCTACAATGTGACCGTTTTTTTACCCAGTAGCACGCTTCTGTAGTGTCTGAAAGCTGATATGCAACGTTACCATGGGGGACCGTCGTGTTGGAACGCTTGCAGTGTTCAGAATTTCCCATCTTCTCCCATGCCAGGGGGTTCAAAATGAAGCTTCTGTGAATGGGTACGACCACCAGTCATTATGACCAGATGTCGAGAAGGAGCCTCGTCCTGTAGCCCGTCCTAGAGTTTCGGACGGGAGTATGGCGGGGGAGTACGTGGAAAAAGACGACGCACGTACCGCGAGTACGAGTAAGTTGAGGTCCTTTCCTTAGGCTCTCCGTTCTGATCGGTCCCATAAATCATAAGACATCTCATATCAGAAGAACGCCTGCCGTTCTCTGTCTAATCCAGGGTTGACATTGTATTTTGAATTGGAGGTGTGCCACGACTTCGATCGTCCCCTAAGACTCCCTTTTGACCGCACTAACGACGTTACGTAGCCTCATTTATATTTTGGTTCTTTGAGGTGCAGTGGTCTAGGTGATTGCTCTTCCCTCATACGTCCTTGCCTATTTCCCGGGGGGCATATAAACACTACGCTTTGGCGCTTCGGGTCCTTTCCTTACACCACTCGGGATCGGCCTAGCTTATATGTCCGCGGCCGCGGCAAGCCTCTGTTGCGTTACATCAGCAGAATTATCCGTCTGCTGTGCATTTTGAATGCATTTTGAACTTGACATGACAATAATTCCTTGCAGATTCCGACGTGGCTGTGCGTTATCAAGCTTAGACCCCTGGCATTGCTTTCGGCACTAGGTTCCGGTGTCAGCTCGTGGCGCATAATTCACAACTGGGGTGGTCACGGGTG
>WNFO01001943.1_pt1 | contig 22882 bp, 18 predicted proteins | sample 5400251 | NCBI WGS metagenome assembly WNFO01 (sample SAMN13153354, study PRJNA577476) | soil metagenome | isolation source: 100 cm saprolite under Madrone tree | place: USA:California | collected 2016-06-14
CCGCATTACGCAGAACGCGCTCGACTTCTTCGCCCAGGACAGCTACAAACTTAAGACCAATCTGACTGTCGAACTTGGCTTGCGCTATGCCTGGAACATGACTCCGAATGAGGCGCTGGGGCGTTTCGTGACGTTCGACCCGGCGTCGGGTTCGCTCGTACGCGTGAGCGATCCCTACAGCCAGAATGACAAGAACTTCCAGCCGCGAGTCGGCTTCGCGTGGGACGTTTTCCACACGGGAAAGACGATTCTGCGTTCCGGCTACGGATTCCAGGTGGACCAGCCGATCAGCGGCATCGTTACAGGACTGAATTCCAATCCGCCGTTCGCCGTTCCCATCGCCGTCGGGACCGCTCAACCACTTGCCACGCTCGGGACTCTGTACGATCCGAATAACGCAACGAATATCTCGCCAGCGGTGGTGAATCCGAACTTCAAGAACGCGTATGTGCAGTCCTGGAACCTGAACATCCAGCAGCAGGTCGCTCGCAACACGGGAATCATGATTGGTTATTTCGGGTCAAAGGGCACGCACCTGGAGGTTGATCGCAACATCAACCAGCCGGCGGTACTGGGGAGTTTTGTGCCTGGCAGCAAGCCTTTCATTGCAATCTCTCCCACCAGCCCATTCCTGCCGGGCAAAACGCTGTCGAACAGAATCACGGAGCGTGACAGCAAGTCCAATTCCAACTACAACGCGCTGTGGATAACGGCGAACCAGCGGTTGGCGCATGGGTTGCAGTTCAACGCGTCCTACACTTACTCCCACTCCATCGACGAAGTGTCTCGCAACAACGCGGGACTTATCGTGCAAGACAGCACGAACATTTTCAGCAGCCGCGCGAGTTCCGATTTCGACGCCCGGCACCGGTTCGTGGCGAATGCCATCTACGATCTGCCCTTCAAAGGCAACCGTCTCGTCAGCGGGTGGAAATTGGCGCCAATCTTGACAATACAGAGCGGGAATCCTTTCAACATCGTACTCTCCACGGCCAACACGACGGGCGCTGGCAACACCATTCGCCCGAATTTGGTAGGGCCAGTGCAAATCAGCGGGGACCCGGCCCAGTGGATTAGCAATGCCGCGACAGCGCTTGCCGCACCTGCTGCAAACAGTTTTGGCAATCTGGGCCGCAACGCTTTCTATGGTCCCGGATTCTCGAACCTGGATCTGGCGCTGATCAAGAACACTAAAATAACCGAGAGAGTCAACCTGCAGTTCCGTGTGGACACGTTCGATCTCTTCAACCATCCGAATTTCGGAAACCCAGGGGGAGCAAGCGGCTTTGTGGTCTTCCCTGCTTCAACAATTACCAGTACACGGTTCCCTACCGCCGATTCCGGCTCATCGCGGCAATTGCAGCTGGCTCTAAAACTGCAGTTCTAAGCGTGGTTTGAATCCATTTGGAGCAAGGGGGTGGGCTTCGGCCCGTCCCCTTCTTTTTTCGGTCACTTGTAAGTCGGCGGTGCATTCTTCCGCATCCTTGCGACCTTGCTGCCAGCCTCGAGATCTCAATTCGCGTTAAACTACTCGCCTAATGTTCACAGCAACGGTTCTCGATACCAACTGGATGGGGCGGCCACACTCTATTGGGGCTCTGCTACTCGAGTCCCAAGGCCACCGCGCCATCATCGATCCCGGACCGGCATCAACCCTGGAAAACCTGCGCGAAAAACTGAATTCGCACGGCCTCTTCGTCCGCGACATTGACTCCATTCTGGTGACGCACATCCATCTCGACCATGCAGGGGCCACGGGCGCGCTAGTGCAAGAGAATCCGCGCCTCGCCGTCTTCGTGCACAAGAACGGCGTTCCGCATATGGCCGACCCGTCGAAACTTCTGGCCAGCGCAGGGCGTCTATGGGGAGATCAGATGGAAGTTCTCTTCGGGCGGACGCTCCCGGTTCCCTCGGAGAATTTGCGAGTTCTGGAGGGGGGCGAAACGCTTACGCTTGGCGCGAGTAAGCTGGAGGTTCTTTACACGCCTGGGCATGCCTCGCACCACGTTTCATTCTTCGATCCTTCTGATGGAACCGCCGCAGTCGGGGACACCGCGGGAATCCGCATCGATAACGGCCCGTATATCCTGCCTGCCACGCCGCCGCCGGACATCGACCTCACAATCTGGGAGGCTTCTTTCGCCGCTATTCTGGCGCGGCGTCCGGCGCGGCTGTTTCACACGCATTATGGGTTTTCGGAAAATCCCGCCGAGCACATCGCCGTATTCCGCGAGCGTCTGCACCGCTGGGCCGCGCTGGCGGCGGAGAGCCTACGCGCTTGCGGCGACCAGTCTGCCGCGTCGAATCAATTCGTCGCCGCCGCCCGCGCGGATGTTGCAAAGAGCCTTCCGCTGGGTGAGGTGGACCACTATGTGTTCACCGCGGGACTCGATCTCTCGTTCCTCGGCCTCGCCAGGTACCTCCGCAAACATGCGGCTGCTTCCGGAGCCGAAGCAGCTCGTTGAGCTTTGCGTCAGCGCTTTTTACGAGCGCATCGGTGTAATGGCGAAGAAGGTTTGCGCGCGGAGCTTGCCGCTCAGGCAGTTGTTCCCGAAGAGGATACTTCGGGAGCATCAGCGACCGGTTCCGGAGCCGGCGTTGTGAGGGCTTCCAGCCGAACCGTGAGAGCTTCCACGAGTAGATCGACCAGCTTTTTCGCGCCGGCGCCATCAGGATCTTTGTCCGGATTGTATTGGGCGACGGCCAGGCCGAGAAGATTCTTGTGCTTGGCAAATTCGCTGAGCGCCGTGCGAACTTCATCGAAGCGCAGGCCGCCGCTTCCGGGCACGTTGACGGCGGAGAATTCTTCCTGCGCGATGACGTCGGTATCCAGGTGAAGAACAAATTCGCGCGCATCGGCGTGTATGTGCGCCAGCGTCTCGCGAGCCGCGGCGCTTGCGCCTTTGGCCTGAACATCCGCGGCATAGACGTGACGCATGGGGGATTTGCTGAGGAATTCCTGCTCCGGCGGATCGAGCCGTTCGAGGCCGAAGAGGGTGACGTCGGGCTCGCGCACCAGCGGCGACTCGCCCCAGAAGCGCACCAGTTCCGGCGCGCCTTTCCCGATGATGTGCGCAACCACCATGCCGTCAATGCGTCCCGAGGGCGTCGTCGCCGGCGTGTTCAGATCCGCGTCACGATCGAACCACAACAAATTGACGTGCTTGTAGTAGCGGCGCGCACCGGTCAAGAGGCCGATCACTTGCGCGCAGTCGCCTCCGAGCACCAATACCAGAGCGCCGCTCTTCACTGCCAGCTCCGCGCGCATCTTCAAATCGTTCAGGCCAGCAACGATCTCCGCCAAATTCCGTGCGCGGCGGTGCTCTTCATCATCCGCAAAGAGCCGAGCGGCGCAGTCTCCGTGATCCGTCACTTCGTAGCCCGCGCTTTGCAGACGTTCCGCGAGCCCCGCCGCCCGCAACGCCGCAGGCGCTTTCTCGCTGCCGGGCATAAAAGCGGCGGCGCTCGAAGGCGCTCCAATCAGGGCAATCTTCTTCGGCTGACGGACAATTTTGGCCGCCAAGGTTCGGCTCCTAAGATTTGGGTATCCCCGACCACAGCGCTGGGCTTCTTGTAAAGTGGACGAGCGCCGTGCGTGCCTTGGTCACCTTCGGCTCGTCTGAAAACCGTTGTCCGACGAAACCACTAGCGCCGCGGCGCCGGCGCGATCGTGGCCAACTCCGGCGGAAGCGTAAAGCGCACATCCTCGCGAATCAAATCCAAATCGCGCTGATCGGTAAACCCGCACTCGGCCAGCCGCTGGCTCACCTGCTCCACCAAGACTTCCGGCGCGGACGCGCCTGCCGTCAAGCCCACGCGCGAAACACCTTCGAGCCATCTCTCATCAATGTCCGTAGCCGAATCGATGAGCTGGGCCTTAACGCCGCTGCGTTGCGCCACTTCCACCAAGCGATTCGAATTCGAGCTGTTCGGGGAGCCCACGACCAGAATTAGATCCACGTCCTTGGCCACCTGCTCGACAGCCTCCTGGCGGTTTTGTGTCGCGTAACAGATATCGTCGCTCGCGGGGCCCTTGATCGAAGGGAACCTCTGGCGCAGCCGGGAAACGATCTCCTGTGTATCGTAGAGGCTCAGCGTGGTCTGCGTCAGGAAGGACAGCTTTTCGGGGTCTTCCACTTCGAGCGCGTCCACCGCCTCGATCGAATCCACGACAATCGTGCGGTCAGGCGCCTCGCCCGAGGTGCCGACGATTTCCTGGTGGTCTTTGTGACCAATCAAAATAATGGTCCGCTTCTCCCGCGCAAACTTGAGGGCCTCCAAGTGCACTTTGGTTACCAGCGGACATGTAGCATCAATCACTTTCAGCGCGCGATCCTTCGCCTCCTGCCGAACCGGAGGTGGAACGCCGTGGGCGCTGAAGACCAGCACCGCCCCGTGCGGCACATCCTCGATGGACTCCACGAAAATAGCGCCGCGGCGCCGCAATTGCTCCACGACGTAAGTGTTGTGCACGATTTCGTGATGGACGTAGACCGGCGCGCCATAAGCTTCCAGCGCCAATTCCACGATGTCCACCGCGCGCACCACTCCCGCGCAGAAGCCCCGCGGCCTCACTCTCAGCAATACTTTTCCATTTGTCGCAATCTGCATTGTTATCCTAAATGGGTATTTTCCGAACACTCTATCATACCCTACGCCCCGCCCGGCCTGCACGCCGTTTCGATGGGCATTTTGCAATCGTGAATGGCGTCCTTCGAGCTGCCTGGAGGGAGCTCGCGCCAAGGAGGGCAAGGGCCGCTCTGGCCAATTTGGCGCTCCAGGAGCGGCAGTCCACGCAATAAGATGCGAGCCGTGATGGCCACGCAAATGAACATCGCGCCTGTGACCCTGGAAGGCCGCCACGTGCAGCTGCAGCCGCTCTCTCAAGCACACCACGCAGCGCTGACCGCCGTCGGGCTGGGCGAAGAGCTGTGGCGCTGGATTCCTGTGCCCGTGCGCACGCCGGAGGAGATGGCCGCGTACATCGACACGGCGGTGGAGGAGCAAGAGCGCGGCTCGTCGCTGCCTTTTGCCATCGTTGAAAAGAGCGGCGGGCGAGCCGTCGGCAGCACGCGCTATGGCAACATCGACCGCGTCCACCGCCGCGTGGAGATCGGCTGGACGTGGGTCACACCGGACTGGCAGCGCACTGCGGTCAATACCGAAGCGAAGTACCTCCTTCTGCGGCAGGCCTTCGAAATCCTCGGCTGCATCCGAGTGGAGTTGAAGACAGATTCACTCAACGAACGTTCGCGCGCGGCTATCCTTCGGATCGGTGCGCGCGAAGAAGGAATCTTCCGCAATCACATGATCACCGCCAGCGGGCGCATCCGGCATACTGTTTATTTCAGCATTCTCGATTCCGAGTGGCCGTCGGTAAAGACGCTACTCGAATCCAAATTGTATCCTTGACGGAAGGCACTCGAATTTACCTAATTCTTTTGTCCTTCCGAGCGGCACTTCTGAAGCAGCCCGCCATTTCCCCCATGTACTATGAAGATGAAGCTTAGCTCGAAGTGTTCCCTCGTTCGACGAGTACCTGCTACTCTGAAAGCTCGTCCAGCCGCTTTGCGAAAGCTCTGCTGGAAGCGTCCCGAGAGCGGCCTGCGAAGTCAATCAGCTGAGCCAAAATGGGGAGACTGGCATGACCTCTTCCGACCCTGCCAATCGCCGCCGCAGCAAACGAGTGGTGCTGCAAGTCCCCGTCGTGCTTCTGGCCGAAACCTCAGAGAGAAAACAAGCGCAGGAGCAGACGCAGACCCTGGTCGTCAACGCCCATGGCGGCTTAATGAAATTGAAGATGGAACTCCTGGCGGGACAGCCTTTCATCCTGATGAATGCGAAGAGTGGCATGAAGCAGGGTTGTCGCGTCGTTCGCATCGAGCAGCCGAGCCCTGACTATTTTGCCGTGGCCTTCGAATTCGACCGGCCCTCCCCGAAATTCTGGCCCATCGTTTTTCCACCTGCCGATTGGGGACTGCCCCCTTCTTGAAGCAGCCCCTTCCCGCGCCGGAACTGAGATTCGCTCGCATATTGCGGCGCAACCATTTCCCTGTTTCCGTGTTTCTTATAGAGAGGGCGCTCCTGCCTAAGGGGCCGGCTCTGCTGTCGGCGGCCGCCAAGCGGACGCTGGAGGACGTCTAAATGGGCTATGTTCGTAACGTAAGAATCCAAACCGCTGTAGCTGCAGCCGCGATGGTTTTTTGCGGCTTGCTTCTCGCCGGGTGCGACGAGCACGTCACCGCGGATCGCAATCCTGAAGTTCGCATCGCGAAGCACGCCACCTGGGCGTGGCGCCCGGCGCAGGAAGCGGCCAGGGCGCGTGATTCCCGCGACTCCCGTGCGGTTATTTCGCGCGACGTCATTTCGCGAAACGAGAGCGTGGTCCGCGAAACCGACGCCACCAACGAAATTGTCCGCGGACAGATTCGCGTGGCCATCGAGCAGAACATGGCCTCCAAAGGGTTTAGGCACGTAAACGATCCGCAAACCGCGGACTTTTTGGTGGACTATCATGTGGCGGTTCGGCGCCACACCGCCACCGTTGAACGCGTCTACGGCGGTGGATATCCGGGAGTCGTTTGCGGGCCGTTCCGTTGCTGGGAATCCTGGGGCTGGGGCCCCCCGGAAATCGGCTACCAGAACATCCGCTTCCGCGAAGGGACCATTGTCTTTGACTTCGTGCAGCAGTCCACGAATAAGCTTGCGTTTCGCGCCATCGGCGAGAAGCCCGTATATTACAACCGCACTACCTTCACGCAGGGTGAGGTCAACGGGCTGGTTCATCACTTGCTGAAAGACCTGAAGCCGGGCAAGTAGCACGCGTCTGGTCTCGCATCTCCTCAGGTTTTTGAGACAGAGGTCCTGAGGAATTCGTCCATACGACCCACTCGCTTGACCTCTTCTCACCTTGCCTCTTTAACTCGCTCCTTCTATCCTCTCCTTCCTATGCTCCTCGAAGGCAAAGTTGCACTCATCACCGGTTCGGGGCGCGGCATCGGCCGCGCCATTGCCCATCTCCTCGCAAAGGAAGGCTCTTCAGTTTTTCTGACTGCGCGGACGGAAAGAGAGCTCGCCGTCACTGCCGCTGAGATTGCATCGAGCGGCGGCCAGGCGGCCTTTGTCACCGCTGACCTCATCCGCGAGACCGATTGCGAAGCAATCGTCGAGGCGGCACGCAGAAAATTCGGCCGAATCGACATCCTCGTCAACAACGCCGGACATTACGGCCCCGTCGTCCCCGTCGAGGATTATCCGCTAGAAGAATTCGAACGAGTGATTGACGTTCACCTGCGGGCGGCATTCCTCCTCAGCAAATTTGTTTTGCCCGAAATGTACAAACGCGGCTCCGGCGTCATCCTGAACATGTCGAGCCTCTCTGCCAAGTCCGCTTTCTCTTGGGGCTCGGCCTATGCCGCGGCGAAAGCCGGCATGCTGGGCCTGACCCGCGTCACGGCCGCCGAAGCCGCGCGCAAAGGCGTCCGAGTGAATGCCCTCTGCCCCGGTCCCGTCACCGAAACGCAAATGTCCAGGGATCTTGGCGTTGTCCTTGCCCAGAAACTCGGCGTCAGCAAGGAAGAACAACTCAATGGGTTTCTGAACACGCTGCTCCAGGGCCGCGCGCAGACTGCCGAAGAAATCGCGCGCGCCGCTCTCTTCCTGTGCTCCGATCAATCCAGCGCCATCACCGGCCAATCCATCAACGTCGACGGCGGCGCGGCCTTTTTCTGACCCTTCGCCCAAAAACCTGCGGCGTGCAATTCATACTTTGGTGTGCTACAAGCCACACCTGCATGACCACGTCAGTCCTCGCAGCGCCACCAGCGGCAAACGCTCCCCGCCGAATCGGGCGCCGTCTTCTGCCGTTTCTTTTCATTCTGTTCGTTATCGCGTTTCTCGACCGCGTCAACGTCAGCTACGCAGCGCTGGAAATGACGCGCGATCTCTCCTTCAGCGACACCGTTTTCGGTTTCGGCTCGGGGATTTTCTTCCTCGGCTACTTCCTGCTGGAAATTCCCGGCTGCCTCATCGTCGAGCGCTGGAGCGCCCGCAAGTGGATTTCCCGCATCATGGTTTCCTGGGGAATTACGACCATGGTGATGGCTTTTATCCGTACGCCTGGGCAGTTCTACACGGTGCGCATCCTTCTGGGCGCTGCCGAGGCGGGCTTCTTCCCCGGCATCATTGTTTATCTCACGCACTGGTTTCGTTACGAAGACCGCGCGCGTGCAGGCGCTTTGTTCATGATCGCCATTCCGGTCGCCAACATTCTGGGCTCGCCATTAGCAGGGTGGCTTTTGGGCGTTCACTGGTTCGGGATCCCGGGATGGCGCTGGCTCTTCATCGTGGAAGGAATTCCCGCCGTCGTGTTCGGAATTGTGACTCTTTTCTATCTTCCCGACTGGCCAAGCCAGGCACGCTGGCTCTCCACTGAAGAGCGCGAATGGATCACCGCGGAACTCGAAAAGGAAAAGCTGGCGAAGCAAGCCGTTCGCTCTTACTCCGTGTGGGAAGCGCTGAGGAAGCGCGAAATTATCCAACTAACGCTTGTCTATTTTTTCGGCGTCAGCAGCATCTACTCGCTGACGACCTGGCTCCCGACGTTCTTGAAGCGCGCTTCCGGAATGTCGAATGTCTCGGTCACCTCGCTTACGGTGATTCCCTACCTCGCGGTTCTTGCCGGCATGCTGATCAACGGCTGGCATTCCGATCGCACCGGCGAACGCCGCTGGCACACGGCCGTGCCCCTCTTGCTCGGCGCGGTGTCCTTTCTCCTGGCGATTTCTTCGGGTTCTCACTTTTGGCTCGCGTTCCTTTGTCTGACCGTCGCCGCCACCGCCAATGCTTTTCTCCCCACATTCTGGCCGATCCCGTCCGCCATCCTCAGTGAATCGGCTGCCGCTGCCTCCATCGGCCTCATCAATTCCATAGGCAACCTCGGCAGCTTCGTTAGCCCGTTCGTGATCGGCCATTTTCTTGACCGCACTCATTCCTTTACCCCGGGCTTCCTCTACACTGTCGCCAGCCTCCTCGTTGCCGCGTTTCTCGTGCTCAGCCTTCGCCTGCCACCGCAAGCGCCTCGCATGCGCATATGAATGCCAGTGAGTTCTTCTCTTAGCTCACTTTCTCAGATAAATCCTGCCGGCTTTCATCACAAACGTCACTCGCTCGAGTTCTGCGATGTCTTTCAGCGGGTCGCCGCTGACTGCCACAATGTCCGCCCACTTTCCTGTCTCGATAGTTCCGATTTTGTCGCTCCAGCCGAGCAACTCCGCAGGAACCACCGTGCCGGATCGAATCGCCTGCATCGGTGTCATCCCATAATTCACGTAATACTCGAATTCCTTCGCCTGGTTTAGCTCTTTCCAGTCGAAGCCGCCCGCGTCCGTTCCCAGCGCGATTTTCACGCCTTTCTTCAGCGCCTTCTGGAACGCGGCTTTTTCCAAGTCCACCATCTTGGTCCAGTTCCCGCCGCGTCCGGGCGCCACGTATGCGCCCACTGTGATTGTGGGCACCCAGTACACTCCCTTCCTTGCCATCTCGTCGATCAGCGCGTCCGTCAGTCCATCGCCATGTTCGATGGTGTCCACGCCCGCGCGCAGCGCCGCCGCAATTCCGTCGCTTCCAATCGCATGCGCCGCCACTTTTTTCCCCAGCCGGTGCGTTTCGTCGACGATGGCTTTGGCTTCTTCGTCGGTGAAATTCACCATGCTGTGCAGCACGCCGTCAGCTTCAAAATGATAGCGCCGGTCGGAGTAATACTTGATCCAGTCCGCGCCGTACATGATCTGCTCGCGCACGGCCTTGCGCGCGCCGACTACGCCGTCCACATACTGCACCCCTTTCGGCACCTGCAGCTCCCACGAATAGCCCAGCAGCGGGTACATTCCCGTCGGGGTCATCGCGCGCGTCGATACCTGCATGCGCGGGCCAGGCACTTCTTCTTTGGCGATGGCCGACTTCACGTCCACATCCGCATACATCGCCCCTTCGGTTTCGAGGTCGCGAATCGTCGTGAACCCATGCTCCAGCGCGACGCGCGCGTTTCGCGCGCCGAGAATCGCGCGATACGGAATCGACTGCTTCAACAATTGCGCGTCGTAATCTTCCGCCGTGATATCGCCGTTTAGGAGCACGTGAGTATGGGTGTCAACGAACCCCGGCAAAACCGTGGCCTTCGATAGATCGAGCACTTCGACGCCGGTGGGCGGCGTCCCGCCCGCAGTTACGGACTTAATTGTGTCGCCCTCGATCACAATCAGGGCGTTTGCAATCGGCGCATCGCTCTTCCCGTCGATCAGGCGCCCTGCTCGAATCGCCACCTGCTTGGGAGCCGCCTTCCCTTTCTCCTGTGCCTGGCTCGCCAGGCACATCGAAGTCACCAGCGCGATCAGCACGCTGGTCCATTTCTTCAGTAGGTCTCGTCGCGTCATCGTTTCCCCCTCACGGGCGCAAAGAGTAGCACACGGAGCACGCTCGATGAACGTGGCGCGGAATGAACTGAGGTACATGGCTGACGGAGTGTGCGACTTTGCAGTACACTCGGCGGAACACGGCCGGGTCAGAAAAGGAAAACGAGAGATGAGGAATATGACGGTGCATGGGTGGAGAGGGATCGTGTCCGCAGTGGGCGTTGCCGCAGCAGTCAGCATAGCGGTAGCGCAAGAGGCTTCGAAGGAAGACTACGCCAAAGCGCACTACACCAAATACGAGTACCGCATCCCCATGCGTGACGGCAAGAAGCTGTTCACCTCCGTATACGTCCCGAAAGACACCTCGCAGGCGCATCCGATTCTGATGGATCGCACACCATACAGTGTCGCTCCCTACGGTGAGGACCAATACAGGAAGCATCTTGGGCCTTCCGAGGAGTTTGAGAAAGCCGACTACATCTTCGTGTACCAGGATGTGAGGGGGCGGTATCTCTCCGAGGGCGAATTCCTGGAAATGCGTCCGCACATTGACGTGAGGAAATCTCCGCAGGATGTGGACGACAGCACGGACACCTATGACACGATTGAATTTCTGCTGAAGCGCGTGCCAAACAATAACGGCAAGGTGGGGATCTGGGGAATTTCGTATCCCGGGTTTTATACTTCGGCCAGCATCATTGACTCGCATCCCGCGCTGAAGGCCGCATCGCCGCAAGCGCCGATGACGGATCTGTTCATGAGCGATGACGCCTATCACGGCGGCGCATTCATGCTGGCGGCAAACTTCGGGTTCTATACGTCGTTCAAGCCTTTCGCGGAACCCGCGCTCCCGCCAAAAGAGCGCGTGCCTTTTGATTTCGGCACGCCCGACGGGTACGAGTTTTATCTTCAGACGGGGCCAATAGCCAATCTGGACAAACTTTACCTCAAGGGATCGAACCCGCTCTTCATCGACCAATTGCTGCACAACACGTACGACGATTATTGGAAGGCGCGAGATTTGTCGCGGCACATGAAGAACATCAAGTGCGCCGTGATGGTGGTCGGCGGCTGGTTTGATGCGGAGGACCTCTCCGGCCCGTTCAAGACGTTTCACGCCATCGCGCAGAATAACCCGGGGACTCCCGATGCGTTAGTTATCGGACCCTGGGTGCATGGAGGATGGGCGGGTACGGACGGTGATCATCTTGGCGACGTGCAGTTCGCGGCAAGAACTTCGGAATTCTTCCGCGCAAACATTCAGTTCCCTTTCTTTGAGTACTACCTAAGAGGCAAAGGGAGCGGACTGCCGAAAGCGTACGTGTTCGAGACGGGCACGAACGTTTGGCGGAAATACGATGTGTGGCCCCCGGCGCAAGCGCAAGCCAAAACGCTCTATTTCCGGGCGGGTGGAAAGCTGTCGTTCGAACCGCCGGCGGAAAAGGAAGGGTTCGACGAGTACGTGAGCGATCCTGCCCGTCCAGTGCCATTCATCGATTACATCAGCGACAGCGTCCCGCAGCGTTACATGGTGGATGACCAGAGGTTCGCAGCACGCCGTCCGGATGTGCTGGTTTATGAGACGGATCCCCTTGCAGAAGATGTGACCATTGCCGGGCCCGTCTCACCAAAACTGAAAGTGGCCTCGACGGGAACAGATTCGGATTTTGTGGTGAAGCTCATCGACGTATATCCGAGTGATTACCCGGACGAGGAAACCGCGCCAGGTGGCAAGAGGATTCTGGGTCCGCCAGCCGTTCACATGGGGGGTTATCAACAACTTCTGCGCGGCGAGCCCATGCGGGCCAAGTTCCGCAACAGTTGGGAGCACCCGGAGGCGCTGACTCCGGGAAAGCTCACGGAGGTAAACTTCTCCATGCCGGATGTGAACCACACATTCCGCAAAGGTCACCGGATCATGGTGCAAGTGCAAAGCTCCTGGTTCCCGCTGGTAGACCGCAACCCGCAAGGCTTCGTAGATATTCCGAACGCCAAACCCGGGGACTTCAAGAAGGCCACTGAGCAGGTGTTTCACGGAAGAGACGCTGCTTCCGGGGTTGAGGTAATGCTGCTGCCGCAGTAGCTTGAAGGATCGCAGAGAGAAAGATAAAGGCCAATCGCTTTCTAAGGACGATTGGCCTTTTCCGTTTTTCTCTTGTCACAGAACCGGTCTCAATCCTGAAGGAGGCAGGTTGTCCGGTTCTGCGTGTGCTCCGGCCGAAGCCAGAAACTTGTCATGAAGCTTATCGAGCGGTTGCCGAGCCGGGACGCCGCAGCGGCCGCCGCGCTATATCTTCGACGGCATTGACTCCGCGCCGCGCCAGATTCACAACCGGGTGCTCGCTGTCCGCCACGCGCTGCACTCCCGCTTCCCAAGCCTTCTGGAGCAAGTACAGGCTGGCGATCGCAAAAGCAATCACCGCAAACCCGAGCGTGAAAAGAGCAAACGCGGCCAGCAGTTCACGGACAAAATAGAGTTGCAGGGCAACCACAATCCCCAGGAACCACCACATCCATTTCCGGCTCTTATCCTTGGTCTTCATCGCTCTCCGATTCCCTTTCCCTCTTGCTTCAACACTCGCCCATCAATTTCGTTTCTCGTCCTATTTCTGTTACCTGTACTTGGATGCGCGAACCTGCCCATAAGGTCCAACCCCGGCACCTGTACCATTTGACACCATCGGGGCCCAAAATGCGATGGTACCCTAGGCACATTTTTGATCCTAAACCTTTCTCCTAGTACCCGCGGTTTCGATGTGCAATACAATAACTCCAGTAAAATCAGTGGGATATGAAATCGGGCCCCATTGCTGATCTCTTCGCCCCTCTTTCCCTGACCCAGAAAACTCCAACCTGACCCTTGGTACAGGGGGTTTCGTCACTAAAGAGTGGTGCTCCTCGGTGCCATTTCGTTACAACGCCCCCGGCCCGCGGTAGATTTAAGTCTTGCTTGGAGGTGGCTCGACGCGTGGCACGTGTCCAACTCCCTGCGGAGAGACAGAGCCCTACTCGAAAATGACCGTTTTGTTTCCATAGAGCAGGATGCGGTTTTCGATATGCCAGCGAACGGCTCGAGAGAGTACGACCTTTTCGAGGTCCCGGCCCTTCTTGACCAGGTCGTCGATCGTGTCACGATGCGATATGCGCGCCACACCTTGCTCGATGATTGGTCCGTCATCAAGCACTTCCGTGACGTAGTGCGCTGTAGCGCCGATGATTTTCACGCCGCGATCGAAGGCCTGCTGGTGTGGCTTCCCCCCAACAAACGCAGGCAAGAATGAATGATGGATATTGATGATTTGCTGCGGATATTGCTCGATGAAGTCTGCAGAAAGTACTTGCATGTACCGGGCCAGAACGACCAGCTCGATATGGTTTTCGCGGAGCAACTCGATCTCCCGCCTTTCAGCCTCCGGCTTGTTCTCCCTTGTCACCGGAATGACGTGATACGAAATGCCGTGAAAGTCCGCGTGACGCTTCGCGTCAGGATGGTTGCTGATTATCAAGGGAATTTCGCAGGCGAGTTCGCCGATCCGCTGCCGATAGAGCAGATCAACGAGACAGTGATCATATTTCGAAACAAGTATGGCTACTCGAGGACGGTAGGTCGATGTGGTGATGCGCCACTGAATCGAAAATTCCTCGGCAATGGGCGCAAACCATTTCGGGAAGTCTTTCAGATCGAACTCGAAGCCGGTGAGGTCCCATTCGACGCGGGCAAGATAGAATCGTTCTTCTCCCGCCTGGTGTTGCTCAAAATGAAGGATGTCGCCACCATGCCAGTAGATGAAGTCCGCAATTGCCGCATCCAGGCCCTTGCGATCCGGGCACTGCAATAAGAGGATAGCGCTGTTTTTCAAGTTGAATTCCCCGCGTGGCTAGTCATTTTACTTCAGTTCCAGAGCATCGCTCCCGCTTGGCTGGCAAGATCGGCGGAACACTGGTTCGACGGCCGCTGAAAACCAGCGGAATACGACCAGATCATAGACCTAGGATCGGAAACTGACCATCACCCGCAACCCGTTTCGTTCGCCTTCTGTGCCTCAATGCCCTACAATTGAGGCTTCGGAGGTGACGATCGCCTTCCAGGCCGCCATCTCTCGCGGCTTCCGGGAACCGGCTCCGAAAGCGTCCGCTTGCTTCCGCCGGAGCATCGTCAGGGGTGAATGCGTCGCGTTTTCACCTGTTTGCAAGTCAATCTGAACGTGGGGGAATAGCTTTCGAATGCCTCGCCGCATCCGTCTTTTCGGGTTATTTCTTTCTGTATCCTTCGCCATTTGCTGCGTGTCCTGCTCGAGGCAGCCCGCGCAGAGAGATACCGCCGCCCGGCCCACCATCGTCTTCATGACTGACTTCGGTACCACAAACGACTCGGTCGCCATCTGCAAAGCCGTCATCACGAGCATCGCCCCTGAGGCCCGGATCATGGACGTCACCCATCAGGTCACGCCCTTCCAGATCGAAGAAGCAGCGCGCTTTCTTGCCGGAGTTACGCCTTACTACCCGGGCGGCACGGTCTTTCTCGTCGTGGTGGACCCCGGTGTCGGTACTTCCCGCAAGGCTGTCATCGTTAAGTCTAAGAGAAACCAGTACTTTGTTTTGCCGGACAACGGCTTGATCACCCCGGTCATCGACCGCGACGGCCTCGATTCCGCCCGCGAAATCACCAACACCGCCTGGATGCTGAACCCCCAGGTTTCCTCAACCTTTCATGGCCGCGACGTCTTCTCTCCCGCCGCCGCGCACCTCGCTGCGGGCTGGGACCTCGCCATCGTCGGTCCAGTCGTCCCGCAGCTCGTCCGCCTCACCCCAAAGCATTCCACCATCACGGCAAAAGGAATCGAGGGCGACATCATCGGTCTCGACGATCCCTATGGCTCGCTTATCACCGATATCCCCGCCGAGGAATTCGAGGAACTCGGTCACAACCTCGGCGACAGAATCATCGTTCAGCTCAACAAGAAGCCGCTCCAAGTCCCCTATGCGAAAACCTTTATGGATGTTCCTGTAGGTGAGCCGCTGCTCTATATCGATTCGCGCGGCCGCGTGGCCCTGGCCATCAACGAGGGCAATTTCTCCCAGGTTCACAAGATATCGCCGCCCGCCGCCATCTTCATCCCCCGCAAAGGTCTCCCCATCAAGAAGTAGGCCCGCACGGATACCGGCGACAGAGGTAACCAAGGGCGGGACGTATACTTTTTCTGCCGACGTCCCATCAATTTGCTTTTTCCTCTTCCTGGCCCAACAATAGGAATTGGGGCGACGGCGAGCCGTCGTTCTTGCGAGGTGCCTCGCCATGCCGGAAGCCGTCATTGTCTCCTCTGTTCGCACGCCTGTTGGAAAAGCTTTCAAAGGCTCCCTCCGCGCCACCCGGCCGGACGATCTTGCCGCTCTAGCCATCAAGGAAGCTCTCGCGCGTGTCCCCGGCCTTGACGCCAAAGAGATCGATGACGTGATTCTCGGCTGCGCCATGCCCGAAGGCGAACAAGGGATGAACGTCGCGCGCATCGCCGCTCTCCGCGCGGGGCTGCCGATCGAAACCTCGGCGATGACCATCAACCGCTTCTGCTCTTCGGGCTTGCAAGCTATCGCGCTGGCCGCGGAGCGCATTCGCTCCGGCGCTGCTGACGTAATCCTGGCAGGCGGTACGGAATCAATGTCCATGGTGCCCATGGGCGGAAACAAGATTTCACCGAATCCGTGGCTTGTGGACAACTCTCCAGACACCTACATCAGTATGGGACTGGGCACAGAGAATATCGCGCGCAAATTCGGCATCACCCGCGAGCAGGCCGACCAATTCTCCGCCGATTCGCACAAGAAAGCGCTCGCCGCAATTGCCGCCGGAAAATTCAAAGAGGAAACGGTTCCGGTCGAAGTAAGAATCACCGCAGTGCCCAACGGAAACGGCGCTTCCTCGAGACCGCAATCTGCGCCGAAGCCCGCGACGCAGACGTTCACCTTCAGTGTGGACGAAGGGCCGCGCGCGGACACCTCTCTCGACGCGCTGGCAAAGCTGAAGCCCGCTTTCCACGTTAAAGGGACAGTCACCGCAGGCAACAGCTCGCAGATGAGCGACGGCGCCGCCGCGGCCATCGTCATGAGCGATGCGCGCGCCAAAGCGCTCGGCTTGAAGCCGCTGGCACGCTTCGTGGCCTACGCCACCGCTGGTGTCTTGCCCGAAGAATTCGGCATCGGCCCCGTCGCGGCCATCCCCAAAGCACTAAAGCTCGCGGGGCTGAAGCTCGAGGACATCGCGGTGTTCGAGTTGAACGAAGCTTTCGCCGCGCAATCTCTCGCCGTGATTAAGCAGGCAGGGCTCGATCCGGCGCGCGTGAATCCCAATGGCGGCGCGATTGCTCTCGGTCTTCGGCAGCTGTAATGAAGATAGCCTGGTTACTTCCAATTGCTGTTCTGGGTTCGACCCTGAGCCCCAAGACTTCTGACACGTTGCACGCCGTGCCGGTGACGGGAGAGCCCCATCATCACCTCAAAATCGAGAACTCCTATGTCCGTGTTTTTTACGTCGAGGTTGCGCCGCACGAGAACACCTTGCTTCATGAGCATGCGGTCGACTACCTTTTCACGAGCCTCGGCCCCGCTGACGTCACCAATGCTGTTCTCGGCAAACCCGATGCGCACTTGGTTCTGAAGGACACGGAAATGCACTTCACGCGCGGCGGCTTCGCACACGTCGCGCGCAATCTAAGCGATCAAGCCTTCCGGAATGTGACCATCGAGTTGCTCCGTCCACAGGGACAGCCCCACAATCGTTGTGAAAAGGTGCTTGCCTCGGAGGAACGCGGCTCGTGTATGGTGCAACGGCGCGGGTACGCCTATTCCATCTCGCCGTGGTTTGAAACCGATGAGATCCATGTTGAATATGTGGAGCTGCAACCCAAGGCGATCTTTCAGGATGTGCCTGGCACGGATGATCTGATTGTGGCGCTCAATGAAGCCAATTTGAACATTCAGTTTCCGAGTATGCCAGACGCAAAGCTTTCCGCTGGCGGTGTTCTCTGGTTGAAACAAGGGGGGCTGGAGAAACTTAGCAATGCCAACGAGCAGCCCTCTCGCTTTTTGCGGATACATTTCAAAGACAGCGCCTCAAGACACTGATCGGAATTGAATTCCGATTACCGTTTCTTCGCTTCGACGCTTACAAGCAACAATTCCGGCGCGTCTTTCATGGCCATGAATTCTTCGCTCACGAGCGTTCCTGGACCGGTCAGCCGCGTAACGTTTCGTAATTTCAGCGCTGCACCCTCCATGGGAAACTCCGAACGGAAAACCAGGGCGTCTCCTTCAAACGCTCCGGTTTCCACAATGGCTCCGGGAAAGTCATTTCCGAAGACATATGCTTTGTACGCTTTCTCTTTCGTGTCCCACGTCATCACCAGCAATCCTTCAAAATCGCCGACCGGGCCCTGCGAATGAAACGTGTTGATCAGCGAATTTCCGCCCGGCCCCAGCTTGCTGGTATAAACGCCAGTGTTCTTTCCTCCTTTCGGAGAGAACGCCGATTTCGGATACGTCTCGGTGTAGTCCCATTCGCCTAAATAAAACTTCAGCCGCTCCATCTCCGCCGCACCGGGTTTCGCCGCCGGCACTGCGGGAGCGGCCGCTGGCTTTTCCGCGGTTTTTACCTGATGGTTTCCCAGCGCCGGCGCGGCAAGAACGATCGCTAGTGCAATGGCCGTTCCCGTGGCAATCTTGATTTTTTCACCGAGATGCATTTTCTTCTCCTTCCGCGCTCGCGAACTCTGAAGCTTTCACCGCTGTTCACGCGGAGATCGCCGCTAGGCGGTTCCGCGCGGTTCGGCTTCAATCAATTCCTTCATTCGCTGAAAATCCTGCTCCACTTTTTTTCTCGCTTTTGGCGTGATCAGCGGCTCGAACAACCGCGGCAGAAACCCAAAATATCCTGTCATCACGTCAAAGTGGAGCTTCGTTTTTCCGCCTTCTCCGGCCGAAGTGTAATCGCCAGTCTCCGTGAAACCATTGTTCGGGTCCCCGATCGACGACACTAGAATCGAGATGGCTCGCCCAGCCTTCTCCCCCCTTCCCCGCTTCGTCCCCACTCCAGTTAACGCTGTTTACCTCCCGTTCCCGCCGGAGTAAAATGTCTTTAGAGCACTGTACACGACAGCATTTGGCGCGAGTTCCGCCCGGCACGGCGCCGGGCCGCGCACGGGCAAACCACCAGCCGCAAGGAGAACCAATATGGCCACGGCCACCATCACCAAACCCGCCGCGAAGGGCGGCAGCTTTCTTCTCGAATCCCCTCTTCCTCAGGACATCTTCACGCCCGCCGACCTCACCGACGATCAGAAGCTCATCGGACAGACGGCCGAAGAATTTGTGGTCAAGGAAGTTCTCCCGGTGGTCAAAGACCTGGAGAACAAGAAGGCCGGCCTCATGGCGGAATTGGTCAGAAAGGCCGCCGAGTTGGGCATCATGAGCGGCGGCATTCCCGAGGAGTATGGCGGCGCGGGTCTCGACAAGATCGCCACCACGGTGCTCACCGAAAAGCTGTCCATTTACGGCGGCTTCGCCGTCACGCACGGCGCGCACGCGGGCATCGGCACCTTGCCGATCGTCTACTTCGGCACGGAACAGCAAAAGAAAAAATATCTGCCCAAACTGGCCAGTGGCGAATTCATCGGCGCGTATTGCTTGTCCGAGCCGCAAGCCGGCTCCGATGCGCAGAACTCATTGACACGCGCTGAGCTCAACAAGGAGGGCACCCATTACATTCTCAACGGCCAGAAAATGTGGATCACCAACGGCGGCTTTGCCGACCTCTACGTGGTCTTCGCCAAGATCGATGGAGAGAAATTCTCCGCCTTCATTGTGGAGCGCGCTTTCCCCGGCTGCAAGCCCGGCAATGAAGAGCACAAAATGGGCATTCATGGCAGCTCGACGACCCCCGTCTTCCTGGAAAACTGCAAAGTCCCCAAAGAAAACCTGCTGCACGAGATCGGCCGCGGCCACATCGTGGCTTTCAACGTCCTCAACGCCGGGCGCTTCACGCTGGGCGCCTCCTGCGTCGGCGGTTCGAAGCACGTGCTCATGAATTCGTCCAAATACACAAAGGAGCGGAAAGCTTTCGGCAAGCAAATCGGCGAATTCGGCTTGATGAAGGAGAAGCTGGCCGAAATGGCCATTCAGATTTTTGCCGTCGAATCCATGGTGTACCGTTCCGCGGGCAACATCGAAGCGGCCATGGTGGCTGCGGCCGGCTCCGGCGACAAAATTCAAAACACCATGAAGGTCCTCGAGGAATACGCCATCGAAAGCTCCATCGCCAAGGTCTACGGCAGCGAGATGCTCGATTTCGTGGTCGACGAAGGCGTGCAGATTTTCGGCGGCTACGGTTTCCACGAGGAATATCCGGTTTGCCGCGCCTATCGCGACTCGCGCATCAACCGTATCTTCGAGGGCACCAATGAAATCAACCGCATGCTCATCATCCAGATGCTGATGAAGCGCGCCATGGGCGGGCAGCTCCCGCTGATTCCCGCGGCCATGAAGCTCGCGGATGAAATCCTCGCCGGGCCGGCGTTTGAAGCAGCGCCGGAAGGCGTACTTGCGGACGAAGCGCGGGTCGTCGCCAACTCCAAGAAAATGTTTCTGCAGGCCGCGGGTGGCGCGGTTCAGAAGTTCCGTGAAAAACTCGCCGATGAGCAGGAGCTAATCGGCGCGCTTTCGAATGTTGTGATGGAAATCTACGCGATGGAGTCTTGTCTTCTCCGCGCGCAAAAAGCCGCCGCGTCCAAGGGCGAATCCGCCACGCAAACGATGATTGACGCCGGGCGCGTGTTCATCAACGACGCCGCCGAGCGCGTCGAGCATGAAGCCAGGCGCGCTATCTCCACCGTTCACGAAGGCGATATGCTCGCCACGCAAATGGCCGTGCTCAAGCGTTTCGCCAAACGCACTCCGGTCGACACCATCGCGCTGCGCCGCCGCGTCGCTGCCGCCGTGCAGTCGCAAGACCGCTACCCATTTGAAGGAAAATAGCTCTGCTCTGAAGCGAGGCGACGCGTCGCAATTCCACTCCACGGCCCGTCGTCGCAGCGCCTAAATGAAACTAAATGTATTTTCTTGAGGAGAGAAGTACGGCCGAATCGCCGAATGTCACTGGCGCGGAGGCCGGGCGGCCCCGCCACCGAGTGGCGGGCCGTTGCCGGGGCCCGTGCGCTGGAAGGCCGCCGAATCGGCGGCGGTGCCTCGTAGAACCCCCATGAAATCGTCAAAAGGGCGCCACGGTTCCGGCCCGCTCCCGGCAGCGCCGATGAGCGGGCCCCCGCTGGCAGGCCACAAATCGAAGGGCTCTGTTGTTGGCTGGTCGAAACAGGAAGTGCCTGGATTGCAATTGACGTTTCCAGTCACCGTGCCTACCGGCGAGGAAGGATTAATCGCCGAAGTTCCCGATAAAAGAACCATGCCATTAAATGCCAGGACGTTCCCGCGACCGGCCTGCCAGTTGTCCACGCGAAAACCGCCGGAAGCATTTCCGATCGACGTGTTGTTCGCGATCCAGACGTTCTGCTGCAGATTGCGGCTGTTGTAGTCCTGCGCCCAGATGCCGTAAAAGCCGTTGCCGATAACAACGTTGTTGCGGACCATCACGGGACCACCGGACGTATTGATGCCGGCATCATTCTGCGCGCCCTCGACGTAGTTGCCTTCGACGACGCTCGCCGGATCACCCTCGTTGGAGCCATAGATAATGATACCCGCTCCCGTCGTGTTGTAGATCGTGTTATCCCGGACGGTCGCATAGGAATTCAGCTTGATTTGAACGCCGGAGCCCACGCCGTCGCCGGGCTGTGCTCCGACGATCAGATTGCCCTCGACGAGCGCGTCGGGGGAGTGACATGCCAAACCGTCCTGACATCCTAAATAAATGACAGTAGACTTCCCGTTGTTGAACACGTTGTTTCGAATGGTGATGCGCGGGGTGCTGCCGCCGTCGTTGTTCGGGACGCCGACGCCACCGACGCTCTGAAAAAGATTCTCTTCGATCACGTCGTCATGGGTGCCGCGGATTCGGATTCCGTCGACGCCGATTTGGGAAGGACCGAGGGTCAGCCAGCGAATGGCTATGTAAGAGCCACCCAGATCAATCAGGTTGGCAGCGGTGCCGTTGTAGACAAGCGAAGCGTGAGAGGCGGCCGCTGGCCCTTGTGAGCGGATGGTGATTGGCGCCACAGAGGTTCCCGAGGCGGTGACGTGGCACGAATCGGTATAAGAGCCCGGAGCCAGAACAAAGGTTGTACCTGGAGCCGCGCCATTTATGGTGCTGCACCAGGAGCTAGCGGGCGTAAGATTCACGACGGTCGAGCCATTATTTAGGATCGTCACGGGTAGAGAGCTGCTGGTGGCGGTGTTGCTGCTTACGTCTTTGGCCACAGCCGTCAACGTGTGCGCGCCATTGGAAGCAAGACTCGTGTCCCAGAAGAGTGAATAGGGCGCCTCGCGCAAGAGGGGCCCGATTTTCGCACCATCCAGTTGGTACTGTACGCCGATGATGGTGACACTGTCCGAAGCGGAAGCAGTGACGGTCACGGTGCCCGCGACGGTCGCACCTTGTGCTGGTGCGGTGATCGCCACAGTGAGTGAACCTGAGGTTGGGGGCGTCGCGGTTGTGAAGATAAAGTCCCCGCTGGCGGCTTGGTTATTTACAGCATCCGCCGACCGCACACGGAAATGATATGTCGTTGACGCCGTGAGCCCGGACAGAGCCACCGAGTGGCTGGTAACCATCGCCGCATCCAGGGGCGTGCTTTGCCCATAGCTGCTCGTCGTCCCATAGTCCACCTGCGAACTCGCCGCCACGTTCGTCGTCCAGGTAACGGCTGCGCCATTGCTGCTGACGCCGCTGCTGGATACGCTTGAGATGGCCAGCGATGCGGGAGGAGGATTCGGCCCCGGGCCTGTGGAGTAAGCGACCCCGGCACAGCCCCCCAATAATGCCGCAATTCCCAAAAGGAGCAGAACGCAGGGCAAGGCCCAAGCGAGATCCAAACGCCTGCTTACTTTCCGCTCTTCCATCGTCTTTTGCGGTCGTTTGGACAGGCCACTCGACGGCCCGTGAACGGCGCCCCCCCTGTTATTAGACTACGCGGCCCGTCGGAGGGCACTACTGTCCATCAGTACAAATTTGGTTCAGGTGCTGGGTTTCCCTAAACAGCCGGGACTCGTACTTGAGGCCCTGGGAAGAGCTCAATTAGGGAGCCGGGGGATTCGGACGGGGGATCATTCCCGCGGGGGCTTGGCAGGAGAATCGGCCGGAGCGCTCGCAGGAGTATCCGCTGCGCCCTTGGGCTTGGCGATCGTGGCCAGCGTTTCCACATTGAACTTCCTGTAGTCTGAATAACGAGTGACTGCGTTTACCTTGACGCCCTTCACCAGCAGGATGCGCACACCCACATGCGCTTCCGCGTACGTCGGCAGCCACACTT
>WNFO01000877.1_pt1 | contig 22855 bp, 19 predicted proteins | sample 5400251 | NCBI WGS metagenome assembly WNFO01 (sample SAMN13153354, study PRJNA577476) | soil metagenome | isolation source: 100 cm saprolite under Madrone tree | place: USA:California | collected 2016-06-14
TTTAGCTCGCGGCCCAGGAACACGTTCTGCGCGGCGGTGAGATTATCGGCAAGCGCGAGATCCTGATAGACGACTTCGATGCCCTTGGCGCGCGCCTGGATGGGCTTATGGAAATGGCAGACCTCGCCGTCAACGAGAACTTCCCCGTCCGTTGGCGGAAAATTCCCGGCAATCAGCTTGACCAGGGTGGACTTGCCGGCACCATTGTCGCCCATCAACCCCACGACCTCGCCGGGCTCGACCGACCAGCTGATGTCGTTTACGGCGTGGATAGCACCGAAACTCTTCGATACGTTGCGAACTTCAAGCAGAGCCACTCCAGCACCTCCCCTGTCATGCAGCTCTTCCGGCTGCCTTCGGTTCGACTATTTTGTCATAGCCGGGGTTGCCCCTGGCACCTCAGCGGCAATGATCGCCGCTCCTATTCTATCGCTTGCTCTATCGCTTGCCACGTCCGCAATTTGGATGACCGAACCGCCGTATCGATGATCCTCTGGATTTCCCAGGCTTCGCGAAAATCCGGCCCTCGCCTCTCTCCACCAGCGATATCCGCCATGCAATCTTCAGCGTGAATGCCGCGAAAACCGGTGATTTCTCCGAGTTCTCCGGCCGCAACCATGGAACGCGCAAGTTTCAACATCGGATTTTTGATATAATTGCGCGATGGCCGCAAGAGCCATTTCGCGATGAACAACATTTGGCGTAGTGATCGAGACGACCTCAATATCCGGATCCTCGACGAGAGCACGCCAATCAGTTCGCCAACGGACAAAACCGAATTGGTTGGCGGCTTGCTCTGCCGCTTCCCCATTTATATCTGCAACTGATTGCAAAACAGGACGCAGGCTGCCTGGAAAAATGCCTGCAACAGCCCGATAGGCAAAGGAATGGGCCTTTCCCATGAAGCCGGTGCCAATGACGCCTACGCCAATGTTACGCATGTCGTCCCAATCGCTATTCTGATCAGACTTTGACAGCTCGACCCGTCAGGGCAGACTCAAGAGCGCAGTCGGCCAAACGAAGCGCCTGCCGGCCGTCATGTGCGGTGGTAGGCATTGGCGAACCGTTTTCGAGTGCACCGACAAATTGATCGAATTCCGTTTTGTAGGCCTCTGCATATCGCTCCAGGAAGAAATTCAGGAGCGGTTCGCGCACTTCCGTTTCGGTCTTACCCCAACGCCGGACAGTGGTCGGTCGCAGATTTTCGTTCAGCAGCATTCCGGCCGATCCAAAGATCTCGAGCCACTGATCGTAGCCGTAGACCGCTTCGCGGCAGCAGTTGATATGGCATTGCCGACCCGAAGCCGTGCGCATCTGCACCATGATCGTGTCGAAATCGTTCAGCTCGGCCAACCCGGAATCTACGAGCCGGCTCGCCGTCGCCATAACCTCAATCGGCTCTTCGCCGAGCAGCCAGCGCGCCATGTCGAAATCGTGAATCACCATATCACGAAAAATTCCGCCGGAATGACCAATATACTTGCGCGGCGGCATTCCCGGGTCGCGGCTGGTGATGATAACCTGCCGCACGTCGCCGATTTCGCCGGCATCGATTGATCGGCGCAGTTGCCGGGCGCTGGGATCAAAGCGGCGGTTGAATGCCACCATGACGCGGCCGTTGAGCCGTTCGATCTCATCGACAGCAGCGTCCACTTTGGCAATGTCGAGGTCGATCGGCTTCTCTCAAAGCGCGACCTTTCCCATCTTCACCGCATGAAACATCAAACTGACACGAGTATCTCGGCATACCGATGATGATTGCATCGACATCGGCTCTCTCAACATCACTTGCGACTCGCCACAAGGTTGCTTTTGATGTTGGCAATCAACAATCAATCGTTTCGAAATTTTTCAATAGATACGTTTCGCCGAAGACGGTCCCAGCGAACTTCATTTCAAAGTTGTCGCATCGGTCTGAATCCTATCGGTCGCCGAGGGGAAATGATCACGCGGTCCGGATTATCGGGGATCAGGCAACAGCAGCTCTTTAGCCGTCAAAAAAAATGCGCCGGCAGCGGTTTGCGACCGAGGATGGCATCGGACGCCTTCTCCGCGACCATGATAGTCGGTGCGTTTGTATTGCACGAAGGGACGAGCGGCATCACTGAAGCGTCGACGACACGTAGGCCGTCCACGCCGCGGACCTTTAGGTCGAGCGTCGTGACGGCATTCTCGCCCGAGCCCATCGCGCAAGTGCCGACAGGATGATGATCCGTCTTGCAGGACCGGTAGGCATATTGCATCAGGTCTTCGTCGCTCTTGATGCCCTCGCCCGGCAGCCGCTCGGCTAGCACGAATGGTCTCAGCGCTGGCTGGCTGAGGATGTCGCGGGCAAGCTGCAGGCCCTTCAGCGAGCACTCCCGGTCGTACGTATCTGACCAGTAGTTGGGATCAATGAGGGGCGCGACCGCGGGATCGGCGTTTGCCAGCCGCACCGTGCCGCGGGATCGCGGGCGCAGGAACGCCGAGTTCAGTGTGACGCCGGGATTGCGCATCGCCGCGACGCCTGCCTCGATGCCGGATCCGAGCCCGAGATGGAGTTGAATATCCGGCGAACGCGCCTCCCTGTCCGCGTACCAGAACCCCCCCGTCTCGAACAATGTCGACGTGACCGGGCCGGTCTTGAACAGAAGATATTGCAGCCCCGCCCAAATAGTCCGATGCGGCTGCGCTACGCGATCATAGGTGTGATCGCCGGTGCATTCGCAGATTGCGTAGAGATCGAGATGATCCTGCATATTGGCACCAACGCCTGGCAGATCATGAACGACCGGGACTCCTGCTGCCGCCAGCGCGTCGGCGGGACCGATGCCGGAGAGCTGCAATAACCTCGGTGAGCCGATGGCGCCGCTGGAAAGAATAACCTCACGTTCTGCCCGGAGCGTCTCAATGCGGCCCGAGATGCCGACCTCCACGCCGACCGCGCGGCGGTTTTCAACCAGTATTTTCAGTGTAGGCATGTTCAGTCTTACCGTAAGGTTATTTCGCGAGCGCACCGGTCTGAGATAGGCGCTCGCGGTTGAAGACCGCTCGGCATTGCGCGTTGTCAATTGGTAATGACCGATGCCGTCCTGCACCGCGCCGTTGAAGTCATCATTGAACGGAATACCGGCTTCTTGCGCAGCGCGCAGGAATGCGAAGCTGATTGGCGGGGGATTAACCGGATAGGAAACGCCCAGCGGTCCGCCGTAGCCGTGGTAATCGTTGACGAGCCTCTGGTTATCCTCGGCACGCTTGAAATAGGGCAAGACGTCGCGATAGGACCAGCCCTCGCAGCCCGCTTCCGTCTCCCAGGCGTCATAGTCCTTCGCGTTACCCCGGGTATAGAGCTGGGCGTTGATGGACGAACCGCCGCCGACGACCTTGGCCTGCGTATACCAAATGACGCGCCCATTCAGATGCTTCTGGGGCACGGTGCTCCAGCCCCAGCTGGCGACGCCCTTCGTCATCTTGGCGAAGCCGGCCGGCATGCGAAACAGCATGTTCGTGTCGGGACCACCTGCCTCGATGAGCAGCACTGTGATCGTCGGATCCTCGCTCAGCCGATTGGCGAGCACGCAACCGGCGGAACCGCCACCGACGATGATATAGTCGTAGACCATTGGATCCTCCGGTCAAAGATCGTTGCCGGCAATGTGGTTTGCGACGCGAAGCGCCTGAGCCGCAATGGTCAGCGCCGGGTTGACCGCCGCCGATGTCGGCAAGAACGAGGCGTCGACCACGAAGAGATTTGGATGGTCGTGGGCACGGCAATAGGGATCGAGCGGCGCCTCTGCCGGATCCTGGCCGATTCGCACGGTGCCGCACTGATGCGACGGCGTGCGGCGATCGAACGCGCGGGCAAGCACGATCGGGTAGCCCGCGGCACGAAGCCGCTCGCGCAATTTCGCGACCAGGGCAAGATGCGAGGCCCAGTTGCTGCGTTTCCAATCCAGTCGGATCCCCACGCCGTCGAGTGTGACGCGGCTGTCCGGATTGGGCAGGTCCTCGCTCATGGCGTAGAAATCGACGGCGTGTCGACTGAGCCAGTTCAATGCGAATTCAGGTACCTGACGCAGATTGGCCTTGAGGATCTGACCGGTTACACGACCGAGCAGTTGGATGTTGCCAAGTGGCGGACCGCCTGCGCCGTCGTCGAGATAGAAATCATTGATACCGAACGTCTTCTGATAAATGGAGTCGTTGATCGTTCGCGGGTCGACCGCCAATACGGCCGACGAATTGTGGTTCATGAAATGCCGGCCGACCTTGTCGCTTTTGTTGGCAACGCCGCGCTCGGCGGACCGCAGCAGCAACGCCGCCGAATTGACCGCGCCGGCGGACAACACGATGAGCGTGGCCTTCAGCGTGTGCCGTTCGCCGCCAATGTCGCATTCGACGCCATCAACACGCTTGCCGTCGGGCGCCATGATCAGGCGCTGGACCTTCACGCCTGTTTGTAGACTGACGTTGGAATGAGCGAGCGCCGCGGAAAGACCGCAGGTCTCAGCATCCATTTTTCCCGTCCGCGCATCTGGAAACGCGTCCCAGGGCGTGGCCGCGCGTTTCAACCAGGCGTTGATGTCGACACCGAGCGGGAGCGACGCCGGATGCAGCCCCGCTCTCCGCAATCGCTCCCGGGTTGCCGCGATGGCCGGTTCGTCAGGGATGGCCGGCAAGGGATAGGGTGCGGAATGGTGTGGTTCCGTGGGGTCGTCACCGAGCACACCGCAGACGCGATACAGGCCTTCGGCCTTTGTGTACCAAGGCTCCAACTCGTCGTAATCGAACGGCCAGCCTGGGGTCTTCCCTTCTGCGTGCGTAATCGGCCGGAAGTCGCAGGCGCGGTATCGGATCAGGACCGCACCGTAAAACTTGCTGTTTCCACCGACATAATAATAGTTGCCAGGGTGGAACGGTTGACCCGCTCCGTCTGCCCACGTTTCGGTTGGGCGATAAAATCCACGTTGAAAGATGGCCCGTGCGTCGCGCGTTTCGGGCGTATCTTTCAGCTGTTCGCCGCGTTCAAGAATGACGATGCGGGCGCCCGTCGAGGCGAGCCCGGCGGCGAGCGTCGCGCCACCCACGCCTGATCCGACGATGATCACATCGGGACTTGAGGTTCGGCTCAATTGGGTTAGCTCAGACATGGGACCTCACGACAATGCGCTCCGGCAGTGACCAACGGTCCCATCGCCCGAGCAGCAACAGGGACCGACGGCGGCCAACGGCTAAATTCGATGCGTCGTCGCCGGGTCGAACAACACCGCCTTGTCGAGGTTCAGGGCAAACACATGGCTCTCTCCGACGCGAATGTCGGAATCCGCCCGCATCCGCGCGGTGACCTCCTTGCCGGCGATCGAGGTGACGACGAATGTGTCCGATCCGGCTGGCTCAACTATCTCGACCTGGCTCGTGAAGGTCGTGACGCTCTTCGATTTCGCGCTCACACTTTCGAGATCGCTGACAGCTTCAGGACGGATGCCGAAGATGACCCTCGCGCCCTCGCTGAGCGCTTCCACGCTCGCGCTCGTGGGAACAGGAAACGCAATTGGAACAGTTCCCGCGCGCTCGATGACGACCGAGGCAGCACCGTTCGATCTGGAGACCCTGCCTTCCAGCAAATTCATCGACGGCGAGCCCATGAAATCGGCGACGAATAGATTTGCGGGCGTGTTGTAGACTTCAGACGGCGTTCCGACCTGCTGAAGCTCGCCGTCCTTCAGAACGGCGATTCGCGTCGCAAGCGTCATGGCTTCGATCTGATCGTGCGTGACATATACGATCGTGGCACCCGTTCGCTGGTGCAGGCGCTTTATCTCAACCCGCATATCAACGCGCAGCTTTGCGTCGAGATTGGACAGCGGCTCATCGAACAGGAAAACGCGGGGCTCGCGAACCAATGCGCGCCCCATTGCGACGCGCTGGCGCTGCCCCCCTGAAAGCTGGCTCGGACGGCGCTTGAGAAGATGCTCCAATTGGAGCGTCTTCGCGACCTCGGCGACGGCCTTTTCGCGCTCGGGCTTCGACACACCGCGCATTTCCATACCGAACGCCATGTTCTCGGCGACCGTCATGTTGGGATAAAGCGCGTAGGACTGAAAAACCATCGCGATGTCGCGCTTCGACGGGTGCAGATCATTGATCAGCTGACCTTCGATGCAAATCTCGCCGGCACTGATCGACTCCAGGCCCGCGATGGTGCCGAGCAGGGTCGACTTGCCACAACCCGAGGGGCCGATCAGCACGAGGAACCCGCCCTTATCCAAAGTCAGATCGATACCCTTCAGCACCTCCAGCGCCCCATAGCGCTTGCGAAGCCCCTTTATCTCGAGAAAGGCCATGCTTTATCCCTTCACCGCGCCTGCCATCAGCCCGCGCACGAAGTAGCGGCCGGCGACGACATAGACGAACAAGGTTGGCGCCGCGGCGATGATGGCCGCAGCCATGTTGACGTTGTATTCGACGACCCCAGTCGAGGTATTGACGAGATTGTTCAGCGCGACCGTCATCGGCGACTGGTCGCCGGCGGCAAAGGTCGACCCGAACAGGAAGTCGTTCCAGATGTTCGTGAACTGGTAGATTACCGTGACGATGATGATCGGGGTCGAGTTAGGCAGCAGGACGCGCCGAAAGATCTGGAAGAAACTGGCGCCGTCGATCATCGCCGCCTTCACCAGTTCTGTCGGAAACGCCTCGTAATAATTCCGGAAAAACAACGTCGTGAAGCCGAGGCCATAGACGACATGGCAAAGCACCAGGTTGACGGTCGGATTGCCGAAACCGAAGGAAAAGCCGGTGGCGTCAATGAGATGATTCCCGATCTGGCCCAACAGTCCCAGGATCACCGCCATCGGAATGATGACCGACTGGAACGGGATGAAGCAGGCGAACAGCATCATGCCGAACACCAGCTTGTGGCCGGGGAAGCGCCACTTGGTGAGGACATAGCCGTTCAATGCGCCGAGCAGCGTCGAAATCAGAACCGCCGGCACAACCATCTTGATCGAGTTCATGAAGTAACCGCTGATCCCGGCCGTATCGGAGACGCCGATGGCGGCTTCGCCCCAGGCCCTGATCCAGGACGCAAACGACGGTGATTTCGGCAGCGCAAACATGTTGCCGCCGGTGACTTCGTCGAGCGGCTTCAACGACGTCATCACCATCACGATGACCGGCACCAGATAAATGATCGCGAAAAAGACCAATAGCCCGTAGATCACGATACGTGTGACAATGGATTGGCTTGAGTAGACTCGACGCGGCGGAGCGGTGACAAGATCTGCGGCGCTCATTGGCGTTTCTCCCGCAGTTCCGAGTAGAGGTAGGGAATCATGATCGCGGCGATCGTCATCAGCATAATGACCGCGCTGGTGGATCCTACTGCCATTTGATTGCGCGTAAACGTGTAGGAATACATGAAGGTCGAAGGCAGCTCGGCGGCCCCGCCTGGATTCTTGCCGGTCACGGACAATACGAGGTCGTAGGATTTGATCGCCATGTGGGCGAGCACTATGATGGCGGAGAGAAACACCGGCCGCATGATCGGGATCACGATCCGCCGATAGGTCGCATAGGCGGAGGCGCCGTCGATTTGCGCGGCCTTCAGGATCTCACCGTCCACGCCGCGGAGGCCGGCGAGAAACATCGCCATCACGAAGCCGGAGGTCTGCCAGATGCCCGCAATCGCAACGCAATAGATCATCATGCGGGGATTGACGACCCAATCGAACTTGAAACTGGTCCAGCCCCAATCGTGGACAGCCTTCTCGAGCCCGATGCCCGGATCGAGAAAGAGCTTCCACGCCGTGCCGGTGACGATGAACGACAGCGCCAGCGGATAGAGATAGATCGGGCGCAGAATGCCCTCGCCGCGGATCTTCCGATCGAGCAGGATCGCCAGTGTCAGGCCCAGCGCGAGACAAAAGACGATATAGAGCCCGCCGAAGATGCCGATATTGACAATGGCGGTGTACCAGCTTGACGGCGGGTCGGTCTCGAACGTCCAGTTCCAAAGCTTTTCGTAATTGGCGAGGCCGATCAGCTTGGAGCTCACGAACGCCCTGGAATTCGTGAAGGACAGAAATACCGTCCAGAGATTGAAGCCGTATACGAAAATCAGGACGAGCAGGAACGACGGCGCAAGAACGAGCTTCGGCACGAAATGCTGAATACGTTCACGCATCGTGGGGCGCGATCGGCGATCGACCAAGGTGATTGGAGCGATGGCTACCGACATGGACACCTCCCGTTAGCCGGACCGCACGACACAAACCGTTATCCACGCCTCTCTCCGATCACGGAGAGAGGCGTGAGCAAGAAAAACGCCTATTTTGCGCCGTTTATCGCTTTGATGAGCTCGGTCACAGCCGCATCAGAAGTCTTGATCTCGCCGTGAAAGAACTTGGTGACGACATCGTCATACGCAGCGGCAACCGCCGGGGGCTGGGCGTAGTTCTGCGCCAGCGATCCGAGGAACTTGCCGCTGGCGTTGGCGGATTTGACGTCGGCGATGCCCTTCTTGCCGCACACGTCGAAGTCCGTATCCGGCACATCCATGCGAGCCGGCACCGAGCCCTTGATGACATTGAAGGCGGATTGGAAACTCTTGCTCATGGTCGCATCGGCCATGGCGATTTGTGCGGCCTTGCGATCCGTGGGCACATTGAAGATGGCGAACATGTCCGAGTTGTAGATCACTGCACCGTCGGTTCCCGGGAAGCGGTAGCAGATGAAGTCCTTACCGGCTTCCTTGTTAGCCGCCCTGAACTCGCCCTTGGCCCAGTCGCCCATCACCTGCACTAGCGCGTCGCCCTTGATCACCATCGCCGTGGCCAGGTTCCAGTCGCGGCCGGCGTAGTTCGGGTCGGTATAGGAGCGAAGCTTGGCGAGGTTGTCGAACGCCTTCTTCATGGTGTCCGACTTCAGGGCAGTCGCGTCGAGATCGATAAACGCCTTCTTGTAGAAATCGATACCGCCGGTGGAGGCGACGACGGAGTCGAACATGGTGGCTTCCTGCCAGGGCTGACCGCCAAGCGCGAGCGGTATGACGCCCGCCGCCTTCGCCTTGTCGAGCAAAGCAACGAAATCATCGAAAGTCTTGGGTTCCGTGCCGCCGATCTTCTCCATCACCGCCTTGTTGAGCCAGATCCAGTTGACGGAGTGGATATTGACCGGCACGGCATCCCACTTGCCATTGGTGGTCGTGAACTTCTGCAACGCCGTCGGGACCAGCTTGGCCCAGTCGTCCTTGGTTGCAAGCGCCGTAATATCGCCGAGCTTGCCGGCTTCCGCATAGTCGAGCGCGAAATAGCCGAGAATCTGGGACGCGGTCGGCGGATTGCCGGCGGCGACCATTGCCTTCAGCGTCGTCATGGCGCCTGCGCCGCCGCCACCGGCAACGGGCACGTCCTTCCAAACATATCCCTCCTTGACGAGGTCTTGCTTCAGGACGTTCAGCGCGGCGGCCTCGCCGCCTGAGGTCCACCAGTGCAGCATCTGCACTTCTTTGACGTCGGCGGCGTTTGCTGTCGCGGCAAAGCCGAGGACCGCGGCGGCCATCGCGCTAGATGATAAAAGGCTACGAGGCTTCATTGTTTTTACCTTCCAAGGCATACTCTCTCCCACCGGATTCGGTCCGGCGCCGTTTCTGGAAGCCTTGCGCTGACTTCCGATCTTTTTGGTTCAGGTCAGGTCCGAGGCAGCCACGCGCTTTGCGCGGACCTTTGTGAACATGGAACGTTTTTATCCTCGGTATAGTCGGCGACAGCGCAGAGTCCAAGACCTGATTGACCGTATCCATCGAACGGCAATTCAACCTCCTCTTAGCTGTTGCGAAACGTCGGCGCGCGCTTGGAACGAAACGCCGCGACGCCTTCGGCCAGGTCTTGTGTCATCGCCGTCAGCCCGCCTGCGAGCCCCTCGATCGGTGCGTCCAGATCCTCGCCTTCAGCAAAGTTGATCATCGCCTTGACGATCTGGACGGCGATTGGACCGCGCTTGGCGATATCGGCAGCCATGGCATCGGCACGCGCCAATCCTTGACCAGCTTCTGCGATCTCATCGACAAGGCCAAGCGCAAGCGCGGCTTCGCCCTCGAACAGTTGTCCGGCCAGTGCCATGCGGCGAACGACCGATGCGCCGAAACGACGGACCAGCCGCTGCGACCCCGACCAGCCGGGCGCGATGCCGAGGCTCGTCTCGGGCAAGCCCAATTTGACGCCGCGCTCGGCAATACGAAAATCGCCGACAGCGGCCAGTTCCAGGCCGCCCCCGAAGGCGTGACCCGTTAGTGCCACGATCAAGGGCGTACGTAGCCGGGCCAGTGCTTCAAACGCACGATGACCGGCGCGTGTCCAGCTTCGCCACATGTCCAACGGCGGCAGGGAACCCCAGGCGCCGATGTCACCGCCAGCGCAGAACGCCTTGCCTTCGCCACTCAAGATCGTGACGCGCACGTCATCCGTCTCGTCGATCGCACGAGCCGCATCAGCAAGCGCGTGGATCATGGCCTGATCGAGCGCATTGAGCTTGTCGCCGCGCTTCAGCGTCAATCGCGCCAACGAGCCATCGAATGAGAGTTGCACGAACGTACTCATTGCATCGCCTCCATTGCCGGGCGCAGCTGCAGCTTGATTGGCTCGGGATGGAACAAGTTTGCGTCTATCGTTTTCAGCTGCGGGGACACCAGCAGCGGAAATTCGGACTGCGCCAGCACGTCACGCTCAAGATTGACGCCCGGTGCGATCTCCAGGACGGTCAGTCCCGCTGGTTCCAGCCGCATCACGCAACGCTCGGTGACATAAACGATCTCCTGCCCCTGCTGAACGGCACGGGGCCCCGCGAAAGAGATCTGCTCGACGGCCTCGACAAGTTTCTTGACTTTGCCTTCGCGGCTGATGTGAAGCCTGCCGTCCTGGATTTCGAGCGCGGCACCGGCAGTGAAGAGGCCCGAGAAGGCAATCCTCTTCGCCCGCGCCGTAATATCGACAAAGCCGCCAGCCCCGGCCGTCACATGAGGACGTAGTCCAAGCTTTGAGACGTTGACGCAGCCATGACGATCGATCTGCAAGAAGGACAACAACGACATATCGAAGCCGCCGCCCTGGAAATAGGTGAATTGTGCGGGTGACGGCACGATCGCCTCTGCATTTGAGGCGCAGCCAAACTGGAAATCCAGCAGAGGAATGCCGCCGATAGCCCCCTGTTCGATCATCCACGTCACAGCACCATGGTGGCCCTCTTCAATCAGGATGCGCGGCACATTTGCGGAGATACCGAAGCCGATATTGACGGCATCACCCTCCCGCAGTTCCTGGGCAACGCGACGCGCTATCGTCTTGCCGACGCCAAATTCCGGCGCCTCGAACGTCGACAACGGGCGGAAGATTTCGCCTGATATCGCCGGATCGTAGGGCGTGTTGGTCGTTTGCATCTGATCGGGAGCGACGACGATCACATCGACGAGGACTCCCGGGACAACGACGTCATGCGGCCGCAAGGACCCGGCGACGGCGAGGCGTTTGACCTGTGCGATTACCACGCCGCCGTTGTTGCGCACGCTCAGCGCCTGATCGAGCGGGCCGAGAATACCCCCCTCGTGCTCATAGGAGAGGTTACCGCGTTCGTCGGCCGTGGTAGCACGGATGATCGCGACGTTGGGAACGATTGTCGGAAAGAACAGCCAGTCGTCGCCGGCAAAGTTCACGCGGCTCACGATCGGGGCGACACGCGCCTTTGCGTTCATCGCACACCCCTCATGGTTGGGATCGACGAACGTATCCATGCCGACTTTGGTCAAGACGCCAGGCCGCTTCGCCGCGGCCTCGCGATGGATGTCGAATAGAATGCCAGAAGGTACATTGTAACAAGGGATCGCGTCGTCGCTGATCATCTTCCAGATCGCAGGCGGCTCCGCTGAAGACGGCCCCGAAGGATAGGAGCCAGCAAGAACGCGCGCGAGGCATCCGGCCTTTGCAATGTGATCGATACCTTTGACACCCCACATGTCGCCAGCAGCAATCGGATGCAACGTCGTCAGTTGGCGTGGATGACCCTGCATGTCGAAGCGCGCCCCGATCGCCGCCAGAACCGCGTCGGGGCAACCCAGACCAGACGAGGACGAGACCGTGACGATTGCGCCGTCCGGAATGAGTTCGGCTGCGTCGCTGGCGCTAAGTACTCTCGGCCTTGCCATTGATCAGCCTCGGCTTGCGATGGAGGTTTCCCGGCCCGATTTGGCGGCTTCGATCGCGGCGAGAGCGAACGCCAACGAGCAAATGCCATCCTCGCCCGTCGCGGCGGGTGCGCCGACGCCTGCGGTAGCGTCCTGAAAAAGCCGGATCGAGCGCACGTAAAGATTTTCATGCATCAGTGACAACGGCACGGTGCCCTCGCTGGTACGCAGCACGACGTCCCCCTTCGGCTGTTGCGTCATGCAATCGGTCGCGACGAGCGATCCCTCATCGCCATGGACTTCGAAGCCAGTCGTCGCGTAGCGCGTCGTAAACGCGTCATGGAATTGGGCGAGCGTGCCGCCGGCGAAGCGGACAACGCCCATCACGCCATCTTCGAGGCCTGCCTCGGCCATGCCTGCGCGAGACACCATTGCGCTGATGTTTTCCGGCTCATCGCCAAGCACAAAGCGCAGCGTGTCCGCGTCATGCACCGTGATATCGAGGATCACGCCACCGCCTGCCCCAGGCGTCTTGATCCGCCAGCCCTGCAGGTGCGGCGGCAAATAGACCGCATGGAAGACCCGGGCGAATAACGGCTTGCCGATGCGTCCTTCGGCTATTGCGTCGCGCATCGCCCGGTGGGTCGCGGCGTTGCGCAGATGGTGATTTGTACCCATGACGATACCCCGGCGCTTGCATTCTACGACCATCGCGCGGGCATCAGCCAAGGTAAGCGCGAGCGGCTTTTCGCACATCACGTGCTTTCCGGCCGCCGCGGCTGCAAACACCTGATCGCGATGCAGTTCGTTGGTAGTCGAGATATAAACGGCGTCAATATCGGGGGCTTCAACCAGCGCGGCGAGTTCGGTCGTCGAGCGGGGAATTCCATGGGTTTCGGAATAGCTTCGTCCACGTGACGCATCTGAACTGAGCACTGCGACGACTTCGCCGCCGTTCGCACGAATGGCGCCGATCATGTGCTCTGAAGCGATGGTACTCGCGCCGATCAGTCCCCAACGCAAACCCCTGCTCATGACATCCCCCTACCCTGGAACTTGGCACCACAGCTTTCGCGCACGATCAATCGGGCATCGCCCGCGAACGACAGGCTGGCGGGATCCTCGCGCCGGATCAACCCGAGCAAGCCTTCGGCGCAGCGCATGCCCATTTCCCGCGTATCGGCACTCACGGTCGTAAGCGGCGGCGCGTTATGCTCGGCGTCGGCAATGTCGTCGAATCCAACCACCGCGACATCGCGGCCGACCACAATTCCGCGCAAGGCGAGCGCCCGCGTTGCTCCCATCGCGACAATGTCGTTGTAACAGGCGAATGCGGTTGGCCGCTGTTGGCTGTCGAGCGCCCGTTCGATCGCCACACGCCCACCGTCTCGCGTCGGCGGTACTTCAAAGATCAAGGATTCGTCCGCGGCGAGGCCCCAGCCGTTGAGTGCAGCGCGCCAACCGGCGACGCGCTCGCGTTGCGTCGTCATGTTGGCGTCACCCCCGATAAAGGCGATACGGCGATGGCCAAGCTTTAGAAGGTGCTCGACCGCGTCACGCTCGCCCTTCTGATTGTCGGGACCGATATAGGGCAGCGAACTGCCAATCATGCGGCGCATCGTAATAACGGCTGGGATATGGGATGGCCACTGCTGGGCAAGCGTCCAGGTATCGGTGCCGCGCGCAGGGCTCATGATGATGCCAGCGACGTTGTGCTCGCGCATCGCCCGCAGCACCTGCGCCTGGCGCGCGATATCTTCGCTGGTGTTCGCCAGGATCGGCGTAAAGCCACGTTGAAAGAGCGCGTCCTCGATCCCCGCCGCGAGCTCGGCGAAGAAGGGGTTGTTCAAGTCGCCCATGATCATGCCGACCAGATCGGATGATGCGGCACGCAGGCTGGCGGCGCCGCGATGATAGACGTAGCCGAGCACCTGCATAGCATCGTTTACGCGCAATTTCGTTGCTTCAGCGACCAATTCGCTGCCCGACAAGACCAGGGAAACCGTTGATTTGGAGACGCCGGCGCGACGCGCCACATCGACGATGGTCACGCGACCAACGCGATCGGCAGAATCTCCCCTCGGCGCCGGAGGCATTCGCCCTCCCATTTTTGGATCGTTCCAAAATTTGGTCAGATCGCAATAAATCGCAATATTCCCTGCATATTCCAGGAAATTAGTGCTCTTTGATCTTGTTATTTGGAACGTGACAATTTAAGCCTAGCGCAACCCGTCGGGATCGTCAATAGCCCTCAGCCCTGAGGAAATGTCCGTGGCCGCTTCGCCCTACCAGTCCGTACTCTGTTGATATGCCAAAACGTCATCCCGCCCGCGCGGCTCAGGGATCGATTGAAGCTGAAGGCCTGAGATTGCCGGTTTACGCCTGCGACGCCCTGGTGCTCGGCAGCGGGGCGGCAGGGTGGCGCGCCGCCGTCGAGTTGAAGCGGTACGGAATCGATGTCGTTGTCGCGATGCAAAATCTCTGTGGTGGCACATCGGCGTGCTCGGGATCGGACAGGCAGACCTGCATACCGCCGCGACCGGCCGGCATGGCGATGATTTCATCGCGCTTGCCGCGGCCCTTGGCGCTGGCGGTGCCATGGACGAAGGCACGACCTATGTGGAAGCGGTAGGATCGCTGCGCTAGCTGTCGTCCTCGGATTGCCGATCCCGCTCGATCGGCTGGGTGCAGTGCTCAGGTATCAAACGGATCATGACGAAGCCGAGCGCGCGACGAGTTGCGGACCCCGCACCTCTCGACTGATGGTCAAGGTGCTCGCCAAGGAATCGGCGCGTCTCCGCACCGTTGCCCTATCGAAACGAGCGAAGCTTGCCGGAATAAATCGATCGCCGGCCCGGTCTCCTGATTGGTGCGGAATAGCATCATTATCTTTTCGACTCTGTGGCTTGGCAAATCCGCTCGGGCCGCCGGAAGTCAAAACCCGCACCCTGTTGGTCGAGACTAGACCAACATCCGCGCAGATCGTGGGGCGCTCTGTAGATGCAAGAAATAGATTCAGTCTCCTCGAAGAAAGAATCCGATCATGGCGAATAGAAAAGATACCACAGCAGTCAATCATTCCCACCTAAATGGGTTTGCTCAAGTCGTAGAGAGGATCGGTCTCGCCATCGTAGGCGCGCTATGCGGATTTTACGTTGCGGCGCTTGTGGCTAGAGCAAATATCGAGGCGATCAATTCCGTTGGAGTTCTTTTCTCAGTGGTCCTGTGTGGCTCTATCGGCTTCTATTTGGGAACCAACATTCCTTCGCTGCCTTCCGGTGCAGCCCGCCGCACTCCTTCCGAAAGCGGTTCGGCTCCGAGGACGAATCCCATCACGCTAGCGAGCGCCATCGGCACATTCCTCGCCGCCGTTGCAGCGCTCGTGTCGGTTTATGTGATCGTGTTTGACGAGGATCCGCCGGTCATTTGGAATATTGGGATCGGTTTTTGGTGGATGCTCGGCGTTCTGCTTCAACTCGCCGCTGGTACGGCTGCGCGGCTTGGACAGTTCAGAGGCGCCACTGGTTAAAGCGCCCCGCAACGTGCGGCACGCACAAATTTGATCGAGAGGGTACAGCTCGATCTGCTGACAAAGTCCAGGTCGCATCTGTGGCTAGGCCTGCGCTTTTGCGAACCCATCGATCCCACTTACCATTCAAAACTGCTGGTCTCCGGAAGAAGCCCGCGGCTTCCCTATTCCGTCCATGCTTTTCGCGCCATTCCGACCCCGGACCTCGCATATAATGGGCTTCAGGGTCGGTACTGCCTCACCGAGCTTCCCCAGAAGGCGGTCAGAAGATTTAAAGCGGCGGTGCGTAATCTTGTTCGCATCGAGCTAAGGGAAGGATCGCTAGAATGCACATTCGTTCGTGTCTCCCGTCTCTTGAGCCGCCGTCACCAACAAGGCATGGCTTGATTTCCAGCGGGCTGCCTGATCTGCCAGGTCGTCGGAGCCGAACAAAAACAGCGGTGCTATTCAGAACCAATTTGGGACGATTAGCCTCTAGTTCTTTTCCAATCGCGGGGGGCGAGGGAGGCACTGCTTCGCTTTACCGGGAGCAGATCATCGAAACGTACCGAATATCTGATGCCCACAATGTAACTGGGCGCGTTGTGGTTGAGCCCCAGGGCGACGTGGAAATCCACCTGCTGAGTTGGACTGAGCCGATACAAATTCAACAGCTGGGCAGGGGCTTCCATTCTCCGGGTAATCACCTACGTTCTCCCCAAATAAACTCGCCCTCTCGGTCACGTTCTTTTCGATCACAAAGGTGGCTTCCGTGATCAGCTTGCTGGTTGGGTCCAGGGCAAATGAACTAGGTGAACATTCCACTCAATCCCCATCCGTTGCGCAATTCCCACGACCAGGGGAATTGCAAATAGAGCTGTGCGCCGCGGCCGGTTATAATGCGGCGCGTGATCCGATAGGCAATTACCGCTCCTCGTAAGGGTGCACCGGCTCTGGTTCGATTCGCCTCATCAAGCTGCTCGCGTCGCCGTCCGCGCCGGAATAAAACGATCCGGAGTTACTTTAGGCGTGTTACCCACCCCAGTTCGGATAACGATTGTCATACGGACTTGGCTGGTCATTGTACGGTACCGGCTGGTAGTGGATCGGCGGCCCAAGCGGTGCGTAGGCGAAACCCGAAGCGGGATCTGAGGAGATCAAGCCCTGGTTGGGACGAACAATGGCGTGCCGCCGGTGTGCGTGATACATGGTAGACGCGTTGCCAATCGACCTGCTGCGCCTGCTTATGTAGGGCTTAGGCCGCGCCGTCCCAATAAGTAACGGCTTCACGATCAGTCACATCAGCGGCATCACGGGCGCTGACGTTGCGCAATTCCCCACGAAATGAAGGTGTTGCAACGGACTGTCCCGAATGAGGCGCTCTGGATCGTGATGCGCGGCGCGGACAAGGAAGACCGGGCTGCAGCATGACGTTCGACAAAAAGAAACCTAAGCCGACTCCGACTGGCGGTGCGCGAGCTAGCCGAGATCGAGAGCGGCATCTAGCCGGTGCAGGATGGGCGGATCTACATTGACCCACCACCAAATTGCCGGGAAAGGATAAAATCTGGGTTTGAACCACTGGGTTCGCGCGGCGCGTAACCAAAAGCTCCCAGATAGCCACTCTTCGAAATCTTGGCTTGCATCTCACGCCGTAGAGCGTAGCCGGGAACGCCCGGATGACGCTTCTTAGAGACGTTATGCTGCGCACTCGGTGTTTTGCTTCCCTGGCCAAAACACGGCCGGAGCGGCAGCTATGAGAGCGGCGGCAGAAAGCCCCATTGTCGCTGTCTTCACTTTTAGTCCTCCCTCACTTGAATAATGAGCCCCCCGCCCGCCGTCCCGTGAACGTGCTAAATCACGCGTAGCCGCATTTTTACAAGGCCAAGACTCAGAGCGGACGTCACGTATTCGCTTCTGAGCTGCCAGACTACATTTCCGGAGCGGTATGAATAGTCCTCTATTAAATGCGGCCTTGCCGTCTATAGAGGCGGTCCGGCGACGCCGGATGTGCCTGCGACCAATACGGGTTGGCCAAGCACATGGCCGAGAGTCCCGACGCCGTCATCTGGCACTGCGCCCATGATGTATAGCTGCAGTCGATGACGGTGCTGCCGCCCCACTCCCACTTCTGGAGGCAAACCGGATAACGGGGATCGTAGCGTTGAGCCGTAGCCGGGTCGGCTGCAAGGATCGTCGCCCCTGCCAGTATCATAGAACGAATCATGCGCATCGCAACCTCCTTTGAAATAGGCGACTCTTCAGCCCCGCGACAATGCCTCGTAGGGATGTGGTGTTCGGTACACTTTTAACCAACATCATAGTCGTCATCGCGACTGTTTGTCGGAATAAATCGATCGCCCGTCGAGTCTCTTGATTGATGCAAACTAGCAAAGCCATCTTAGCGACTCTGTGGCTCGGCAATCGCCGGAAACCAAACCCGCAATCCCAGGGAGCCAAGTGGTCTTGGCTTTTCATATCCAATGGAGAAATTGAATGACTAAGCTTAAACTTCTATCGGCTGCACTGATCGCTACCGCCATGCTCGCAACTCCCGCTATGGCTCGCAAGAGCCATATAACTTGGCGGCACCTCGCGCAGGACGCCAATGCGAGCGCCTTCCCCACCGCCCGTTATATTGACGGCCGTGTCTGCATTCCAGCGCCGCGCGTCGGCGCATTTGCTACAGCGCCCTGGGGCGGGAACGATGTCCCTTGCGAACCTGAGTGGCATTGAGTCAATGAGCGGCGAGCGCCAGGGCTGGCCTTTCGGGGCTGTTAGATCGATCGGCTGCTGCGGTGCTGCAATGCTCCAAACGTCGAGGAGTCGGGCTGGAAGGGACATTCCAGCCCGACCCGTTCCATACTTATCTCTTCTCTCTTCCTGCTTTACCGCGAATTTAATGGAGATACGCGTGCCTCGCTCTCACTCTTCTATTCATCGGGACAAGCAGACAGTCGGATCTTGCAGATAGAATGCCGGACGCCTCGTTACCTAAGAGGGAATAAGATGATCAGGTGACTGATACGCCAAAGACCTTCAAGAGACGATGACTTTACAGCAGCCGCTGGAATTCAGCTATCCCGAATACTCGCACTCGAACAACCCAAAGGGCTCCCGCCCTTCGATCCGACTGATCGCGCCTTACAGACCTGCTGGTCGTATCGCCATGTCGCGAAGCACTATGGCGTTCCGTTCATAGACATTACGCCGGGATATGCTGGGCGACGCACGTAGCAGGAAATTGTCGGTAGTGTCTCAGTTTGAAATTCCGGTCCCGACCCAAACTGGCCCAAGCCGTTAGGCGAGCTTACTCTAGCGGGGGGACGCAAGGTGCGCGCGATGGCCAGCGACACAGATCTTCTTGAGCACCTTTACGACCGTTTCAATGCCCGCGACATGGAAGCAGTGCTGGCGACTGTGCACCTAGACGTCATGTGGGCCAACGGCATGGAGGGCCGGCATGTTCACGGACACGACGGTGTCCGCAATTACTGGACGCGGCAATGGGCGATAATCGACCCGCATGTGGAGCTGGTCGACTTCTCAGCCGGGGCGGATGGAGCGACCAATGTCGAGGTGCACCAGACCATGCGCGATCTCAAGGATAGCGTGATGTCGGACAAGATGGTCGGCCATATTTTTCCGAATAGAGGACGGCCTGATCAGGCGCTTCGATATCCGATAGTATCGCATTGCGCAAACTGAGACGCTATCCGATTTTCAGGCGTGGCGCGATCAGAGAGATTGGCCGCGCGAAAATACGCGCTGTGGGATGCCGGCAAGCGGCTTGAGCCGCCAAGCTATTGACCGGGTAAGCCGTGCAGCCGTTTTATGAAGTGTCCCTGCGGCGAGATGTTCGACATGCACGGCTCCGAGGAAGTGCGCTTGCATCTGCCCCACATAACGGCGGCCGAAACGGTACGAGCGTAGTCGTCCGGACCTCACTTTTTTGCAGGAACCGTTCCGGGGTTTCGCGCCTAAATTCCCGTTATGGCATTTGTGGAGTGTTGCCCATGCGTCGGAGCTGGACCCCGTCGATTGTGCCGAACGACATGATCAGACGGTTTATTGTCGTCAACAATTTCGGGAACCTGGGCAGTCAACCGACATTGCGGCTCGCCCGAGCGATGCCCTATCGCCGGCCAACGAGCTAGCGCGTGGACTTGATGTCGGGAAGTGTTATCCTCGCCGTCGTCCTCGAGTTGCTCGCCGCCGCTTACCTTCTGATCCCAACTTTTGTTGACTCAATAGGCTGGAGCCGTCTCGTCGCGAGGACCTCTGATGAAACTCACTCACAAATTTGCAGAGATGACGCCAGAAAAACGTCCGCAAGACCCGCATATGGACGGGACTGCCCTGCGCTTCGAAATATTGGACCACCGCGGGGAATGTCCCAACACAATGCCCCAAACCATCAACTGATCAATGCCGAAGGCCGCTGCTGCGTCGGCATGCCGATCATGCAGAACGGCCAGGTGACCGACAGCCAAGGGTTCATGCTCGATGCGGAGGACGACTGAGCGCCCGCCTGTGAGGGCTGCACCGCGAGCACCATCGCACCAGCTGCACCAAACGAACGCACACACGGGCCGCTGTCGCGCTCCGGCGTTGCCTTGCACCAGGTCTCGCGCTTCGATGCGCGCAAGGATTTTGGCAGGTGGCGAATGACCCATTACGCGTTGGGGCCGAACGAAAATAAAGATGGACCGTTCGCCGAGGTACACGCCCGGAATGAATTTGAGGCCCGGCGTAGGGTCCAGTCGGTGGATACCCGGCGCAACTGGCACGATCTCAACGCCGTATACTGCGTACCGGTCGGGTCGACAGATACGCGCTATGTCGCTGTTGGAGAGGTCCGGATTTTTGAGAGGTTTGAGGACCTTCCGCCCGCGTAGCTGGTCACCTCGCCCAGATTAGCCTCCGCAAAACGCGCCAAACCTACAAGCTCATTCGTTGAATGCCTCGTGCTCGGCGCGCCTACGCCGCGAGCACCCGTCGCACCGACTACACCGAACGAACGCGCCACGCCGCCGCGCTGACGATCCTGTCGCGCTACTGCGCCTGATCTTGCGCGGGGCGCGGCAACGCACCTTCGTGATCCTCAACCCATACGTAATCTCGGGCATCGATCCAGCCGTCGCGCGCTTTGCATCGGAAAAAGTGCTCAGCCTCACCGACGCGTCGCCTGTCGGCGCGCTCGCCGAGCACCGTCCCGCGTGGTCTCGGTTCATCGATAGACATTATCGTCGTTTGGGGTGGGTTCATTAAGGTTCCACTTGGCAGTCACACGAGGAACAATTAAGTCCCAGCCGTACTGCTCGGGAACGCTATCCACCTATGAAAGAGTCATCGGGCTGCCAAAGTTCGGCGGGGCCGGTCTTTCCGCATTGTGGACACCTAAAGATTTCAACCCATTGGTCGGCGGAAGTCATCCAACAATTATGCACCAGCGGTCGCCCCGATCAACCCACCCCCAATAAGCTCACTATCAATGCTGGGGGTCAGCAGGAGGCGGAACTTGGCGGCCAAAAAAAGCCCCGGAATTTCTCCCGAGGCCCGACCATTTCGGCGCGTGGGGTACATCCGCCGGCTGCCATCTCAATGTTTATATTGCCGCGACCAGTGCCGCGTCAATGAATGTCTACTGTACCCTCGAACGCAGCAGCATCGTCAGGCGTCGGCGCGATGAACGAGGGACATTGCGCCTACCAAGTTCGCACGCGCCACGGGGCGCGCGCTGATCGACCTTGCAGCCTATTGCGCTTGATCTTGCGCGGATGCGGCAACGGGCCTTCGTGGTCTTGGGTCCCAGGCCAGATCGAACACGTGGACGTCGCCGCCCAGAGCTGACATTCCTGAAATTGGTCGGCCGCGCGCATCGGCGGCTTGATCCAGTGGCCAGCCTTGACGTTCTTGACGCACGATCCGGGGTTACTTTAGGCGTGTTACCCACCCCAGTTCCTAAGACGATTGTGTCCGTATCCACCGTAGTAGGGATGTCCGTATCCACCGTAGTAAATGGGGGCGTCTCCGCCGTAGTAGCAATAGCCGGGTCCGTAATACCCACATCCCGGGCCGTATCCGTATGCGCTAGAAGCTAGACCGTCAGCACCAGCAATTAATCCGCCTGCGATACCCGCACCCCAGCCCCAACCTCCTCGCGTTTCAACCCGTGTCGCTATGGAGACTGTAGTCATGGCGATTACGGCTGCGGCGGACAAAACAACTGCTGCCTTCATGGGCTTTCCTTTCACCAAAATAAAGTGCCAAGCCGCCGATTGAACCCGGTAACGCTCTGTCCATTGCTCCTTCGCGTGGAACTCCCAACCCAAAAAAATCGCAAGCCGGAAATTTGTTCCGGCCAAATACGAGATAGTGAACTTTATGTCAGCATTCGCAGGCGACTGCGAAATTCAAATTAGGCCAAGGGGTTCAATTTCGCTTCCTTGAAGGCTGCATCGACATGCGCGATCTCGGCGCGGTGCTCGACCACGAGGAGCCCCTGCCCCATCCGGCACGAGATCAAGCACGGTAGCGTCGCAGGATCATCAGCGCAGCGTGGCCATGCGTCGGCGCGATGAGCGCGGGACATTCGCGCGCACTACTAGGTCAGCGTTTCCTTGGTTTGAATCCTATCAGGCTGCTTCGGCGAGTTTATATGACCAAGTGTGGATGACGGGGTGGCGATTGACGTCGTCGATGCCGGCCATAATGCGCTCTTTGAGCTCGTGTTTTGAGGTGACCCGGATGTGGCGCAAGACCGACCGGGCGAATTTGGAGAAGAAGCCCTCGATGAGGTTGAGCCACGAACCATGCTTGGGCGTGAAGGTGAACTGGAAGCGTCCAGGCGGTCGCGCGTCGAGCCAGGCTCTTGTTTCTCTCGATATGTGGGCAGAATGATTATCGAGGATCAGCTTGATCGCGGTGCCGGCCGGATAAGCGGCGTCGAGACGCTTGAGGAATTCGATGAACTCCCGGCTGCGGTGGCGATCTTTGACCAGCGCATGGACCTTGCCGGTAAGCAGGTCGATTCCGGCCAACAGGCTCAGCGTGCCATGACGTTTGTACTCGTAATCCCGCGCAAAGGTGGCGTGGACGCCGGGCTTGGGCGGCAAATCGGGTGCCGTCGTTGCGATGGCCTGGATTCCCGGCTTTTCGTCGTAGGAAACGATCGCCACTCGCTTGATGGC